>Ga0310810_10000256_pt1 | contig 54974 bp, 42 predicted proteins | sample NCmetagenome_FD_207641 | JGI IMG/M metagenome (GOLD analysis project Ga0310810, IMG submission 207641) | Soil microbial communities from experimental microcosm in Duke University, North Carolina, United States - NC | ecosystem: Engineered > Artificial ecosystem > Soil microcosm > Unclassified ...
GGGGATGAGTCTGGCGTACCTGGTGCTGCCCTTCCGATGGCGACGGGGTCGCGACAACGGTTTGACATCCATGGCCCGTAGAACCTTGTCGATGGTCGTGCGCGACACGTCGAAGTCGTGAGCTCGTTTCAGTTCGCTCTGAATCCGTCGCGATCCCAAACAGCGGTTGCGCAGCTCGCGGATCCATTCACGGTGTTGGACAAGAATCTTCGTTGCGGGCGAAAACTTTGGCAAGAATATGCTTGACTTTTGTTTTCAATCTCCGTTTATCGTGTGATGGCAGAGCCGGACCAGGGGGTCCGGCGCGGACGAGGGCGTCCGCCCCACCGCGAGTTATGTGTCGAGCTTCTGACTCAGGACACTAGACTGGCCGCGCGCCCCGAATAGTTACTGCCGACTTCGATTCAGGACTGTCCTCACCGCAATCAGCGACTTCGTCAATCCTCCGAACCGCTCGCGTACGATCTTTGCGCGGGGGAACAGGCGGCGCAGATCGGCGGCGTCGAGCAGGCGGATGTCGCGGAGGTAATGCTCGATGTAAAACTCCCAGCGATCGGGGGTGGGGCGTTCGATTAGCGACCAGACGGTGAACTTTCGGGCGATGCGGCGTTGGAGTGCGGCGGGGAGAAAGTGGAGAAACGGGGTGAGCAGGTGCGGCTCGACGGGGAAGTAGCGGTTGGGGGTCTGGACCCAATAAGCCTGGCCGACGCGGGCGATTTCGTTGGCAAACTGGCGCTGGCTTTCCGGATCGCCTACGTGCTCGATTACCGAGTTGCTGAAGACGATGTCGAAGGAGCAGTCGCGGAAGGGGAGGGCGCGGCCGTCGGCGAAAACGCTGCGGAATTGGGCATCGAAAGCCTCGCGGGCGCGGGGCATGTTGACGATGGTCACGCGCGGGTGCACGTCGAGCAATTGCCAGTTGAACGGGGTTCCGCCTACATCGAGGATGCGGGTTTCATTGGTGACGGCGAAGGTGCGGGCGAAACGCCGCATACGGCGCGAGCGGAAGTAGCGGATGGCGGAATCGAGCAGAGGCGCTCCTCACTCGCCTGCAAGATGCAGGACCACGCTACGGCGGTGCGGGTTCACGCGATGCTCAAAGAGATAGATGCCTTGCCAGGTGCCGAGTGCCAGGGCGCCGTTGATGAGCGGGATGCTTAACTGGGTGGGCGTGAGGGCGGCACGGATGTGGGCGGGCATGTCGTCGGGGCCTTCGACGGTGTGCCGGTACCACTTTGCATTTTCGGGCGCTAGGCGCTCGAAGAATTCGTCCAGGTCACGGACGACATCGGGGTCGGCGTTTTCCTGGATGGCCAGCGACGCCGAGGTGTGCTGGATGAAAACGGTCAGCAGGCCGGTGCGCAGGCCTTGTTTCTTGGTCCAGTCTTCGATCTCGGTAGTGATGGGATAGAGGCCCTTGCCGCGCGTGGGCACATGCATGCGGTGGGTGAACTGCTTCATTCCACGGTGACGCTTTTGGCGAGGTTGCGCGGCTGGTCCACGTCGCAGCCGCGGCGCACCGCAATGTGATACGCCAGCAACTGCAAGGGGACGATCTCGAGGATGGGCAGCAGCAGTTCGGACGAAGCCGGCACCGGGATGGCGTGGTCGGCGAGCCTGGCGGCTTCGTGATCGCCTTCGGTGACGACGGCGATGACGATCCCTTCGCGGGCTTTGACTTCCTGAATGTTGGAGAGCGTCTTTTCGTAAAGCAGGCGGCTCTCCTGCTGCGAGGGATCGTGCGTGGCCAGCACCACCACGGGCAACTTTTCATCGATGAGCGCGTTGGGGCCATGCTTCATTTCGCCCGCCGGGTAGCCTTCGGCGTGGATGTAGGAAATCTCCTTGAGCTTGAGCGCGCCTTCGAGCGCCATGGGGAAATGAATGCCGCGGCCCAGGAAAAGAAAATCGGTGGCGCGGAAAAGTTTGCGGCCGAGTTCTTCGAGCACCGGGTCGTGCGAAAGCACGGTTTCCAGTTTCCCGGGGATACGCAACAGCTCCTGCACCAGGCAGCTGGAGGAGGCTTCGTCGAGCACGCCGCGCGTCTGGCCGAGGTACATGGAGAGGATGAACAATGCGGTCAACTGGCTGGTGAAGGCTTTGGTGGAGGCCACGCCAATCTCGGGGCCGGCGTGGGTGTAGATGGTGCCCGCGGCTTCGCGCGTGATCATGGAACCGACCACGTTGCATATGGCGAGTGTCTTCGAACCCTTCTGTTTGGCCTCGCGCTGGGCGGCGAGCGTATCGGCGGTTTCGCCCGATTGCGAGATCACGACCGTCAGCGTGTCGCTCCCCAGGATGGGATCGCGGTAGCGGAACTCGCTGCCGTAATCGACCTCAACGGGCATGCGCGCCAGCTTCTCGATCATGAATTTTCCCGCCATCGCGGCGTGCCAACTTGTACCGCAGGCGATGATCTTGATCTGCCGGAACTCGCGGAATTGTTTGGGCGAGATATCCATCTCGTCGAGAAAAATGCGGCCCGTTTCCTGGCCCACCCGGCCCAGCGTGGTGTCGCGAATGGCGCGCGGCTGCTCGTAGACTTCCTTGAGCATGAAATGCTTGTAGCCGCCTTTTTCGGCCATGATGGGGTCCCACAGGATATGCGAGACCTGGCGGTTCACGGGGCGGCCTTCGAAATCGCTGAGCCGCACGCCTTCGGAAGTGAGCACGGCCATGTCGCCATCGGCCAGGAAAAACATGTCGCGCGTGTGATGCAGGATGGCGGGAACGTCGGAGGCCACGAAGTATTCGCCATCGCCCAGCCCGATCACCACCGGCGGGCCGTTGCGCGCGGCGACGATCTTATTCGGATCGGTACGCGCCAGAACGGCCAGAGCGAATACGCCGGTCAGGTACTTGACGGCGGTGCGCACGGCTTGTTCCAGGTTCCCTTTGAAGTATTTCTCAATGAGATGAGCGATGACTTCGGTATCGGTTTCCGTCTTGAAAACGTGTCCTTCTGCTTCGAGCTGGTGTTTCAGGGACAGGTAATTCTCGACGATACCGTTATGGACGACGACGATATCGCCTTTGCAATCGCGGTGCGGATGCGCGTTCTCCTCAGTTGGCCGCCCATGCGTGGCCCAGCGGGTGTGGCCGATGCCGTAGCTGCCATCGACTGGATCCTGGCGTATGGCCTCTTCCAGATTGCGCAGCTTGCCGGAGGCGCGACGGATGCCCAGCGTTTCGTCATCGCAATAAACCGCGATGCCCGCGGAGTCGTAGCCACGATATTCGAGGCGCTTCAGACCCTCCAAAATGATCGGAACGGCTTTGCGAGTGCCCACATAGCCAACGATTCCGCACATGCATTTTCCATTATAGGGGCTGGACCCGCCGGAGCAGGGGCGAGTGCATGGCAATGCGTGATTTAGAGCGCATCTTGTTGGGACGCTGGGTGTATTGCCGCAATTCGAGAGAGATTCCATCACCACAAGCCCACACATTATGAATGAGATGCGTGGTGGCACGCCCCGTGCTCTCTTTCGGGCGAAACACGAAGCCACGAGTGCCTTCAGGAGGCGAATGATGACGGGATTTTGGTTGTTGATGGTGATGGCGGCCGGGCCGGCTCTAGCGGCCGATGCGAAGCTACCGGCGCAGGCTGCGCGAGGGCAGGCGATTTTCTTCGATGAGACTGCGGGCAGGCATTGTGGAAGCTGTCACGCCCTGGCGCACAAGGGCACGGCGGTGGGTCCCGATCTGACGCGCCTCGCTCACCTCAATGCGCGCGCCATTGTGAGTGCGATTCGCGCCACGCGCACGCAGTATGTCTTGAACGTCAAGCTGAAGGACGGTACCGAGTTTCCTGGAATGCCGGGAGCCAAAGACGATGCCGGCGCGCAGTACTACGACTTGAGCGCCACTCCGCCGGCGTTGCGGAAAATTGCGTCGAAGGATGTGGCGAGTGTGGCGGACAATGCCACGTGGAAGCATCCGCCTGAATCCGCCGGATACACAGCCTCACAACTCGCCGACGTCATCGCTTATATAAAATGGGCATCATACGGCGATACCAAGGGCGTGAACCCGGACGACATCGAATAGCGGCTTTGCGTTGGCCTTTGTCGCGCCGCGACTTGCCGAGGAGAACGAATGAAGCTGCGTGACGAAGATGCGCTCGAATACCATTCCGCGGCACCCGCGGGCAAAATCGCCATCCGCGCCACCAAGCCCTGTCTCACGCAGCGCGATTTGAGCCTGGCATATACACCGGGCGTGGCGGTTCCCTGTCTCGCGATCGAGAAAGATCCCAGCCTGGCTTATAAGTACACGGCCAAGGGCAACCTGGTCGCGGTCGTTACCAATGGAACGGCGGTGCTCGGGCTGGGCAACATCGGGCCGCTGGCGGGCAAACCGGTGATGGAAGGCAAGGGCGTGCTGTTCAAGCGATTCGCGGACATCGACGTATTCGATATCGAGCTTGCCACCGCGGACCCCAAGGAAATCATCAGGGCCTGCCAGCTGATGGAGCCGACATTCGGCGGCATCAACCTGGAGGACATCAAAGCGCCGGAGTGTTTTCTCGTCGAGGAAGAGCTGCGGCGCACCATGAAGATTCCGGTCTTCCACGACGACCAGCACGGCACGGCGATCATCTCGGGCGCCGCTCTGCTGAATGCGCTCGAAGTGGCGGGCAAGCGCATCGACGAAGCGCGCATCGTGTTTAATGGCGCGGGCGCGAGCGCGGTCGCCTGCGCGGGACATTACATCCGGCTGGGCGCGAGGCCCGACAACATCCTGATGTGCGACACCAAGGGCGTGCTTTACAAAGGCCGCACGGAGGGCATGAACCCCTACAAGCAGCGTTTCGCGGCTGACACAAAGGCGCGTACGCTCGCAGACGCATTCCAGGGCACGGACGTTTTCTTCGGCCTCTCGCAAGGCAACGTCGTCACGGCCGAAATGGTGCGCTCCATGGCGAAGAATCCTATCGTGTTCGCCCTGGCGAATCCCGATCCCGAGATCGCTTATGAACTGGCTATGTCCGCGAGGCCGGACGCCATTGTCGCCACGGGCCGCTCCGATTATCCCAACCAGGTAAACAATGTTCTGGGATTTCCGTTCATCTTTCGCGGGGCGCTCGACGTGCGCGCGACGACCATTAACGACGAGATGAAACTGGCGGCCACGCACGCGCTGGCCTCGCTGGCCAAAGAAGACGTGCCCGACTCCGTGCGGCGGGCGTACGGGCTGGACCGGCTGGAATTCGGGCGTGAATACCTGATTCCCAAGCCGTTCGACCCGCGCGTGCTGGTGTGGGAGGCCGCGGCGGTGGCGGAGGCGGCGATCCGCACGGGTGTCGCCCAGCAAGTTCTGGACATCGGGGAGTACCGGGAGCAGCTCGAGCGGCGCATGGGGAAAGCGCGCGAAGTGATGCGCATCATGATCAACAAGGCCCAGCGGCAGCCTAAGCGCATTGTGTTCCCGGAAGGCGAGGAAGAGAAAATCCTGCGCGCCAGCCAAATCCTGGTGGACGAGAAGATTGCCATGCCCGTTCTACTGGGAAGAGAAGACGTAATCCGCGAGCGCATGGCGGAGCTGCACCTGCACGCGGGGTCGATGCGGATTGTGGATCCCGCCACGGCGCCGGACCGCGCGGCGTACGCCGAGGAGCTCTACCGGCTGCGGCAGCGCAAGGGCGTTACGCACCACGAAGCGCAGGAGATGGCGCTCAACCACACGACGTTCGGCGCGCTCATGGTGCGGAAAGGCGAGGCCGACGCGCTGATCGGCGGCCTGACGCAGCACTATCCGGACACCATCCGGCCGGCGCTCCAGGTGATCGCAGCGCGGCCTGGATTGCGGAAAGTGTCGGGCGTTTATGTGCTGATCACGCCGCGCGGCGATATTTACTTTCTCTCGGACGCCACGGTGAACATCGAGCCATCGGCGGAAGATCTGGCCGAGATCGCCATTTGCGCGGCCGAAACCGCGCGCCGCTTCGGGCAGGAGCCGCGCGTGGCGATGCTTTCGTTTTCCAACTTCGGCAGCACGCGTCATCCGCTGGCGGATAAGGTGGCGCGCGCGGTGACGCTGGTGCGGGAGGGCGCTCCCGGCCTGATGGTGGATGGCGAGATGCAGGCGGACACCGCGGTGGTGCCCGAGATCATCGAGCAGGATTATCCTTTCAGCGCGCTCAAAGGCGGCGCGAACGTGCTCATTTTTCCGAATCTGGAATCAGGCAACGTGGCTTACAAGCTGCTGGCGCGCATCGGCGGGGCGGAAGCCATCGGTCCGATCCTGATGGGCTTGAGCAAGCCGGTGCACGTGCTGCAGCGCGGAGCGGAGGTGAACGATATCGTGAACATGGCGGCGATCGCGGTGGTGGACGCGCAGGAACGGGCGTAGAGCGGCACTTCGGGCTGATCTTAATCGGGTGTATGATTTGGTGTGACGTATGAGCGCACCGAGCGTGCAAGAGAACTTATCTGGGCCGCATCTACAAGTGGCGGCATTCTGTGAGAAGGTCCTCATCGAAACGGATCAGGTAGCAAGTCTAATCCGTCTAGTAGATCGGTTCAACGTAGCGGGTCCTACGCCTGAAATGCCACCCACTACTCTGACCTTCTTCCTTGTAATATCGTTCAAGGCGGGCTTCATTAGGGGCAAGCATACCGTCAGAGTGTCACCGATATCTCCGTCTGGCGTCGAGATGCCGACGTTTGAGATACCACAACTATTCGAGGGGGAAGATCGCGGAACGATGGTTGCCGCCCAAATGAACTTTCTTGCCCAGGAAGAGGGCTTGTATTGGTTTCGGGTATTTTTTGAAAGCGCCCTGGTTACACAAATGCCTTTACGCGTAATATATCAACGGGTTGGATTCGTGGGACAGGCCGGAAGCTAGAGGACGACGATGTCCCGCTCTTTATGATCACTGCTTCTGAAGGGACTCCAATCTTCACCGGCACACGTTGTAGGACCCCCCGCAACTCCTCACGGAGATCCTCTTCGGAGAGATGACCGCTGGAGTGTTCCGATAAACGTAATTCGACTGCATACACGAGGCGCTGGAGATCAAAATCTTGGGACTTATGGACGTTCCAGCTCTGCTGGACGAACCAATCCTCAAAGTCATCAAGCGATGAGACTCGTGCGAGGACATCTGCAAGCCGATTTTGAATTTCAACGCTACTGATCATGGGTGACCCTTCCACTATTGTACGGATAACAGTATCAGAAATGCAGAAGCGCTTCAATGAAGGGAAACACTGGGAACGCTTACTCCAAGGGGAGTACACCGCCGTTGTACGTGAAAACCGACATCCTTCGTTAATGGCTGCGAATGAACCATTCTGTACTCAGAGCCAGATGGTGTCATATATCGATAAGGAGAATAACGAGGTTGCGCGGGTGCATCAGTACTTACGGCCAGACGGTACCATCGGGGCAAGTGGTAAGCCAGACCCCAAACGACTATTGGTCGGAAACACGCTATATCGGCTCAAAACAGCTAAGTCCCTCTCGAACCAAGAGTAGCACGTGTGGCAAGGGTAAGACGCTGAGGAGAGAGTTACCGGCTGAGTCCCACCAGGCACTCGTGCCGCTCGGCGACTAGTTTCTCTTCGGCCACATAAGCGCGGTTGCGGAGGGCGAGCTGGTCGAAATCCACTTGGTGGGCATCGAATTCGGGGCCGTCGACGCAGGCGAACACCGGCTTGCCGCCAACCGAGACGCGGCAACCGCCGCACATGCCGGTGCCATCCACCATGATGGGATTGAGACTGGCGACGGTGTGCACGCCCCACTCGCGTGTCAGGGCCGATGCGGCGCGCATTAAGGGGATGGGGCCGATGACGTGCGTGAATGCGGGCTCGCGCCGGGAATGGGAGCGCCAGTCGCGCATCAGGTCGACGACGGTGCCGTGCAGGCCGACCGAGCCATCGTCAGTTGCCCAGTGGATTTCGTCCACGGCCGCGCGCATCTCGTCATCGAGGATCATGCGATCAGCGGACCGGGCGCCGAGCAGCGCCACGACGTGGTTGCCGCTCTGGCGCAACGCCCGCGCCACCGGCAGCAGCTCTGCGATGCCAACGCCGCCGCCGATGCAGAGCGCCGTGCCAAATTTCTCGATCGTCGCCGGCGTGCCGAGAGGGCCGAGCAGGTCGGCGAGCGCGTCGCCTACATCGAGCGCGGCCAGCGCCCGCGTGGTTTTGCCGATGACCTGGACAATCAGACGGATGGTGCCGCGGGCGGCGTCGCCATCGACCAGCGTCAGCGGGATGCGCTCGCTTTGCGGTGTGGGGCGCAAGACAACAAACTGGCCGGGCTTCCAGTGGCGTGCAATTTCCGGCGCCGCCACTTCGATCGAGATGGTATCGAGCGCGACTTCACTGCGCGAGACGATGCGAAAGCGCGGGCCGGTTTCCGGATGCGGCGGGGCGCCCGCGGATGCCGCGGGCTTTCCCTGTAACGCGCGATCGATGGCCTCGGCCGCGGCACGTCCATCGCGCATGGCCTGGATGACGGTCGAGCCGCCGCGCACTACGTCGCCGCCGGCGAACACGCCGTGCATGTTGGTTTCGCCCGATGCGTCAATCGTAATCTTGCCGTCTTTGGTCACGAGCACCGGCGTGGCCCGCTGCACCGTGGGGTTCGGGCCTTGGCCGACGGCGGCGACGACCGTATCCACCGGAATCCAGAACTCGGAGTCGGGAACCGGTATGGGCGATGGCCTGCCGGATGCGTCCGGCGGGCCGAGCTCCATGCAGATGCATTGCACGCTCTTCAATACGCCGCGCTCGTCGCCTTCGAGGCGTACGGGAGCGGCGAGAAACTCGAACTCGATTCCTTCTTCTTCGGCATGGGCGATCTCTTCCAGACGTGCGCGCATTTCCTCGCGGCCACGGCGAAACATCACGGTGGTTTTGCTGCCCATGCGGCGGGCCCAGCGCGCGGCGTCCATGGCGGAGTTGCCGCCGCCGACCACCACCGTTCGCGCACCCACGCGGACAGGCGTATCCGACTCAGGGAAACGGTGCGCTTCCATCAGATTGAGCCGCGTGAGAAATTCGTTGGCGGTGTAGACGCCGATCAGATTCTCGCCGGGAATGCCCATCAGGTTCGGCAGGCCAGCGCCGGTGCCCAGGAACACGGCGGCGTAGCCTTGCGCGAACAGTTCGTCCACAGAGCCGGTTTTGCCGACGAGAAAATCCGTGCGGACCTCGACGCCCATCGCGCGCAAGCGGTCTATCTCGCCGCGCACGACTTGGCGTGGCAGGCGGAAGCCGGGGATACCGTAGATCAGCACGCCACCCAATTCGTGGAGCGCTTCGAAAAGCGTCACACGATAACCTTTGGCCGCCAGATCGTGGGCGGCAATGAGCGATGCCGGCCCGCTGCCTACGAGCGCGACTCGCGGGCCTTCGGGTGCAGTCGCGGCGGCATGCCCGGCTGGCGCGGCTTGCCCGTAATCCGCAGCGAAACGCTCGAGCGAACCGATGGCCACGGGTTGTAGTTTCGTCCCCAACAGGCACGCGTTTTCGCAGAACCGCTCGTGCTGGCAGACACGCCCGCACACGCCGGGAAAGGGACTGCGTTCGAGAATAGTGGCAAGCGCGCCATCGAAATCGAAGTCGGTCAATTGGTCGATGAAAGTGCGGATATCGATGTGGAGCGGGCAGGCGCCCATGCACTTGGGATCGACGCAGTGCAGGCACCGCAGGGCTTCCTTCTGCGCCTGCTCAGGCGAGAAGCCGAGGTTGACCTCGTCGCAGGTGCGCGCCCTCTGATGGGCATCCAGCAATGTTTCGGGCTGCCGCGGGGCTTTGGGGGTTCTCTTTGGTTTACCCGCACCCGGCAGTGCGCGATTTGCCCCACTTTGCTGTTGGTCAGTGTTCATCTGGCGGGCCCGCGGCCGCAGTAAGCCTTATAACTGCACGCCGGCTTCCAGGGCGGACCCCGCGAAATGGCTAACCAAAGTGACAGGTGGGCTATGCGGATTGCAACATCTCTTCCCAGGTGACTTCGCGCCGCGTCTCGATGGCCATCCGTCCCAACAGCGACGTGAAGGTGCTGTCGGCGGCGTCGAACGACATGTTGCGCGGTTTGCCGGCGAGCGCGTCCGTCACGAACGCCTCAATGGCGTCGATGGTAATCTCGCGCTTTGATTTCACGAGCACGTCGTCATCTTCCGCGCGATGCCACTTGTAATACTTGCGCTCTGTCTCGAGTACGCCTTCGGTGCCGAAGAACTGCTCCTTCACATCCCAGTAACGTTTGGCGGCGAGCTGCGTCGCGGCTAGAAAACCGCGCAGTCCGTTGGGATATTCGTAGGTGACGTTCAGGTGGTCGAGGTTGTCGCCGAAGGCACGCTTCTTGCGCCCGCCGGCGCCCGTGGCTTTGAGCGGGTGCGACTGCGCGAACCAGTTGAGCACATCGAGGCCGTGGCAATCCTGCTCGACGATGAAATCGCCCGAGGTTTCACGGAACGCGCCCCAGTGACGGATGCGCCAATCCTCGCGCGGATAGGGCGATTGGAACGAATGCAGCGGCGCGCCGCCGAGCAGCCAGTCGCTGCGCATGAGCAGCAGCTCGCCCAACTGACCGGAGCGCAGGACGTTCAGCGCGGCCAAATATTCCGGGCTGAAGCGCTGCTGGAAGCCGAACTGGATCACTTTGGACTTATCCGCCTGCCCGGCGGCGCGCACCAGCCGCTTGACGCCCGCGACATCAGCGCCCGCGGGCTTCTCGCAATAGATGTGCTTGCGCGCGTTGACGGCGGCCTCGAAATGCTCCGGATGGAGGAAAACGGGCGTGGCGATCAGGACGGCATCCAGATCCGGGCGCGCGAGCAGCTTGTGATAGTCCTTGTAGGCGGGCGCGTGCTCGACACCGGGGATCTCGGTCTTGGCGCGATCGATCTGGTCGTCATAGATATCGCAGAGCGCCGCGACGCGCACGCGCGGATCGTTGGCAAACAGAGTGCCGACGTAACGGCCGCGGCCGCCGGTCCCGATAATGCCCAGCGCCAGCTGCGAGTTGGCCTGGGCGGCGAACGCGGTTTTGGCCTTGGACAAGAGCAGTGTGCCGCCGGCCAGCGCGGCGCGGCGCGTGATGTTGGGCATAGAAACTCCTTTTATTCCGCGCGGTAGTGCAATTCGGTTGCCGCGCGCTGGGGGCCGTTTTTCTATGGTTTGGAGGAACGGGGAGCGGGCGATATGCCCCAATCTGGGTGAGATTCGCGAGGTCGCGGGATGCGCGGTTAGTCCAGAAATTCGATCCGGTACTCTTCGATCACCGGATTGGTGAGGACGTCGCGCGCGATGGTGTCGATGTCCTTGTGCGCCTGCTCGCGGGTTGCCTCCGCATCGAGCGCGATCTCGAAGTATTTACCCTGGCGCACGCCGGAGATGCTGCGATAGCCGAGGCCCGAGAGCGCGGACTTGATGGTTTGGCCCTGCGGATCGAGGACGGTGGACTTGAGCGAGACGTAGACGCGAGCTTTCATGGGAATTCGTATTATAGCGGGGAAGCTAAGGGCGCCACTTTACATCACGTGTAAATCGGCTCCAGCTTGTTGACCACGTACGCCCCACATCGCTCGTAGCTCGTCCGCGGGCCTTTGCGGGCGGTGTCTAAGTCGACGCAGAGCCAGCCTTTGTACCCGATGGATTTGAGTATGCGGTGGCAGGAGGGGAAATCGATTTCGCCGTCGCCGAGGTCGTAGATGCTCGAGAAAAAACGCGCTTCGGTGGAGTCTTTGGGGTGCGCTTTGCCGTTGTCTTCGACGAAGTCGGCGGCGGGTGTGGTCGGGCGCGCGTCTTTGTAGTCGGCGAAGATCAGGCGGTGTTTGTATTTTTCGAACGTCGCGACGACATTGGCTCCGGCCAGGTGCAGGTGCGCGGTGTCGGGGGCGAGATAGAGCAGCTTGGGATCTACTTTGGCCATGATGAGATCGATCTCCGGGGCTTTCTCGACCAGCTCTCCCAGATGATTGTGCAGGCCCACGCGAAAACCCATTTCGCCCGCCAGCTCGCCCATGCGGGTGAAAGCGTCGGCCATGGCGTCGAACGCGGGCATGATGTCGGCGCCGGGCGCGAGACGCTGCGGCGTAAACGACACCAGTTCTTTGGCTCCGAATGTCTTGAGGAAGGTCATGGCGCGGCGGGCGTCAGAGAGGACTTTGGTGAGCTGCGCCGGGTCGTGCAAAGAGCCGCCGAAGGAGATGGTACACACATGCAGCTTGCGTTTTGCCACCTCCTTCTCCATGCGGGAAGGCGTTAGGCCGTAGGTTTCGAAACAGCGCGGAAAATCGGTGAGGCGGATGCCGATGAAGCCCGTGTCGCGCATTACGTCGAGGATGTCGGTGAACGCGACGGGCTTGAAATGGCTCCAGAGGCCCAGGCTCACCGCCCACTTCACGTTGTTGTTCGCCGGAAGCGCTGCGGCCGAACGCGCGAGCGCCGCCGACATCGCCGCGAGAAACGCTCTGCGGTTCATGGCCGTTTACGCCACGCGGAATTTGCGGACAGCATCTTCATCCAGATCGATACCCAGGCCCGGCTCCTGCGGGATGGCGAGATAACCATCCTTGGCGCGCAGCTTCTGGCGGGTGATCTGCTCGCGCAGGTTGGTTTCGTCTTCGGCGACGAATTCGCAGATCAGCGCGTTGGGAATGGCGTTCAGCCAGTGGAGCGCGGCGGTGACATTCACATATGTCGTGAAACCGTGATTGGCGACCGGGAGACCGCGGTCCCAGGCGAGCGCTGCGATCTTCATGGCTTCCGTGAATCCGCCGCAGCGCGTGAGATCGACTTGCACGACGTCGACGCGGCCGCGGTCCATCAGATCGATGAACGACTTGCGCTCGCTCTCTTCTTCGCCGGCGGCGATCCGCACGTGCGTGGCTTCGGCCAGCTTGCGGTAGCCATCGTAATCGTCGGGGCGCAGCGGTTCTTCGAGCCAATAAATGTTGTGGTCGGCGAAGGCGCGGGCGCGTTGCAGAGCGGTTTTCGAATCCCACACCAGGCCGGCGTCGATGAGCAGGTCAATATCGTCGCCCAAGCCCTTGCGCGCTTCGCGCACCAGAGCGATGTCGGTCTTTTCGTCCTGGCCCATGGGGTCCCAGCCGAATTTGGCGGCGGTGAAGCCCTGGTCGCGGCGGCGGCGCGCCATCTCGCCGGTTTTCTCGGGAGTCGCGCCGAATAGCGAACTCGCGTAGCAGCGCATCTTCTGATGAAACCCGCCGCCCAGCAATTTCCACACGGGCATTTTGAGCGCCTTGCCCTTGATGTCCCAGAGCGCCATATCAATGCCGCTCATGGCATGTACTCCCACGCCGCGGCGGCCGCCATAGATGTTGGCGCGATACATCTTGTGCCAGATCTTTTCGGTTTCGAAGGGATCTTCACCGACGACGATGCTTGCGAGGCCGGCGGCGGTGGTATGGGAGAACGGGCCATCGATGGCGCCTTTCACGGCCATGGGCGCGGAGTCCACTTCGCCAATGCCGGTAATGCCGGCGTCGGTTTCTACGCGCACGAGGAGGGCGTCCTGGCCGCTGTCACACTGGAACTTGACCTCTGGCTGGCGGAGGTAGATAGCTTCGACTCGGGTAATTTTCATGGGTGAATCTGGCATGATACCGTGCGGACGAGGCGCTGCGCCAGCGTGGGAAATGCTTGGTGCCCACTACCGAATGCTTATGCTGCTTTGTGCGCTATGCGCGAGATGGCGTGCACTAGCTTGCGGTAGGGCAGATTTTCCAGGCTGTTGAAGGCAAACCACTCGCCGTCGCGCCAACTCGAGTAGTACCAGCGGGCGAGCATGGCGAGGTATTCCTGGCGCTGGCGCATGGGTTGATCGGCGGGGGTGAGCGCGCCGACCGCCTCACGCAATTTCTGGTCGAGCGAGACGGGTTTGCCTTCGACGACTTCAAACGTCACGCGGCGCTGGGGCTGCCAGCAGCCTTTCAGCACAAACCAGAGCTCCACGGCCTGCGGGTCGACGGATGCCGTTACGGCCACTCCGGACAGGCGGTCGATGTCGCGGGCCAGCTCGTCGCGCAGGGCGAGTACGGCGTCAATTTTCTCGATGCGCTTGTGCTGGCGCGCGGCCTGCTCGAAATCGAGATCGGTGCTGGCGCGGTCGCGATCGGAGGTGGCGGAATCGACGAGCGAGTGACCGTCGGTACGGAGGAAGTCGATGACGCGGTCCACCTCGTGGCGATATTCTTCGGCGTTCACCACCTGCTGGCAGGGGCGCAGGCACATGCCCATCTCGCCGTAAATGCAGCCGGGATGGGTGGGTGAAGGGACGAGATCTTCCTGGCAGCGCCGCATTTGGAACAGGTCGAGAAACTGGGATTCGAACCGCTCAGCAGTCGTGCGCGCACGGAACGGTCCGAAATAAACTGCCGGCGCGCGGCCCAGGTGCGTGGTGACATGGCTGCGCGGAAATTCGTTGGTCAGAACCACTTTGACGTAGGGCGGCATGCGCAGCCGCAGCACTTCGAGATACTTTTTCGGGAAGTATTGCCGGGCCAGTTCGTACATGCGAATGGCTGATTCCAGCTTCGATCCGGTGAGCCAGTATTCGACGCGCGCGAGGGTGTGGCGCAGGTTCAGCAACCGCGACGGCGTTTCGCGCTCGCGCAACAGGCGCAGCAGGCGGCGGCGCAGCACGGTAGTTTTAGCGAGATACGGTTCGCCCTGTTTGGGCCACAGTAGAAAGACGGCAGGCCGGTTGGGCAGTTCCTCGAGCGCCGCGTCGAGCGCGGGAAGAGCGTCGGCAACCGCTATCTCAGGCATCGGCAGTCAGGCGCGCTGATAAAGGTCGCGATACTCGCTTTCGGTGAGCGGCGGCACCCCGGCGACCGCCAGATTCTCGGCAACATGCGCGGTGCGGCTCATGCCGACCAGGGCCGCGAGAATTCCCGGAGTCGAGCGCGTGAATTGAATGGCACGCTGCGCGTCGGTGGCGAGTCCGGGAAACTTCTCGGCGAGGCCCTCAGGCAGATTGCGCGCGAGACGCGCCTGCAGCAAGGTCGCGCTGGCCACTACCGCGACGCCGGATTGCGCCGCCAGATCCAGAACGCCGTTCGTGAGGGCCTCCGGCATGGCGAGATTGAAGGGGAGCTGCACAAACCGGAAATGATGCTGCGCTCCACCGGCTTCAGTAGCGATTTCGACCAGGCGCGCCAGATCTAGCGCGGGCCGGCCCGCGGGCGCCCTGAAACCTTCCCAGGTGGCAGTGCCGTAATTGCGGATTTTGCCATCCGCAACCAGTGTTTCGAGCTTCGCGAATGCCAACTGGATGCGCCGTTCGAACTCCTCGCGGCTCACAAAGCCCAACTGCGTTTCAGGATTGTGCAGGTAAAAAATGTCGATGGTTTCGAGGCCGAGGTTGGCGCGGCTGCGGTCGATCTGGTCGGCCAGGAAGCCGGGCTGCATGGAATGCATGCCGCCAGCGACGTCTTCCGGTTTCAGAAATTCGGGCACGGCGCCCGGCGTGAGGAAGCCGGCCTTGGTAGCCACCAGGATCTCATCGCGCTGGGCGTCGCCGTCGGCGAAGAGTTGCGTGAGAGCCACGCCAATCGACCGTTCCGAGCGCTGATGCCGGTAGTTGATGGCTGTGTCCAGGAAGTTGATGCCGCCGCGAACGGCTGCGATTACGGCGTCGCGATACGCAATATCGGTGGGGTCGTCGGGGTTGCCTAGGTAGCTTCCGAGGCCCAGGCTCGAGATCTCCAGGTTGCCGAATGGGCGATAAAATCCACTCTCCCGCGCCGCTGATTGCCGCCGAGCGAGGCGCTCCGTCCCTTCCGGTGCGGCAAAGGTATGATTCACCCTACGATTGTAGCCGAGCGCGTCCGCCCGTCCGTGCCAAACGTACTCTGGATCACGCTTTTAACTCTGCAGGGCTGGTTTTTCGTTCGCTCGATGACCTAGAATCCGAACACGATGTCCACCAGCCAAGCCATGCAGCAACAGCCCGGAGCGGGCAAGATGATTCTGGTTCTGGATGATGAAGCCGAAGTGCGTAAACTGGTGGCGGCCGTGCTGACCCGTAGCGGCTATAAAGTGGTGACCGCCGATAACGGGGATAACGCCATCAAAGCCCATAGGAAGAGCAAACATCCGGTGGACCTCTTGCTGCTGGACGTGGTTTCTCCCGGATTGAGCGGACCGATGGTTGCCGACCGGATCGTGGAATCGCAGCCGGGCCTGCGCGTGCTTTTCATGTCTGGCTACGACCACACTAACGTAGTACAGCGCTATGTGGTGGAGAAGGGTTATGCGCTGCTGACCAAGCCGTTTACTCCCGAGCAACTGGCGACGAAGGTGCGCGAAGTGATGGATGCTCCCGCGCCAGGGACACGCTAGTGAGGCTATTCCTCTACAGCTTTCGTATCGATTAGTTTCCGCAGGTCCGCAATAAACGAGTCGAGCGGTTTTGCGCCCAGATCGCCATGTTTGCGGTTGCGCACCGCTACTTGGCCGGCCTGCGCTTCGCGATCCCCCACCACCAGCATGAACGGGACCTTCTGCAGCTGCGCTTCGCGGATTTTGAGATTCACTTTCTCGTTGCGGTCGTCAACGGTCACGCGGATGCCGGCCGCATCCAGCCGGTCCCGGACCTGCCGCGCGTAATCGAGTTGGCGATCGGTGATGGGCAGGACGAGGGCCTGCACCGGCGCGAGCCAGACGGGAAACGCGCCGGCGTAGTGCTCGAGCAGAATGCCGAAGAAGCGCTCGATCGAGCCATAGAGCGCGCGATGCACCATGAGCGGTTGATGCGCCTTGCCGTCTTCGGCAATGTACTCGAGGCCGAAGCGGCGCGGCAGCGTGAAATCGAACTGTACCGTTGAGAGCTGCCAGAGCCGGCCGATGGCGTCCACCAGCTTGACGTCGATCTTAGGCCCGTAGAAAGCAGCTTCGTCCTGCATGACTTTCACTTTCAGCTTCAGCCGCTCGGTGGCTTTGGCGAGCGCGTCCTCGGCCAGCTTCCACTGCTCGGGCGAGCCGTCATACTTGCCGCTCGCGCCGTTGTCCCAGGTGGAAAGCTCGGCTTCGTAGCTGTGGAAGCCGTAGGTTTCGAGCGTGTCAAAGGCGAATTGGAGGCAATCGACAATCTCGCTCTCAATTTGTTCCGGCGTGCAGAAGATGTGCGCGTCGTCCTGCGTGAAACCGCGCACGCGCATCAGGCCGTGCATGACGCCAGAGCGTTCATAGCGGTACACCGTGCCGAGTTCGCCCAACCGCACGGGCAGCTCCCGGTAGCTGCGCTGCTTGTGGGCGTAGATCAAAATGTGGCCGGGACAATTCATCGGCTTGGGCTGATACTCGGCGTCGTCCAGTTCCATCGGGGTGAACATGTTCTCCGAATAGAAATTTGCGTGGCCGGAGACCTTGAACAGCTCGCGCCGCATGATGTGAGGCGTGTACACGAGCGAGTAGCCTCGCTTCAGGTATTGGTCGCGCATCCAGTCTTCAATCTGCTTGCGGACGATGCCGCCCTTGGGGTGAAAGAAGATCAGCCCGGGGCCGGCCAGTTCCTGGATGCTGAACAGATCAAGCTCCTGGCCGAGCTTGCGGTGATCGCGCTTCTTGGCTTCTTCGAGCTTGGCCAGATACTCGTCGAGCTCTTTTTTAGTAAAAAATGCCGTGCCATAGATGCGCTGGAGTTGCTTATTGTGCTCGTTGCCTTTCCAGTAAGCGCCGGCGATGGAAAGCAGCTTGAACGCTTTGATCTTTGAGGTGGACGGCACGTGCGGGCCGCGGCAGAAATCGATGAAATGCGGGCCCAGCGTGTATTCGGAAAAGATATCGCCAGCGCGCTCGGTGATGAGTTCGCACTTCATCCAGGCGGCGGCATATTTTTGGAGGCCCTCCTGCTTGGGCGTCATTACGCGCTCAAAAGGGAGGTCGCGCGCCTGAATTTCCCACATGCGCTTCTCGATTTTCTCGAGATCGTCGGGCGTAAACGGTGTGGGCCGGTCGAAATCGTAGTAGAAGCCGGTGTCGATGGGCGGGCCAATGCCGAGCTTGGTTTCGGGAAACAATTCGAGCACCGCCGCGGCCAGCAGATGCGCAGTCGAGTGGCGATAAACCTGGAGCGCTTCCGCATCCTTAGTAGTCAGGATCTTCAGCTCGGCGTCGGCCTCGAGCGGCCGGGTGAGGTCGTATAACTCACCGTTCACGCGCGCCACAACCGCGGCATCCGCTAGGCGGGGGCTGATGGAGCGGGCGACGTCGATAGGTTTGGTCCCTGGCTCGACCGACTGCGTACTGCCGTCGGGCAGACGAACTTGAATACTCATAGCGGGAACTTTCAGCGTAGCATAGGCGTTTGACGCCGCTGGCGGGGACGATCACTCTTCGTGTACCGTCGTAACTATGCGGAAACTGTTCGCCGCCAATTTGGCAGCCCTCCTCATTATCTCCCTCATTGCTCCTTTGCAAGCCGATGAAGGTATGTGGCTTTTCAATCGGCCACCGAATGCGGTCTTGAAGAGCAAATACGGCTTCGAAGCCACGCACGATTGGCTGGAGCACGTCCAGCAATCCTCCATTCGCTTTAATAATGGCGGTTCCGGCGAGTTCGTGTCCGCCGATGGCCTGGTCATGACCAATCACCACGTAGGGACCGATTGCATGCAAAAGCTCAGCAGCAGTGGTCACGACTACCTCACCACGGGCTTCATGGCAAAAACCCGCGAGGAGGAGCCCAGTTGTGTGGATCTAGAATTGAACGTCCTGATGCAGATCGAGGATGTTACCGATCGTGTCAACTCGGCGGTAACTCCCAAAATGGATACGGCCGCGGCCGAAAAAGCCCGGCGGGCGATTATCAACACGATCGAGAAGGAATCATTGGATAAGACCGGTCTGCGCAGCGACGTGGTCGCGCTGTACAACGGCGGCGAGTATGATCTGTATCGCTACAAAAAATACACGGATGTCCGGCTGGTGTTCGCGCCCGAAAAGGACATTGCCTTTTTTGGCGGTGATCCGGATAACTTTGAGTACCCGCGATACGATCTCGATATCTGTTTCTTTCGCGTTTATGAGAATCATCAGCCGGCCCGGATTCAACACTACTTGAAATGGAGTCCGCAGGGCGCTAAAGACGGTGAACTTATTTTTGTCTCGGGCCACCCAGGCCGAACTGATCGTCTGAATACGGTGCGCCACCTGGAGTCGTTGCGCGATCAAACCTATCCGTACGTGCTGAATGTGCTGCGCCGGCGTGAAGTATTGCTCAGGACGTATAGCGAGCGCGGTAGCGAAAATGCACGGCGCGCGCACGAAGATCTGCTGACCATCGAGAATAGCCGGAAGGCGATTTTGGGTATGCTGGCGGGACTGCAGGATCCTTCGATCCTGTCGACCAAAGCCGGCGATGAAAAGACGCTCCGTGCAGCCGTAATGAAAGACGCGAAGCTCGAGCAGGCGTATGGCGACGCGTGGGATCTGGTAGGCCGGTCAATCCGGACCAGCGAGGAAACTTATCGGGACTATTCGCTGCTTGAAGGAGCACAGGCGTTCGACAGCAATCTGTTCGAATATGCCCGTACGCTGGTCCGCTTGGCTGACGAAACCGCGAAGCCGAATGCAGAACGCCTGCGCGAGTATTCCGAGGCCGGCCTGGAATCGTTAAAGCTGGAACTGTTTTCTCCGGCTCCGATCTACGACGATCTGGAGACGATAAAGCTTGCCGATTCGTTAAGTCTGCTGACGGAAAGTTTGGGTGCGGATAACGAACTCGTGCGCAAGGTGCTGGCCGGAAGCTCGCCGAGGAAACGAGCCGCGGAATTGGTCGAGGGCTGCACGCTCAAAGACGCCAATGTACGCAAGCAACTTGCTGAAGCCGGCCGCAAAGGAATCGAGGCATCCAAGGACCCGATGATCCAGCTTGCGAAGCGGGTGGATCCGGATGCGCGGCGCCTTCGGAAACTTCGCGACGAGCAGGTAAGAGAAGTCCAGCGACAGGCCTATGCGAAAATCGCCAAGGCCCGGTTTGCGGTGTTTGGGGCCGGACTGTATCCGGACGCCACATTTACGCTGCGCCTCGCGTTCGGCGTGATCAAGGGATACCAGGAAGCCAACCAGCAAGTGCCGTGGATGACGACGATGGGCGGCGCGTACCAACATTCTGAAGACCACCAGAACCAGGCGCCATTCGCGTTGCCGAAAAGTTGGTTCGAGCACCGGAACGACATCAATCCGAATACGCCGCTGAACTTTGTGAACACAGCGGACATTATTGGCGGAAATTCCGGCAGCCCGGTCATTAATAAGAATGCGGAACTCGTCGGGATCATTTTTGACGGGAACCTGGAAAGCCTGGTGTTGGACTACATCTACACCGAGGACCAGGGACGTGCGATTGCCGTACACTCCTCCGGCATTCTGGAAGCTCTGCGAAAAATTTATCAGGCCAACGCGCTGGTAAACGAGCTTACGCACGGCGCCGCGGCGGATGGAAAGTAAAATTCGCGGCTTCGCGGCTGCGGGCCTAAAGCTTATCGCGTTATAATATAGGTTCCCTCGTACCGCGATGTCCGCCATGAGCAGCCCGATCGAAATCGACGACGAAGCCGCCATAGTTGCACAGGCACGCCTGGGCGATGCGAAGGCTTTCACCGAGCTACTGCGTCGCTACGAAGGCAAAATTTTCCGCCTGGCGCAGCACATCACGCAGAATCGCGAAGACGCCGAAGACGTGCTGCAGGAAGCGTTTCTGAAGGCCTACGAGCACCTCGATCAATTCCAGGGGCAGTCGAAGTTTTATACCTGGATCGTGCGCATCGCGGTGAATCAGGCGCTGATGAAGCTGCGCAAGCGCAAATCCGACCGGTCGGTTTCGCTCGACGAAACCATCGATACCGGAGAAGATACGGTGGCGCGCGAGATCGCGGCCTGGGATGAGAATCCGGAACAACAGTACTCCCGCGAGGAGATTAACGAGATTTTAGGCAGCGCGATCGACGGACTTGCGCCGATCTATCGCGCGGTGTTCGTGCTGCGCGATGTCGACGAGCTTTCAACTGAGGAAACCGCCGAAGCGCTGGAGCTTTCCGTACCGGCGGTGAAGAGCCGGCTGTTACGCGCCCGGCTGCAACTTCGCGATAAGCTGACGCGCTATTTCAAACGCAAGGGAGATGACGCCTTTGCTTACATGTAAACAGTTCCTCGACGAACTGAGCGATTATTTGGACGAGAAGACGGACGCGGGTCTCCGCAAGAAGTTGGAGGACCACATCAGCGAGTGCCCTAATTGCTGGGTGATCTGCGACACCACCAAGAAAACCATCCAGATCTACCGGGGCATGGATCCTTATCCGATTCCTTCGGAGATTCATACCCGGCTGATGTCCGCCCTGGAACTGAAGATGGCCCGCAAGACCTGACGGCCAGCGGCGGGCACGGGTGATAGACTCGGCGCCAGGCGAGCCGTCGAGACTGTATCCTCTGTAGCTGTACCCCTCAACATCCTCGAACTTCCATTACGGGCCGATTTCCGGCGCTGCTAAAAATTTAGCAATGGGACTTGACGGCCCGGACGATCAATGCTAAATTTTTAGCATGCCGGCCAAGCTCACTCCCTCGCATCTCAGCCGCCGCGAGCGGCAGATTCTCGACATCCTCTATCAACGCGGTTCCGCAGGCGTGGCCGAGATCCAAGCGGGACTGCCCCAGACGCCGAGTTACTCCGCCGTACGCGCCCTGGTGCGCATTCTGGAGGAGAAGGGGCACGTCAAGCACGAGGAGCGGGAGGGGCGTTATGTTTATGCGCCTAAAATATCCCGTGCAAAAGCCAGCCGGTCGGCGGTGACGCATCTGGTGGAGACGTTCTTTAACGGCTCGCCGGAGCAGGCCATGGCTGCGCTGCTGGATGTTTCGGCGCGCGGATTATCGCGGGAGGAGCTGGATCGCCTGGCGGGGCTGATCGATAAAGCAAGAAAGGAAGGCAGATAAGATGCTCGTGTCGTTGCTGACATCTGTACTCGCATCGTGGTGGGCGGTTGCCTTGGAAATTTCCTGGAAGAGCGCGGTCATACTGATGGCGGCGTGTGTGGCGAGTCTGCTGCTGCGCCGGGCGCCGGCCGCCCTCCGGCACGCGGTATGGGTGTTGGCGTTGAGCAGCCTCTTGCTGCTACCCGCCCTCGAAGTGCTGCTTCCCGCGTGGCGGGTTACCGCGCTGGCTGGCATGGTAGAGGTTTCAGGAGTGCGCGCGGGCGCCACGGCGGCACCAGAAGCCGCGCCGCAACAGCACACGGCGACGCCATCGACCCCTCGATCACCCCAGCGATCCCGCCAGCCGTGGCGGATTGCGGTGTTCGCCCTGTGGATGGCAGGGGCCGGAGTCTGCCTGTGGCGGTGGAGAAACGGCACCCGGCAGGTCACAAGCCTGCGCAATAGCGCTATGCCCCCGGAACAGGCTGTATCCGAGCTGGCGCGGGAATCGGCTATCGAACTCCAAGTGGGCCGTCCGGTCACGGTGTTGGTCGGCGATGACGCGATCGTGCCCATGGTCACGGGCGTGCTGCGGCCCGCGGTGCTGCTGCCTCGGGAGGCGGCCTGCTGGTCGCGGGAGCGTCTTCACATCGTCCTGCTGCACGAGATGGCGCACATCCGGCGGCGGGATTGCGTCACGCAGGCGCTGGCGGAACTCGCCGGTTCGATCTACTGGTTTAATCCGCTGGTGTGGCTGGCCATCCGCCGTTTGCGTATCGAGCGGGAACGCGCCTGCGATGACTTTGTCCTGAGTGTGGGCAATAAGGCCTCGGATTATGCGGCGCATCTGCTGGCGCTGGCCCGGCCGCTGGAAACGGGCGAACTGGCGACCGCGGCCGTCACCATGGCGAGCTCCTCTCACCTGGAGACACGCTTGCGATCGATTCTAAATCCTCAGCTCGATCGCCGGGCGGTGACTCGCGTGGCCGGCGTAACGGCGTTGACGATCGCGGCGTGCGTCGTCTTTCCGCTCGCGGCTATGCGCCCACAGGCAGGCGACGCCAGAACGGTTTCCGGTACCGTGTACGATGCGGCGGGCGCAGTGGTGCCGGAAGCGGCTGTGGTTCTCACCAACTCTGACGCGGCGCAAAAGCAAACCACGTCCACAGGCGCAGATGGGCAATTCTCCATTGGGCCTCTCGCCGATGGGATGTACCGGCTGGAAGTGGATGCGCGCGGGTTCGCGCCTGCGATTCGTCGGCTTAAGGTGGACGGCCAGCATCCGCTTCGCCTCGACATCGTCGTAGATCTCGGCAATGTGCAGGAAACCGTGGTGGTGCGCGGCAAGGGCACGCCGGCCGCGGGTCCGGCCCGGCCACACCGCGTACGCGTCGGAGGCAACGTGACACCCGCGAAGCTCGTCCATCAGGCCCACCCGGAGTATCCGGAAAGCGCCAAGTCCCGCGGAGTGCAAGGAGACGTGGTGTTGCGCGCGGTGATCTTTCTCGATGGCTCGGTCGGCTCGCTGAGTCCGGCGGGTTCCCCCGACCCGGAATTGGCACAGGCGGCGATGAATGCCGTACGCCAGTGGCGCTATGAGCCGGCGCTGCTTAACGGCCAGCCCATAGAAACCGCCACCACCATCACGGTGAACTTTCAGTTGGAGCCCTAAATGGTGGATTGAGCGAACTGCCGGGCCAGCCGCCTCGTATACTCTAGTGGACGAGGCGACCATGACCCAGACGGCCGCAGCCGTAGACCGCGACCTGCTCGACATTATTTTCGGTCCGGCCACCGAAGCGCAGACGTATCTCAACCTGCTGTATCTGTTGCTGGCGTTTCCGCTGGGCATCGCGTACTTCGTTTTCCTGATCACCGGGCTGAGCCTCGGAGCGGGCCTGCTGGTGGTCTTCGTCGGCGTGCCGATTTTGATTGGAGTGCTCTTTGCCTGTCTGGGTCTCGGTGCGTTCGAGAGGCGGATGGCGCGCTCGATGCTGCACCTCAACATTCCTTCGCCGCCGAGGTTGGCATCCGGTCCGGGACTCTGGGCGAAGCTCAAGGCGCTGTTCGGAGATGCCCCCACCTGGAAGAGTTTTTTCTATTTACTGCTGAAATTTCCCTTCGGCATCGCGGCGTTCGTGGTGCTTGTGACAGCATTCTCCGTGTCGCTGGCTTTGATCCTGGCGCCGCTCACTTATGGCACTCTCAGTGTGGACTTCGGCCTGTGGCGCGTGGACAGCAAAGATGAAGCTACCATTTGGTGCCTGATTGGCGTGGTCCTGTTGCTGGTTTCTTTCCATCTGGTGAACGGTCTGGCGTTTGTGTGGGGCCGGTTCGCGCAAATCATGCTCGGCCCCGATCACGCGGCCGGCAACTAAAAATTTCACTCGGCAACCACGGGGTTGCGCAATTCTCCCAAGCCTGAGATCCGCACCACCACGTCATCACCCGCGCGCAGCCAGCGCGGCGGATTCCTCGAAAAGCCGACACCGGAGGGCGTACCGGTCGAGACGATGTCACCCGATTCCAATGTGAAAACGCCCGAAAGATATTCGATCAGGTCCGGAATCTTGAAAATGAGCTGCGAGGTGTTGGAGTTTTGCAGCACCTCGCCATTGATCACCATCTGGATATCGAGCGCGTGCGGATCGGGGACTTCATCGGCGGTCACGATGGCCGGGCCCATGGGCGCGAAGGTGTCGAAGGTCTTGCCCATCATCCACTGCGTCGTGGCCATCTGATAATCGCGCGCGCTGACGTCGTTCAAATTGGTGTAGCCGAAAATATGCTCCTGCCAGCGGTCGCGCGCAATGTGGCGGCCGCCTTTACCGATGACGAAGGCGAACTCGGCTTCATAATCCGGTTTGGCCGAAAGTTTCGGCAGCACGATATTTTCGCCCGGGCCGATGACGGCGGTCGCGTACTTCGAGAAGATGGTCGGGACTTTCGGGATCTCCATCTTGGATTCGATGGCATGGTCGCGATAGTTGAGGCCCACGCAGATGATTTTCGGCGGCCGGGGCAGGGGAGCCAGCAGCCGCGCCTTGGCCAGCGGGACCACGTCGCCGGCGGGTTGCTTGCCATCGAGCCATGATTGGACGCGCTGGCGTGCTTCGAAGCCTCCTTCGATAACGGAGAGCAGCGTCGGAAAGCCCGCGCTTCTCAAGCCGACGACGTTGTTGCCCAAAATCACGCCCGGCGCGGCAAACCCATCGTGTTGAAACGTCACGAAACGCATTGAGGAATCTCCTGGACCGAAAATGCACGAAGGAATATTCGTGCGGTGGAATCGGCTATTGTAACATCGCGCGACCGGGCGGCGGCCGCGGTTTCGGAGATCGTGCGGCGTGTGTCGTTGCCGCCACCAGGGCTTGAAAACTGAAACGCCGTGACCTACTCGTAGCGCAGGGCGATGACGGGATCTACACGCACCGCGCGCAACGCCGGCCCGAGCGCGGCTGCCAGCCCTACGGCCACCAGAACCGCCAACACCGCGAGGAATGTCGCCGGATCGGTCGTGCTCAGTTCCGGCACCAGGAACATGGCGAGCGGTCTTGTCGCAAACACCGCCAGGCCCAGCCCGATCGAGACGCCGGTCGCCACGAGCGACAGGCTCTGCGCGAGCACCATGCGCACGATCGCAGGGCTGTCGGCGCCCAGCGCCATGCGCAGCCCGATCTCCCGTATCCGGCGGCTGACCGCGTAGGCCAGGACGCCGTAGAGGCCGATGGATGCCAGCGCCAGGCCCAAGAGGCCCATGGTCCCCAGCAGCGCGGCGCCGACGCGGCTTGGCAGGAACGCGAAACCGAGAGCATCGCGCATCAGCTTCACTTCGATGGCGGCGGATGAATCGAGGTGGCCCAGGGTTCGATTAATCTCTTTGACCACACCCGGCGGATAAGCCGCGCGGAGGAGGAAATGGAGATTGACGATGTTGCCCTCCTGGAAATAAGGAACGTAAAGCGCGAGGGGACTGTCTTCGCCAATCGTGAAGTACTTGCTGTTCCCGGCGACACCCACGATGGTGACCGGCCCGTCCCAGCGGATCACATGGCCCACGGGATTGGTGTTTCCAAACAGACGTCGACCGAGATTTTCGTTGATGATGGCCACTCGCGGAGCGCCGTTCCGGTCGGATGCGAGGAATTCGCGGCCACCTAGCAAGCGGATGCCCATGGTCTTGAAATAATCCGGCGCCACCCAATTGAAGTTGAAGTCCACTGGCACAGGACGATCGTTCAGATCGGTGCGGAACTCCGTGCCCATAGTGACGTGATCGTTGAGCGGGACGGCTCGCGCAATGCTGGCCCCCTCAACACCAGGGAGCGAACGTAACTGATCGAGAGCACTGGTGATAAAAGCTCGCGTCTTCTCCGGCGTGGAATATTTCTCCGGGACCAGCCGCGTGTAGGCCCAGAGCGCATGGTCGGCGTCGAAGCCCGGGCTGAGTGTTGTGGCTTTCGTCATGTTACGAAGGAACAGGAAACCGGTGGCCAGCAGGACCACTGAAATCGCAAGCTGGCCAACGACCAGGGCGTTGCGTAGGGTCCAGCGCTGGTTTCCCACTTGCCGCTGGTCGATTTTCAGAGCGGCTCCCAGGCCGCCGCGCGTGGCCTTGAGAGCGGGCATCAGGCCTGCCACGAGGGCGCTCGCAATGGCGAGCCCAGACGAGTAGAGCAGCAGGCGCCAGTCCGGTTTGATGAGCAGTTGGACCGGGAACGGCGCCGGGATCTGCACGCGGTTCATGACACCCGAGAGCCAAATGTTCAACAGGAGCCCCGTCGCTGTTCCGAGCGCGGCCAATAGCAGGCTCTCCGCCAGAAGTTGGCGCACGATGCGCCCGCGGGCGGCTCCGATGGCGAGCCGGATGGCCAGTTCGTTGCGGCGGCTCGCGGCGCGCGCCAGCAGCAGGCTCGAAACGTTCGCGTACGCGATCAGCAGCACCAGCCCGACCACGATCATCAACATGGCGAAGAAATAGCTGATGAAGGCCAATCCCAACTCCTGCAACCGATCAAGGCCCGCCACGGGCGCCACGATAATGTTATTTGCCCAGGAGTCGCCGCGCCTCGGATAGACTTTGTCCAATTCTTTGCAGGCCGCCTTCAGTCGGGCAACGCCATCTGGCGCGTCATGTCCTGGGGAAGCCGCGCGACCAAAGCTACGATCTCGTTCTCGCCCGATACCGGCATGTAGAGGTCCGGGGACCATCCAAACCCAATCAGCGTTCGGTGGTTGCGGGGCAGAATGCCGGCGACGGTGTAGGGTTGACCATCGAGCACCAGCGCGCGCCCCAGGATGTTTGGATCGCCGGCCAGGCGCTGCTGCCAGAAACGGTGGCTCAGCACAACCGCGGCCGGTTCGCCGGGCTGGATCGGACGTCCGAGAGCCAACGGAACACCCACAACATCGAAAAAGTTGCTCGTCACGCGCATTACGTGCAGATCGTAGGTGTCCTCGCCATAACGCCAGTTCGATTCAGCCTCCAGAAAACTACCCGCCAGGCCTTCGAACAGGTGCGCGTCTCGTAGAAAACGGTACTTGGTCAGTTCGATATCGCTGTTGCCGCCGATCCGCATGGCTGCCAGCGTTTCCGGATTGGGGCACGAGGGCTGGCTGAACAGAAACTCCATCGTGAGGCTGAAGATGGTGGTATTCGCGCCGACGCCGAGCGCGAGGGAGAAAATCGCCGCCGCGGCGAATCCGGGATTACGGCGGAGCGCGCGCGACGCATAGCGGAGATCGGAGAGCAGGTCTTCCATCCACTTCACGTGCCATGCGGCCCGTGTCTCTTCCCGCATGCGCACCACCGAGCCAAACTCGCGCCGCGCCCGTGACAGGGCTTCGCTGCGCGACATGCCGCTCTGCTCCAGCTCATCGACACGCGACTCGATGTGGAACTGCACTTCGTCAGCGAGCTCGTGATCGAAGCTCCCTCGGCGCCAGAGATACGTCAACGGCCGTGCCAGCTCTTTCAGCCGATTCATGATGACCTCTTATGCCGTCCGCATCACGAGCTGGATGGCCTCCACCAGCCGGTCAAACTGCTTGGATTCGCGTTCCAGCTGTTTTCGGCCCTCGGGCGTCAGCTTATAAAACCGCGCCTTGCGGTTGTTTTCGGAAGTGCCCCACTCGGCGGTGAGCCAGCCCTTCACCAGCATGCGGTTGAGCGCCGGATACAAGGAGCCTTCCTCGATTTCGAGCGCGTCTTCGGAAGAATCTTTGATGCGGCGCGCGATAGCATAGCCGTGCAGCGGTCCTCGCGCCAGCGTGCGCAGGACCAGCAGATACAGTGTGCCGGGCAGAAATTCAGACGTGTTGGTCTCTAACACGGTTCCCTTGTCTAAACTAGGTATAGCCCCGACAAGGAAGCGTGTCAAGCGATTTTCCGTCCGCCGCGCGGCCGGCTGGTATTCTGAGGGATACAAACAGGGCCTCCAATGCAATTCCAGAGTTCTGCCCGCCCGCGACGTGTGAAAGCACTGCTTTGCTACGCGGCTTCACTCGCGCTTGGCTCGCTTATCGGCTGCACGCGCTCGGAATCGGGTGCCGCCGCAGTCGCGCCGGCCGCCACGCTGCGTCCCTTGAATCTGGTCGTGGTCACGATCGATACTCTGCGCCCCGATCATCTGCATTGCTACGGCTACCCGAAAATCGAAACGGCCGCGCTCGATGGCATCGCGCAAGCCGGTGTGCTGTTCGAAAATGCCGTCACGCCAACGCCGCTGACGCCGCCATCGCACGCCAGTATGTTCACGGGCCTGTATCCCACCAAACATCATGTCCGCAATACCGGCGGGTTTATTCTCCCGGCATCATCGACAACGCTGGCCACCATCCTCGAGCAGCAGGGCTGGGACACAGCCGCGTTCGTCAGCTCGGCCGTGCTGAAAAAGCTATTTGGCTTCAACCAGGGCTTTGCAGTTTACGACGACGAGATGCCCAAGCCCAGCAACAAGCAGGAATTTCTGGAAGATCCCGAACGAAATGCGGCCGCTACCGTGGACCGCGCGCTTCATTGGCTCGAAGCGCAGAATGGCAAGCCGTATTTTCTCTGGGTCCACGTCTACGACCCGCACCTGCCCTATCGTCCGCCCGCGCCATACCGCGAGAAGTACAAAGGCCGGCCCTATGATGGCGAGATCGCCTATACGGATCACGAACTCGGCCGCCTGTTCGACGCGGTTCATAAGAAATCCCCGGCGGACAAAACAATGATCGCCGTGCTGTCGGATCATGGCGAGAGCCTGGGCGAGCACGGCGAATACACGCACGGTATCTTTCTCTATGACGCCACGTTGCGCGTGGCTTTCCTGATGTCCGGACCAGGCATTCCGGCCGGGATGCGCGTCAAGCAACAGGCCCGTACTGTCGACTTTCTGCCTACCATTCTGGAACTGATGGGCGGCAAACCGCCCACGCCGGTTGAGGGCGCGAGTCTGGTGCCGGCGTTCACCGGTGCCAATGCGAACACGGCCGTATCCTACGCAGAGACGCTGTATCCGAAGATCAACATGGGCTGGGCGGAGCTGCGCGCCATTCGCACCAACCGCTGGAAGTACATCCGCGCGCCCAAGCCGGAACTCTACGATCTTTCGCAAGACCCGGCGGAACAGGCCAACGTGATCCAAAGCCACGCGTCCGAAGTGCAAAAATTCGAGGCGCAGTTGAAGGCCGTGATCGGCACCGATGGTACGGAGAAAGTCCAGACGGAGGCTGTCGATCAGCGCACCATGGATCAATTGAAATCGCTCGGCTATCTTTCCGGGCAAGCCGCGCGGTCGTACGATCTGACAGGGCAGGGGATCGACCCAAAAGATCGCGCAGGCATTTTGAAACTGATAGCAGTGGCGGAAGACCCGGAGTCGCGCCTGCCCGAACCGCGCCGCATTGCGTTCCTCGAAGAGGCGCTCAAACAGGACCCGACCAACCCCGACCTCTACTATCAGCTTGGCGGCAAGTATGAAAAGAATGGGCGCCACGCCGATGCGATGAAGCTGTACTATGCCGCCATTCAAAAAGGGATGGACAGCGGGCGGCTGCACTCCAGGATCGGCGATCTGCTGGTGCGCTCGGGCAGGAAAGACGAAGCTATCGTCGAGTATGAAAAAGCGGCGCAATTCAATCCTTCCGATGCCGAAAGCCAGACCAACCTGGCGACGGCGTATCTGGAAAAAGGGCGCCTCCCCGACGCCGAGCGCGTCTTCAAGTGGATCGTGACTGCCAATCCTGCGTACGCCGCGGCCTACAACGGCTTGGGACTAGTCGCCATACAGCGGCAGGATGCCGTGAGCGCGCGCGGCTATTTCGAAAAAGCGGTGCAGCTCGATCCGGATCTGGTGGAGGCTCAGTTGAATCTCGGGCTGATCTACAAGATGGCTGGAGACCGGGTGCACGCCCGCGAGCGTTTCGAGATTTTTCTGGCCAAAGCGTCGCCGAAGCAGTACGGCGAAGTCATTCCCAAAGTGCGCGAGGCGCTGGTGGCACTGCAGTAGATAAATGGCTAGACTGGAAAACGAGATGAAAGAGGAAGACGAACGACGCTTCCTAGAGATCGAAGCCATCCTGGCCTCGGTCGCTGCCAGCCACGCCGCTGCCGCCGAGCGTGCGAACCGTGCCGACGCTCGCATGGACCGTGCTGCAGCCCGCATGGATCGGATGGACGCCCACGCGAACCGCGCTGAGGCCCGGATGGACCGGGCGGACGCCCGTTCGCAGCAACTGGAAGTCCGCTTTGAGAAGCGTATGCGCGGCTTCGAAAAGCTGATCAAAATCGGCATGAAAGAGATCCTCGAACTTCGCCGATTGCAACGCGAGACCGATCACAAGCTGAACGCGCTCATCGATTCACAACAACGCACAGAAGCCACCTTGCGCGCCTTTATGGAAGGCCTTCGCCGGGGTAGAAACGGGCACAATGGCGGCCGGGCGCGGTAAGTACTCACGGTTTGCCGTAGTCACGTGACGCCCGCTCTTCTTTACCTCCTCGCGCTAGCACCCCTCGCCGCGGCCCAGGAATCTGAGATCCCTGCCTGCGACGACTCCCGCAGCGCAAGTTTGCGCGAGGAAGCGCGTCGATCTGTCCAGAAGCGGCAGTATGAACAGGCGGCAGTGCAATTCCGGCAGGCTTTCGAGGCGTGTCCCCAGCAGAGCGCCGTCCTCCTGGAACTCTCCGACGCGCAGGCGCATGGCCGGCACTTCCCCGAGGCGATCCGGACCGCGCAACAGTTTCTCGGGGGCCAGCCCGGCTCTGTTCCCGGGCGGCTGGCCCTAGGCAACGCCTACTTCATGGCGCAGCGTTTTGACGAAGCGCGCCGGGCAGCAGTTCTCGTGCTGAAGGCGGATCCGGCCCAGCCCGCGGCCCTCAAGCTGAAAGGCAATATCGAATATCTGGTGGGAGAATTCGATCACGCCGAGGACACCTTCATCAGCCTGCTCGACAAATACCCCGGTGATGAAGAGGCGCCTTACATGCTGGGCCGGATTTACTATCAGCAGGGCCGCTTCGATTACGCCATCGGGCAATTCCAGCGCGCGCTCAAGATCGACCCGCTGTCCTACAAGGCGTACGACAATATGGGCCTTTGCTACCAGGCGCTGGGTGACAGCGAGATGGCCACCCGGTATTTTTTGACGGCTATCAAGATGGTGGAAAAGGACCATCCCGATTACGACTGGGCCTACGCCAACCTGGCGAATTTGCTGCTCGAAAAAGGCGACGCACAACAAGCCTTCGCGGCCGCTTCCAAGGCGGCCGATCGGAATCCGATGTCCGCGCGCAACTTCTACATCGGCGGCAAGGCGCTCTGCAAGCTCGAGAAGACGGATCTGTGCAGGAACTGGCTGGAGCGCTCGGTCTCGCTCGACCCCAATTACCCCGATCCGCTTTACCTTCTGGCCAAGGTTTACGGGCAGTTGGGCCAGGAACAGAAGGCAAAACAGACTCTCGAGAAATTCCGCGAAGTGAAGGCCAAGGCGCCGTCCGTCCGGCGCTAACCGCCCAAGTAGCACTGCAAAAGCCGCCGAGCGCGGTAAGATCGTCTGACAGAGAGGCTGAGTATGAGAGCGTCTTTTCCCGCGGTTGTCGCCCTTGCCGCTACGGCTTCCGCCTGGCTCCCGGCGCAGGCTGACTCCACGCCAGCGCAAGCGGTTGCACTGATCGAGAAGCGCTGCGCCCAGTGCCACGGTGGTCAAACGGCTGCCGGCGGCCTGCGCCTGATTGGGCGCGAGCAACTGTTAAAAGGGGGCAAACGCGGCCCCGCCGTGAAGCCTGGCAGCTCCGCGGATAGCCTGCTCTTTCAGGCGGTGTCGTACACGGGAAAAATCACCATGCCGCCCAGCGGCCAGCTCGATCCCGCGGAGATTGAAATTCTGCGCAGCTGGATCGAAAAAGGCGCCGAATGGCCGGCGAGTGCGCCGGGCACGCAGACAAGCAACTGGTGGGCGTTCCGCAAGCCCAAGCGACCGCCGGTCCCGCAAATTGCAGGCGCAGCCACGCCCATCGATGCCTTTCTGCTCGAGAAACTGCAAGCCGCCGGGGTCGCTCCGGCTCCCGAAGCCGATAAACTCGCGCTGATCCGTCGAGCCTCGTTCGATCTCCTTGGCCTGCCACCTACTGCCGAACAGGTTCGACAGTTCGTCAACGGCAATTCCGCCGGGGCGTGGGAACGCCTCATCGACTCGCTGCTGGCCTCGCCGCGCTACGGAGAAAAATGGGGCCGCCACTGGCTCGATCTGGTCCGCTATGGCGACACCGCCGGATTCGAGCAGGACCCGTACACGCTCGAGGCCTGGCGGTATCGCGATTACGTGATCAAGTCTTTCAACGACGACAAGCCGTACGACCGCTTTGCCAAAGAACAAATCGCCGCGGATGAACTCTGGCCCGACAATCCCGACGCGCGCACCGGGACGGGCTACTACCGGGTCGGCACCAACCGCGACATGCTGTTCAAGGTGGAAGACCAGAACCAGGTCGAGAAGCTCACCGATTACGTCGACACTACGGGATCGGTTTTTCTGGGCCTCACGGTGGGCTGCGCGCGCTGCCACGATCACAAGTTCGACCCCATCCCGCAGCGCGACTTCTACCGCATGCAGGCGATTTTCGCTCCGGCCATCAACGACCGCGTCTTCCTGGAATACAACGAAGCGCGCTTCTACGACATTGCCGCCAATTACCGCGAGTTCAAGTTGCGGCAGTTGGGCGACGAGATCAGCCGGATTCAGAAACCGTATCGCGAAAAGCTGCGCGACGAAAAGATCGCCAAGCTTCCGCCGGATGTGCAAACGGCGTTGAAGCTTAAGCCGGAGCAACGCTCGAGCGAGCAGCAGGCGCTGGCCGTGCAATCCGAAGACAAGGTAAAGGTGACCGACGACGATGTACGGGCGGCTCTCTCGCAAGCCGACGCGGAGCGCCTGCACTCTATCGAGAAGCGTCTGGTTTCGATGTTCGCAGGCTATACCGCGCCGCCCATGGCGCCGGGAATTATCGATGTGGGCCGGGAGGCACCGCGCACTTATATCGCGCTCCGCGGCAATCCGAGTGCGCCGGGCGATGAGGTCGGACCGGGCTTTCCCACTGCACTCGGCGGCGGCGATGTGCCTGATCCGCCTTTGCACGCCAAATCGACTGGACGCCGCAAGGCTCTGGCTGAATGGCTGGCCAGCCCGGACAATCCGCTGTTTGCTCGCGTGATGGTCAATCGCGTCTGGCAATATCATTTCGGGTCGGGTCTGGTCGGGACCGCAAGCGATTTCGGCACGCGCGCCGGCGATCCATCGCATCCCGAACTGCTCGACTGGCTGGCCACCGAGTTCGCCGCGCGGCAGTGGTCCATCAAATCGCTGCACAAGCTCATCATGATGTCAGACGCCTACCGCCGCAGCGCCAACGGAACTGAGGGCGCGCGCAAGTCGGACCCCGGCAACGCCCTGCTCTCGCACATGAATCGCCGCCGGCTCGACGCGGAGGAGGTTCGCGACGCGGTACTACAAGCCAGCGGCAGCCTGAATCTGAAAATGGGCGGAGCGCCCGTCGTCCCGCCGCTCGAGCCCGAAGAGTTGTACGGCATCATCGGCAAGCCGGAAAGCGCTTGGGTCGTCACGCCCAACCCTGAAGAACACACGCGCCGCAGCGTGTATCTGATCGAGCGCCGGACGTTTCAGCACCCCATGTTCGCGGCTTTCGACGCGCCCGATGGCGTGCTCTCCTGCTCGCGCCGCAATGAAAGCACCACCGCGCCGCAATCGCTCGCGTTGTTGAACAGCCGCTTCATGCTCGAACAGGCGCGCGTGCTGGCCGGGAAAATCACGACCGTAGACGAAGCCTGGTCGCGCATTCTGGAGCGCGATCCGACGCCGGAAGAGCGCCTTGAGGCCGAGCAGTTTATCGAAAAACAGACCGTGCGGCTTGGCTCAAAGTCCGCCGCGTTGGCCGAGTTGGCGCGCGGGCTGTTGAACACGAACGAATTTCTCTACGTGGATTGATACGTGGATTGAGGAGACACGCGATGACGCGAAGAGAGCTGTTGCGCAAAACCGGGCAGGGGTTTGGCGCTGTGGCGCTGGCCGGCCTGCTGGAAGCCGCGGAATCGAATCCATTGGCGCCCAAGCGGCCGCAACTGCCGGCCAAGGCCAAGAGCATTATCTATCTGTTCATGCACGGCGGCGTAAGCCACGTCGATACCTTCGACCCGAAGCCCGAACTGGCGCGCCACAACGGACAACCGCTCTCGGTCGAGCTGGCGAGAACCATCAAGACCAGCTTCATTCACGACCCCACCAAGGCCATCCTGCGCGGCAGCCCGTGGACCTTCCGGCCCGGCGGAAAGTGCGGAACACCGGTTTCCGATCTGTTCCCCCACGTCCGTGAGCGCATGGACGACATCGCCGTCGTTCGCAGCTGCTTCGGCGACGCGTTCGATCATGCGCCCGCGATTTATCTGCGTAATTCCGGCGCGCAGTTTCCGGGGCGGCCCTGCCTCGGATCGTGGGTCGTCTATGGCCTGGGCACCGAGAATCAGAACCTGCCGTCGTTCGTCGTGATGTCGGACGGTTCCACCAAGTCCGGCCCTCCTGCTTACAGCGCCGGCTTCCTGCCCGCGGTCTATCAGGGTACGTTATTCCGCGGCGGCGACGACCCCATCCTCTACCTGCGCAATCCAGAGGGCGTTTCGCCAGAAACGCAGCGCGAAACGCTGAATTTCATCGGCCAGCTCGATAAGGTGCACGATGCCGCGCGCCCCGGCGATTCCACGCTCGAAGCGCGCATCGCCTCCTACGAGCTGGCGTTTCGCATGCAAAGCGCCGCACCCGATGCGGTCGATTTCGCCAAGGAGACTCCGGCGACGCGCAAGCTCTACGGGCTCGACGAAAAGCCCACTGCCGATTTCGGACGCAAGTGCCTGCTGGCCCGCAGGCTCGTGGAGCGCGGCGTGCGCTTTATTCAGATCTATTCGGGGACTAATGTCGGCGATGATTGGGACGCCGCGCACGACGATCTGGTGGGGTCGCACGAAAAGATGGCGGGCAAGATCGATCAGCCCATCGCGGCCTTGCTCCAGGACCTGACGGCGCGCGGGCTGCTCGATTCGACACTCGTCGTCTGGAGCGGCGAATTTGGACGCACGCCGCTCTCGCAGGGAAAGAACGGGCGCGACCATCACCCCTACGGATTCAGCATGTGGATGGCGGGCGCCGGCATCAAAGGCGGGCAAGTGCTGGGCGCGACCGATGAATTCGGCGTGCAGGCCGTCGACATGCGCGTAGACGCCCACGACGTCAACGCCACGCTGCTGCGCCTCATTGGCCTCGATCACGAAAAGCTGACCTATTTTTACCAGGGCCGCGATCAGCGTCTGACCGACGTTCACGGGCAGAACGAGTTCACCCGGAAACTGATGGTCTAGCGGGGCCAATCGGCGGGACTTGGCGTCAACCGAAGCCTCGTCGATGAAGAAACGGCGGCCGCTGGAGGCCGCGGAACTAGCCCGGCGCCAGCGTATATTCCATTCACCGTTAAAGTCATAGAGATCTCTGCCGATAAGGGTCGTGTATGCCGACACAGCCCTTGCGTTTAGTCCCCGCTCCTGTAGGGGGCAAGTGCAAGATAAAGCTAGTATTAACTGCAAGGCGCATGGCGCTTTTGATCGCTGTCTCTTGCCTGCTGACGGCGGCCGGAACGCCGCGATCGTTCGAAGTCCACCTACGGTCTCTTCAAGACGTGGTGTTGAACGAGGATCCCTCCTGGTGGACGCGCGAGCGCATCCTGTCGCTGATGATGTTTATGAGCATGGCCAGCCTGGCCGTCCTGGGCTGGGCAGTGATCCTGCGGCGCCAGGCGCGAAGCCAGACGGCACTGATTCAAACCGCTCTGGAGGCTACGGCCGATGGCATTGTGGTCCTCGACGAACACGAGCGGATCGTGAACTATAACCACAAGTTCGTCGAAATGTGGCGCCTTCCCCAACACATTCTGGACTCACGAGACACCGAGCGGGTCCTCGAATACGTGCAGGCGCAATTGAAGGACCCGGAAGCATTCATGGAAAAGCCCAGGCGATTCCGAAGCCATCCGGAGAACTACAACGACGATGTGGTGGAGTTTCTTGATGGGCGTGTGATTCAACGTCACTACGAACCGCGGCGTATCCGGGGAAGGATCGCAGGCAGAGTTTGCGGGTTTCGCGATATTACCGAACAGCGGCGAGCGCAGGTGGCGCTTGAGGCGCGCACGCGCCAGCAGGCGCGGGTGGTCGAGCTGGGACAACTGGCACTGGGGGAAACCAGGCTTGACGTGGTGATGACCAGAGCCGCGGCAGCGGCCGTGAAAACCCTTGAAGTCGAGTATGCCAACGTCCTGGAGTTTGACGATGGGCGCCAACGGCTCGCCGTCCGAGCCGGCATCGGGTGGAGGGCGGGGACGATGGACGCCGTCACCATAGGGACTGAGGACTCGGCGGCGGGATACGCTCTGCAGTCCGGCGAGTCAGTGGTGATCGAAGATCTCCGCTCCGAGCAACGCTTCCGGCCGTCCGCCGTCCTGCTGGAGCATGGTGTAGTGAGTGGAGTCCTGGTGGCGCTCCGCGGTCCGGATCTGCCCTTTGGTGTCCTGAGCGTCTTTACCGCTCAGGCGCGTGTTTTCAGCCAGGACGAGCTTCACTTTCTGCGCGCGGTCGCCAACGTGCTGGAAGCAGCCGTGGCGCGAAAACGCGTCGAAGCGGTGTTGCACGACGCCACGCAAGCCGCCGAAGCGGCGACTCGCGCGAAAAGCGAATTCCTGGCGAACATGAGCCATGAGATTCGCACCCCGATGAACGGCATTCTGGGGATGACGGAGCTGGTGCTCGAGACCGAGATGACGGACGAGCAACGCGAGTGCGTGGGGATGGTGAAGCGCTCCGCTCAATCGCTCCTGACCGTCATCAACGACATTCTGGATTTCTCCAAAATCGAGGCGGGCAAACTGGAGCTGGAAGCCATCGATTTCAACCTGCGCGATACCCTGGAGGAGACCCTCAAGAGCTTGGCGTTGCCAGCCGATCAGAAGGGACTCCAGCTGGCATGCGAAATGCTGGCCGGCGTGCCCGAGACCGTCCATGGAGATCCAATGCGGCTTCGCCAGATCCTGACCAACCTGCTGGGCAATGCCATCAAGTTTACGGAGCGGGGCGAGGTGGTCCTGGAAGTTACGCCGGCGGATGAAAACACGCAGTCCATCCTGGTTAAGTTCACGGTACGCGACACCGGTATCGGTATTCCGGCCGAGAAGACCCAGACCATTTTCGAAGCGTTTTCGCAGGCTGATGGATCGACCACGCGCAAGTACGGAGGCACAGGGCTCGGCCTGACGGTTTCCGCGCGGCTCGTGGCGCTGATGGGAGGCAGGATCTGGGTGGAAAGCCAGTCCGGCGTTGGCAGCCGGTTTCATTTCACAGCGCGATTCACCCTGGTAGCCGGCTTGCCCGCCGAGGCGACGGATGCCTCTCTTGAAAACATGCGGGTCCTGGTAGTGGACGACAATCCGACCAGCCTGCGGGTTCTGGCGGATTTGCTCGGCAGGTGGGGCATGCAGGTGAGTCTGGCGAATAGCGGTCCGGCCGCTTTGGGAGCTCTCGACAGCGCGCTCGCGGCAGGCCAACCATTCCGGCTCCTGATTGCCGACTCGTACATGCCGGAAATGGACGGGTTCACGCTGGTCGAAAAGATCCACGAGGCTCGGGAACTGGCGCACACCCTGGTCATCCTGATGCTCCGGTCCGGTGACCAGTGGCGGGCGGCGGCACGCTGCCGGAAGTTGGGGATTGCGGTTCATTTGACGAAGCCCATTCGCGGAGGGGAGCTGCGGCAGGCAATTCTCGCCACTCTGTATCCCGGCCTGGTGGCGCCGGCTGCGCCAAAAGACGATGACGCACGCGCTGCCGAAGATCATCCAAGAGTGAACCTGCGAATTCTGGTCGCGGAAGACAACCCGGTGAACCAGGCGGTGGCGCGCCGGCTCCTCCAGAAGCGGGGCCACATCGTAACGACGGTCGATAACGGCCGCGAGGCTCTGGCTGCGGTGGAGAAAGAAACTTTTGACCTGGTTTTAATGGATGTGCAGATGCCGGAGATGGACGGGCTCAAGGCCACCGCCGGGATTCGCAGCCGCGAGCGAGGTAGCGGTGTTCATCTGCCGATCCTGGCCATGACCGCGCGTGCCATGAAAGGGGACGAAGAGCAATGCCTGGCGGCCGGAATGGACGGCTACATTGCAAAGCCGGTCCGTTCCGAGGAGCTGTTCGGGATGATCGAACGTTACGTGCTGCGCGAGCGAACTGTCGATCCCGATGACACCGTCACCCGCTCGAAGATGTGAGCACGATCGCGCCCCGCTCACTTCACTTGCAGCACGAACGATTCCGTGGCCGTGTGCCCATTGGCATCTTCCGCCGTCAGCGTATAACGCGTCTCGCGGTCCGGCATGACGGTGAAGCAGCGGCTGGCCGAGGGCCAAACGCGCTCGATCGCGGGATCGAGGCGCACCGTCCGGGCATTGACCACGCCGTAGCACACCAGAGCTTTCTCACCGCGGCGGATCAATCCGGGCGACACATAGAAGCTCAGTATCTTGAGCCGGCCGCTGCCATAGAGTTCGGTGATCTCGCGGTCGAGCTTGGACCGTTGCGCCGTGGCCGCGTGCTCAATGCGCCGGTCATCGTTCCAGCGCGAGGCGAACACCCAGGCCATGTACAGGGCCGCCAGGACCACTCCCGCCGTGGTGTACGGCAGAACTTTGCGTAGCACCTGCATCGAACGATTTTCATGCGGCATCCTAAACCTATTATCCAGTGAAACAATCAATAGTATGGAAAAGCCGACCTTCGATCCGGGCCTGACCCAGAAATACACCGGCGCACTCCGCCGCACCATCAACAAAGACGGCACGTTCAATGTGCACCGCCGCGGCGCCACCTGGCGCGACGTGAATGCCTACCTCTATCTCATCAACGTGCCTTGGCCGGCCTTTCTCGGGATCATCTTCGCGGCCTATCTGGCGGTGAACACGCTGTTCGCGCTGGTATATTACTCGCTCGGCGCCCACCAACTGCAAGGCGCGGCTGCGCCGACCGAGCTTGCTCACTTCCTCAATTCGTTCTTCTTCAGCGCGCAGACGCTCACCACCGTCGGCTACGGCATCATCTCACCCAGGGGGACTGCGGCGAGCAGCGTTGCCGCGATCGAGGCCATGGTGGGGCTGATGGGTTTCGCGCTGGCCACAGGGCTTCTGTTCGGGCGCGTTTCGCGGCCCTCGGCCAGAATCGGCTACAGCGAGAAAATGACGGTGACGCCATATCTGGATGGCAGCAGTTTGCAGTTTCGCGTCGTCAACCAGCGCGCCAATAACCTGATGGAACTCGAAGCCAAAGTGCTGTTCATGACCGTGGAAGGCCCGCCGGGGCAACTGCGGCGGGACTACAAAGTGCTCAAGCTGGAACGCCACAACGTTTTTTTCTTTCCGCTGACGTGGACCATCGTGCACCCCATTGACGAGCACAGCCCGCTACATGGGAAAACGGCGCGGGATCTGGAGCGGCTCCAGGCCGAGATCCTGATCCTCATCAAAGGCTTTGACGATACGTTCAGCCAGACGGTACATTCGCGGTATTCGTACCGGTACGACGAGATCGCTTGGGGCGCGCGCTTCGTTCCGGCGTTTGACACGGACGCCGAGGGCGCGCTGGTGCTCGAAGTGAATAAGGTAGGAGCGCTGGCAATGCCAGATGGCAATGCCTGACTGTGCAGGCTGGCACTACTCTTGTTGCCGTAGCTTACGATATTGTTGGCCGACGAAGTCGCCACGAGCGCCATCGTCAGCACGGCGAACCCAACTCGCCGGGAGCGGCTCACTTGTTCGCGCGCGGAGGCTCGGGCAGCGCGAACGCCACGTAGCTGCCGCCGGACGGCTGCTTCGATTTGCCGCCGCCCGCTGCGATCACCACGAACTGGCGGCCGTCCACTTCGTAGGTTGCCGGAGTGGCATTGCCACCAGCAGGCAGCGTCGTCTCCCACAGCAGTTTTCCTGTGGCTTTGTCGAAGGCATGGAACTTCCGGTCGTGGTCGGTGGCGCCGATGAAGAGCAGGCCGCCGGCAGTGACTACCGGCCCGCCATAGTTTTCACTGCCCGTGTTGCGGATTCCCTTGGCGACCAGTTCGGGGAATTCGCCGAATGGAATCTTCCACGCGATCTCGCCGGTGTCCAGGTTGATGGCGTTGAGGGTGCCCCACGGAGGCTCGACGGCCGGGTAGCCATCCGGATCGAGAAATTTGTTGTAGCCGTCGCTGGTGTATTTCAACCCGAAGGGCCAAGGACTTGCCGACGTGCGCGCCTCAACCGCAGTATCGTCGCCGGTGAGCAGGAAGTGGACCAGCGCGTGCATCTCGGGCCTGGATAGCTGCGCGAATGCTGGCATGCGGCCGCGGCCCTCGCGGGTGATGGTGCGGATTTCCGGCTCGGAGTATCGATTGCCGATGTTGACGAGCGATGGAAAATCGGGCGGGCTGCCGTGGAGATCCTGCCGGTGACAGCTGGCGCAGTTCGCGAGATAGAGCTGACGGCCGCTGGTGCGTCCCTCGGTCTTGGGCCGCTCGACCAGCCGCAAAATCCAGGCCATCTCATTGGCGTTCACGTATAGCAGTCCGGTCGCGGGATCGAACGCCGCGCCGCCCCACTCGCCGCCGCCGTCGAATCCGGGAAAAACGACCGTGCCTTCGAAGCTCGGAGGCACGAACTGGCCGGCGCTGCGGATTTTCCGGAACTGCGCCAGCGCGGCCTCGTGCGCCTCGGGGGTGCGGCGCGTCAGCATGTCTTCGGTGAGCATCTGCCGCGCAAAAGGCGTCGGCTTGAGCGGGAATGGCTGCGTGGACGCGGTCACTTCGCCGTCCACTTCGGAGCGCTGGACCTCGCGGTATTCGATGGGAAACAGCGGCTTGCCCGTTGCGCGCTCAAAAACGAAGACGACGCCCGCTTTGGTGATTTGCGCCACGGCATCCACCAGTTTGCCGTCGCGCTTCACGGTGACCAGGTTCGGCGGCGCGGGAAAGTCGCGGTCCCAGAGATCGTGCTTCACAGCCTGAAAATGCCAGACGCGCTGGCCGGTAGCGGCGTTGAGAGCGATGAGAGAGTTGGCGAACAGGTCGTCGCCGACGCGATTTGAGCCGTAGAAATCAAACGCCGCCGATCCGGTGGGCGAGAAAACCAGCCCGCGCTTTTCATCTACAGCCATACCGGCCCAATTGTTCGCGGAGCCGCTGTACTTCCAGGCATCTTTGGGCCAGGTCTCGTAGCCGAATTCGCCGGGATGCGGGATGGTATGAAAGCTCCAGCGCATTTTTCCGGTGCGAACATCATAGGCGCGAATATCGCCCGGCGGCGAAGGCAGGTCTTCGCTCATGAGGCCGCCCAGAATGATCAGATCCTGATAGATCACGCCGGGAGTCGAGATTGAGATCGAAATTTCCGGGGGATCGCGCCCTAACCCCTCGCGCAAGTCGATGCGGCCCGCATCTCCGAATTTCGTGACCAGCGCGCCCGTGCGAGCGTCGAGCGCGTAGAGATAATGACGGGAACTCACGAAGATGCGCTGATCGTGGCCGTCTTCCCAGTACGTCACGCCCCGGTTGCGCACCGCGTGGGGGATCTTGGCGCCATCGTTGGGATCGAAACTCCAGCGCTGCTTGCCGGTCGCGGCATCGAGCGCGATGACGCGCAACTTCGGCGTGGTGGCGAAGAGCACGCCATCCACGATGACCGGATTGCACTGCATCTCCGATCCCTCGAAAACGTCGCCCGTGTCGAAAGTCCAGGCGACCTGCAGCTTCTGGACATTCTCCCGATTGATCTGGTCGAGCGTCGAATAGCGGATGCTCTCGGGGCCGCCGCCATAGACTTTCCAATCTTGATAACCGGTTTTGGGAATGTGCCGCTGGGCGAAGGCGGCGTGGCTCAGCACGAGCGCCGCCGCGAGCACAGATGTGTGGAATCTCATCTCTGTGGTGAACTTCCACTATACAGGACGGCAGTCGGGGCCTTACGCGTTGAGCGTGAATAATCCCCAGCCCGGGCTTGCTTGGAAAACCCTGCGCGTACTGGCCTAAAACCCGATGCGCGCGCTCAACTGCACCTCGCGGCCCGGCGTCGCCGCGTCGGTGATGGTTCCGAACTGCGGTGTGTTTACGAAACGATTGGGCGTCCCCAGGTTCACCTGGTTGAGCGCGTTGAAGAATTCGCCGCGTATTTGAAACTTCATGTGCTCGGTGACGCTGAACTCGCGGACGACGGCGAAGTCGAGGGTCTGCATGCCGGGGCCGTAGACGGTGTTGCGGCCCACGTTGCCGAAAATGAATGCCGGCGGAGTGGCGAACGCGGCTGGATTGAACCAGCGGTTAGCAGTTCGCGTGCCGGGTCCGAAAACCGGCTGGCCGGTGTAATTGGCGCGGTCCGGATTCTCTCCCAGGACCGTCCCGGTATTGGCCGTGTCGCCGAATACCGAGACGGTGAAGGGAAAGCCGCTCTGCACCTGATAGATCGACGACAGCCGCCAGTTGGCCGTCGCCACACGCGCCCAGTGCCACTTACCGAACGCGTGCACGTCGTAAACGGCGCTCATCGCCAGGCGATGGCGGATGTCACAGGCCGGGCCTTTCTCCGCGCGCAGATTGCTGTTGTCCTGCGCTACCGTCGACTCAAACATGGGCGAGCGGAAATCCGGCGCGTCGCTCAGGTCTTTCGCAAATGTGTAGTTGGCCAGCAGGCTCAGGCCCGATGAATAGCGTCGCCGCACGTTCACGTATCCGGCGTCGTACCAGCTCCGCGCTGAATTTTCCAGAATGTTGACACCGCTCACGGGAAACGTACTATTGAGGATGCTGATGTCCGATGGCAGGACCGTGCCATCAACGAAACTCACAGTGTGATACGGCCGGCGCGGCTGGATCAGGCCTGGCCCCGGAGGCGCGTTGTTGATGAGGTGCGCGCGCTGCAGGTGAAAACCGCGGGAGCCCAGGTATCCGATCTCGAGTGTCGTCTCTTTCCCCAGGCTCTTTTCGACCGATGCACTCCATTGCTGAATGTATTGTGAAGGTGCGTGCGGGTCGAATCCCGCGAAGCTCACAACCGTCTTGCCCAGTACCGGCGGCGCGAAGTTGAAGCCGTTAATTGAGGGCACGAAGTTGTTGCTCTGATTTGTTTCCGGAAACACCAGCGGCACATTGTGCAACTGGTTACACCAGGTATTCATGTCCACCGGCGTGTAGAAAATTCCATAGGCTGCGCGCAGCACCAGACCGGCGCCCACAATGTGATGCGCCACGCCGAACCGCGGCGCGAATCGCAGCTTGTTGGGATACATCAGGCCGCGCGGCGTTCCCTGCTGCCCGCCGATGAAAGCTTTCAACTGGCCGTCTGTCACCAGCAAATTGCTCCAGGGCCGCGCGACATCCGCGAGTGGACTCTGAAACTCATAGCGCAACCCGATATCGATGGTGGTTCGCGGCGTCACCCGCCAGGTATCCTGCGCGTAAGCGTCGGCTGACCATTGCCGCAAATCCATACTGGGGATGCCTGCCTGCCGCTGCCGCACGGCTGGCAGCCCGAGAAGAAAGCTGGCCAGCGCCGAGCCGGTCTTGTCGTTGGTGGCGGTGCGTGTGGTGAAACCGTTGGTGAACTGGTAGAAGCCGCGATTCTGGAAAAAGCCCCACATGGGCCAGATGTACCAGCGGTAGCTCGTGCCGAATTTCAAGGAGTGGCGTCCGTGCTGCCAGCTCAGCGTGTCGCGGCCTTCATAGATTGTGTCCCAGGCATGCATGGGCGTCGCGGCGAAGGAATCGCCGAAACCGGAGTAGCCCTGCACCGCGAACCACGGCGAGCCGGATGCGTTCTTGCCGCCGAAACCCACGCCCTGAATACCGAGTTCGGAGACGATGTCGTTGTGCCCGTTGTTCTCCGAGGTGCGATCCATGCTCAGGCGCGAGATCGCAAACGAGGCCGTGTTTAGCAAATTGGGTGTGATGATGCGGTTCCAGTTGATGCTCAGATGTTGCGAGAGATTGTCGTGCAGCGCACCGAAGCCGGGAAGGTTTTGCGGCGTGAATCCGTTTTCGCCGCCAATGGAGTAACGGCCGAAGATACTGTCGCCGCGGTCGAAGACGCGGTCGATTCGCAGCGTGCCCTGGTCGGTGACATGCCGCATGTCGCGCACGTCCATGAAGTTGTTCGAATCGAGGCCCGCGCCCACCACGCTCGGCTGGCCCATCATGTCCATCTGCATGCCGCCAATGATGTTCGGCCGCGGTGTATATTTGCTCAAAAACGTTGCCGCCACGGGGCTCATGAGATGGGCGGGAATCTTGTTGCTAGGAAACGGATCGCGTATGATCTGCGAGTTTGCCGGGGTGATCGGCTTGGACGCATCGTAATTCGGGTTGGCGTGCGCGCTCAACGGGTTGAAAATCGTCGTGCCGCTCGCGCTGAAATCGCCTGCTGCCTCGGCCGCGGTGGGTACTGTATCGATCGCCGTCATGGCTTGCGTCATGCGCAGGCCTTCATAGTTGGCGAAGAAGAAGGTTCTCTTTCCCACCAGCGGGCCGCCCAGCGAACCTCCGAAATTGTTCTGCACCAGGTGGCTGTTGCCCATCGTTTCATTGAATGACCGGGTGTCCAGCGCGTCGTTGCGAAGAAATTCGTAAGCTGTGCCGTGAAACTGGCTGCTGCCCGATCGGGTGACGATATTGACCTGGCCGCCGCCGGCGCCGCCCATCTCCGCCAGGTAACTGCTGGTCTGCACTTTGAATTCCTGCACAGCGTCCGGCGAGAGACTCAGGTTCTGCGTGTTGAACGTGGGATCGGTGTTGCTCACGCCATCCAGCAGAAAGTAGTTCGCGTTTGGACGGTTGCCGCCCACACTGATCGCGGAGCGCTGACCCGGCCGCCAGTAGAGTGGATTGGTCTCACCGGTTTGCGCGCCATGACTCATGTGCGAGCCGGGAACAATGATGGCCAGATCGAGCAGCATGCGGCCGTTGAGTGGCAGCTCACGAATCGACCTCGGCTCGATCACTTCGCCCACGCTGGCGTCGGAAGTCTTCAGCACCTCGGCGCGACCCACGACATCGACGGAGGTTTTCTCGGGACCCAGGTGCAGCGTCATATCCAGCCGCATCTGCTGACCGACTTCGAGCTGAACCGTCCGATTCACCGGCGCGAATCCGGAAGCGCGAATCTCCAGTTCCCACTCACCAGGCTTTAGTGCACCGATTTCGAAAAGGCCGTCGTTATTCACTGTGGCGGTACGCACCTCACCCGTTGCCACGGACTTCAACTGCAAGACCGCGCCAATCGCCGGCCGCTTCTGTTGATCTTCGACACTGCCGCTCAGCGTGGCGAAATTGCTTTGTGCCACGAGCGCGGCGCATCCACACACCAATAGTAATGCTAAGGCCCCCAACCTCTTCATGGGGAGTTATCTTAGCGGGAGCCCTCACCTAAATGAAATACCCAAAAAACACTACGCGGCGTTAAGTTTTGGCGTGGATCGCCCCCGCCGCGTTAGGTTCGTCCCCCGGCAGCTTGGCTGAGTACTTCCGGATTCGGCGTTGGCCCCTCTGGGCCCTTCACTGCGTTCGAGTACTGGAATTGCACCGGCACCGTGCCGTTTCCGTTGGTCAAAGGCACTTCCTGAAACACCAGGCTCAGTGGATTAGCTTCGAACACCGGGAAGTCACCGCATTCCTCTCCCTGCTGCGAGGTCCAGCCCAGAAAACGTACCGCGCTCGGATCGTCTCCCGCGCGGATCGCATCCTCGACGTCGGGATCGGTGCGCGCTTCGTTCAGCTCGTGATAAAAAGTTGCCACCACATTTTTCCAGGGCTCATCGAACACCACAATGCCGTTCGTTGTCCCGTCGGCCAGTTGCTCGGAGAACACGCCAACTGAGTAGTACACGATCTTTTCGGGCGCCGCGTCTACGCGGACGGAGCCATGGTAGCCGCCCAGGCCTTGCGTGGAGTCTTCTTCATCCTCTTGCGGTACCACCGCCGGGGGGCGAACCGCCTTGTTGACGGCCGGAGCCTGCGCACGAGCTGACTCCATTCGCGCGTTGATAGCCGCCGAAGTCGGATCCACATTAGTGTTCAGGATGGTGCCGCTGGGCAACAGGAAATTAACAACCGTCGTGCTGAGATCGAGATTATCGAACTGACCCGCGTAGCACATGGTGCTCACCAGGTTCTCCACATCACCCTGCGAAACGACGGCGGGAGGCGGGCCGGCGAGAATCTGCGAGCCCTGGAACGCCGTTGTAATCTTGCCGCTGGGATAGTACTGCACCATAACGTTATTGAGGTTCTGATCGATCATGGCGGCCGCGAGCGCCGTGTCGATGGACCGGACGTCGTCTGGATTCCAGGCGTCAGCGCCGCCGACGTAATAATTCGCATAAGATAGATTGGCGATGGTCTTGCCACCATGGAAGATCAGGTTGTGCTTTGGAGTTGGCGGTAGACCTGGCGCGAGGACCTCGGGCTTGGGCATGACGGCGCGCGCGGTAAATCCCCGCTCGGCCGCGGAGTTGGGCCTCACGAACACTTTCATAGGCCGCACTTTGAAGGCAAGTTTCCGCATATTCGTCTTTTCCCTTCCGTTGAATTCACTTCCGTCGAGTCTAGTCCGGCCCGCGGACAGCCACGTGATCCTGGCGTGGGCCGTCTGTCCAGAATAGTGAGAATTGGAGTGGTTTTGTTGCAGTGTCAGCCGGAAATTTCAAGCCGAGACATGCGCGGGATTCGATTGCCGCAAGTAGTTGGCGCCACCCACGAGGGCCCGCAGTTTTCCGCGCGTGATGTCGAGCGGAACGTGCTGAAAACCACATTCCGAGGTTAGCAGCAGCCGTTCGGGCGGGAAATGCTTCAGGGCGGGCTGCGTGCGGCGGGCGATTTCGTCGATGGATTCGATCGTGTCGCTGCGCTGATCGATGACACCGACAGCCAACTCGCCAGAAAAATCCCACATTTCCCACAGCGTCATCATGTCGTAGCTCAGGGTGCAGTGCTCCAGGCAAGCCTGGTGAATGTGGGCCGTGCGGAACGCGTCCGCTAGATCCTGATAACGGGTGGTGTAGGCGCGCTTGCGGTAGGCGTTGCCGCAACACACGTGCAGCCCAATCTTGACACCCAGCCCCGCGCTCGCGTGGTTCAGCACCTCGGCAGCCCACACCGATTCTTCCGGAAAAGCCGTCCAGGCCGGCTCATCAAACTGGATGAACTCACAGCCCGCACGCACGCATTCCTTGAGTTCCTGATTCAGCACGCTCGCATAGGCTTCGGCCAGCGCACGGTCGGTGGGATAGAGGTCCGGTCGCACGTTATTCGAAAACTTGGCCAGCATATGCGGGCCGGTACAGGTGAGCTTCACTTCGACATGCGGTGGCGCCGCCTCGCGCGCGACTCTCCAATCGTGCGCCAGATCGACGCGCGAGTTCTCGATGCGCCCCGTCACCTTGGCGATCTCGATGCCGAAGCCCAGCGGCCCGTATTTGCGGTACTGCATCTCGTCGAAGCTGATGCCATCGAGCCGCTTCTGGAAGAAGTAATACATATTCTCGCGGCGGCCCTCACCATCGGTGACGATGTCCAGGCCCGCCGCGGTCTGATCCTGAACGGCCCAGCGGATGATCTCGTCGGCCTGCTCACGCGTGAGCGTCGGCTTTTTGAGCGTGTCACCGGGCTGCTGCGGCCGCGGATAGCTGCCCGTTACCGTGGTACGAAACGGTTTCGCGCTCATGACTCGCCTTCTGCTGGTGTAATGTCGTGTGTACGGTGGGTCACGGAAAGCATGGTAGCACCTGCCGTGCTTTGAGCTGTTTCACGCCTCGCGCCGGGAAGGCTGACGGCTCGGCTACGGCAAGTGGCCGCTGGTTCTCTAAGCCGGAGTGACCTGCGCAACATCGATATTCAAGTTAGAGAGCTTCGCGATTTGACGGTCGCATACCCGCGATCTGCTCCGCAGCCTCTTTCCCCATACGGATGCAGTCCGGCACGCCGATGCCGTGATATGCGTTGCCCGCCACGAGCAGGCCGGGGATCGATCGGAGCCGTGCTTCCAACTCCCGGACACGCTCGCCGTGTCCCACCGTGTATTGCGCCATGGAGCGCGGCCAGCGGTACACCCGCGAGAACAGCGGCTCGGCGGTTATGGCGGCCATGTCACGCAACTCCTCGCGAACAGCGGCGAGCACGGCACCGTCAGTCTCGGCCATGGTAGCTTCACCGCCCACGCCGCCTAAGAAACAGCGCAGCAGCGCGAGCGATTCCGGCACGCGGTTTGGAAATTTGTTCCCCACCCATGTGCAGGCCAGCAGCTTGCGGCGCTCGCGCTTGGGTACCAAAAATCCGAAGCCATGCATCTGGTCTTTCACGGCGTTCCGGTCGAATCCCAACGCTACCGTCATGGATGAGCTGTACCCAATAGACCCTAGCACCGCCGCCATTCGGCCATCGAGCGCGCTCGTGAGCGGCGCCGCCCGGTGCGCTTCGCAGGCCAGAACGACGTGCTGCGCGTCCAGCCAGTCCCCGGCCACACGGACGCGAAACCCGGAACCGGCGCGCTCCACGATTTCTGCGGCGTTGTGCACAAATGTAGTTCGGTCAGTTACAGCGCGGGAAACCGCTTCGACCATGCATGCGAGGCCACTCCGCAGCGTGCGGAACAAGGGCGCGCGCGGACCCTTTGCCGCTCGCCTTTCCGCCAGCACGCCACGCGTCAAGCTGCCGTACTTCCGTTCCAGCTCGACAAATCGCGGCAGGACGCTCGCCACACTCAGTTCTCCGGGATCGCCGCCGTAAATTCCGGCGAGCAGCGGCTCGGCCAGATAATCCACGGCTTCGCGGCCATAGTGATCCTCGACGAACTCGGCTACGGACCGGTCGTGATCCGGAGACCCGTCGGGCCGCCGAAAATACTCGCGCGCCATGCGAAACTTGGTCGGCCAGCTCACCAGCGGCGATAGAGCCATGGGCAGAATCCTGGTCGGCACCAGCATTTGCACGCCATCGGGAAGCTCCACCATGCGGCCGCGCCGGCGGATGAATGTCTTTCGCTGATGATCGTTTGATCCGATTACTTCGCTTTCGAGCCCCAACTCGCGCAATAGATCCATGGCCCAAGGCTTGATGGAGAGGAAGCTGTCGGGCCCCGCTTCGACCACGCAATCCTGGATGCGCTCGGTTTGAATGACGCCGCCCAGGCGCGGCCGCGCCTCGATCAGTGTCGAAGAAATACCGGCCTTAGAGAGATAGTAGGCGGCCGAGAGGCCGGAAATGCCGCCCCCGATGATGGCAACCGAAGCCATGTGCCGCAGCGGAAACTACGGACGGAACTCGCGCACCATCTGCACCACGGCCTTCACATGATCTACCGGTGTCTCCGGTAAAATTCCGTGACCCAGGTTGAAGATGTGGCCCGGCCGCGCGCCCGTACGCTTCAGAAGTTCGTGAACGCGCACCTTGAGCTCGGGTAGCGGCGCGAACAGCGCTACCGGATCCAGATTTCCCTGAATGGCCGAGCGATAGCTGATGTCCATCCAGGCCTGGTCGATGTTGATGCGCCAGTCGACACCCATCACATCGCCGCCTGCGGCATGCAGCTCGCGGAAGAAGCCCGAGGCGCCCGTACCGAAGTGGATCACCGGCACGCCCGTGGCGCGGATGCGCTCGATCAGCGCGCGCGAATAAGGCGCGGCGAAGCGCACGTAATCGTCCGGACCGAGCGCGCCCGCCCAGCTATCGAACACCTGAATAGCGCGCGCACCCGCCGCCACTTGCAGCGAAGCAAAAGGCGCCAGCACGTCCACGATCTTGCCCATGAGCCGGCGCCACAGCGTCTCTTCGGCGTACATCATGCGCTTGGTGCGGATAAAATTGCGCGACGCGCCGCCCTCGATCATGTAGCTCGCCATCGTGAAGGGCGCGCCGACAAAACCGATTACCGGCACCTTGCCGCCAAGCGCCCGTACTACCAGCTGAATCGCCTCGCCTACGTAACCCAGTTCGTCGGTATTCGCGGTGGAGAGCGTGTCGATATCCGAGGCCGTGCGCACGGGATTGCCGATGATCGGTCCTTCGCCCTGCGCATAACGCAATTTCAACCCCATGGGCTCGACGGGCAGTAGCAGATCCGCAAAAATGATGGCCGCATCGACATCCAGAATTTCTACCGGTTGCAGCGTGGCTGCGGCCGCCAGGTCGGGCCGCTTGGCAATTTCGAGAATGCCGTGGCGCGACCTCATCTCGCGGTATTGCCGCAGATAGCGTCCCGCCTGACGCATGAACCAAACCGGCCGCACGTCGGTGGGACGGCGCCGGCAGGCATCTAGGAAGCGGCTGTTCATTGGAGCCACGCGCATGATTTCTCCGGGAGGTTTTCGCAGAAGAAGGCGCGAAGGCCCGCTGGTTTGTGTTTCGCCGCCCATTCCCGGCCGTTCACGAACAGCGGCTTGGTCCAGGCCTCGCTGTCGAGCGTGCGCGGAGCCACCACCGATACCGTCAGCACGCCTTGCGCCGGCCAGCCCGTCCTGGGGTCCATGATGTGGCTGTAGATCTTGCCTTCAGCACGGAAAAACTTTTCGTAATTGCCTGACGTGGACATCGATTCGTCTTTCAAATAGACTTCGGCCACGCTCTTGCTCTGGTCTTTCGGATCGCGGATCTGCACTTTCCAGCCCTTCTCGCCCGGCGGCGCGCCCAGCCCGTAGATGCTGCTACCCGAGGCCGAAACCAGCGCCGTTCGTATGCCGTACTGTTTCAGGACCTCAATCATGCGGTCCACGGCGTAACCTTTACCAATCCCGCCCGGGTCAAGTTCCACGCCGGGTCGCGCAAACTGCACCGTACGGTTCGCTCCATCGAGGACGATGTGGCGATATCCCACGCGGTCGAGCGCGACCCGAACCTCGGCGCGATGCGGCAGCCGGCCGGTCCCTTTGTAAAAGCCCCAGACTTTCATCAGAGGCCCGACCGTGATGTCGAAGGCGCCATCGCTCTCGCGGCTGTATTTTACGCAAGCCGCCAGCAGGTCAAATAACTCCGGTGTGACCGCCACCGGCCGCTCAGCGGCGGCACGGTTGATCTCGCTCAGTTCGCTCTCTGGTTTGTAATTGGAGAGCATCTCGTCAAGCCGGTGAACCTCCTCGAACGCCGCGTCCACCGCTTCTTCCATGCGCGTCCGGTCCTCGCCATAGACCGCCACCGAGTAAGCCGAACCCATGGCCACCACACTGGATTCCAGGCGCAGCGTGTCGGTTTTGGCCGCCGGACGGGCGGGTGCGCTCGCCGCTCCCACCAGCGGCAGCAAAAACAAAACTAGCACAATCTGTTTCAATTTAGGGCTGATTTTCCGTGGGACGGCGTAATTTTTTCGCCCGTTTGAGCAACAGATCCACGCGCCTGGCGACGTCCGCCCCAGGCCCTGGCTCGAAGTGTAACTCCGGGATTTTCCTCAAGTTGAGCCGCCTTGCCAGTTCGTGCCGCAAGTAATGGCGGGCGTGGTCGAGCGCGGCCAGAGCGGCCTTCTGCACACGCTCGTCGCCTGAGAGCGCAACCAGCACGTGCGCATGCTTCAAGTCCGGCGCTACCTGCACGTGATTAACGTCCACGACGGCCAGCCTCGGGTCCGACAATTCAAAGCTGATGATCTCCGCCAGTTCTTCGCGAACCGTTTCCGAAACCCGCTCTGCCCGATGCTGGTCCATACATCCGCCCGCCCCGCGCGCGCCTCAGATCCATTCCACTGTCACGCCCGCGAGCACCGGGCCCAATAGCGACGCCGTCTCGTGCTCCACCGCCTGCAGCACTTTCTCGGCCTGCACTTTGTCCGGTGACACGGTGACCGCCGCCAACACGGCCCGCTGCCACAGATCCTGACAATCGATCTCTGCCACCGAGACGTTGAACTTGTTGTGCAGCCGGTCCCGGAGGCTTTTCACCACGTGCCGTTTTTCCTTCAGCGAGTGGGAGTTCTCGAGCCGCAGCTCAAGCGTCAGCACTCCGATGGAAGCCATGTGTGACTCGCGGGCGCCCTCACGCGAATACTTCCGGCGCTACCTTCTCCGTAACAAATGCCTCGATGATGTCGCCAGCCTTAATATCGCCGTAGTTTTCGAGGGTTACGCCGCACTCCATCCCGCTACGAACTTCGTTTACATCGTCCTTAAATCGGCGCAGGGAACCGACCTTTCCCGTATGGACCACCACGTTATCGCGCAACAGGCGGATGTTGTTGCCACGTTTCAACTGCCCGTCCTGTACGAAACATCCAGCCACCATGCCGACTTTGCTGATGCGGAACGTATCGCGCACTTCGGCTTTGCCCTGGTAAATCTCTTTGTATACGGGCGCGAGCAGGCCCGTCATGGCGAGCTTAATCTCGTCCGTCAGGTTGTAAATGATGGTGTGCAGACGGATGTCGACTTTTTCCTCGTCCGCCACGGCTTCGGCGTTGCGTTCCGGCCGGACATTGAACCCGATGACGACGCCGTTCGAGGTCGAAGCCAGCAGCACATCGGATTCGGTGATGGCGCCCACGCCCGCTCGTAGCACGCGGATGCGAACCTTGTCGTTCGACAGCTTCTGCAAGGTATCGGTCAGGACTTCCGCCGAACCGCCGACGTCGGTCTTGAGAATGATGTTGAGGTCCTTAACCTCGCCCGCTTCCATCTGCTTGTGGAGCTGTTCGAGTGTGATGCGGCTGGATTTAGCGAGCGACTGTTCACGCGCCTTGGCCTCGCGATAGAGAACGATCTGCTTGGCTTTGACCGTGTCCGTCACTACCTGGAATGAATCGCCGGCCTCCGGCATTTCCTCGAGACCGAGCACCTCGACCGGCGTGGAAGGCTCCGCCTCGCGCACTTGCTCGCCGCGATCGTCGAGCATGGCGCGCACTTTGCCGAATACCGCGCCGCAGATGAAGTAGTCGCCCACACGAAGCGTGCCGTTGCTGACCAGCACGGTCGCAACCGGGCCGCGCCCGCGGTCCAACTTGGCCTCGAGCACCGTTCCCATGCCCGGCCGGCCGGGATTGGCCTTGAGGTCCTGCAAATCGGCCACCAGCAGAATCATCTCCAGGAGCGTCTCCAGATTCTTCTTGGTTTTCGCCGAAACTGGGACCATCACCACGTCGCCGCCCCAGTCTTCGGCGAGCAGGCCACGATCCGCGAGTTGCTGCTTGATGCGCTCCGGCTGCGCGTCCGGTTTATCGATCTTGTTGATGGCGACGATGATCGGTACTTTGGCCGCGCGCGCGTGGTCGATGGCTTCGACGGTTTGCGGCATCACGCCGTCATCCGCGGCCACTACCAGCACAACGATATCGGTGACCTTTGCACCGCGGGCGCGCATGCGCGTGAACGCTTCATGGCCCGGCGTATCGATGAAGACGATCTTGCGGCCGCTCTTCTCGACCTGATAGGCGCCGATATGCTGCGTGATGCCGCCGGCTTCCTTCTCGGCAACATGCGCCAGGCGTATGGCGTCGAGCAGCGAGGTCTTGCCGTGGTCCACGTGGCCCATGATGGTGACCACGGGCGCGCGCTTCACTTGATCCTTCTCTTCTTGCGCGGTCTCAACCTCGTGCATGGCCTCTACCTCGAAGCTCACGGTTGCCGTCGAAGCGCCGAACTCGCGCGCCAGCTCGGTGGCCAGTTTGGAATCGAGCGTCTGATTGATGGTGGCGAAAATATTGCGATCAACCAGCTTCTTGATCACGAGGCTGGCTTTCACGTCGAGTTTCTCGGAAAGTTCTTTGACGGTGATGCCTTCCGAGATGGTGATCTCGCGATTGACTGGCGGCGGACCGGCTGGGGCTTCGCGCCGCACGGGCCGCAGAACCTTTTCCTCGTGCTCCTGAGTGCGATCGCGTTGTGGGCGCCCGCCTGGCCTGTAAGTTGGCCGGCGCTGCTGCTCGACGGGAGGTGGCGCCAGACCAGGCGCAACCATGCCACGCGATGTCGGATGCATGGGCCGCGGTCCGCCGGGACGCAGCCCTGGACCGGTTGGACGCTGGCCCGTGCCCTGCCGAGCCACGAGCGGTTGCCCGGGGCGTATGGGGCCGCGATAAATCGGCTGCCCGGGAACCGGTGAGCTCTGCGGGCGCAATGGAACGCCGGGACGCGGCGCGATTGGTGTGCCTGGAGTTGCCGGGCGCGGCTGGGAAAGCTTGGCGGCTAGGTCAGGCCGCGGTGGCACGATGGGCCGCGCCGCCGGCTGCCCGGCGAGTCCAGGTCGTGCCGGTGCCGTCCGCACAACGGCGGGAGGCGCTCCGGCCGTTGGGCCAGCCGGCGACTGCACTGGCGGCGCGGCCGTGCGGGCCACTGGTGCGGCTGGTCCAGATGCTACGCGCACCGGTTCGGGCACCCGCATGCCACCTGGCAGAGGCTGGCGCGGCCCCGAAAGAATCTGTCCCGGTCGGGGACCCGTAGGTAAGGGTCTTGGCGGCTGCGGAACTGGACGCAGGGGTGCGCTTGCTGCGGGCGCCTGCTG
>Ga0310810_10000257_pt1 | contig 54971 bp, 51 predicted proteins | sample NCmetagenome_FD_207641 | JGI IMG/M metagenome (GOLD analysis project Ga0310810, IMG submission 207641) | Soil microbial communities from experimental microcosm in Duke University, North Carolina, United States - NC | ecosystem: Engineered > Artificial ecosystem > Soil microcosm > Unclassified ...
CGTCGACGTCGTGGCGCGTTGTCGTCGGCGCCGCGGCGATGGCATTCTGCGGCGCCGCGGCGCTGTTGATTCTGACGGCGCCCACCGCCACGGCGAGCGCGCGCGCACCGCTTGCCGTGGTCTCGACCGGCAAGCGGCTGCTCGTGATCGCCATCGACGGCGTCGATCCGTCGACGCCGCTATCCGTGCTGCGCGGGCGACGCGCAGCACTCGCGGCGCGCGACACCGGCGATCCCGCGCGCGGCTGGACGACGATCGCGACGGGCGAGCCGCCCGAGGTTCACGGCGTGCACGGCCTCGAGACGCGCCGGATCGCGGGGCTGCGCGGGATCCTGGCGGCCGACGGCGGCCGGTTCGAGCGGCTGCTCGGCGCGGGCACGGATCTCGTCCGTCTGACCAGGCCGTCGATCGCCAGCCGCGAGGAGCGCCGCGTCAAGACGGTTTGGGAAATCGCCGCTGACGCCGGACTGAGGACCGCCGTCGTGAACTGGTGGGCGACATGGCCGGCGCCCGCCGGCGGCGGCATCGTCGTCACCGACCGGGCGGTCCTGCGTCTCGAGCAGGGCGGGTCGCTGGACGCGGAAATCGCCCCCCCGGAGCTGTATCCAACGCTGCAGCAGGGCTGGTCGTCCATTCGCGCGCGCGCTGCCGAAGCGGCGGCCCGCCATTTCGCGGACGTCAGTGACGGGACTCTCGTGAAAGTGCTGCGTCGATCCGCCGAGCTCGACGCGACGGTGATCGGACTCCTCCAGGCGCTGCCAGGCCCGGCGCGCGATCTCGATCTGGTTTATCTGCCGGGACTCGACATCGCGCAGCACGCGCTGCTCACGGGCAGCGGGACCGCCGCGCTCGTGCCGTCAGCCGTCACCGCGCGCGTCGATGGACTGCGCGCCTATTATCGATTCCTCGACGCAACTCTTCTGCCGCTCGTCTCGGCTCGCGATCCCGAGGTGCTGGTGATGGTGCTCGCGGAACCCGGACGCATCGATACGCCGACCGATGGCTCGCTTTCGATCGCCGGCGATGCGTCGTCGAACGGCGGCGTTTCCCGCGCAAGCCCACTCGACGTCGCGCCGACGATTCTCTATGCGCTCGGCCTGCCGCTCAGCCGCGAGCTGCCGGGGCACCCGCTGAGAGATGTGCTTGGATCGGCCGTCGCGAACGCCCCGGAACGCTACGTACCGACATACGGACGTCCCTTCGCGCCCGCAGCCGCGCGGAAAGGCACGCCACTCGATCAGGAGATGATCGACAGACTGCGAAGTCTGGGGTATGTGAAATAGGTCAGCGCAGAACGCGCCAGGTCGTCGGCAGTACGGCGGCCGCGAGAAAGACCTTGACGATGTCGGCGAGGAGGAACGGAAGGAGGCCCGTGCGCACGGCGCCGGTCAGGCCCGCGTGAGGCACACCGACGGCGAGCCAGGCGACGCCGCACGTGAAGATGATCGCGAGACCGGCGGCCATGGCCAATACTGATGTCAGATACCGCCGGTCGAGACCGCGCTCGGCGAGATACCCGACGGCGAACGCGGCAAACGGATAACTCATCAGGTAGCCGCCGGTCGGACCGAGAAGACGCGCGAGACCCTGCGGCAGCACCGGGGACGCGGCGAACACTGGAAGGCCGGCGAGACCGAGCGCGAGGTACACGACCTGGCTCGTCATCCCCAGCCGCGAGCCGAGCGCGGCGCCGCCAAGGAGCACGACCATCGGCTGCAGCGTGAACGGGACCGGCGTGAACGGGAGTGGAATGCTGACCTGCGCGGCCACGATCGTGAGCACCGCCACGAACAGCACGGCGGCGGCGCGCTGCGCGGTCGAGAGATCGGCGCCGGCGGCAATCGCGTCCAGCACCGTGCCGCTCTGGTACCGCTCGAGGCGGAAGTTCATGGTCTGGAATTCTACTGTATGCGTGTAGCACTGACAATCGCGGGCAGCGATTCGAGCGGCGGCGCGGGCATTCAGGGCGATCTGAAGACGTTCGCCGCGTGCGGTGTGTACGGTACGACCGCGATTACCGCCATCACGGCGCAGAACTCGCTTGGCATCACCGCGTGGGAAGCCGTCTCCACGGAGTTGGTGATCGCGCAGATCGAAGCAATCGCCGCCGATTTTCCGCCTGACGCCGTCAAGACCGGGATGCTCGCAACGACCGCGATCGTCGAAGCGACGGGCGCGGCGATCGCGAGCCTCGCGCTGCCCAAGCTGGTCGTCGATCCCGTCATGATGTCGACCTCCGGCGCGCGCCTGCTGCCCGAGGATGCGGTGGCGTCGATGATTGCGGAGATCTTTCCGCAGGCGGAAGTGGTCACGCCGAACCTCGCCGAGGCGGAGGCGCTCTCCGGCTGCGCGATTCGCTCCGTCGCTGACATGTGGACCGCCGCCCGCCGGATCCGCGAGCTCGGTCCGCGCGTCGTAGTCCTCAAAGGGGGACATTTGCCCCCTCCGGGGTCGGATCTTGATTTTCGACGAGCCGACGAGATCGTCGACGTCGTCTGCTCAGCCGACAACGAGTTCGAGTTGCGCGGGCCAAGGATCGCAACCCGCGACACACACGGCACGGGATGCACGTTCGCGGCGGCGATCGCCGCGTATCTGGCGCTCGGCCAGCCTGTTGACGACGCGATCCGCGCGGCCCGCACCTATCTGGAAGGGGCCATCCGTTCGGCGCCGGGACTGGGAAGCGGGCACGGACCGCTGAACCATTTCTGGCGGGTATACTGAAGGGATGGTGCGTTTCGCCGTCAGCGCCGCGCCCCTCGATGCCGCGGCCGCCGCGGCGTCGGTGGCCCGCGACCGCGACGGCGCCCTCGCGACGTTCATCGGCCTGGTGCGCGAGCACAATGCCGGTCGACGGGTGCGGTGGCTGGACTACGAAGCCTACGCGCCGCTCGCGGTGAAAGCGTTCGAGCGGATCGGAGCCGAAGCGGCTGCCCGCTGGCCCGACGCGCGGATCGCGATCCACCATCGCACCGGACGGCTGGCGATCGGCGAGGCCAGCGTGGCGATCGCGGCCGCTTCGCCGCATCGCGCCGACGCGTTCGCCGCGTGCCGCTACGCGATCGAGCGCGTCAAGCAGATCGCGCCGATCTGGAAACACGAGCACTTCGAGGGGGGCGAGGTCTGGATCGAAGGCGCGACCGCCGATCCAGCCGACGATCGGGCCCGCACGCTGGCGCTGGAGCGCGCGTGCTCGTAACGATCCGGCTGTTCGCGCGGCTGCGCGAGCTGGCCGGCTCCCCGGAACTGACGCGGCACGTCGCCAGCGGGGCCGCCGCCGGCGACGTGTGGCACGCGCTGGTCGCGGAATTTCCCGCGCTCGGCGACTACACCGGTAACATATCGGTCGCGGTGAACGAAGATTACGCGCGGCCGTCGACGGCGCTGCACGAAGGGGATGAAGTCGCGTTCCTGCCGCCGGTGTCGGGTGGGTAAAGCCTCCGCGAGCGAGCGTATGGGAGCTCGGGGGCGCGGCTCTCGATAAGTACGACCATGCTGGAAAAACTTCGGTCGGTAGAAGCGAGATACGAGCAGTTGACGTCCGAGATGGCGGATCCCGCCGTCCAGGCCGACAACGCGAAGTTCCGCAGCCATTCGAAGGCGCTGGCGGAAATGCAGCCGCTCGTCGACCGTTTCCGGGAATACAAGGACGTCGAGGCGCAGATCTCCGCCGCTGAGGAGATGGTGAAGGACCCTGACATGCGCGAGCTTGCGCAGGAAGAGGTCGCCCAGTTGTCGATCCGCCGCGACGCGCTGATCGCCGACATCAAGGTGCTGCTCGTCCCGAAGGACCCGAACGACGCCAAGAACGTCATCCTGGAAATCCGCGCGGGAACCGGGGGGGACGAAGCGGCACTGTTCGCGGCGGACCTGTTCCGGATGTATGCCCGCTTCGCGGAGCGCCAGGGATGGAAGATCGAGATTCTGTCGCAGAGCGAGAGCGGCGTCGGCGGGCTCAAGGAAGTCATCGCGATCATCGCGGGCAAGAACGTCTACAGCCGGCTGAAATACGAGAGCGGCGTGCATCGGGTGCAGCGCGTGCCGGCAACCGAGGCGAGCGGCCGCATCCACACGTCGACCGCGACCGTCGCGGTGCTGCCCGAGGCAGAGGACGTCGACATCCAGATCGATGCCAAGGATCTGCGCATCGACACGTTCTGCTCGAGCGGTCCCGGCGGCCAGAGCGTGAACACGACGTACTCGGCCGTCCGGATCACGCATCTTCCCAGCGGTCTCGTCGTGTCGCAGCAGGACGAGAAATCGCAGATCAAGAATCGCGCGAAGGCGATGAAAGTCTTGCGGTCGCGCCTCTACGAGATGGAGATGCAGAAGCAGCAGGACGCCATCGCGAAGGACCGGCGATCGCAGGTCGGCAGCGGCGACCGCTCGGAGAAGATCCGCACCTATAATTTCAAGGAAAACCGGGTCACCGACCATCGCATCGGCTTCACGATGCACCAGCTCGACGCGGCGCTCGACGGCGATCTCGGCGAGCTGATCGACGCCGCGGTCAGCCACTTCACCTCGGAGAAGCTCAAGGAAGCGACGGCCGCCGAAACCTCGGCCTGATGACGCTCGGAGAGCGGATGGCCGAGGCGCGGCGGACGCTCGTGGCCGCCGGTATCCCCGACGTCGAAGCGGCGCTCGATGCCGACGTCCTCGCCCGCCACGTGCTCGGCTTCGATCGGGCCGCGGTCCTGACTCGGATGCGCGAGCCGGAGCTCGACGGCTTCGCTCCCCGCTTCACCGCGCTCGTGAAGCGCCGCGCGCGGCGTGAGCCCGTCGCCTACATCACCGGCGAGCGCGAGTTCTGGGGCGTGCCGTTCGAGGTCACTCCCGGAGTCCTGATCCCACGGCCCGAAACGGAGCTGATCGTCGAAGAGGCTATTGCGGCCTTCGCCGCCGCGCCGCCAGATCCGATCATCGACGTCGGCACGGGCAGCGGCTGTCTCGCGGTCGCGCTCGCACGGGAATTCGCGCACGCGCACGTCATCGCCACCGATATCTCCGAAGCAGCGCTGGAGGTCGCGCGCCGCAACGCAGCGCGCCACGGCGTCGGCGGCCGGATCCATTTCCTGCGTGCGGATCTGCTCGAGGGGATCGCGGCCCGCGCCGACCTGATCGTGTCGAATCCTCCGTATGTCGCCTCTCGCGACGCCGACACGCTGCCACCCGACGTGCGCGAGTACGAACCGCACGTCGCTTTGTTCGCCGGCGAGGAGGGCCTGGAGACGTACAGAAGGCTCCTGCCTTCCGCCAGGGCCCGATTGAAACCTGGCGGCCGCCTTGTCGTCGAAGTCGGCTACGATCAGCACGCGCGAGTCGAAGCCCTGGCGGCGGGCTCTGGTTGGCGCCTGATCCATTCGCGAAAAGATCTGCAGGACATCACGCGAACCCTGTCGTTCACAATTGATGAGCCATAAGTCATAGCCATAAGCCCATCCTCATGTCTGACTGTCTGTTCTGCAAAATCGCCAAGAAGCAGATTCCCGCTGCGATCGTCCATGAAGACGACGAGATGTTCGCCATCAAGGACATCAACCCACAGGCGCCGCTGCACGTCCTCGTCATTCCGCGAAAACACATCCCGACGCTGAACGATCTGTCCGCGGCGGACGAAGCGCTCGTCGGCCGGATGGCGCGCCGCGCCGCGGCCATCGCGGCCGAGCACGGCTACGCCGCCCGTGGATTCCGCACCGTGTTCAATACACAGGCCGAGGCCGGGCAGAGTGTCTTCCACATCCATCTGCACGTGCTCGCGGGACGCTCCCTCACGTGGCCGCCGGGCTGAGAGGCGTTCGGGGTCCGGCGCGATGCTGATTCGACCGGTGACGACACTCGACGAGTGCCGGCAGGTGGCGGAGCTCGAGAAGGATATCTGGGGCTACACCGACGCCGAAGACGTCGTACCGCCGCCGGTGCTGATCGTGTCCGTCAAGCGCGGCGGCGTGCTGCTGGGCGCGTTCGACGACGCGGGCGCGATGAAGGGATTCGTCTATTCGATTCCGGGCATCAAGAACGGCGGTCTGATCCAGTGGTCCCATATGCTCGGGGTCACGCGTGACGTTCGCGATTCCGGCCTCGGCCGGCGGCTCAAACTCGCGCAGCGCGAACGCACGATCGCGATGGGTATCGATGTCATCGAGTGGACGTTCGACCCACTCCAGGCGCTCAACGCGCACCTCAATTTCGCCAGACTCGGCGTCGTCGCCGAGGCGTACGAAGAAAACCTCTACGGCGGCTCCAGCAGTCCCCTGCACCGCGGCACGCCGACAGATCGTCTGATCGTCGAATGGCGGCTGACGGCGCCGCACGTCGAGCGGCGAATCGCGTCCGACGGCGTGGCGCTGATGCGCGACGCCTCGATCGCGGCCGCTCCAGTGCTGAATCCATCGATCGATCGGGGCGCGAGGCTGGCGCCCGGGCCCGCAGATCTCACGCTCGATGACCCACGGCTGCTGGTCGAGATTCCGGTTGATGTCTCGGAGATGATGGCGGCCGATCCGGCTCTGGCGCTGCAGTGGCGCCTCGCCACGCGAACGATCTTTCAGCACTGCTTCCGCAACGGCTACCGCGTCGTGGATTTCTTTCTCTCGCGCGCATCCGGCCGCGGCCAGTACCTCCTGGCGCGCCGCACGATGGAACCGTAGGGACCAGGGACCCGGGACCCGGGACCTACAGGTGATCCCGCAGCTCGCGGAGCGTCTGGATGACGGGCACGTCGGCGGGCGCCCCGGTCGACAGGCCCGAGCGCGCGACGAGAATGCCGCGCATCCCGAGGCGCCGGGCGCCTTCGATATCGTGCGCGACGCTGTCGCCGACCATCACGGCCTGATCGGCCGACACCCGCGCGCGCCGCAGCCCTTCCTCGAAGATGCTCGGATGCGGCTTCATGTAGCCGTGATCGGACGACGAGATCGCCACCGAGAACAAGCCCTCGAGCGCGAAATGGCGCTCGAATTCCGCCAGGGACCGCTGGGTGTTCGAGATGAGGCCAATCGTGTAGCCCTCGTCGCGCAGTTCGCGAAGCACGTCCGGGACCTCTTCGTACAGAGTGAAATGATGGCAGGACGGCCAGGCGTCGTAGAGATCGCGCGCCGCCGCCGCCACACCGTCGCCTGTTCCTCCCATCGCCTCGATGATGCGGCACGTGTACTCGATGAAGACGGCGGGATCGTACTCGCCGCCCGTCACGTGCAGCGCCGACGAAGCCGCCGCGACGGCCTCGGCGAACCGGAGCGGATCGACGACGACCCCGTGGCGCGCGCACGCCTCGGCGTAGCCCGAGCCCTGGAACGCGGGACCCGGATGGATCAGCGTGAAATCGACGTCGAAGAAAATCGCTCGAATGCTCATGGCTCGGCCCCGGCGACGGCCGGACCGGCCACGGCGACCGTCGCGCGCGCCGGATCGAGCACCGCGGCGGCTGCCGCGTTCACCTCGTCTCGTGTGACCGCCTCCAGCAGTCCCGGCAGGCGACGGTCGTAATCGAGGCCGAGGTCGAAGAACTCTACCGTCTGCAGGAAGGTCGCGATGCTCTGATTGGTCTCGAGCAGCCGTGGTATCGATCCGATCAGGAACCTGCGCGTTTCCTGCACCTCGCGTTCAGTCGCGCCGTCGCGTCCCAGCGTGCCGACCTCGACGTCGATCGCGGCGATGGCGCGCTCGACATTCTTTGGATCGACACCCGCGCGGACGACGAGCGGTCCGGGGCCGAGGCTCGGATCGAACGAGCTGAATGCGTAATACGCCATCCCCTGCCGCTCGCGGATGTTCTCGGCGAGCCGCCCGCCAAGGCCGAATTGCCCGAGGATGGTGTTCATCATCCAGTGGCTGTAATAGGCCGGATCGAGCCGGTTGATGCTCGTGAATCCGTACGCGATGTCGGCCTGCGGCTTGTCGGGCATCGCAATGACGACCTGGCGCCGCGCGACAGCGCGCGGTACGGGCGGGACGGTGCGATCGCCCGAGGCTGTCGCGCGCCAGCCCGCGAACGCGCGATCGACGTACGCGATCGCATCGGCGCTTCGGATGTCTCCGGCGATCACCGCGAACAGCGTGGCCGGCGTGACGCGGGCGGCATGCTGCGCGGTCAGATCCGACCGGACGAACCGCTCGACGGTCTCGATCCGGCCCTTCGCGGGCCGTCCGTAAGGATGATCGTCGCCGTACAGGAGCGCCTGCAGCGCCTCGCTCGCGCGAATGCCGGGATTGTCCTCATCCTGCTTGATCGCCGTGACGGTCTCCGCGCGGCGCTTTTCGATTTCCGCGTCGGGAAAAACCGGATTGCGCACGATGTCGGCGAGCAGCGCCAGCAGTTCGGGGAAGTCTTCCGACAGACACGTGCAGGACAGCGTGACGACGTGGCGATTCACCGTCAGCTTCAGTACGACGCCACGGTCGTCCAGCGTCTCCGCAATCGCCTCCGCGGACCGCGTCGTCGTCCCTCTGTCGATCACGCGGCCGGTGAACCAGGCCAGGCCCGTGCGATCGGAGGGTTCGTAGAGGGAGCCGGCGCGGAAGACGAGATTGATCGTGACGGCGGGCGAAAAGGCGGTCTCCTGCACGATGACGGGCACGCCGTTCGACACGACCTGGCGGACTGGCGTGAGTCCTTTGGTGACGGCCGTGCTCATGCGCCCGATCTCACGGGCCGGAACCATCCGACCGTCCGCTTGTCGGCCGCCAGGCGCCGCGAGGCAACGTCGGCGACTTGCGCAGCCGTCACCGCCTGAACGCGCGATCCGATCGTGTCGAAATACCCGGCGCCGGCGACTGTCTCGAAATATCCGAGCTGGTGCGCCACGTTCGTGACGCTGTCGTTCTCGAACACGAGCCGCGCGCGCAACTGCCGCTTGGCGCGCGCGACCTCGGGCTCGGTCAGCCCGTGCTTTCTCACGCGCTCGATCTCCGCGAGCGCGGCGTCTTCCAGCGCAGCGAGCGGCACGCCGTCGGTCGCCGTCAGCGACACGTTGTAGAGAAACGGCTGGCTGGTCGGCAGCAGCGAACCGGAGACGACTGAGGCGAGTCCCCGCTCGACGAGCGCGGTGTAGAGCCTCGCCGTCCGCTGGGGCGGGGCCCCTCGGAAACTCGTCCAGATGTTGAGGCCCTTCGCGCCTGTCAGCGCCGCGTCGAGCACGAGCATCGGGTAGAAGTCCGTGTCGTTCACATCCGGCGCGTGCCACGCGCACTTCAAATATGCGGTCGTCCCCTCGCGCTCCACGAGCACCCTGCGTTCGCCGATCTGCTGAGGCTCCGCCGGCCGGTCCCGCGAGGGCGGCGCGCTCGGTGCAATGCGGCCAAAATGCGCCTCCGCCCGCTTCACCACATCGTCTGTGTCGACGGCGCCGACGACGACGAGAGTGGCGTTGCCGGGAACGTAATGCCGTTTGTAGTGGCCGACCAGATCGTCGCGCGTCATCGATCGGAGATCGTCGATCCAGCCGATCGTGGGATGTCGGTAGGGGTGCGCGCGGAACGCGGACGCCGTGACCTCGGTGTCGAGGAGCTGGTCCGGATCGTTGTCGCCGCCCTGCAGCTCGGAAATGATCACGGTGCGTTCCGATTCGCAGTCGTCGGGCTCGTAAAGGCCGTAGGCCATCCGCTCGGCTTCGATGAACAGCAGCGTGTCGAGCGCGTCGCTCCCCGCCGTCTCGAGATACGTCGTCTGATCGATCCACGTATAGCCGTTCCACGCTCCGCCGAAGCGCTCGACGATGCTCTTCATCTCGTCGCGCGGAATATGGGCGGTGCCTTTGAAATTCATGTGCTCCACCCAGTGCGAGACGCCGGTGCGGCCCGGCGCCTCGTCGCCGGAGCCGACGCGGTACCAGCACCAGACCGACACGAGGGGAGCCGTGTGTAGCTCCTTGACCAGAATCCTGAGCCCGTTGTCGAGATGGAATGTCCGAACCGGAGAATGTGCAAGGGTTTCCGGCACGGCCATTCAGCAATTATATAAGCCGGCGCTGGCCCGGCGTTTGCAGTCGAAGACTGCGGATTTCGTGTGCTTATGGAGGAACTCAACATGTGGAAGCAGACGGTTCTCAGCGCGTCCTGCGCCGCGCTACTGGTCATCACCGCCGTCGGCTACGCGCAGGAGAGCGCGACGCTGACGTTGCGGTCGGGCGAAAAGGTGAACGGACAGCTCGTCGACCTCGGCGGCGTCGGCTATACGATCGCGGTCAACGGCACCAATCGGCAGATCCGGCAGAACGACGTCGCCGTGATCGACTTCACGGGCGGAACGATGACGGATGCGGATTGGGCGAAGTTCACCGGCACGTCGCAGATCGTGCTGCGCAACGGCCAGACGATTGACGGACAGTTGTACGACATCGGCGGCACGAGCCCGCTGAGACTCTCGATTAGGACCGCCAGCGGCGATCGCGAGATCGGCTCGAACGAAGTCGCGCGGATTGTGATCGCGCGGCCCGAGAACGCCGTCCCCACCAGCGGCGCGTCGCCGGCAATCGAGGCGACGCCGGCCGTCCCCGGCGCGATCACCGTCCAGGCAAATCAGCCGTGGACGAGCACCGGCTTGACCGTGCGGAAGGGGCAGCGCATCCGATTCACCAGCACGGGCAACGTCCAGTTGAGCGACGACATCAACGACATCGCCGGTCCTGATGGAGCGAAGAGCGGCCGCATGGCCGCCAACGCACCCATGAAGCAGGTGCCTGCGGGCGAGCTGCTTGGCAAGGTCGGCGAGACCGGTCAGCCATTTCCGATTGGCAGCAACGGAACGATTACCATGCCGGCCAATGGAATCCTCTACCTGGGCGTCAACGACGACGGGTTCGGCGATAACAGAGGAAACTTCCAGGTCCTGATCAACAGGTAGTCCGCGTCCGAGGCCTGAGGCGCTTCGGCCTGAGGGCCGGCCCTTTCCGGGGGCCGGCCCTGTTTTCTGTACAATTAATGGATATCCATGGCCGACTGGAAGGACACGTTGAATCTCCCCCGCACGGGGTTCCCGATGAAGGCGAACCTCCCGGCGACCGAGCCCGAGGCGCTGGCGCGCTGGGCGGCGATGGATCTCTATGGCCAGATCCGGCGTCGGCGCCGCGGAGCGCCGAAGTTCGTCCTCCACGACGGTCCGCCGTACGCGAACGGCCAGATCCACCTCGGCACGGCGCTGAACAAGATCCTGAAGGACTTCGTCGTGAAGTCGCGGTCGATGGCCGGCTTCGACGCGCCGTACGTACCCGGCTACGACTGCCACGGGCTGCCCATCGAGCTCAAGGTGGACCGCGAGCTCGGGCCGAAGAAGCGCGAGATGAGCATGGCGGACTTCCGCCGGGCCTGCCGCGCCTACGCGGAGCGCTTCATCGGCGTCATGACCGGGGAATTCCAGCGGCTCGGGATCTTCGGCGACTGGGGTCATCCGTACCTGACGATGAACTTCAAGTATCAGGCGGCGATCGCGCGCGCGCTGGGGAAGTTCGTCGAGCAGGGACTCGTCTACAAGGGCAAGAAGCCGGTCCACTGGTGCATCCATTGCCGGACGGCGCTCGCGGAAGCGGAAGTCGAGTACGAGGAGCATGCGTCGCCGTCGATCTACGTGGAGTTTCCGTTGGCCGACGAGAGCGCCGGCGAACTCGCGAAGCGGATCCCGGAGCTGGCGGCTCGAAGCGTGTCGGTTCTGATCTGGACCACGACGCCGTGGACAATTCCATCGAACCTCGCGATCGCGTTCCACCCGGATTTCGATTACGCGGCGTATGAAGTCGACGATCGCGCGATCATCGTCGCCGAGGCGCTGGCGCCGAAAGTCGCGGAGGCGGGCGGACGCACGTTCGCGGAGCCGCTTGCGCGGTTCAAAGGCAGTGAGTTGGAACACATCCGGTTCCAGCACCCGTTGTACGGCCGTATTTCGCTCGGCGTGCTCGGCGACTACGTGACGCTCGACGCCGGTACCGGCGCGGTGCACACGGCGCCCGGGCACGGCGCGGACGACTTCGCCACCGGCGTGCGATACGGGCTCGATATCTACGCGCCCGTCGGTCCGGGAGGCCATTTTCTCGACACGGTCGATCTGTTCGCGGGGCAGCGGGTGTTCGATGCCAATCCGAACATCGAGCAGGCGCTCAAGGCGCGGTCGCGCCTCTGGCACCGCGAAACATTCACGCACCAGTATCCGCACTGCTGGCGCTGCCACAATCCGGTCATCTTTCTGGCCACGTCGCAGTGGTTCATCCGCATGGACGGCGAGTTGAGAACCCGGTCGTCCGGGGCCCGCGGGCTCCGCGCCGCCGCGCTCGAGGCCATCGATCGCGACGTCCGCTGGATTCCGGCGTGGGGACGCGATCGCATCTACAACATGATCGCGAACCGGCCCGACTGGTGCATCTCGCGCCAGCGCGCGTGGGGCGTACCGATTCCAGCCGTCGACTGCGCGAAGTGCGGCGAAGCGATCCTGACGGCTGACCTGGTCGAGCGCGCGGCGTCGGTCTTCGACGAGTACGGCGCCGACGCCTGGTACGAACGGCCGATCGAGGAATTCATCCCAGCGGGACTGGTCTGCCCCTCTTGCGGAGGGGCCGCATTCGAGCGCGAGCGGGACATCCTCGACGTCTGGTTCGACTCGGGGTCGAGCCACGAAGCCGTGCTGCCGTTCAATCCCGAACTGCGGTGGCCCGCGGACATCTATCTGGAAGGGAGCGACCAGCACCGCGGATGGTTCCAGAGCTCGCTTCTCGTCGGGCTCGGGACGCGCGGACGTCCGCCTTTCGAGCAGGTCCTCACCCATGGGTTCCTGATCGACGTCGACGGACGGAAGATGTCGAAGTCGCTCGGGAACACGATCCTGCCGCAGGAGGTCATCAAGGAAAGCGGGGCCGAGATCCTGCGCCTGTGGGTCGCCATGAGCGACTTCCGCGAGGAGCTGCGCGTCGGCAAGCAGATCCTTCAGCGCGTGGTCGAGGCATATCGAAAGTTCAGGAACACGCTGCGCTACCTCGCGTCGAACCTGTACGACTTCAACGCCGGCCTCGACGAGCTCTCTCGTGAGTTCCACCTGACGGACCAGACGCTGCAGGAAGTCGACCGCTACATCCTGTCGCGCTACGGCGCCACCGCGGCCGCCATCATCAGGGCGTACGACCGCTACGATTACCCGACGATCTTCCAGACGCTGAACCAGTTCCTGACGGTGGATCTCAGCGCCTTCTATGCCGACGTGTCGAAGGATTGCCTCTACACGTTCGCGGCGGGATCTCCCGAGCGGCGCTCGGCGCAGACGGCGATGCTCATCATGGCGGACGGCCTGGCGCGGCTGCTGGCGCCAATCCTGCCGGTGACGGCCGACGAGCTGTGGCGCCATCTGCCGGCCTTCGGCGAGACGACCGTCGGCAAACCCAGCGCGCGAGGCGACAGCGTCCATCTGGCCCTGTTCCCGTCGGATTGCGCGTCGCTCGTCAATCCGGATATTGACGCCCGCTGGGATCGCCTCCGCGCGATCCGCGACGATGTGAACCGGGCGCTGGAGGCGGCGCGGCAGGAGAAGACGATCGGCACGTCGCTGCAGGCGCACGTCCGGCTCACGACCGGGGGCGAGACTGCGGCGCTCCTCCGGCGCCACGAAGCGGACCTGCCAATGCTGTTCATCGTCTCGCAGGTCACGCTGGATACCGCGGACGCCGAGGGCGTCGGCGTCTCCGTCCTGCGCGCGGAGGGCGACAAGTGCGATCGGTGCTGGCGCGTCGTCTCCGAGCGATCGTCGGATCCGAAGTTCGCGGGCATCTGTCTGCGCTGCGTGGATGCCCTGACGGCGGGCGCGGGCGGACGGGAGGTCGCATGATTGCGGGCGAGCCGACGCCGCCGCCCGTAGCCGGGGAGCCGGCGCATGCACCCGTCGCCGGGGAGAGGCAGCCCATCGTCCGTCCTGCCGAGATTGCCGCGATCGGCCTCATCATCGCGTGCGACCAGGTCAGCAAGCTGCTCGTCCGCTCGACGATTCCGCTCTACGCGAAGCGGACCATCATCCCGCACCTGCTCGACTTCACGCACGTGCAAAACACGGGCGCGGCGTTCGGTCTCATGAACGCGGCGGACTTTCCCTACAAGTCCGCATTGATGATCGCCATCGCCGCCCTGGCGCTCGTCGCCATCTCGCTCTACGCCCGCCAGCTCGGCACGCACGAGCGCCTGTCGCGCTACGGACTCGCGCTGATTCTCGGCGGCGCGTTCGGCAACCTGATCGATCGCGCCATCGCCGGGTACGTCATCGACTTCGTCGACGTCTACTGGGGCGACGCGCACTTCTGGGCGTTCAACGTCGCCGACGCGGCGATCACGATTGGAGCGATCCTGGTCCTGCTCGAGATGATCGGAATCGGGCGCCGGCATGCATCCCATCCTGTTTGAGGCCGGTCCCCTCACGCTGTACTCGTACGGCGTGCTGCTGGCCGCGGCGTACCTGCTGGGCCTGCAGTTCGCGATCGTGCGCGCCCGGACGCGTGGGCTCGATGCGCGCCGCGTCATGGACCTCGGCATCTGGATCATCGTCAGCGCCTTGCTCGGCGCGAAGCTGATGCTGCTCGTCGTCGATTTTCGCCGCTTCACGCAGAGTCCGCGCGATCTGCTCGAGCTGGCGCGGTCGGCCGGCGTGTTCTACGGCGGCCTGATTGCCGCAGTCGTCGTCGCGGTCTACTACCTGCGCCGCCACGGGCTGCCTCTGTGGACGACGACCGACGTCTTTGCCCCCGGCATCGCTCTCGGGCACATCGTCGGCCGGCTGGGATGCCTCATGGCGGGCTGCTGCTTCGGGCGGCCCACGTCGGTCCCGTGGGCGATTACGTTTCACAATCCGGTGGCGGCCGCGAACGTCGGGACGCCCCTCGGCGAGCCGCTTCACCCGACGCAGTTGTATGAGGCGGGCGCGGAGCTCTTGATTCTGGCGTTCCTGCTTCGGCTGGAAAAACTGGGACGGCCGTTCCCCGGCCGCACGTTCTGGAGCTACATCCTCGTGTACGCGATCTCGCGCTTCATCATCGAGTTCTACAGGGGCGACAGCCGCGGCATGATCGGACCGCTGTCGACGTCGCAGTTCGTGTCCGCGATCCTGGTTCCCGTCGCGATCGTCATGCTCGTCGTCCTGGGCCGGCGGTACGATCCGACGCGGCGCGTCGCGGCGCAACGGATCGCCGCGTGAGGCAGCCCTCGCACGAGGCCGCGGCGGGCGACCGGGAGCCGGTCCGGGACGTCGAAGTCGCCGCCGAACATGACGGCTCGAGGCTCGACACGTTTCTCGCCGCCGTCCTCCACGATCGGTCGCGGTCGCAGATTCAGAAACTGATCAAGGATGGCCGCGTGACGGCCGCGACCGGCGCAGTCCGGGCCAGTACGCCTGTGAAGACCGGACAGCGGTTCCGCGTCGCCGCGCCGCCGCCGGAACCGTCCACGGCGCTGCCGGAGGATCTGCCGCTGGCGGTCCTGTACGAGGACGCGGATCTCGTCGTGCTCGACAAGCCGGCCGGGATGGTCGTGCACCCGGCGGCCGGACACGCGAGCGGGACGCTCGTCAATGCGCTGCTGCATCACGTCGACGATTTGAGCGGGATCGGCGGCGAGCTGAGGCCCGGCATCGTGCACCGCCTCGATCGCGGCACGTCGGGCGTGATGGTCGCGGCGAAGAACGACGCGGCGCATCAGGAGCTGGCGAGGCAGTTCCACGACCGCGAAGTCGAGAAGGAATACATCGCCCTCGTCTGGGGCGTCGTGCAGCCGGGCAAGCGTATCGACGCGCCGATCGGACGCGATCCCTCCGACAGACAGAAGATGTCGACGCGGGCCCGGCGTGCGAGGAGCGCCGTCACGCGCGTCACCAGGGCGGAGCATCTGCGGGGCGTCTCCCTGCTCCACGTCGCGATCGCCACCGGCCGGACGCACCAGATTCGCGTCCATCTGAGCGCCATCGGCCACCCGATCGTCGGAGACCCGACGTACGGAGGCGTCCGCCGTCGTGTGGCCGACGACGTGCGCGCCGTGCAGCGGCTGGAGCGGCCGTTTCTCCACGCCGCGCGGCTGGCGTTCAGACATCCGTCGGACGGACGGCGAATGGAATTCGAGTCGCCGCTGCCGTCCGATCTGCAGGCGGTACTCGATGATATTCGCGAGCGTCAGGCGGAGGAACCAGGGGCGGAGCTCTAGTCTGGAGAGAGACGATTGCGAAGGCACGCGACGACGTACACCACAGAGCCACAGAGGTCACAGAGACGCGCGGCGTGTACTTCGGCAGATGCGAGCGGTCGTATCGTCAGGGTCGTCCGCGGCACGAATTCTCTGAGCGTCTCCGCGTTCTCAGCGGCTCTGTGGTGATCTCTTCTTGAACCTCGAGCAAGTCCGCGACAGGAGTCAAACCGTGGCTGATACCGAACGACTTTCGAGCGAGCGCGTTTTCAGCGGCAAGGTGTTCTCCATCGATCGCGATCGCGTGCGGATGCGGAACGGCCGCACCGTAGCGGTCGACGTCGTGCGGCACCCGAAGTCGGTCGTGCTCGCGCCCGTCCCGGAACCCGGGCGCGTCATCCTCGTGCGCCAGTACCGCTATCCGATCGACAAGGACCTCTGGGAGCTGCCGGCAGGCAGCGTCGACGAGGGGGAGACGCCCGAGCAGGCGGCGCGCCGCGAGTGCCACGAGGAGGTCGGCCTCGTTCCATCGACGATCGTCCGGCTCGGCGCGATGTATCCGACGCCGGGCTATTGCGACGAGGAGATGGTCTTCTTCCGGCTTTCCGGTCTCGAGCGGACCGAGGACAAGGCGGCGGTGGACGAAGACGAAGACATCGAGGTCAGGACGTTCGAGCTGCGCGACGCGAGGGATATGATCCGCCGCGGCGAGATCGTCGACATGAAGACGCTCGTGGGCCTCACCTTGATCTGATTATTTCCTCAGCGCGAACGCGACGAGCTCGGCGTCGGCGCGCGCGCCGACGGCGATGACGACGTACTGGACGCCGTTGCTGGCACGGTAGGTCATCGGCGTAGCCGTCGACCGGCGCGGCAGCGCGCCCCTCCAGAGATCGCGGCCGCTGTCGGTATCCACGGCGTGCAGCGCCGCGTCGCCGCCGCCGACGAAGAGCAGACCGCCGGCCGTGCCGATCGTGCCCGGTGCCCCGGGCGCGCCGAGCACGTCCGGGAGCGCGACGCCCTTGAGCGCCGGATGCTCTCGCAGCGACGGCAGGTCTCCGAACGGCACGCGCCACGCGATCGATCCGCGGTTGAGATCGATCGCGGTCAAGTGCGCGTAGGGCGGCTTCAGCAGCGGTAGGCCGTTCATGAACTCCGCGGTCGTGTCGCCGGCGCGCGTGTAGTCCGCGTCGACCTCCGCGGCGCGCGGATTGTTCGCCGATCGATCGGGCTTCGACAGACGCGCGACGTGCGGCTGGTTCGACGTCTTCACGAACAGACGGCCCGACGCGGCGTCGAACGCGGCCCCGCCCCAGTTGGCGCCGCCGATGATCCCGGGACGCTGCAGCGTCCCCTGCGCCGACGGCGGAGTGTACAGCGGACCGAGCCGCAGCTTCCGCAGCTCGGCGAGAGCCTTCGCGCGCAGCTCCGGCGTGAGGTCGAAGGCATCTTCTTCGGACACCCCGGCTTCCTCGAGCGCGGGAGGCCGCGTCGGAAACGGCTGCGTCGGCCACGCGTGCTCACCCGGCATGTCGCTCGCCGGCACGGACCGCTCTTCAATGGGCCATACCGGCTTTCCCGTCAGCCGATCGAAGACGAACACCAGGCCCTGCTTCGTGAGCTGGACGACGGCGTCGACCGATCGGCCGTCGGGCCTGATCGAGACCACGTTTGGCGGAGACGGCGGGTCGTAGTCCCACAGGCCGTGGTGGACGATCTGGAAGTGCCACTTGCGTACGCCCGTGGCCGCGTCGAGGCACACGATGGAGTCGGCGTAGAGGTTCTGGCCCAGACGCCGGCCGCCGTAGAAGTCGTTGCTCGGCGTGCTGACGGGCAAGTAGAGCAGGCCGCGGCGCTCATCGAGCGTCATCGGCGCCCATACGTTCGTGTGCCCGGTGATCCTCCACGAATCCGCTTCCCATGTCTCGGTCCCCGGCTCGCCCGCCTGCGGCACGGTGTGGAAGATCCACGCCCGGCGCCCGGTGTGCGCGTCGAACGCCTGCACGTCCCCGGGCGGATCTTTCGTGAAGGCAAGCCGGTCGCCGACGCCGTTGCCGACGATCACCAGATCCCGGAACACGACGGGCGGCGACGTATTCGTGTACTGCTTCGGATCGACGGTCCATTTCAGGCCCTGCACCAGGTCGACCGCGCCTTGCGATCCGAACGACGCGACCGGCTGTCCGGTCGCCGCATCGAGGCAGATGAGGCGATGGCGCGAGTTGATGAAGATGCGCAGCCGGCCGCGATCGCGCCAGGCGGCGACGCCCCGGTGAACGAAGCCGGTTCCGTTGGGCGGCTGGCCGTCCTCGTACGCGTGCGGGTCGTAGGTCCAGATCTCGCGTCCCCTCCCGGCGTCGAGCGCGACGACGCGGTTGTACGGCGTGCTGACGTACAGCACGTTGTCGATCATCAGTGGAGTGTTCTCGAACGAGCCGGGCTGCGTGCCGAACTGAGGCAGCGGCTTTTCGTCGGGCTTCCACGTCCACGCGACGTCGAGCCTCGAGACGGTCCGGCGATTGATGTCGGAGGCGGCGGACCACTTCGAGCCCGCCTGATCGCCGCCGTAGAACGGCCACTCGATCATCGCCCTGTCGGGGGCGGCTCCCAGCGCCAGACCGGCCGCGAGGACGCCGAACGTGAGTCGTCGCATGGCAGGGACAGTGTAGCCCCGGCGGAGGCGGGTCAGACGGAAGATCCGATCATCGCCTCAATCGTGGCGAGATGGATGTCGACGGTATCGTTGACATCGGCGGCGTAGCCGCCGGCCAGGACGGTGACGAGCGGCACGCCCGCGCGCCGCGCCGCGTCGATCACGAGCCGGTCGCGTTCCGCCAGACCCTTCTTCGTGAGCTCGAGTCCACCGAGCCGATCCTTCTCAAACGGATCCGCGCCGGCGAGATACACCACGAGCTCGGGCGCGTGCGCCAGCACCGGCGGGAGCGCGCCTCGCAGCGCGGCGAGATACTCGTCGTCCCGCGCGCCGTCCTGGAGACCGACGTCGAGATCGCTGCGGGGCTTGAAGAGCGGGTAATTGTGCTGCTGGTGAATGGAAAGCGTGAAGACGGTGCGATCGCGCTCGAAGATCATGGCGGTGCCGTTGCCGTGGTGGACGTCGCAGTCGACGATCGCCGCGCGGCGGATCTGCGCCCGCTGCAGGACGCGGATGGCGATCGCGACGTCGTTGAACGGGCAGAAGCCCTCTCCGTGATTCGCGAACGCGTGATGCAGGCCGCCGCCCAGATGCGCGGCAACGCCGTCCTCGAGCGCCGCCGCCGCGGCCAGGCACGAGCCCGCGACCATCCGCCGGAAGCCCGACGTGAGTGCGGGCACCCACGGCAGCTCGAGCGTCGCGATCTCGTCCGCCGAAAGCGTGTCGTTCCGGATCTTGTCGAGATATTCGGGGGTATGGACCAGGGCGAGATCGTCCCACGAAGCTTCGGACGGCTCGACGAACGTGACGGCCCGGCCGGCGAGTCGCTCGGCGATCAGCCGGTACTTCGACGTGGGCCAGACGTGGCCGGGCAGCAGGACTTCATACGCGGCGCTGTAGGCGACTTTCACTCACGTCGAGCGGCGCCGGCCGCCGCCGACGGCTGCTGCGTCTCGCGCGGCATCGGCACGCTGGTCTGCGCCGAGCGCGGCTGGAGCGCGATCGCGACGGCTTCGGTAATTTCGCTGACGTAGTGAATCGTCAGCTCCTTCCGCAGATCCTCGGTCAGATCCTCCTTCACGTTCTTCTCGTTCTGGCGGGGCAGAATGATTTCCGTGATCCCGTGTCGACGGGCCGCGAGGACCTTCTCCTTGATGCCGCCCACGGGCAGGACACGGCCCGAAAGCGTGATCTCGCCCGTCATCGCGATATCGCCGCGGACGGGGCGGCTCGTGAGCTGCGACGCCAGCGCCGATACCATGGTGACGCCGGCCGACGGGCCGTCCTTCGGGATCGCGCCGGACGGGACGTGCAGATGGATCTCCGCGTCCTTGTAGAAGGACGGATCGACGCCGTAATGCTCCGCGTGCGCCCGGAACCACGACAGCGCCGTGCGGGCAGACTCCTTCATCACATCGCCCAGATGCCCCGTGAGCGTCAGCGAGCCGCCTCCCTGCATCCGCGAGGCTTCCACGAACAGGACCTCGCCGCCGGCGGGCGTCCACGCGAGCCCGACGGCAACGCCCGGATCCTTCGTGCGATTCTCGATCTCCTCGTCGAGGAACGACGGCGCGCCGAGCATGTCGACGATCATCGGCTCGGTGATGACGACTTTCGCTTCGTCCCCCTCCGCGCGCCGCCGGGCGACCTTCCGGCAGAGCGCGCCGATCTCGCGTTCCAGATTGCGCACGCCGGCTTCGCGCGTATACCCGCGGATGACGCTACGGATCGCCGGCTCGGTGAACTCGACGTGCTCGGGCGTGAGCCCGTGGTTCTTCACCTGCTTTGCGATGAGGTGCTCGAAGGCGATCTTCAGCTTTTCCTCTTCGGTGTAGCCGGCCAGCTCCAGCACTTCCATGCGGTCGCGCAGCGCGGGCGGAATCGGATCCAGCACGTTCGCCGTCGTCAGGAACAGCACCTCGGACAAATCGAACGGCACGTCGAGGTAGTGATCGCGGAAGGAGTTGTTCTGTTCCGGATCGAGCACCTCGAGCAGCGCCGACGCCGGATCGCCGCGGAAATCCGACCCGAGCTTGTCGATCTCGTCGAGGATGAAGACGGGGTTCTTCGATTCGGCCCGGCGCAGCCCCTGAATGACCTGTCCCGGCAGCGCGCCGATGTACGTGCGGCGGTGCCCGCGTATCTCCGCTTCGTCGCGCATGCCGCCCAGCGACACGCGGACGAACTTCCGGCCGATGGAATTGGCGATCGAGCGAGCGAGAGACGTCTTGCCGACTCCGGGCGGGCCGAGGAAGCAGAGGATCGGACCCTTGACGTCCGGATTCAGCTTCCGCACCGCGAGATACTCGAGAACGCGATCCTTGACTTTCTCCAGTCCGGAATGGTCGTCGTCGAGCACCTGCTTGGTATGCCGCAGGTCGATCGAGTCCTCGGTCCGCTTGGACCATGGCAGCGCCACGAGCCAGTCGACGTACGTCCGGGAGACCGTGTACTCGGCGGCGGCGACGGGCATCTTCGAGAGCCGGTCGAGCTCGCGCAGCGCTTCCTTCTTCACCGGCTCGGGCATGCCGGCTGCTTCGATCTTCGTCCGCAGCTCGTCGATTTCCTTGGCCTGCTCGTCTCCCTCGCCCAGCTCCTTCTGGATCGCCTTCAACTGCTCGCGCAGGAAGTACTCGCGCTGGTTCTTACCGACCTCGGACTGGACCTGGGACTGGATGCGCGATCCGAGCTCGAGGACTTCGAGCTCCTTGATCAGGATCCTGTTCAGGCCGTCCATGCGCGCGCGGACGTCGAGCGTCGACAGGATCTCCTGCTTCACGGGCGTCCCGATCGTGGCGAGGCTGGACGCGATGAAATCGGCGAGCTTGCCGGGATCGACGATGTTGGCCGCGAGCGTCTGGAGATCGTCGGAGAGCAGCGGCGACAGCGAGACGACCTGCTGGAAATTGCTCTTGATGTTCCGCTGCAGCGCGTCGATCTCGAGCCGGTCCTCGTCGCGGAGCTGGTCCTCGGCAACCGTGACCGCGGCGCGCAGGTAGGGCCGCGCCTGGACGACGCGATCGAGGGTGACGCGCGCAAGGCCCTGGACGATCAGCCGCAGGCTGCCGTCTGGAAGCTTGAACATCTTGTGGATGTGGGTGACGGTGCCGACCGGATAGAGGTCCTCCTGCATCGGCTCTTCGAGCGCGGCCTCGCGCTGGGTGAAGACGCCGATCAGACGGCCGGACGCGTTGGCTTCCTCGACCAGGCGCACCGACGCCTCGCGGGCGACCGCGAGCGGCATGAATGAATTCGGGAACAGTACCGTATCGCGGAGCGGCAGCACGGGCAGCTCCGGCGGAATCTGTACCGGCCGCTCGATCTCGACCCCGGGATCGGGCGTCGCAGGCTCCTGGGCGTGGTCGGTCATGGCTCGAAAATGAAAACGGGTAATCGGGTAATCAGCGGATTCGATTACCCGATTACCCGTGGGGAGATTACTCGATTTCCGGTCAGCCCTGCATATCGATGAAGAGCGAGGCGGCGCCGCGGCGCTGCGCCATCAGGCGCTCCCGCTGCTGCTTGACCTCACGGGCCTCCTCGCAGTCCTTGCAGCGGACGGCGAAGGGCAGCGCGCGCAGGCGGCGCTCGCTGATTTCCTCGCCGCACTCGAAGCAGTAGCCGTACGTGCCCTCTTCGAGGCGCCGCAGCGCTTCGTCGATCTTATTGAGCGTTTCGGCCTTCATCTGGATGAGCGCGAATTCGATCTCATCCTGGATGTCGGCTTCGGAACTCTCGGCCGCATCGAGGACGCCCTGGACGGTGCTGCCCGCACCTTCGGCGCGCACGTCGCGCATCCGTTCCTGGACTTCGCTCATGATCTCGCGGCGGCGCTCCTCGAGAATGTCCTTCAGCTCGGCGTACCGCCCGCGATTCATCTGTTCCCGTGAAGCGTTATGACCGCTCATATGAGTTCCGACTCCTTTCCGTCTCGCCCTCTGGCGCCCGCCTTCAAGTTGGGAGCCATCATGCAATGTATTTGCCAGGTATGAAGCCCTGCAGTTTAGCGCATCTCCCGCCCTTTGTGCAACCGGGATACCGTCGCTGATGGGGGTTTAGACGCCGGAAGAGGGTGTTTCGGTTCTCCCGGCCGTCTCAAAAAAGGGACGTTCCTTGAGGCAGTCCGGAGGCTTTTCAATGGCTATTGTACGAATTTCTTCCCGATGGAGGCGTTTGGGGCAATCCCCCGATCCGCCAGCCGCTGACCGTCGCGGGCGCTGCCCGTTCTCAGCCACTTCTCGTACAGGCGCAAGACGTCCCCGCTCGACGAGCCGCCCGTGTGTTCGCTCACGTCGGACAGCACGTCCATGAACGGGACGAACTTACGCGCCAGCTCCGTAAACACCTCGCCGAACGCATCTTCGTCGCGTCGTCCGAGCGACGAGTACGCATACTCGCCCATCGACACGTAGTAGTCCACGTCCACGACGCGCCTCCGGAGGCTGTCGGAGAAATAGCCCGACGTGAACAGCGAGAAATCTCCGAGGTTCCGGAGCCGGGCGCGCTGTTCCATGCCGCCGCTCTCCAGGGCTCGGGCCAGGCGGAGCGCGAGGGGCTCGCCGGTATCGTCGTTGAAAGGGATCCGCTGATCGGGCCGCACGAAGCGGCAGAGGAGATCGACGAGGTAATAGGACGTCAGCTCATTCGCGCGGAGGTGCTGCCGCGCGAGCGCCGATTCGATCAAGTCCCGGAAGTACTCGGCCGGCGATTGCCCCTGTAGGAGCAGATCGTCCATCTTTCCTCCTGCTGCGTGTGGACTGCAAATCGTATACCTCGCGATTGCGGGAAATTGTGCGCAATTATACGGAGAACGATCGGAATTGCAACCGGCCGATGACAAATCCGTACTGGGGTGTCCTGGATGAAACGCGCGTGTCCTCTGTGTTCGGCGCGTAAACCGAAGCGTGCATGCCCGGCGCTCGGGCGCGACATCTGTCCTGTCTGCTGCGGGACGAAGCGGCTCACGGAAATCGCATGCCCGCCGGACTGCGGCTATCTCTCGGCCTCGCGTGCCCACCCGCCCGCTGTGGCGCTGCGGCAGCACGAGCGGGACATGGGGTTCCTGCTGCCGCGGATCGGCGATCTCTCGGAGGCGCAGTACCGCTTGTTCCTCTTCGCCGCCGCGATCGCCCTGCGGCACTCACAGCAGGCGACACCTGCGCCGCTCGACGCGGACGTCGCCGACGCGGCGGCCAGCGTGGCCGCCACGCTCGAAACCGCGCACAAGGGGATCATCTATGAACATCGGGCCCCGTCGATGCCGGCGCAGCGGCTCGGCGCGGAGATCTCCCAGGCCCTCGGGGAGGCCGCGGGACGCGCCGGCGCGGACGCCGCCCGCCTCGAACGCGACGCCGCCACGGCGCTGCGGCGCCTCGAGGACGCGGCGCGCGCCGCGAGAACGGACGTGCCTGACGAGACGCGGCCGGAATCATCGTGGCTGGCGCTCTCGGATCGGCTCATGCAGCCGCAGGCGCCAGCGTCCGCCCCGGAGCCGCCCGACTCTAAACTGGTGTTATAATTAGCGTTTTGTCCGGCCAATGGAGTGCTGAACATGGCGAAGCGCTGCGAAGTCTGCGGAAAGGGCCCGGTCGTCGGGCGGAACATCAGCCACGCGCACAACGTGAGCTCCCGGCGGTTCGAGCCGAATCTGCAGCGGGTGCGCGCGATGGTGAACGGCGGCATCAAGCGCCTGCGCGTCTGCACGCGGTGCCTCCGGTCCGGCAAGGTCGTCAAGGCCGCCTGACGAAAACCGAACGCCGAACGCCGAAAGCCGAAAGCCGAATGCCTATCTGGAAATTAGGGCGTCAGGCGATTTCGACGCCGAACGCCCCGGCCGCGATCGGGCCGTATTCACAGGCCATCCGGGCCGGAAACATGCTCTTTCTCTCTGGTCAGATTCCCATCGATCCGATCACCGGCAATCTGGTCGAGGGCGGGATCGCGGCCCAGACGCATCAGGTCTTCAGGAACATCGGCGCCATCCTCGACGCCGCCGGCGCGTCATTCGACAACGTCGTCACCGCCGGCGTCTTTCTCGCGGACATGAATGACTTCGGGAAGATGAACGAGGCCTACGCGACGTACTTTTCGGCGCCCGCCCCCGCGCGCGCAACCGTGCAGGTCGCGCGGCTGCCGAAGGACTGCCTGGTAGAAATCCAGGTCACGGCTGTCGTATCGATCTAACAGGAGATCAGGTGCTATCCTGGTTTTGCTGATCTGGTCCTGAGTTCTCCTGACCTCCTGTTAAAGAGTCAGCGACTCGCCCTCTCTACATCCACCACGCCATCGACGCTCTTCAGCGACTTGATCACCTTCTGCAGGTGTTTCAGATCGCTGATTTCGACGGTCATGTCGATGCGACCGCGCGAGTCCGTGTCGGACGTCGCCTCGACGTTGCGGATGTTGGTGTTGATGCCGGCGATCTTCGACGTGACGTCGGCGAGAATCCCCTTGCGATCCTCGACCTGCAGGCTCAGCCGCACCGTGTAGTGGGACGCATCGGTCCCCTTGTCCCACTCGACCTCGATGCGGCGCTCGGGATCGTAGAGCAGATTCATCACGTTCGGACAGACGGCGGCGTGCACGGAGACGCCCTTTCCGCGCGTGATGTAGCCGACGATCTTTTCGCCGCGGATCGGATTGCAGCAGCGGGCGCGGAACACCATGAGATCGTCGAACCCGCGCACCTTGATCTTGTCTTCCGACGGTCCGAGCACGCGGCGCACGACCGACGCGACCTGCGCGAGCCCAGTCTCGGGCGGCGCTTCCTTGAGCGCCTCCTGCGGCACGAGCTTGGCCAGCACGCTCTTGACGGCGAGCTTGCCGTAGCCGAGGGCGGTGAAGAGCTCCTCCGCCTTGGAGTACCCGTAGTCGCTCAGCGCCGCGGCGAAGGCGGGCCCATCCGTCAGCGACTTCAGATTCAAGCCGTACCGCCGCGCTTCCTTTTCGAAGACTCTGCGGCCCAGTTCCAGGCTGCGCGCCTTCTCCTCGGCGTGGATGTAATGCTTGATCTTGTTCTTCGCGCGCGAGGTGACCACGAAGTTCAGCCAGTCCCGGCTCGGATGATGGCCGGGCGCCGTCATGACTTCGACGATGTCCCCGTTCCGGAGTCGCGTTCTGAGCGGCACCATCTTGCCGTTCACGCGCGCGCCGACGCAGCGGTGGCCCACGTCGGTGTGGATCGCGTACGCGAAGTCGATCGGCGTGGCATCGCGCGGCAGCGCCTTCACCTCCCCCTTCGGCGTGAAGATGTACACCTCCTCGGGATACAGCTCGATCTTCAGGTTCTGCAGGAACTCCTGCGGATCGCGGACTTCCTGCTGGAATTCGAGGAGCTGCCGCAGCCAGATGAAATACTGCTCGTCGCGGTTGGCGCCGTGGCGTCCCTCCTTGTACTTCCAGTGCGCTGCGATGCCCTCCTCCGCGACGCGGTGCATCTCGGCCGTGCGGATCTGCACTTCGAACGGAAAGCCGCGATCGCTGACCACCGACGTGTGCAGCGATTGATAGCCGTTGGGCCGCGGCATCGCGATGAAATCCTTGATCCGGCCGGGCACGGGCGACCACGTCTGGTGGATGATGCCCAGCGTGGCGTAGCAGTCCTTGATCGAATCCGTCACGATCCGGAGCGCCATGAAGTCGTACACCTGATCCAGATCGATCTTCTGCCGCTTCAGCTTCTGGTGGATGCTGAACAGGCGCTTGATGCGGCCGTCGATGTGGATGACGGGCACCTGCGCCTCGGTCAGCTTCGCCGAGATCGTCTTCGTCAGCTCCTCGATCAATCCTTCGGTCGCGCGGCGGCGACCCTCGACGCGCTTCCGCAGCGCTTCGTACGGCTTCGGCTCGAGATATTTGAACGCCAGCTCCTCGAGCTCGTTCTTCACCTTGCTCATGCCGAGCCGGTTCGCGATGGGCGCGTAGATGTCGCGCGTCTCCTGCGCGATCTTCAGGCGGCGCTCCTCCGGCAGGTGGTGCAGCGTCCGCATGTTGTGCAGGCGATCGGCGAGCTTGACGAGAATCACGCGGATGTCGTCCACCATCGCGAGCAGCATCTTGCGGAAGTTCTCCGCCTGCCGCTCCTCGCTCGACGAGAACGGGATCGCGCCGAGTTTGGTCACGCCTTCGACGACGTGGGCGACGTCCGCCCCGAAGAGCTCCCTGATGCGGTCGATCGGCGTCTGCGTATCTTCGACGATGTCGTGCAGCAACCCGGCGGCGACCGCGACGACGTCGAGCTTCATGTCGGCCAGGAGATCGGCGACCTCGAGCGGATGGACGAGATACGGCTCGCCCGAGTGGCGCACCTGTCCCTTGTGCTCGAAGGCGGAGAACACATACGCCCGCCGGAGCAGCTCGACGTCCGCGTCAGGGTTGGTGGCGCGGACCTTTTCGATGAGGTCCTCGAACCGGATCATGCTCGCTGGTGTCTAACCGAGAAAAGGGTGCGGTTGACGGCCTGTGGGGGGCGTCAATATACTGACCCCTTGTTTCATTGTAATCGGCGCGAGAAGGGGACAGCATGACCATCCGATTTCGCGCGGCTTCGGCGGCGACCCTGGCCCTCGTCTGCGGGCTCAGCATCGCGTCAGCGGGCTGCGGCAAGTATTCCATCGGCACGCTGAAGGCGATCAAGGCGTTCAAGGACGGCAACCTCGCGTACGCCCAGAAAGACTGGAAAAAAGCCGCGGATCACTACGAGGCCGTCGTCGTTCACGAAGATTCCTTCGACAGGTATCCGCAGCTCGCGACTGCCTATTTCTTCCTCGGCAACAGCTACGATCAGCTCTACAAGCCGGCCAAGCAGGGCGACCCGACCAACGACGCGTACATCCAGAAGGCGATCGCCAACTACCGGAAGGCCGCCGACAAGAACACCGACAAGCAGTGGAAGAAGTCGGCGCTCGAGTACCTCGCCGCCGCGTACGGATCCGACAAGCTGAACGACCCGGCCAAGGCCGAGCCCATCTATCAGGAGATCATCGCGCTCGACCCGAACGAGCCCCAGAATTATCTGGCGATTGCAAAGCTGTATGAAGACGCGGGCCGCTACGACGATGCCGAAGCGCAGTACGCCAAAGCCGAGGCCGTCAAGCCGAACGATACGGCCGTGCTCGCAGCCAAGGCCTCCTATTACAACCGCCAGGGGGATTTCGCCAAGACGATTGACGCGCTGGAGAAAGCGGCCGCGCTCGAGCCGAACAACCCCGAGGGCTACCACCGCGTGGCGACGTTCTACTGGGAGAAGGCGAACAAGGATTACCGGCTGTCGCCCGCCCAGAAGAAAGACTACATCCTGAAGGGCGTCGCGATGGAGGACAAGGCGCTGGGCCTGAACCCCGATTACATGGAAGCGATGACCTACAAGAACATCCTGCTCCGCATGCAGGCGAACACGGAGAAGGATCCGCAGAAACAGAAGGACCTGCTCAATGAAGCCGACCGGCTCCGGAACAAGGTCATCGAGGCGCAGAAGCGCAAGCAGACCGGAAAAGGCTGATAAGTGGCGACTGCCGATTGGCGATCGCCGATTGAATTGGCGATTGACGGTCGGCGATCGACGGATTGAGGATTGCTGATCACGAGGCCGCTCGAAAGGGCGGCCTTTTCATTTGGTCGCGCGTACGTAAGAAAGCCGCCCTCTCGAGCGGCTTTCCAATCGTCAATCTGCCGATCCGTCGATCGACAATCGTCAATCCTCAATCGTCAATCCCTCAATCGCCAATCGTCAATCGCCAATTCTAAATCGCCAATCGCCAATCGGCAGTCGCCAATCAATTCCCTCCTTTGCCGACCGCCTCGTTGCGCATCCCCATCGTGACGATGCCGACCTTCTCCACTCCCGCGCCCTTGGCGGCGTCGATGACGGTCACGATGTCGCCGTAGCGCAGCGACGGATCGCCGACGATGAACATCGTCTTTTCCTTGCGCGCTTCGAAGATGTCCCGGAGCTTGGTCTCGAGCTGTTCGAGCGAAATCGGCTGGTGGTTGACGGCGATCGACTTGTCGGCGCCGTACTCCAGCACGATCTGATTGTCGTTCGGCGTCTCCTTCTGCTTGTTCTCGGCTTCAAGCGGCAGGTTGACGTCGACCCCCTTCTGCGTCAGCGGCAGCGCGGCCATGAAGATGATGAGCAGGACGAGCAGGACGTCGATGAGCGGGGTCACGTTCATGTCGGAACTGGCGTGCGGGATCGATCCCGTGACGACCTTTTCCGCGCCGTGGTGCTTGTGTGCGTGGTGCATTACCGCCCCCCTCCCGACGTGCCGGGCTTGTTCTTCGGCTCGGTGATGAGGGCGATGTTCTCGATCTGCGCCTTCCGCATGGCGTCCATCGCGTCCATGATCGCGGCGTACTTGGCGTCCTTGTCACCCTTGAGATAGACGATCTTTTCCTTCTTGTCCTCGAGCGCCCGCTGGACGCGCGGAATGAGATCCTCCTGCGTGACCGGAATCGCGTTCACATAGAAGTGGCCGCGCGAGTCGATCGCGACGACCGTCTGATCCTGCGTGTCGGGCTTGTCGATCGAGTTGGCCGCCTCCGGCTTGTTCACCGCCACGCCCTGCTGCAGCATCGGCGCAATCAGCATCATGATGATGAGCAGCACCAGCATGACGTCGACCAGCGGCGTGACGTTGATGTCGGCCTTGAGCGACCCTTTGGCGCCGATATCCATTGCCATAACAGAACCCCTGACTTGATCGGGTAATCTGAAGATCTGGTGATCGGGTAATCGATTACCAGATTACCCGATTGCGCGATTACCCGATTACCCGATTACGCGGTCTTCTTGATGAAGTAGTCCACCAGCTCCGACGAGGAGTTGTCCATTTCGACGTTGAAGTACTCGATGCGGCCGGTGAGGTAGTTGTAGAACCACACCGCCGGAATCGCGACGAGGAGGCCGAGCGCGGTCTCGACGAGCGCTTCGGCGATGCCGGCGGAGACGGCGCCCAGCCCGCCCGACCCAGTCGCCGCGATGCCCTGGAACGCGGTGATGATGCCGACGACCGTGCCGAGCAGTCCGACGAACGGCGCCGTCGCCCCGATCGTCGCGAGCGCGGCGACGCCCTTCTTCAGGTCGTTCGCGGTCAGCGCGGATGCGCGCTGGATCGCGCGCCTGACGGTATCGACGAGATCCTCACGGCTCAGATTCCCGCCCGCTTCCTGCTGAAACTGGTACTCCTGCAGCCCCGCCAGGACGACCTTCGCGAGGTGGCTGTAGCGGTAGTTCTTGGAGGACGAGATCGCAATCGCGTCCTTGAGGCGGCCTTCCTTCAGGTGCTTGGCGACCTGCGGCGCGTAGAGCTTCGACTGCTTGCGGGCCTGCGTGAACGTATAAATGCGTTCGATCGCGACGCCGAAGGAGATCATCGACATGATGACCAGCACCACGCCGATGCCCTTGGCCATCGGCCCCATCTGTGCCCACATCTCAATAAAATTCATTCCATCCTCCGAAGGAGTGCCTCGTTGTCCGGATCCGTAAAATCCGCGCGTCCGTGGCCCGTTTTTACTGCAGCGTGAAATTGACCGTCACGGTCATGATGACCGGCACCGGCACGCCGTTCAGCGTGGTCGGCGTGAATTGCCACTGCTTCACCGCGTCGAGCGCCGCCTGATCCAGCAGCGGGATCGAGCGGAGAACCTTGGCTTCCTTGACCCGGCCGTCGGCGCCGATGACGGCTTCGATGATGACGACGCCCTGGACGCGCGCGGACTGCGCGATCGGCGGATAGACCGGCTTGACGTCCTTCGTCTTGTTCGGCTGCTTGATGTTGCCGCCGACGCGGACGGGCGCGGTCGGGGGCGGCGGTGGCGGCGGGGGCGCTGACGGAAGGCCGCCGACGACGCCGCCGATGACGCCGCCCGGCACGCCTCCCTCGACGCCGCCCGGCACGCCTTCGCCCACGCTCGGGACGGACACCTCAGGCTTGATTTCCTTCGGAGCCTCGATGGGAGCGGCGTTGGGATTGACCTGGACGGGCTGAACCTTGGGCTGGGCGACCGCCGGCGCGGGGGGCGGCGGCGGCGGCGGCGGCGGCGGCGGCGGCGAGGCCACGAACGCCATCATCGAGGGCGGCGTGGGGAGCACGTCGGTCGCCATCAGGGGAATGATGATGATCGCCGCGAACACGAACACGTGAGCCGCAATCGAAAGGGGGACCGTATACCACTTCTGGGACCCCACCTTGATTGACGGATCCACCACGTCGCCGAACATGTCACGCGGCACGGCTCACTCTCCTAACGCCTGAGTTGCGGCGGCAAGACCGCGAATTATAGTCAGAGCCAAAAACGGGTGTCAACGAAGCTCCTGTGGCGATTAGACACCGATTTTCCGGCTCCGGCCATCGGATTGCCTCACTTTTAACGCCCCGTTTTGATACGCATCGCGTAAAACGACCGCCAGACGAAAATAGCCGAGCCGAGGAGAAATGCGCCGGAGAGCAGGTGGCTCATCCCCATTCCGTAATCGCGTGCCAGTTGCACGCCAAGTTCCACCGCCAGCAACCCGAACAGCGTGGTGAACTTGATGACGGGATTCATCGCCACCGACGAGGTGTCCTTGAACGGGTCCCCCACCGTATCCCCGACCACCGTCGCGGCGTGCAGCGGCGTCCCCTTTTCCTTGAGCTCGACTTCGACGATTTTCTTGGCGTTGTCCCAGGCGCCGCCCGCGTTCGCCATGAAGATCGCCTGGTAGAGGCCGAAGAGCGCGATCGAAATGAGATACCCGATGAAGAAGTAGGGCTCGAGGAACGCAAACCCGAGCGTGCCGAAGAACACCGCGAGGAAGATGTTGAACATTCCCTTCTGCGCGTACTTCGTGCAGATCTCGACGACTTTCTTCGAGTCCTCGACCGACGCCTTTTCGACGCCCTCGAGGCGGATGTTGGCCTTGATGAACTCGACGGCGCGGTACGCGCCGGTCGTGACGGCCTGCGTCGAGGCCCCCGTGAACCAATAGATCATCGCCCCGCCCGTAATGAGCCCCAGCAGGAACGGCGGGTGCAGAATCGACAGCTTGCCGAGATTCTCGGTCAGCCCGTGCGTCAGCACCACGATGATCGAGAAAATCATCGTCGTCGCGCCGACCACCGCCGTGCCGATGAGCACGGGCTTCGCCGTGGCCTTGAACGTATTTCCGGCGCCGTCGTTCTCTTCGAGCAGATGCTTCGCGCGCTCGAAGTTCACCTCGAATCCGTAGTCCTTCTTCAGCTCCTGCCTGATGTTGGGCAGCGACTCGATGACCGACAGCTCGAAGACCGACTGCGCGTTGTCAGTCACCGGGCCGTAGGAGTCGACCGCGATCGTGACCGGGCCCATGCCGAGGAAGCCGAACGCCACGAGGCCGAAGGCGAAGACGGGCTCGGCAATCATCAGTTGCGCCAGCCCGTGCGAGCTGACGATATAGGCGGCCGACATCAGCGCGACGATGCTCACACCCAGCCAGTAGGCGCTGAAATCGCCGGCCACCAGTCCCGAGAGGATGTTCAGCGACGCCCCGCCTTCGCGCGACGACGTGACGACCTCGCGCACGTGGCCCGATTCCATCGACGTGAACACCTTGACGAGCTCCGGGATGATCGCGCCGGCGAGCGTGCCGCAGGTGATGATCGTCGACAGCTTCCACCAGAGCGTCGGGTTGCCGCCGATGTTCGGGATCAGCACGCGGGAGACCGCGTAGGTCATGGTGACCGAGACGATCGACGTCAGCCACACGAGCCGCGTGAGGGGCGCCTCGAAGTTCATCTTCGGCGCGCCGGCGTACTGCGCTTTCGAGATGGCTTCGTTCAGCAGATACGACACGCCGCTCGCGACGATCATCATGACGCGCATCACGAAGATCCAGACGAGGAGCTGCACCTGGAGCGACGGCGTGCGCACGGCGACGAGGATGAACGAGATCAGGGCGACGCCGGTGACGCCGTAGGTCTCGAACCCGTCGGCGCTCGGGCCGACCGAATCGCCCGCGTTGTCGCCCGTGCAGTCCGCGATGACTCCCGGGTTCCGCGCGTCGTCCTCCTTGATGTTGAAGACGATCTTCATCAGGTCCGACCCGATGTCGGCGATCTTCGTGAAGATGCCGCCGGCGATCCTGAGCGCGGCGGCGCCGAGCGATTCGCCGATCGCGAATCCGATGAAGCACGACCCGGCATAGTCGCCGGGGATGAACAGCAGGATGCAGAGCATCATGAAGAGCTCGACGCTGATGAGCAGCATCCCGATGCTCATGCCCGCCTGGAGCGGAATGGCGTAAATCGGATACGGCATCCCCTTCAAGCCGGCGAACGCGGCGCGCGAGTTGGCGAACGTATTCACCCGAATCCCGAACCACGCGACCCCGTAGCTGCCGGCAATGCCGATCAGGCTGAAGAGCAGGATGATCGCGACCTTGATCGGCGCGAACTGCTGAAGGACGCCGAAATAGAACACCATGATCACGCCGATGAACACCTCGAGCAGCAGGATGAACTTGCCCTGCGTGATCAGGTACGTCTTGCACGTCTCGTAAATCAGCTCCGACACCTCGAGCATGGAGCGGTGCACCGGCATGTTCTTCAACCGGGCGAAGATCACCATCCCGAACGCGAGGCCAAGGACGCAGACGACCAGGCCGCTCATCAGCAGCGTGCGCGCGTTGATCCCCCGGAACGATTCCGTGCTCAGATCCGGCAGCACGAGGTTGGCCTCGCCGCCGGGATGCGCCTCGGCCTGCGCCGCGGTGTCGGGCGCGGGCGCCTGGGCGTGCGCCGAAGCCGTCAGCGCCAGCGGCACCGCCGCCAGCGCGGCGAGCAGGAGGAGGATTCGGAAGCGGAACTTGATCGTTGGAGAGAACATGCTCATGTCTGAATCGTTGTCAGAAGTCAAAACACCGGATTATACCCGGAAATCCCCGACACGGTCGTCGCCGCGGCGCGCGCGGATGCGCCCGCCGATCGCCATCCCGCCCGTCAGAAAGATCCGGATCCCCTGCTCGACCGTGATGTCGGGGAACGACGCGCGATCGCGCGGGCAGATGATGATGTCGCCCAGGTACAGGTGGTTCGTCGGCACGTAAACCGCCACCATCGGCTCGGGCCCCTGCCCTCGATCGACGGTGAACTCGCGCGTCAGGAATCCCAGAAGGAACCCGCGGTGCGCGTCCTCGACGAGAGCCACCTGCTTGAAGCCGTACTCGTTGTCGGGGGAGAACGCCACGACGAGCTGCTTGACGGGCGCGTAGATGCTGCGGAACAGCGGCACGCGGAGCAGGATGCTCTCACCGCGCTGCAGCACGCGCTTGCCGACCACGTTGGTCGCGATCGCGCCGACGAGCACCACCGCGAGCGCCGTCGTCAGCAGCCCGAGGCCGGGGACCCGGAACCCGAAGTACCTCTCGTAGATCGGACTGACGAAGCCGTCGACGAGCCGGAACAGCCACAGCAGCGCCGCCACCGAGATGAACAGCGGCACGGTGACGAAGAATCCGGCGATGAAGCTGCGGCGCAGCCACTGCATATCAAGACGGAAGACGGAAGACGGAAGACGGAAAGCGAATCATAGCCAGTGCCCCGCCAGCGCCGCGATGATCAGCAGCCCTGCGGCGATGCGATACCACGCAAACGGCGCGAACCCCGATCGTCGCACGACGGCGAGAAAGGGTTTCACGACGAACGCCGAGGCGATGAACGCCATGACGAAGCCGATCGCGATCTCCTCCGCGCGGCCGGCGCTCAGATCATGCCGCGCCTTGAACAGATCGTGCGCGAACGCGGCCGTCATGGTCGGCATCGCGAGGAAGAACGAGAACTCGGCCGCAGCCGGCCGATCGAGGCCGAGCAGCATCGCCCCGACGATCGTCGCGCCCGAGCGCGAGACGCCGGGGATCAGGGCGAGCGTCTGGCAGGCCCCAATCGCGAGCGCGCGGCCGAGCGGCGTCCGGTCCGCGTTCAGCACGCGCGGGGCGGGCCGATACCGCTCGGCGATCAGCATCACGATGCCGCCCGCGATGAACGACGCCGCGATCACCGTCGGCGTCGTATAGAGCACGCGCTTCACGTAGCTCGAGAAGAGCGCGCCGGCGATCGCCGCCGGCAGGAACGCGACGAAGATCATCAGCGCGAAATGCCGCGCGTCGGCGTCGGAGGGAAGGCCCCGGAGGACGTGCACGATCTTGACGCGATACAGCCACATCACGGCGAAGATCGAGCCGAGCTGGATCATGACGGTGAAGACGCCGCCGGGATCGTCGAAATGCAGCAGCCTCGCTCCGATGATCAGGTGCGCGGTCGACGAGACCGGCAGGAACTCGGTGAGGCCCTGAAGGATGCCCAGCAGCGCAGCGTCGACCCAATTCATTTCCGCGACGCGAGCGAACGACAGTGCGCGAGGTGCGCGCGCGGCGCGGGACCGGGATCCCCGGTAGCCCGCGTGTCGGGGGATCGGGCGGGGCCAAGCCCCCCGGCAATCATGACGCGCGCGCGCGTTTGCCGGCTTTCGAAGTGGCCGCTGGCGCGGCGGGGGCGGCCTTCGCCGGCGCGCGTCCCTGCCAGATAAGCACGATGGCCGCCGCGATGAACACGCTCGAATACGTGCCGGTGATGATCCCGACGATCATCGTGAACGCGAACCCCTTGAGCACTTCGCCGCCGAAGAAATACAGCGCGATGACCGACAGCATCGTCAGCCCGCCGGTGATCATCGTCCGGTCCAGCATCTGGTTGACCGCCGCATTGACGATCGTCGCCAGGTTGTCACGGCGCATCGACCGCATGTTCTCGCGGATCCGATCGTAGATGACGATCGTGTCGTTCATCGAGTAGCCGGTGATCGTCAGCAGCGCCGCGATCACGTTGAGGCTCATCTCATATCGGAAGAAGGCGAGGAACGCCAGCGTGATCAGCAGGTCGTGAATCGTCGCGACGACGGCGCCGACCGCGAAGCTGAACTGGAAGCGGAAGGCGATGTAGAGAAGAATGCCGGCGAGGGCGAAGACCGTCGCCAGCAGGCCGCGGCGCTCCAGCTCCTTGCCCACGGTGGGACCGACGATCTCCCTCCCGGTGATGCAATTGAGCGGATGCTGGGCGGTGCACATGCTGCTGCTGATTGGCATCCCCGCTCTGTTGAGCGCCGCGACGACGGCGTCGGCCGTCGAGCTCAGGGAGGCGCCGGCCTCGGCGCCGGCCGAGTGCACGCGCACCATCGCCTGGTTGGAGGCGGGATCGCCGTACGACTGCACGATCGCGTCGGCGCCGCCGCCGGGCAGCGCCGTCCGGATCCTGTCGAGATCCGGCGCGCGATCGAACTTGAGAATGACGATCGTGCCGCCGGAGAACTCGACGCCGCGCGGCAACCCGTTCTTCCAGATGTAGCCCGCGCCGGCGAGGATGATCAGCCACGACAGCCCGATCGCCTGCCACTTCCAGCGGACGAAATCGAAGTTGGGATTCTTGAAAATATGCATCTCAGATACTCAGCGCCGGCATCTGGCGCTTGGAGAGCTCGAGCTCGAAGATCGTCTTCGACACGAAGATCGACGTGAAGAGGTTGACGAAGAGGCCGACCGACAGCGTCGTCGCGAAGCCGCGGATCGGGCCGGTGCCGAACTGGAAGAGGAACGCGGCCGCAATCAGCGACGCGACGTGCGTGTCGAGCAGGGTCAGGAAGACGCGGCTGAAGCCCGCGTTGATCGCCGCGCGCACGCCGCGCTGGGCCGCGATCTCCTCCTTGATGCGCTCGAAGATCAGCACGTTCGAGTCGACGCCGACTCCCATGGTCAGCACGAAGCCGGCGATCCCCGGAAGCGTCATCGTGGCGCCCAGGTACGCCATCAGCCCGATCAGGATGACCAGGTTGGCGACGAGCGCGACGATCGCGTTCAGCCCCGACAGCTTGTAGTAGATGAGCATGAACATCAGGATCAGCAGCAGGCCGACGATCGACGCGGTGACGCCAGCGCGGATCGAGTCGGCGCCCAGCGTGGGTCCGACGACGCTCTCCGAGAGCGACGTCAGCGACGCCGGCAGCGCGCCCGATCGCAGCGTCAGCGCGAGATCGTTCGCCGACTCCGCCGTGAAGCCGCCGCTGATGCGCCCCTGGTCGGTGATCCGTCCGTCCAGCCGCGGAGCGGAGATCACGCGGTTGTCGAGGACGATCGCCAGATACCGGCCGATATTCTCGCCCGACAGCTTGCCGAATTTTGGAGCGCCCTGCGACTTCAGCTCGAAATGGACGGCCGGCTGGTTGTTCTCGTCGAGGCCCGGCTTCGCGGCGCGCAGGTCCTGTCCCGTGACCGGCGCGATCTTCCGGACCACGTAGTACACCGGCTCGCCGCCGCCTCCCCGTTCGGACGAACCCGGAACGACTTCCATGTCGCCGGGAAGCTGACCGTTGTATTGCTTCAACAGGTCTTCCTTCGACGCGTTCGGGCCCGCTTCGACCAGCTTGAACTCGAGCTGCGCCGTCTTGCCGATGATCTCCTTGGCGTGCGCAACGTCGGTCACGCCCGGCAACTGGATTAGGACTTCCTCGCCGTTGGACTGGCGCGAGATGCTCGGCTCGGTCACGCCGAGCTCGTTGACGCGCCGATCGATCGTCTGGATCGTCTGATCGACGGCCTGATCGCGGATGTCACGTTCGACGATCGGCTTCAGCCGGAATTCATAGAGGCCGTTGGGCAGTGGATTCCGATCGTACTGGGTGCTCGACACTTCGTCGGCCGCGGTGCGGAACGCCGCGTCTCTGTCCGGCGGCACGCCCTCGACCCGGAAGGTCTGCGGCGTGGGCACCGTGATCGCGCCGACGTTGATCCCCGCGGTCTTCAGCGAGTCGCGCAGTTGCTCGCTGACGCCCGTCGACGTGATCCGGAGCGCGTCGTCGGTATTGACCCGCAGCTGCAACTGCACGCCGCCTTTGAGGTCGAGGCCGAGCTTCAAGTGATTGGCCTTGACCCAGTCGGGATTGGGCAGGTGAAAGCGCTCGGCGAGGAGTGGATAGACGCCGATCGTGAAGAACACGGCCAAGACCGCGACGATCGTCAGGGTTTTCCAGCGAAGGTTCTTGTACATGTCTTTAGAGATTCCCGGCGTCGGCGACGACGGGGTCCTGCCCCTGATAGCCGCCGACTGCCGCGCGTGCCACTTCGATGCGGACCTTGTCGGCGATCTGCACCTGCACGGATTTGTCGTTCACCTTGGTGATTTGTCCGTAAATGCCGCTGGTGGTGACGATCTTGTCGCCGACCTTGAGCGCCTCCTGGAATTCCCGGACCTTCTTCTGCCGGCGCTGCATCGGCATCAGGATGAGGAAATAGAAGATCCCCAGAATCAGGGCGAACGGCAGGAACTGAATCAATCCGCCGGCGCCCTGGCCCGCGCCTGCCATTGCGATCATGTCGAGCATTGTCTTCGAGAGAAGGTTTGACGAAACTCCTGGCGGAGTTTTCCAAACGAACCGAAACCGATAGCGTCCCTAATCCTGCGCATTAAGTCAAGGTAAAAGTAGAGGTTATGGACGGTGAGCAGCGTCGCCGCCGTCATCTCCTGCGCCGTGTAAAGGTGGCGGAGGTACGCGCGCGTGAACGATCGGCACGTGTAGCAGCCGCACGCCGGATCGGGCGGCTGCCCGTCCTCCGCGTACCGGGCGTTCTTGATGACGATGACGCCGTGCCGTGTCAGGAGCTGCCCGTTCCGCGCGTTCCTGGTAGGCAGGACGCAGTCGAACATGTCGATGCCGCGCGCCACGCATTCGACGAGATCGTCTGGCATGCCCGTCCCCATCAGGTAGCGCGCCTGCCCGGCAGGCAGTTGAGGCGCGGTGTGCGCGACGAGGTCGTACATGACGTCCGTGGGCTCGCCGACGCTGAGCCCCCCGATCGCATATCCCTCGAAGCCAATCTCGACGGTCGCCTGGACGCTTTCGGTCCGGAGCGTCGGGTCGAGGCCGCCCTGGACGATGCCGAACTGGGCCTGTGCCGGATTGGTGATCAGAACGCCGGGCGCCGACGCGGGCTCGTGGCGCAGTTGGAGCATCCGCGCGCGTCCGCGCGTCGCCCACCGGACGGAGCGCTCCATGGCGGTCCGCGCGATGTCCGATGTCCGATGTTCGATGTCCGCGGCAGCCACGCACTCGTCCAGCACCATCGCGACGTCCGAACCGAGCCGCGCCTGGATGTCGGTGGCCGTCTCGGGGCTCAGCGCGCAGAGCGCGCCGTCGAGATGCGATCGAAACTGGACGCCATCCTCGCTGACGGTGCGTCTCGACGCGAGACTGAACACCTGATAGCCGCCGCTGTCGGTCAGGATCGGATGCGGCCAGCCGATGAAGGCGTGCAGGCCGCCCGCGCGGGCGATCGGCTCGTCGCCGGGCCGCAGGTGGAGATGGTACGTGTTGCCGAGAATGATTTCGGCGCCTGCGTCCTCCAGATCGCGATGGGTAATCGCCTTGACCGCGCCACGCGTGCCGACCGGCATGAACGCGGGCGTCTGCACGGTCCCGTGCGGCGTCAGCAATGTTCCGCGTCGGGCGGCGCCTTCGGTGGCGGTGACGCGGAACGCGAACGGCTCATGGCTCATGACTTATGGCTCATAAGCCGTAGGCCATGGGCCATGAGCCGTCTTTACTGTATTCTGAAATCGTGAAGCGGCTGCGGGTCGGCGTGCTCTACGGTGGACGGTCGGGCGAGCATGAAGTCTCGCTCGCCTCGGCGGCGTCGGTGTTCGCGCATCTCGACCGGGCCAGGTACGAGCCCGTGCCGATCCGGATTGAAAAGGACGGCCGCTGGGCGCTGGCAGACAAGCCGCCCGCCGTGATGATCGCCGGGGAAGTCATCGAACAGGCCAGGCTGGACGCGGCACGCCCCGCGCGCGAAGGACGCGAGGTGCACTTCATCGCGCGCCCCAGCGCGGAAACCATTCTCTCGATCGATCGCTCCGGCTCGCGCGACGACGCGGTGCCGGCCGCGCTCGTCACCGGACTGTCGCTCGACGTCATTTTTCCGATGCTGCACGGCCCCTACGGAGAAGACGGCACGATGCAGGGCCTGCTCGAGCTCGCCAACATCCCGTACGTCGGCGCCGGAGTGCTCGCCTCCGCCGTCGGCATGGACAAGGGCATCATGAAGGTGCTCTTCGCGGCGCGCGGCCTGCCCGTCTGCCCCTATCGCGTCGTCCTCAGACACGAATGGGAGCACGACGGCGACATCATCGCCGCCGACCTCGAGCGGACGCTGCGATATCCGATGTTCGTGAAGCCCGCGAATCTCGGATCGAGCGTCGGCATCTCGAAGGCGAAGGACGCGCACGGCCTTCGCGACGCGATGGGGCTCGCGGGCGCGTACGACCGGAAGATCGTGATCGAAGCCGCCGTCCCCGGAGCGCGCGAAATCGAATGCGCGGTGCTCGGCAACGACGCGCCCGAGGCTTCGGTGCCCGGCGAAGTCATTCCATCGCGGGAATTCTACGATTACGAAGCGAAGTACATCGACGAAGGATCGAAAACCCTGATTCCCGCGGACCTTCCGGCGGAGACGGCGGACGAGGTCCGGCGGCTGGCGATCGACGCCTTCAAGGCCATCGATGGCGCCGGCATGTCCCGAGTGGATTTTCTGCTGGCGCGCGACAGCGGCAGGCTGTACGTCAACGAAGTCAACACCATTCCGGGTTTCACCACGATCAGCATGTACGCGAAGCTGTGGGCGGCCTCGGGGGTTCCGTACCCGGCGCTGCTCGACCGGCTGATTGCTCTCGCACTCGAGCGCCACGCCGAGAAACAGCAGCTCCGCACAAGCGTGACATGAACGTCCGCCGCAGCCGCGCCTGCATCGCTTTCGTCGCGGCCCTGTGGTTTGTATTCTTCGCGCTGTCGAACCTCTCCGCGCACCCGGCGCCCGCGTCCGCCGGCGACCTCCGAGGCGTCGACGGTCTCGTCCGCGTATACGACGACATCCTGGATGCGCGCTTCGATCAGGTGGACGCCGATCTCGTCCGGGCTTGCGGGCCGGCGCCGCGCGAGGCGTGCGACGTCATGGCCGCCACGGCGACGTGGTGGCGCATCCTGCTCGATCCCGACGATCGCGCGCTGGATCAGCGCTTTTCCACGGAAGCGGACCACGCGATCGACTCGACCGAGGCCTGGGCGGACCGCGAGCCCGACAATGCGGAGGCGCAGTTCTACGCGGGCGCCGCGTACGCCGTGCGCGTCCAGTGGCGCGTGCTGCGGGACCAGAAACTCGCCGCCGCCCGCGACGGGAAGCGAATCAAGCAGGCGCTGGAGCGCGCGACCACCCTCGATCCCGGACTCGAGGATGCGTACTTCGGGATAGGGCTGTATCAGTACTACGCGGATGTGGCTCCGACCGCCGCCAAGGTTCTGAGATTCCTGATGATGCTTCCCGGCGGCAACAAGAGCGAGGGGCTCGCCCGGATGCGGCGCGCGCGCACGCAGGGCCGGCTGCTCCAGGGGGAAGCGGACTTTCAACTCCAGATCATCTATCTCTGGTACGAGCGGCGGGCCGATCTGGCCGTCGAGCTGCTCGAGTCGCTGCGCGATCGGTATCCCGGCAATCCGCTCTTCGCGGCGCAGTTGGCCGACGTGCAGGACCGGTATCTGCACGATGTCGCCGCCAGTCTCAACACCTGGCGCGATCTGCTGAGCGACGCGCGCGAGCAGCGGACGCACGAGGCCGTCCTGGCCGAGGGTCAGGCGCGGCTGGGCATCGCGCGCCAGCTCGAAGCGCTCTATCAGACCGACCGGGCGCTCGAGCAGCTGCGCGCCGTGATCGAAGCGAGAGGCAGCAGGCCGTACGGCGCGCTGGCGGCGGCGTACCTCGGACTCGGCGAAGGTGAAGACCGGCTCGGGCATCGCGACGCGGCCGTCGCCGCCTATCGTCTCGCGATCACAAACGCGCCGGCGCCGGATCCGCACAACATCAGCCAGCGGGCGTCCGACCGCATGCGGCGCGCGCCCGACGGCGTCCGCGCGGAGGCGTACCGGCTGTCGCTCGAAGGGCTCCGCAAGCTCGAGAAGGCGGACGCCCCCGGAGCCGAGGCGCTCCTCGCGCGCAGCGTGCGACTCGATCCGAAGGATCCGGTCGCGCGCTACCGCTACGGGCGCGCGCTGCAGGCACAGCGCGACGACGAGGCCGCGCTCGCCGAATTCGAGATCGCCATTCGCGGGGCGCGCGACTGCCCGCCTCCGATCGCCGCGTCCGCGTACCTCGATGCCGCGCGCGAGCACGAGCGGCTCGCGCATCGCCAGCAGGCGATCGACTACTATCGCGCCGCGAGCACGTGGTTCGGCGGCGGCGCGGACACGCGCGCCGCCGCGCGCCGCGCGCTGACGCGCCTTCGCGCGCCGAAGTGATCTACAGTTCTCCGCAACTCGCTCCGACACTCTCTGCAGGGTGACGTTTTTTTGACTTTCGCAGCACTTTGTGCTTGACACTGTGAAGTTCTCATCCATAATCTACATCTTGTATGAGGGTGGATCGCTCAGCCCACCTGTTGTAACCCCTGGTCACCGGTACGAGCTGAGCAGCCACGTTCCAAGGAGGAACTAATGGCGAAGAAGAGTGCAAAGGGCGGCAAGAAAAAGGGCGGAAAGAAGCGCTAACCGCCGCCGACCGGTCTGGGGGGTGTCAAAGAGCAACTTTGCACCCCCGATTTTTTTGCCACGGACCTCGCAGAGATAGTTTTTGCCACGGACGACAGGAACGCGCAGCTGGTTTTTTTGGACCGACGACTCTCCTCAGCGCACGAGCGACAGCGAGCGCGCGTGCAGGAGAGTCCGAGGGCCGAATCCCTCGGGTCCTAACGGAGCGACGAGCGGCGTATAGACGCACCGCCAGCGTGCCGGTGGCAGCGGCGCTGCGATACGGAGAATGCTCTTCGCGATCGAATCCCATACGAAGGGGGGGATAAAGCGCAATGGCGAAGAAAAGTGCCAAGGGCGGGAAGAAGAAGGGCGGCAAGAAGCGGTAACTGCCGCGTCCCGCCAAAAACGGGGGCGTCGGTCGCCCCCGTTTTTGAATTTCCCACTCCCAGTTATTTCAGTTCTTTCCCATCCCAGATCCTCACGCGCTGGATGACGTCCAGCGGCTGAATCCGATCGGCCACCTCCATCCCGCTCACCACGCGGCCGAACACGGTGTACTTGGCGTCGAGATGCGGCTGCGGCGAGTACGCGATGAAGAACTGGCTGCCGCCGGTGTCGGGTCCCGACAGCGCCATCCCGACGACCCCGCGGAGGTACGGCTTGTCGTTCAGCTCGTCGCGGATCGTGTAGCCCGGACCGCCGGAGCCGTCGCCGCGGGGATCGCCGTCCTGCACGACGAAGTGCGGCACCACGCGATGGATCTGCAGCCCGTTGTAGAACCCCTTCCGCGCGAGCGCGATGAAGTTGCGCGCGGTCTGGGGCGCGTCGAGCACGGCCAGCTCGATCTCGATCGTGCCCTTGGCCGTCTCGATGAACGCGTGCGGCGACACCTGCGGATTCACGAGATCGGGCGAATCGTAGGGCGCGATCGGCGGATCGCCTGCGCGGCCTCGAACGCCGGATCGAGCCCGTGCAGCAGCGTCCCGGCCCGCAGCCGGATCGACCAGTCCTTGTCGGCGAGCGCGGCCTTGAGCGTGTCGGCGGCCTCGGCGGCGCCGTATTGCGCCAGCGCCGCGAGCGTCGACTCGCGCGCCTCGTCCTGCCAGGCGCGGTACGCGTCGCGCAGCGCGGCGGCGCCGCCGGCAGGCTTCGTTCGTCCGATCGCGCGCGCGGCGGCGGCGCGGATCCCGACGTCGGGATTCTTCAGCGCGGCCAGCAGCAGATCGTCGATTCCCGGCGCTTTCAATCGCACCAGCGCGTCGAGGACCGCCGGAACGACCCGCTTGTCCTGATCGTCGAGCATCGGCCGCAGCCGTCCGATCGCCGCCTCGGCCGGAACGGTCGCGAGCGCGTCGGCGATCGCCGCGCGAACCATCCAGTGCGGATCCGGTTCCAGTCCTGAGAGCAGCGTGAGGAATCCGTCAGGATCTATCGCGGCGGCCGCACGGACCGCCGCGGCGCGCAGGACCGGCGAATCGTCGATCAGCAAATCCTGGACGGGGATCAGGGCCTCGCGGCTCTTGAGGGCCGTCAGCGCGGCCACCGCTTCGAGACGCACGTTCAGGTCGGCCTTGTCGGCGGCGAGCGCCGCGAGAATCGGCGCCGCGCCCTCGGGCGCGCCTATCTGTCCGATCGCGTGGATCGCGGTGAACGCCATCGCGGGATCGCTGGTCGATTGCTGGAGCAGCGCGACGAGCGCGGGGACTGAAGCCGCGTGCTTCAGCGCGCCAAGACCTCGCGCGGCGAAAGCACGGGTATATCGCCCCGGCCCGTTCAGCAGCTGCTGAAGCGCCGGCACGGCGCGGGCATCGCCGATCCGCTGCAGCGCATAGGCAATCGGCCACCAGGCGCTGACCGGCCGTCCCGAGGAATCGAGCACGGCCGCCGCGAGCGGCTCCCACGCCTTCTGCCGCACCAGCGCGAACACGCCGAGACGCACCGCGTCGGCTTCCGCGGTTTTCGGCCACTGCTCGTCGTCAGGGGCGATGGACGCGACGGCGCCCTGCTGGATGTAGCCGGCGACCATTTGACCGACCAGCGCCGCCGATCCCGCGTCGCCCATGAGGCCGAGCGCTTCGGCCGCGCGGCCGCGAACGCGCGGCTCGGCATCCTGCAGCGCGGCGGTCAGCGCGGCGACGGCGGACTTGTCGCCCAGCAGTCCCAGTGCGAAAGCCGCCATCTGCCGGACCTCACCGTCCGGATCCGTCAAGAGCGGCAGGAGCGGGGCCGCGCCCTCGGACAGACCGACGCGGCCGATCGCCAGCGCCGCCCTCCGGCGGATCCGCGGCTCGGGATCGGTGATGAGCGTCGTCAAATCCGGAGTGACAACGGGCGGCGGCGGCGGCCCCGGCTTCGCTTTCGGCGCCTTCCTGCCCGCAGGCACGACCGGAGCGGGCGGAGGCGGCGGCGCAGGCACGCGCAGAATCCGCTGATCCTCCATCTGCAGAATCCAGCTCATCTTCTGATCAGCCGGGATCGCGGGAGCCTTCGGCGCGACCGGCGGCGCGCTCGCGCAGGCCGCGCTGATCGCCGCGATCGTGGCGGGAACCCATAACCGCGTCATTCGCATGTCTGAACTCAGTCTAACGACAGTGAACCGTTAACCGTCAATCGCTAACCGATGGCCGATGACCGTTCACGCCCGGACGTCATAGGTCTCGACCGTTGCCGCAGTCACGCGATCCCAGTCGACGTTCACGCCGATGCCGGGAGCGACCGGCACGGCGACGGTGCCTTCGCGGCTGACGTCGATCGGCGGATCGATCAGATCCGGTACGAAATACCGCCGGCTCGCCGCGATGTCTCCGGGCAAAGAGAAGTTGGGCAGCGAGGCGAGGTGGACGTTGTGCGCGCGCCCGATGCCGCTCTCGAGCATGCCTCCGTGCCAGACGGGGACGCCGCGCGCCGCGCAGACGTCGTGCACGCGGATCGACTCGGCGTGGCCGCCCAGCCGGCCCGGCTTGACGTTGACGATTCGGCACGCGCCGCGATCGATCGCATCCTCGGCCGCGCGCGGCGAATGAATCGACTCGTCGAGACAGATGGGCGTGCGAATCCGCCGCTGCAGGGCCGCGTGATCGCGGATGTCGCCGTAATCGAGCGGCTGCTCGATCATCATCAGATCGAACGCGTCGAGCGCGCCGAGGCGCGCAGCGTCCCCGATCGCGTACGCCGCGTTCGCATCGACCATGAGCGGGATCCTGCCGAAGCGGGCGCGCACCATCTCGACGGCTGCCAGGTCCCAGCCGGGCTTGATCTTGATCTTGATCCGCTGGTACCCGGCGTCGAGCTCCGTGCGGATCTTCGCGGCGAGCTGCTCGAGCGAGTCCTGGATCCCGATCGAGACGCCGGAGGCGATCGCGGCCCGCGTGCCGCCGAGCAGCCGCGACAGCGCGACGCCGCGCGTGCGCGCCTCGAGGTCCCACGCCGCCATCTCGATCGCCGCCTTGGCCATGTTATGGCCGCGGACGCGCGCGAGCGCCGGAAACACCTCGCGCGGATCGTCGAAGCGTCGCCCGAGCACGAGCGGCGCCAGAAAATCCCTGATGACGTGCCATGCGGTCACGTTCGTTTCGGGACTGTAATACGGATCGGCCTCGGCGACGCATTCGCCGAGACCTTCCAGACCGCCGCCGTGAAGGGTCACGAGAATGAAGGTGCGATCGTAGATGCGGCCGAAGCTCGTCTCGAAGAAGGCGACGAGCGGCAGACGGACGAGGCGAAGCTGGAGACGATCGATTCGGATCACGGCTCAAGCCTATCAGCCGTGGATGCGCGCGGAAACCGCGCTGTATACTCCATCCGACCCGTGATCGATTTTCGTTACATCGCCATCGAGGGGCCGCTCGGCGTCGGCAAGTCGGCGCTCGCCGACCGTCTCGGCACGCGGCTCGATGCGACGATGGTGCTCGACGAGACGGAGAATCCGTTTCTCGCGGACTTCTATGCCGGTCGGCCGGGGGCGGCCTTCCAGACGCAGCTCTTCTTCACGCTGTCGCGTCATCGGCAGCAGTCCACGCTCCGACAGAGCGATCTCTTCAGCCAGCTCACCGTCTGCGACTACCTGTTCGAGCGCGACAAGATCCACGCGTACTTGAACCTGGACGACAACGAGCTGTTCATCTATCAGCGGTTGTACGAGCTTCTGGCACAGGACATCCCGGCCCCCGACCTGGTGATCTATCTGCAGACGCCGACCGATGTCCTCCGGAAGCGCCTGCGCGACCGCGCGCGCGCCAATCCGGACGCGCCGTCGCTGGGTGATGAGTACATCCGGGAGCTCAACGAGGCGTACAACCATTTCTTCTTTCATTACAACACCACGCCGCTGCTGGTCGTCGAGACGTCGCAGTTCGATCTCGCCTGGGGCGACGAGACGCTCGACGATCTCGTCAGGCAATTGAACGGCATGGGGCGCGGGACACGCTACTACGTGCCGCGCACGAGGTAACTCGCGACTCCCAACCGCCAACGGCCAATTCCCAACCTCCAACTCTCATGGCGATCCGATCCGGCCGACCGGTCAGGTCCGGGCGCGTGTGGAGTTGGGAGTTGGAGATTGGGGGTTGGAGGTTGATATAGTCCACCCGTGGCCTGGTTCAAGAAGGTCCGCAAGCCCATCGAGCCGCAGTCCGACAAGCCGAGCCGCGTGCCCGAAGGGCTCTGGGTGAAATGCCCGTCCTGCGGCGAAATCATCTACAACAAGGATCTTGCCGCCACGCTGAGCGTGTGTCCGAAGTGCGCGCACCACTTCCGTCTCGGCGCCGCGGATCGGCTCCGCATGCTGTTCGACGGCGAGTGGCAGGAATACGACAACGGCCTGCGGTCGACCGATCCCCTCACGTTCGTCGACACGAAGCCGTACCGGAAGCGGCTGGAGGCGAGCATCGAGGCCAGCGGCCTGAACGACGCCGTGATCTGCGCGACGGGCCGCATCGAGGGGATCGACACGTCGGTGGCGGCGATGGAGTACGGCTTCATCGGCGGCAGCATGGGCGTCGTGGTCGGCGAAAAGATTACGCGCGCGATCGAACGGGCTCTCGAGCGCCGCCTGGCCCTCGTCATCGTGTCCTCGTCGGGCGGCGCGCGCATGATGGAAGGCGCGCTGTCGCTGATGCAGATGGCGAAGATCAGCGGGGCGCTGGGGCGGCTCGATCGGGCGCGGCTGCCGTACGTCTCGGTGCTGACCGATCCGACAACGGGCGGCGTGACGGCGAGCTTTGCCATGCTCGGCGATGCCAACATCGCGGAACCGAAGGCGCTGATCGGGTTCGCGGGACCGCGCGTCATCGAGCAGACGATTCGCCAGAAGCTCCCGGAAGGCTTCCAGCGCAGCGAGTTCCTGCTCGAGCGCGGCATGCTCGACATGGTGGTGGATCGCCGCGAGCTCAAGGCGTCGATCGCGCGGGTGCTGAGGTTCGCGCTCGCGAGCGAGGCGCGCCGCAGACCGGTCGTCGCCGTCCCTGGCATCTCCGCGCCGGACGCGTTCGTCCCGCAGCCGTGAGCCCCTCGACGCCGCTCGAGGGAGGCAGGCCCGCGGTCGATTTCCTCATCAGCCTCGAGCGCTTCGGCATGAAGTTTGGCCTCGCCAACATCGCGAGGCTCTGCGAGGCGCTCGGCCATCCCGAACGATCGTTCACGTCACTCATCGTCGGCGGCACCAACGGCAAGGGCTCGGTGACGGCGATGGTCGACGCGGCGCTGCGCGCGGCCGGGCATCGCTGCGCCCGGTATACATCGCCGCATCTGCTGCGCCTCGAGGAGCGGTTCGTGATCGACGGCGCCGAGGTGGCGCCCGCCGCGCTCGACGCCGCGGCGGCGCGGGTGCAGCAGGCGGCGACGGCGCTGGTGGCGTCCGGCGCTCTCGAGTCCCTGCCGACGTTCTTCGAGTGCACGACCGCCGTCGCCTTCGAATTGTTCCGCGGCGCGGACGTCGAGATCGCGGTTCTCGAGGTCGGCCTGGGCGGCCGGCTCGACGCCACGAATATCGTGTCTCCGGCCGCCGCGGCGATCGTCTCGATCGACATCGATCACGAGGCGCAACTGGGCGACACCATCGCGTCCATTGCCGCCGAGAAGGCCGGCATCGTCAAGCCCGGCATTCCCGTGGTGTGCGGTCCGCTGCCGGACGAAGCCCTTCGCGTCATCTCGGCGATCTGCGTCGAGCGGGGCGCCACGCTGATTCGGACCGACCTGGACCGATCGCTGGCTCAAAGGGTGGCGGCGATGCGGTTGTCCCTTGCGGGCGCGCACCAGCGCGCGAACGCCGCGGTCGCCGTGAAGCTGCTCGAGACGATCGACGCCGACGCGTCGCGTCGGATCCGCGTCGATTCCGACGCGATTCGCGAGGGTCTGGCCGGGACCGTCTGGCCGGGACGCCTGGAAACGTTCGACACGAAGGGGTGCCGCGTCGTGCTCGATGCCGCGCACAACCCGGCCGGCGCCCGGGCGCTTGCGTCTTATCTCCAAGGCGTCGCGCCGGAAGGGGTGACGCTCGTGTTCGGCGCGATGAAGGACAAGGCGGTCGTCGACATGCTCTCGGCGCTTGCGCCAGGCGTCCGCAGGGTGTTCTGCACCACCGCTCCGAATCCGCGCGCGGCGCCGGCCACCGAGCTCGCCGCGATTGCGGAGCGGATCGGCATGAACGCCGAGGCGGTCGAGGATCCGCTGGCCGCCCTCGATCGCGCCTGCGGCCTCGGCGCGATGGTCGCCGTCGCCGGCTCCATCTTCCTGCTCGGCCCGGTCCGCGAGCGGCTGGCACGTGATATTCTTCGGTGATTCAGCGATTTCCGCGGAATCCTCTCGCATGCGCCGCATCGCCTTCTTGGCTCTCATCGTCTCCGCGGCATCGGTCGCGCCGGCGCACGCGCAGACGCTCGGAGGGTGCAGCAGGAAATGGGAGGTTTCCAGCCTGCAGGCTGAGAATCTCAACTCGACCCACACGCTGCTCTACCGCAACGTCCAGGTTGACTGCAACGACATTCAGCTCTTCGCCGACGAGGTGGAGCTGTTCACCGACGCCGATCGCCTGCGGGCGACCGGCAACGTCGTGTTCGTGTCGAGCACGAATCGCATCTCGGCCGAGCGGATGGACTTCAACACGCGGACGAAGACCGGCACGTTCTACGTCGCGTCGGGCATCGCCAATCTCGAGGGACGCGGCATCGATCGCAGCTTCTTCGGCACGCAGGAGCCGGACGCGTACTTCTGGGGCGAGACGATCGAAAAGCTCGGCCCGGAAACGTATCGCATCACGCGAGGCGGATTCACGACGTGCGTGCAGCCGACCCCGCGCTGGGAGTTCGTCGCGAACTCCGTCACGATGACGCTGCAGAAGCACGCGCTGTTGAAGAGCGCGCTTCTGAAGGTCAAGGACGTCCCGGTGTTCTACCTGCCGGCGATGTACTACCCGATCAACAAGGAGGATCGGGCGACCGGCTTTCTGATTCCGGTCTACGGCTCGTCGTCAATCAAAGGCCAGACCATCGACAACGCCTTTTTCTGGGCCATCAACCGCAGCCAGGACGCGACCTTCTATCACAGCTACTTTTCGAAGACCGGGATGTCGTTCGGCAGCCAGTACCGGTACCAGCAGCGAGCCGGGTCCGGCAACGCCGAGTTCGTCACGGTGCGCGAGCACGAGGCGGACTACGACCAGCCCGACGGCACCGTCAGGGCTGTCCCCGGGATCGACAGCTACAAGTTCAGCGGGACGCTCTCGCAGGCGCTGGGGACGCACCTGCGCGCAACGGGCAGCGCGAATTACTTCTCCAGTCTCATCGCGGAGCAGCGGTATCAACAGAACATTGTCGCCGCGACGAACCGCACCCGGAACTACGGGGGCAACCTCATCGGCACCTGGGGCGCAAACACGATCAGCACGACGCTCGAGCGCAATGAGATCTTCACGAACCCGACCAACGACGATTCGATTGTCAGCGGCTCGCTGCCGCGGGTGAACTACAGCCGCGGCGAGAAGAAGATCGGTTCGCTGCCGGTGTACTTCGGCGCGACCAGCGAGTTCGTGACGCTGATCCGCACCAACAACACCGCGACGGCCTCGACCGACAACGGCCTCTCGCGCGTCGACCTGTTTCCGACGATCCGGTTTCCATTCACCAAGCTCCCGTATCTGACGTTCAACTCGTCACTCGGCTTTCGCGAAACGTACTGGACGGGCAGCCAGGTCAGCGAGACGGACGCGACGCGCGTCCCTGAGAGCATCTTCCGCCGCTACTTCACGATGGGGACGACCATCACCGGCCCGGTTTTCACGCGCGTGTTCAACACGCCGGAGAGCAGCTATGCGCAGAAATTCAAGCACGTGATCGAGCCCACGTTCTCCATTCAGCGCACCACGCAGTTCGACAACGCCGGACAGATCGTGAAAATCGAAGGCGCGGACTACGCGGTCGGCGGCGTGACGAGCATGACGTATGGCCTCAACAACCGCTTCTACGCGAAGAAGCAGAGCGCACGCGAGATCTTCACCGTGTCGCTCAGCCAGACCTATTACAGCGTCGCGAGCGCGTCCACCGTCGACCAGAACTATCAGAGCAGCTTCAACGGAAACATCGCGCCGACGAATTTCTCGCCGGTCGCGCTCCAGGTGCACGTGAGCCCGACGCCGGTCACCGACGCGTCGCTCAGGATGGAGTACAACGCCCACACCCATTCCATGCCCAGCCTGTCGGCCAACGGCGCCGTCACGCACGGATGGGTCACCGGCAACGCGCAGTGGAGCGTGCAGCACTCGACGCCGACGAAGATCACCGACCCCATCGTGACCACGTCTCACTTCATCAACGGCGGAACCACGGTGCGAAAGCCGGGCAACGCGTTCGGCGGGACGTACCTGTTCAACTACGACATCAAGGACGCGGCATTCGTCAATCAGACGATCATCGCGCACTACAACAGCCAGTGCTGCGGGATCGCCGTCGAGTACCAGAAATTCAATTTCGGCACGCACGCCGGACAGGTCGGCGTGCCGAAGGATCATCGCTTCAATCTCTCGTTCACGCTGGCCGGCATCGGCACGTTCTCGGATCTCTTCGGGGCGTTCGGGGGCCAGCAGGGACGATGAAGGGGCTCATCCTGAGCGGCGGCAAAGGCACGCGGCTGAGGCCGCTGACCTATACGAGCGCCAAGCAGCTCGTCCCCGTCGCGAACAAGCCGGTCCTCTTCTACGGCCTCGAGGCGCTGGCCGCCGCCGGCATCCGTGAAATCGGCGTGGTCGTCGGCGATACGCAGGCGGAGATTCGGGCCGCCGTCGGGAACGGCTCGCGATGGAACGTCTCGATCACCTATATCGAGCAGGACGCGCCGCGCGGCCTGGCGCACGCCGTCCTGATCAGCGAGCCGTTCATCGGCGCGGATTCGTTCGTGATGTACCTCGGCGACAATCTGCTCAACAAGGGCATCAACGGGTTCGTCGAGGAGTTCGTGCGCGAAGCGCCGGCCGCGCAGATCCTCCTGACGCGCGTTCCGGATCCGCAGATGTTCGGCGTCGCGGAGCTCGAAAACGGGCGGGTGGTCCGGCTCGTCGAGAAGCCGGCCGTCCCGAAGAGCGACCTCGCGCTGGTCGGCGTCTACATGTTCTCGCCCGCCGTATTCGACTCCGTGAAGCGGATCCGTCCCAGCTTCCGCAACGAGCTCGAGATCACCGATGCGATTCAGGACCTCATCGATCGCGGCCTCTCCGTCCGTCCGCACCTGGTCGACGGGTGGTGGAAGGACACGGGCAAGCTCGAGGACCTGCTCGAGGCGAACCGCTTGATCCTGGATACGATCGATCGGCGGATCGACGGCGCCGTCGACGCCGAATCGCGGATCGAAGGCAAGGTGATCGTCGAGGCCGGCGCGACGATCGAACGGTCGGTCGTCCGCGGGCCCGTCGTCATCGGCCCCGACGCGCGCCTGGTCCACGCCTACGTGGGGCCGTTCACGTCGATCGGGCCGTCGGCGGAGATTCGCGATTCCGAAATCGAGCACAGCATCGTGCTCGAGGGCAGCGTCATCAGCGATCTCGCCAATCGCATCGAGGACAGCCTCATCGGACGCAACGTGAAAATCTACCGGCTCCCGGTGAAGCCGTCCGCGTATCGTTTTATGCTTGGCGACAACTCGGAAGTGGGGTTCCGATGGTAACCGTGCCGACCAAGTTTGCGACCGGCTCGAAAGAGCGGATCCACGACGTGAAGACGAAGACGCTGCGCGTGCTGCCCGACGAGCGCGGCTGGCTGATGGAGATCCTCCGCGCGGACGACGCGGAGCTGTTTTCGAAGTTCGGCCAGGTGTACGTGTCGGCCACCTATCCCGGCGCGATCAAGGCCTGGCACTACCACAAGGTGCAGGTGGATCACTTCGCGTGCGTCAGCGGGATGGTGAAGCTCGTGCTCGTCGACACGCGCGAGGACTCGCCCACGCGCGGCGCGGTGAACGAATTCTTCATCGGCAGCCTCAATCCGCTGCTCGTGCGCGTCCCGAATCTCGTCTACCACGGCTGGAAGTGCATCGGCGCCGAGCCCTCGCTCGTCGTCAACGTCCCGACCGAGCCGTACCGCCACGCGGATCCGGACGAATACCGCGTCGCGCCGCACGACGTGCTCTCCTACGATTGGACGCGCAAGGATGGTTGAAGTGCTGGTGACCGGCGGCGCCGGCTTCATTGGATCGAATTTCGTCCGGCACGCCATCGCCGCGCACGACGACTGGCGCGTGACGACGCTCGACAAGCTCACGTACGCGGGGCGGCTCGAGAACCTCGAGGGCGTCATCGATCATCCGCGCCATCGTTTCGTGAAGGGCGACGTCGCCGACGCCTCGACGGCCGCGCCGCTCGTCGCGGCGGCGGATCTGGTCGTGCACTTCGCGGCGGAGACGCACGTCGATCGATCGATCGCCAGCGCGGGCGATTTCATCACCACCGACGTGTACGGCACGTTCGTGCTGCTCGAGGCGGCGCGCCACAACCCGACGCTGCGTCGGTTCGTGCAGATTTCGACCGACGAGGTCTACGGCAGCGTGCCGGCCGGCTCCAGCAAGGAGACCGACGAGCTGAAGCCCCGCAATCCGTACTCCGCCAGCAAGGCCGGCGCGGACCGCCTCGCCTACAGCTACTGGGCGACGTATCGCGTGCCCGTCGTCATCACGCGCGCATCGAACAATTACGGCCCGAACCAGTTTCCGGAAAAGATCATTCCCCTGTTCATCACCAACCTGATCGACGACATTCCGGTTCCGCTGTACGGCGACGGACAGCACGAGCGCGACTGGCTCCACGTGAGCGATCACTGCCGTGCGATCGATCTCTTGATCGAGCGCGGCGAATCGGGCGAGGTATACAACATCGGCGGCGGCAATCAGATCAGGAACGTCGATCTCACCCATCGCATTCTCGAGCTGACGGGCAAGCCCTCATCCCTTGTCAGGCCCGTGGACGACAGGCCGGGGCACGATCGCCGGTATTCCCTCGACACCGCCAAGGTCGAATCGGCCGGCTGGCGGCCGAACGTACCGTTCGATCGGGGGCTCGCCGAGACCGTGTCGTGGTATCGCGCCAACGAGCGGTGGTGGCGCCCGATCAAGGACGAGGACCCCGAATTCCGCAAGTACTACCAGAGCCAGTACGGCACCCGCTGAGGCGGCGGTGGTGACAGGCCTTCCGCTGATCACGGGCGCGACCGGGTTCGCCGGCGGCCACCTCGTCGAACATCTCACAGGAGCGGGCGCCGCCGTACACGCCTGGGGACACCGCGACGGCCGATCGCCCGCGGTCGCGAACGTCCACTGGACCGCCGTCGAACTGCTCGATCGACGCGCGGTCCGGTCGGCGCTGGCCGCCGCCCGGCCGTCGGTCATCTATCATTGCGCGGGAGTCGCCGACGTCCGCGGCGCGTGGACCGCGCCGGCGCGCGCGCTGGAGATCAACGTCATCGGCACGCACAACCTGCTCGAGTCCGCGAGAGCGCTCGGCCTGCGCTGCCGCGTGCTGGTGACGGGTTCGGCGCTCGTGTACCGTGCGTCGACGCGCCAGATCGAAGAGGATCACCCGCTCGGTCCTGCCAGTCCGTACGGCGTGAGCAAGCTCGCGCAGGAGATGGCCGCCGATGCGTCGCCGCTCGACACGCTGCTCGCCAGGCCGTTCAACCACGCGGGGCCCGGTCAGTTGCCGGCCTACGCGACGTCCGCGTTCGCGCAGCAGGTGGCCGAGATCGAGGCGGGCAGGCGCGACGCCGTGCTTCACGTCGGCAACCTGGACGCGAAACGCGATATCACCGACGTCCGGGATACGGTACGCGCGTACCAGGCGCTCGTCGATCGCGGCCGTCCCCACCGGCCGTACAACGTGTGCAGCGGGCGCGCCTACACGATGAAAGCGCTGCTCGAGATCCTGCTCTCGCTCGCCCGCGTCCGCGTGCGCATCGAAGTCGATCCGGAGCGTCTGCGGCCGAGCGACAATCCGGTCATTCACGGCAGCCACGCGCGGTTGACCGCCGATACAGGATGGGTTCCCCGGATTCCGATCGAACAGACGCTCTCGGATCTGCTGGATCACTGGCGTGCCAGGTCCACGTCATGATGCAGGCGGACCTGTCTCGCCGAAGCG
>Ga0310810_10000258_pt1 | contig 54921 bp, 54 predicted proteins | sample NCmetagenome_FD_207641 | JGI IMG/M metagenome (GOLD analysis project Ga0310810, IMG submission 207641) | Soil microbial communities from experimental microcosm in Duke University, North Carolina, United States - NC | ecosystem: Engineered > Artificial ecosystem > Soil microcosm > Unclassified ...
ACCTCCTCGACCGCGCGCACCACCGGAGGCGGCGCCCGCGACGCGACCCGGGCGAGCAGGGGCCTGGGCACCTCGAAGTGCTTGGTCAGGCCGTGGAGCGCGAGGAACGGTTCAGCCACCGGCCCCGTCCAGTGGATGCCAGCAGGCCAGCTCGGAGCCTCCGTCGGCCTCCAGCGGCGGTCGCTCGGCCCGGCAGCGGTCCGAGGCGCGGGGGCACCGCGGATGGAACGCGCATCCCGACGGCAGCTCGCCCGGTCTGGGCATCGCGCCGGGGATCGCCGGAAGCGCTCCGGTGCCGTCTCCGACCCGCGGCACCGCGTCGAGCAGCGCCCGGGTGTACGGATGGCGTGGCGCCCGGAGCAGCCGCGCCACGGCGGCCCGCTCGACGATCCGCCCCGCGTACATGATGGCCACATCGGTCGCGAGCTCGCCCACCACGCCCAGGTCGTGGGTGATGAGCAGCACCGACACGCCGTGCTCCTCCACCAGCCGCGCCAGCAGCGAGACGATCTGCGCCTGCGTCGACACGTCGAGCGCGGTGGTGCACTCGTCTGCCACCACCAGCGGCGGCCCGGCGCACAGGGCGAGCGCGATGGCCACCCGCTGCCGCATCCCGCCCGAGAGCTGGTGCGGATAGTGCTCGAAACGCTCGGCCGGGGAAGGGAGTCCCACGTCGGCCAGCAGCTGGAGCGCCCGCTCCCGCGCCGCCGCCCGGTCCAGCGGCAGATGCGCCCGGAGCGTCTCCACCAGCTGGTCGCCCACCGGGAAGAGGGGATCCAGGCTGGTGAACGGGTCCTGGGGAACGAAGCCCACCTCCTTGCCCCGGAGCGGGCGGACCGCCGCGGCGTCGTCGAGGCGCACCGAGCGCCCGCGCAGGCTCAGACGGCCGGCGGAGATCTGGACCGGAGGCGCGACGAGCCCGATGAGCGCGGCCGCGGTCAGCGACTTCCCGGCGCCGGACTCTCCGACCAGGCCCAGCACCCGGCCGGGCTCGATGCGGAACGACACGTCCTGCACGAGAGGGACGTCGACGCCCGCCCTCCGCAGCGACACGTTCAGCCCCTCGAGCGCGATGCTCACGACACCGCGCCTCGCTGCTTCGGGTCCAGCCCATCCCGGAGCCCGTCGCCGGCCACGTTCACCGCCAGCACCAGCCCCGCCAGCGCGAGCCCAGGAAACACCACCATCCACCACGCGCCGGAAGGAAGGTACGCGCTTCCCGTCCGCACCAGCGTCCCGAGCGAGGGCGAGGTCGGAGGGATGCCCACGCCGAGGAAGGACAGCGTCGCCTCGGTGAGGATGGCGTTCCCCAGGCCGATGGTGGCGATGACCACGATCGGGCCCATCACGTTCGGCAGCACGTGCGAGAGGAGGATCGACCACCCCGGCCGGGCCATCACCTGCGCCGCCTGGACGTAGCCCTTCTCCCGCTCGACCAGCGTCCCCACACGCGCCGCGCGGGCGAACGGGACCCACTGCGCCAGGGCGATCGCGCCGATGACGACCGGGATGCCGAGCGTCTCGTGCACCGAGCGCGGCAAGACGCTCCGGGCCACGCCGTCGAGCAGCATCGCGACGAGGATCGCCGGAAAGGTCAGCTGCGCGTCGGCGGTCCGCATCAGGAACGCGTCGAGCCACCCGCCGCGGTACCCGCTGACCAGCCCCGCGGCGAGACCGATGACCATCGCCAGCGCGACTGCGGCGAAGCCGACCCCCATCGACAGCCGGAGGCCGAAGAGCACGCCGGAGAGGACGTCGCGCCCCTGCTCGTCGGTCCCGAGGAGGAACGCGGGGGTCCCCTCGGGGCTCCAGACCGGGGGCAGCGAGGCGTTCATGAGGTCGAGCGTCCGGAGGTCCTGCACCGGCTGCGGCGCGACCCATCGGGCGAACGCGGCGAGGAGAACGTAGGCCACCACCACGCCCAGCGCGATGCGCGTGCCACGGCGCGTTCCCTCCAGCAGCCCGAGCAGGAGTCGCATCCCGCCGCCCGTCAGCCCCCGCCCACCGTCGACCGCACGCGTGGGTCCAGCACCCGGTAGCTCACGTCGACCACCAGGTTGATCAGCACGAAGGCCACCGCCGCCAGCAGCAGGTAGCTGGAGATCACCGGCACGTCGACGAACTGAACGGCCTGGAGGAAGAGCAGCCCCATCCCCGGCCACTGGAACACGGTCTCGGTGACCACCGAGAAGGCGAGGAGGTTCCCCAGCTGCAGCGCGGCCACGGTGATGACCGGAAGAAGCGCGTTTCGGAGCCCGTGCCGGTAGTGGATGGAGCGCTCGGGCAGCCCCCGGGCCCGGGCGAAGCGGATGTGGTCGGAGTGCAGGACGTCGAGCAGCTCGCCCCGCACCAGCCGCAGCAGCAGCGCCAGCGAGTACAGCGCGAGGGTGATGGACGGCAGCAGGAGCGAGCGCAGCCCGCTCGCGGTCAGCAGCCCCGTCGTCCAGGGACCCAGCGAGACCACCTCGCCGCGTCCGGAGGAGGGGAGCCACTGCAGCTGGACGGCGAAGAGGAAGATGAGGAGCAGCCCGATGAGGAACGTGGGCACCGAGAGGCCGATCAGCGAGCCGCCGAGGATGACCCGGGACAGCCAGGACCGGCGCCGGATGGCGGTGAAGATGCCGAACGGAACGCCCACCAGCAGCGTCAGGAGCATCGCCACCCCCGACAGCTCGACGCTCGCCGGGAGGCGCTCCCGGAGCAGCTCGCCGACCGGGACGCCCAGCCGGTAGGACACGCCGAGACGACCCTGGACCACCCGCCCGAGGTACCGGGCGTACTGGACGACGAACGGCTGGTCGAGGCCGAGCTCGCGCCGCATCGACTCGCGCTCCTCGATGGTGGCGTTCTGCCCCAGCATGTTGTTCACCGGGTCACCGAGCTTGGTGGAGACGGCGAAGGCGAGCAGCCCCACCACCAGCATCACGCCCAGCCCCTGGAGCAGGCGGGTGAGGATCCCGGAGATCACTGGCGCATCTTCACGAAGCGCAGCTGCACCCGATCGCGCGGGTCGGGCACCACGTCGACGGTGTCCCGCGCCCCCCAGATGATGAGCTGCTCGTGGAGCGGGAGGTGCCCGAAGTCCTCCTTGTGGATCTTCAGCGCCTCGAAGATCTGCTTGCGCCGCTTCTCGGGGTCCATCTCCACGCGGATCTGACCGACCAGCTCCTCCACCTTGGGGTTGGTGTAGCGGCCGCCGTTCCAGGCGCCGCTGCCCTCGAGCTTCATGGTCATCACCGGCAGCAGGGTGGCCATGGCGTCGGCCGTCTCCGGGCTGAAGCCGAGGAGGAAGAGGCTGGTGTTGTTGTTCGACTTGCGGAGGATCTTGTCGAAGTGCTTCGACTTGGTCTGGGCGTTGAGGGTGACCTTGATGCCCACCCGGGCGAGCATCGGCACCAGCGACTGGCAGATGGCCTCGTCGTTGATGTACCGGTCGTTGGGGCAGTCGAGCGTCACCGGGAAGCCGTCGGCGTAGCCGGCCTCGGCGAGCAGCTTGCGCGACGCCGCAGCGTCGTAGGGGTAGCGCTCGCGCAGCTTCGCGTCGTAGCCCTCGGTGTTCTCGGGGATGATCAGCCCGGTCGGTGCGGCCATCCCGCGCATCACCTTGGCGCGGATCGCCTCCTCGTCGATGGCCTGGTACACGGCGCGCCGGACGCGGACGTCCTTGAAGGGGTTCTTCTTCGACCCTGGCATGTCCAGCGACTCGTCGCGCCACTGGTCCATGCCCAGGAAGACCACGCGGAGCTCGGGCCGGCGGATGACCCGGAAGCCCTTCTGGCCCTCGACCCGCGCGACGTCCTGGGGCGCCACCGGATACGCCAGGTCGACCTCGCCGGAGATGAGCGCGGCGAGCCGGGTGGCGGCGTTGGCGATCGGGCGGAACTCGGCCCGGGTGATGGCGTAGCGCTTGTTCGGCAGGTCCCACCACTTCGGGAAGGGGACCAGGACGGTGCGGGTGTCCGGCACGCGCTCGACGACCTGGAAGGGGCCGGTGCCGTTCTCGTGGCGGGTGGCGAAGGTCTCCTCGCTGAGTCCGGCGACCGGCTCGGTGGTCGCGTGCTGCTCGCACCACTTCTTCGACATGATGAAGTGCTCGGAGAGGTTGCGGAGGAGGATCGGGTCCGGGCCCTCGGTGACGTACTCGACCGTGTAATCGTCGATCTTCTTCGCGCTCTTGATGGTCGAGACGTGCGAGGCCATCACCGAGTTCTTCGACTTCTGCCGGCTCCAGGAGAAGACGACGTCGTCGGCGGTGAACGGCGTCCCGTCGTGGAAGGTGACGCCCTTGCGCAGCTGGAACCGCCAGGTGGTGGGGTTCACGGCCTTCCAGCTCACGGCCAGCGCCGGCTCGGGCTCGAGCTTCTCGTTGAAGCGGACCAGCCCCTCGTAGATGTTGTTCTTGAAGGAGTTGGAGAGCGCCTCGTCCGCCGAATGCGGGTCGAGCGTCAGGAGGTCTCCGGTCGAGGCATAGCGGAAGGTCTGGGCCCTCGCCGGAACCACCACGAGCAGCGCTCCGAGCAGGACGACTCCAGGCAGTCGACGCATCGCAGGCCCTCCCCAGGGGGTGTTTTCAACTCGGTGGCGCAAGGTAGCCCAGGACCGGCGCACGGGGGCGGCCGATTCTAGGGGGCGGGGAGCGGCGTCCGGCGCACGAAGACGTACGGACCGGAGTCACCCCCCTTCCGCGTTCCGGCCGGATCGTACCCGCGCTCCCAGGAGCGGAAGCCGACCGTGTCCAGCACGAGGTCGCTCGTGGTGTAGGTGGCGCCGTCGAGCGTCGTCGGACAGCCGCGACCGCTGGTGGTTCCCCGGTACACCGGGCCGTCCGCGCGCAGCGCGACCGTGCAGCCCACGCGCTCGACGAGCTCGTCGCGGGTGAAGCGCGGGGGAACCGAGAGCCCGCAGGCGCCCACCGAGGAGCCGGAGACCGCGAGCTCGAAGACCCGCAGCACCGCGGCGGACTCCGCCGGCTCGCCCGGGTCGACGACGTAGACCCGCTGCCGTTCCGGCGTGTCCGGCGCCTCCATCCGCGCCTGCTCGACGTAGAGCACCCGCGAGCCGAGCGAGGGGACGTCGGCCCGGCAGACGCTGGTCTGCAGCGCGGTGAAGCCGGGCGAGCTCCGTGCCTGATCCGCCGAATCGAAGCGGCCGGCGAGCAGCCGGTACACCTTGTCCGCCGCACCCGAGGGCGCGGCACCGGGCGCGGGAGCAGTCGACGGAGCCTGCGTCGCGCATCCGAACGCGAGCACCACGACGAGCGAGCCCGAGCGGACGGTGCGCGCGGTCACCGCTTGCCGGACGACAGACCCTTCTCGTGGGGGTAGGTCTTCAGCAGATCGAGCCCGACCTCCGGCTCGCTCGGGCCGGTTCCGCCAATGCGGTGGATCTGCCGCTGGATCTTGTCCTGGAGAAGGATGAGGCCGTCGAGCACCTGTTCCGGCCGCGGCGGGCATCCGGGGATGTACACGTCCACCGGGAGGATCCGGTCGATGCCCTGGAGCACGGCGTAGTTGTCGTAGAAGCCGCCCGACGAGGCGCACACCCCGAAGCTGACCACCCACTTCGGCTCGGCCATCTGCTCGTAGACGCGCTTGAGGATCGGCGCCTGCTTGAGGTTGATGGTGCCGACGACCATCAGCATGTCCGCCTGGCGGGGCGAGAAGCGCGGGAACTCGGCGCCGAACCGCGCGATGTCGTAGCGACTCGCGGCGACGGACATGTACTCCATGCCGCAGCACGCGGTCGCGAACGGGTAGGTGAAGAGCGAGTACTTGCGCGCCCAGCCCAGCCCCTTGCTCACCATCCGCTCGAGGAAACCCATCGCGTCGTCGCGACGGGTGGTGATGACTGGAGCGATGTCAGCGTCGGCCATGGTCCTCTCTAACTCTCCCAGTCCAGCGCGCCCTTCTTCCACACGTAAGCGAGGCCGATGACGAGGGTGATGGCGAACACCAGCATCTCCACGTAGCCGAACCAGCCCAGCGCCTTGAAGTTCACCGCCCACGGGTAGAGGAACACGGTCTCCACGTCGAAGACGATGAACAGCAGCGCGACCACGTAGAACTTCACCGCGAAGCGCTGGCGGGCGCTGCCGGGCGAGGGCTCGCTGCCTGCCTCGAAGACGGTCGACTTGATGTCCGACGGCCGCCTCGGGCCGAGGATGGCCGACATGACGCTGACCAGCGCTCCCAGCCCACCGGCGACGAGGAGCACGACCAGCAGCGGTCCGTAGGGGGCGAGTGCGTCGGGGGTCATCGGGGCGGGCGCATCCAACGACGGGGCATGGAACGGTGTCAACGACGGGAAGCGGCCCGGGCCTCCAGTCGCGAGAAGTGTGCGGCGTCGAGCGACACCATTCCCAGGCGCCGGTCCGGCGTCACGCGGGGGCCGTGATAGTCGCTTCCCGCGGTGGGGACGAGGCCGAGCGCATCCGCCTGGCGGAGGAACGCCTCGCGCTGGCTGGGCACGTGGTCGGGGTGGAAGATCTCCAGGCCATCCAGGCCCGCCTTCGCCAGGCGCTCCAGGGTGAACGCCGAGACCTTGCTCGAGCCAGGGTGGGCGAGGGTGGCCGTCCCCCCGGCGCGGTGGAGCATCGCGATCGCATCCTCCGCGCTCACCCGGAAGCGATCCACGTAGCCGGGCTTGCCGTCGCCGAGGAAGCGGTCGAACGCCTCGCGGGTGGAGGTCACGTAGCCGCGGTCGACCAGGGCGAGGGCGAGGTGTGGACGGCCGAGGTGCGCGCCCGCGGCGACGCGCTTGACCTCGTCGAGGGTCACCGGGAGGCCCAGCTGGTTCATCCGGTCGACCATCCGGCCCATCCGCTCGGCGCGCTCGTCCTGGAGGCGGTCGGAGAAGCCCGCCAGCCCCGTCTCGGTCCAGTGCACGAAGTGGCCGAGGACGTGGATCTCCCGGCCCTCGGACTCGGTGGAGACCTCGATGCCGGGCACCAGGCGGATGCCCTGGGCGTCTGCGGCGGCGCGTGCCCGGGCGAGCCCCTTCACGGTGTCGTGGTCGGTCACCGCGAGGGTGGTCACCCCGGCGGCGCGGGCGCGGGCGAGCAGGTCCTCCGGCGACAGCTCACCGTCGCTCGCCGTGGTGTGGGAATGGAGGTCGATCATGCCGGTGGAGCAGGCCGCGTTGAAATGTGGACCGCCGGGCCATATAATGACTCAACCGCCCGAATTCTCAAGCGGATTCTCCCCATGCAGCACCCCCTGCAGATCTCCCGGCGCATCGAGTACGGCCTCCGGGCCATGGTGTGCCTGGCCGCCCAGCCGGACGGCCGGGTGATGCCCTTCCGGGAGATTGCTCGCCGGATGAACGTGCCCCAGGACTTCCTCGCGAAGATCCTCAAGCAGCTCGTCACCCGGCAGCTGGCGAAGAGCACCCGGGGCGCCAGGGGAGGGTACCGGCTCGCCCGCCCGGCGAAGGACATCTCCTTCCTCGAGGTCATCGAGGCAGTGGAGGGGCCGGTCGTCGTGAACCTCTGCCAGGACGGCCACGATGCCTGCCGCCTGTCGCGCGGCTGCACGCTCTACGGGGTGTGGAAGCGCGGGCAGGAGCGGATGCTGGACGTCTACCGGACCGCCACCCTGGACCAGCTGGCGATGGCCGAGCTCAAGCCGGAGCAGGCGAGCCCCGCTGCAGCCACCGCGGTCGGCGCTTAAAAAAGCAGGGATGATCCGGGACCCGATGCAGGCGCTGGAGCGTGACCTCCAGGCCGAGCGTGCATCCGCGCTCGCACGCATCAACGACCTGTTCCAGAAGGCGCTGGAAGCCTGGGAGGCGCTGGAGTCGGGGGAGCTCGGGCCGCTCGCGACGCTCGAGGCCGAGCGGGAGCGGAGGCTCGAGCTTCGTGACCTCGCCGCCGAGCGTCTGTGGATGCTGCTCGTGCAGCGCGAGTCGGTCGGGCTCCGGGACCACCGCGAGCTGCTGCAGCGCGTGCCGGTGGAGATCCGGGAGCGAATCGGGCCCAGGCGGCGCAGCTCCCTGGAGCGCTGAGGGGCCGGGCAGGACCGACCGCCTCGCTCGCGGGCTTCACGTTCCGCCGAGGATGACCGGCAGCTCGGCGACGATGAATTGCTTCACCCCCGGCGGCCCACCCAGCTCGAGCTCCAGCGCCTCGTTCCGCGGCCGCGCACGAAGGGCGATCCGGAAGAAGGGGCAGCAGAGCCGCTCGGCGCGCGCCCACTCGGCCAGGGACGCCCAGTCCATCACCGACTCGTCGACGGTGAAGACGAAGCCATCGGCGATCTCCGCCCGGCCGCGGATGGCCAGGAGGAGCCGGGCGGACAGCGCCAGGTGGTGCCGCCGTTCCTCCGCGGACAGCGCATGCAGCGCGCAGGCGAACGTCTCGCGCTGTCCCTGCGGCCGCTCCTCCCTCCGCGCGCGGGAGACCACCCCGAGGAGCACGAGCACGGAGACCACCACACCGATGAGACGACGCATCTGGTACCTCGCTTGAATCGAGGTCCAGAAAGGTGCAACTTCGAGTGCACTCGAAGTCAAGCGAGGCGGGCGATGCGAATCGGTGAGCTGTCCCGGCGTTCCGGCGTTCCTGCCACCGCGCTGCGCTACTGGGAGCAGGTCGGCCTCTTCCCCAGGGTCCCCCGGGTCTCGGGCCGCCGTGAGTATGGCGAGGAGTCCCTCCGTCGCGTCGGGCTCCTTCTCCTCGCCCAGGAGTGTGGCTTCACCCTCGCCGAGACCCGGCGGCTGTTCTCGCCCGGGCTGGACGGAAAGCCGCCCTCGGCGCGCTGGGAGATGCTCGCGGACGTCAAGCTGGCGGAGATCGAGCGGGTGGAACGGCTCCTCCACCGGATGCGATCCGCGCTGGAGGGCGTGCGCTCCTGTCACTGCGTGGACCTGGACACCTGCGGTGCGCTCGCGCTCCGGGAGCTCGCCACGCTGCCGTCAACGGAACGAAGCTCCGGTCCTCGGGCGATCCGGAAGAACGGCCGTCATCGGGACCGCACGGCCACCCGAGCTCGGCCGATCTCCTGAGTCGGCTCACGCTCCGGCATCTGGATCGGCCTCACCCGTGCTCGAGCGTCCTACGGCAGCTCAGCGAGAAGCCGCCGCCTCCTTGAACACCTTCCCGTCCTTCATCACGAAGACGACCTGCTCCAGCGCCTTCACGTCCTTGAGCGGGTCACCCCTCACCGCGACGACGTCCGCCAGCGCGCCCGGGGCGATGACTCCCAGCTGTCCCTTCATCCCCAGCATCTCGGCCGGGCGAGACGTCGCGGACTGGATGGCCTGCATCGGCGTCATCCCGAACCGGACCATGTAGGGGAACTCCTTCGCCATGGGCTCGTTCCACGAGAAGCCGCCCACGTCCGTCCCGAAGGCGATCTTCACGCCGGCCTTCACCGCGCGGCGGAAGGAAGGCTCGTGGACCTCGACGCGCTTCCGGTAGACCTTGCCCTCGGGCGTGTTCTCCGGCGGCCAGAAGTCGTAATAGACGGCGAGCGTCGGGCAGAGCCAGGTGCCCTGCTTCACCATCTGCGCGACGGCCGCGTCGTCGAGCTCCAGCCCGTGCTCGATGGAGTCGCAGCCCCCATCCAGCGCCCGCTTCATCCCGGGGTTGGTGTACGCGTGGCAGGCGACCTTCTTGCCCCAGCCGTGCGCCTCGTCGACGATGGCCTTGAGCTCCTCGACGGTGAACGTCGGCTGCGATTGCAGCTTCCCCGCCCCGTCGAGCCACGCGCGGTGGGTCATGTAGACCTTGAGCCAGTCGGCTCCGTTCTCCAGCTGCTCGCGTGCCGCCTTCCGCGCCTCCACCGGTCCGTCGACCAGCTGCGCCCCCTTGGGGACGACGATCTCCGGTGCGTATCCCTCGAGGTCGTACCCGCCGGTGCTGGAGATGGCGCGGGTGGAGACGAACATCCGCGGCCCCGGGATGTGCCCCTCCTCGATGGCCCGCTTGATTCCGACGTCGCCGTAGCCCGCTCCTTCCGTCTCGACGTCACGGAGGGTCGTGAAGCCCTGCTCGAGCGCCCGGCGAACCGCCACCACCGCACGTGCGGCGCGGTAGGCGAGGGGATACTTGAGCAGCTGGATGTCATAGCCGCCCTGGCCGGCGTCCTCGTGTTGCAGGAAGACGTGGGTGTGCGAGTCGATCATCCCGGGGAGGACCGTCGCGCCCGAGAGGTCGATCACCTTCGCCCCGGCCGGCGGCGCGCTCGTCCCGATGCTCTCGATCCGGTTTGCGCGGATGACGAGGGTCTGGTTCGTCTTCGCCGTGGCGGAGACGCCGTCGATCAGCGTCCCCGCCCGGATGACCGTCACCGGCTGCGCCGGAGCGGGCTCGGCCCCGGGCGCCACCCCGCACAGCAGGCCCACGATCACCGCCGCCCATCGACGTCCCTGCATTCCTGCTCCTCCTCGAGCTCACCGCCTGCGCCCGTGTCACTTCGCCGGCGCCGACTCCTTGAACACCTTCCCGTCCTTCATCACGAAGACGACCTTCTCCAGCACCTTCACGTCCTTGAGGGGGTCGCCGCTCACCGCGACGACGTCCGCGAGCGCGCCGGGGGCGATGACCCCCAGCTGCCCCTTCATCCCGAGCATGTCCGCCGCGCGGGAGGTCGCCGACTGGACGGCCTGCATCGGGGTCATCCCGAACTGGATCATGTACGGGAACTCCTTCGCCATCGGGTCGTTCCACGAGAAGCCGCCCACGTCGGTGCCGAAGGCGATCTTCACGCCGGCCTTCACCGCGCGGCGGAACGAAGGCCCGTGCACCTCGGCGCGCTTCCGGTCGCGCTTGCCGGCCGGCGTGTCCTCCGGCGACCAGTAGCCGTAGTAGGCGGCGATGGTCGGACAGAGCCAGGTGCCCTGCTTCACCATCTGCGCGACGGCCGCGTCGTCGAGCTCCAGCCCGTGCTCGATGGAGTCGCAGCCCCCATCCAGCGCCCGCTTCATCCCGGGGTTGGTGTACGCGTGGCAGGCGACCTTCTTCCCCCAGCCGTGGGCCTCGTCGACGATGGCCTTCAGCTCCTCGAGCGTGAGCGTCGGCTGCGACTGCAGGTTCCCGGCCGAGTCGATCCACGAGCGGTGGGTCATGTAGACCTTGAGCCAGTCGGCCCCGTTCTCCAGCTGCTCGCGGGCGGCCTTCCGCGCCTCGACCGGCCCGTCGATGAGCTGCGCGCCCTTTGGAACGACGACCTCCGGTGCGTAGCCTTCGAGGTTGTACCCACCGCTCGTGGAGATCGCGCGGGTGGAGACGAACATCCGCGGGCCGGGGATGATGCCCTCCTCGATGGCCCGCTTGATGCCGACGTCGCCGTAGCCAGCGCCTTCCGTCTCGACGTCACGGATGGTCGTGAAGCCCTGCTCGAGCGCGCGGCGAGCCGCCACCACCGCACGTGCGGCGCGATAGGCGAGGGGATACTTGAGCAGCTGCACGTCGTAGCCGCCCTCCGCCGGGTCCTCTCCCTGCAGGAAGACGTGGGTGTGCCCGTCGATCATCCCCGGCAGGACCGTCGCGCCCGAGAGATCGATCACCCTCGCCCCGGCCGGCGCGGCTCCCGAGCCCACGCTCTCGATCCGGTTTCCGCGGATGACGATGGTCTGGTTCGCCTTGGTGGATCCGGAGACGCCGTCGATCAGCGTCCCGGCGCGGATGACCGTCACCGGCTGTGCCGGAGCCGGCTCGGCCCCCAGCGCCAGTCCACACCCGAGCACCGCGGACACGGCCACCCATCGACATGCCTGCATTCCTGGCCTCCTCCTCGAGTTCACCGACTGCCGCCGCCGTCACCGCAACGGCTGCGCGCTCCGGAACACCGTCCCGTCCTTCATCACGAAGCTCACCCGCTCGAGCGCCCGGACGTCCTGGAGCGGATCGCCCTCCACGGCGATCACGTCGGCGTGCGCTCCCGGCGCGATGATCCCGACCTGCCCGGACATGCCGAGCAGCTCCGCCGCGCGTGACGTCGCGGCCTGGATGGCCTGCATCGGCGTCATGCCGAACTCGACCAGCCGAGGGAACTCCTGGGCCATCGGCGTCTTCCAGGAGAATCCGCCCACGTCCGTCCCGTAGGCGACCTTCACGCCGGCCTTCAGCGCGCGCCGCAGGGAGGCGCCGTGCACCTCGACCCGCTTGCGCTGGTACTTCCCGGCGGCCGTCCCCTCGGGCGCCCACCCCGTGTAGTAGACGGACATGGTCGGGCAGAGCCACGTGCCCTGCTTCACCATCTGGGAGACCGCGGCGTCGTCGAGCGAGATCCCGTGCTCGATCGAGTCGCAGCCGCCGTCCAGCGCCCGCTTCAGGCCGACTCCGCCGTAGGCGTGGCACGCCACCTTGCGGCCCCAGCCGTGCACCTCGTCGGTGATGGCCTGGATCTCCTCCAGCGTGAGGGTGGGCTGGTCCACGATGCTGCCCGCGGCGCCGAGCGACGAGTGGTGCGTCATGTAGACCTTCACCCAGTTCGCTCCGTGCTCCAGCTGCTGGCGCGCCGCCTTCCGCGCCTCGACTGGCCCGTCGACGATCTGGACGCCCTTCGGGACGCCCACCTCCGGCGCGAACCCCTCCAGCTCGTAGCCACCCGTCACCGAGATGGCCCGGGTCGCGACCTGCATGTGCGGCCCGGGGATGAGTCCCTCGTCCACCGCGCGCTGGATGCCCACGTCGGCGTAGCCGGCGCCCTCGGTGTCGAGGTCCCGGATGGTGGTGAAGCCCTGCTCCAGAGCCCGCCGGACCGCGACGGTGGCCCGCGCCACCTTGTGGGCGGGGTTCTCCTTGAGGAGCATCGATTCGTACTCGGACGACGCCTCCGACGCGGACGCGAGGTCGACCAGCACGTGGGTGTGCGCGTCGACGAGCCCCGGAAGCACCGTGGCCCCGGAGAGGTCGATCACCCGGGCCCCGGCGGGAATCGCCGTTCCTCCCGCGCCCACGCTCTCCACCCGCCCTCCGCGGACGACGATGACCTGATCGCGCCGCGCCGATCCGGAGGTGCCGTCGATGAGCGTTCCCGCCCGGATCACCGTCACCGGCGGCGGGGAGCTCCCCTGCGCCAGGGCCGTGCAACAGACGAGTGACGCCGCCACCACCCAGCCACCGCCGACCCGCATGCCCCTCCCTCCCCTGGAGGGACGGATGCTTCCGCATCCGTCGACCCCGAGCAAAGGCATTCGTGATAGTCGCCCCGGCCATGTCCAAGCCCTCCCAGCGCCGCGGCCTGCGCGCGGCCTACGCCCGCTCCCGCAGCGTCGACCCCCGCCCGATCACCGGCCGGGAGAAGCCAGAGGACCTTCTCGCGCACGCCTTCGGCGCCTACGTCGGTCGTCAGGAACGGACGGCCTTCGAGCTGATGCAGCGGAGCGTGGCCGAGGACTGCAGCATCTTCCTCACGCTCTCCGGAGCGATGACCCCGGCCGGGCTCCACCAGAGCTGCCTCATCCCGCTCATCGAGCGGGGGCTGGTCAGCGCCCTCACCACCACCGGCGCGAACCTGTACCACGACGCCCACCGCATCATCGGGCACGCCATCCGCGAGGTGAACCCCAACGCCGGGGACCTCCAGATGCGACTCGCGCGCATCATCCGCATCTACGACCTGGGCTTCTGGGAGGAGGCCCTCCTCGACACCGACCGTCTCTTCAGCGCCGTCATCCGCCGTCCCGAGTTCCAGCGGAAGATGACCACGCCGGAGTTCCACTACCTCCTCGGCAAGGCCGTCCACGGCATCGAGCGGTCGCTGGGTGTGAAGAAGCCTTCGCTCCTCGCCACCGCCTACAAGCACGCCGTTCCGATCTGGGTGGGCGCGGTGCAGGACGGGAGCATCTTCCTCAACGTGGTGAAGCTGAAGCGCCTGCTCGGGGACGAGTTCAAGTTCGAGCTCGACATCAACGACGACGTCTACTCGATGGCGGCGATGCAGCACTTCTGCCGGCACCACGGGAGCAAGAAGCTCGCGATCTGGATCCTCGGCGGCGGCGTGCCGAAGAACTACACGCTCCAGGGCGAGCCGCTGCTGGACCAGATCCTCTCCGTCCCGACGACCGGCTTCGACATCGACGTGCAGTTCTGCGTCGACCCGGTGGACAACGGCGCGCTCTCCAGCTGCCCGGCCGGTGAGGGCCACACCTGGGGCAAGGTCTCGGTGGAGGCGGTCGAGTCAGGGTCGGTCTACGTGCACACCGACGTGACCGCCGTCTTCCCCTGGCTCACCCACGCGCTCTTCTCCGCCGGGGCGAGGCGGACGCCGATGCGGCTCATGGATCGGATGGAGGATGCCATCGCCTTCCTCGACCGCGACGTCGCCCGCCGGAGGAAGAAGCTCCTGGCGACCATCGACTGGGCTCCGGACAGCGACTCTCCGACCAGGGGCGAGCACGAGATGGTCGTGCGCTGATTCATCGAACCAGCCTCACGCGCATCGCCGGGCTCGCTCCGCGGCGGGAGTGCGCCTCCCAGGAGAGCGTCTCGACCGCGGAGTAGACGTTGCCGGGAAGGAACGGCTCGGGCGGGGTGACCGGGAACACCTGCTCGAGGACCCGCGGCTCCCTCCACCGGAGCTCGACGATGGAGAGGAGCTCGTTCCGAGCGGGGAGGCGCCAGTCGCGATGGCCGGCGAATCCGGGGCCTTCATCGAGGGCGCGGGCTGCCGCGAGCGCCTGCTTCCAGGTCAGGGTCTGTGGAGCGCCCGGGGCCGCCACGCACCGGTCGTCCTCGAAGGTCGCCGGCGTTCCACGATCATCGAGGACCGTCCCCAGAGGGCAGCGCTGCCAGCTCAGTCCGGTCCTTCGGTCCAGCGCCGTGCCGTCCGGGTGGACGAGGAAGCGATCCTGGAGCGGCATCTGCGCGTGGGCGCCGGGCTGGGGTCGGTCGATCCCGGCGGCCTCGGACCGCGCACACGCGCACACGGCCGGAAGCAGGAGGACGGCGCAGACCTCCGCAAGGAGATGCACCCCGGGGTGGGGCCTCGTTCGTTCCACGGGGAGCAGGACGGAAGTCGCGGGGGAACCCGGACATGAATCGGTTCGCTCCGGGATTCGAGGCCTCGGCGGGGAGCCGCCTGTCCTGACGCGAGCAGTCGGGTTGCGAGTGAACGATCGGGCTGAACGCCGAGCCGCGACGGGATTACCCTGGACCCGTCGCTCTCCGGAGGTCACCGATGGCCGAGCAGCCGCACTTCGTCGAGATCACCGCCGAATCGGTGGACGGGCTGCACTTCCGGGTCACCCATGGTCCGAGCGCCACCACGACCGTCACCGACGCCCCGAAGGACAACGGCGGCGATGCGTCCGGCTTCTCTCCGACGGACCTGGTCGCGACCGGTCTCCTCGACTGCATGCTCACGACGATGGCGATCATCGCGAAGCGGGAGAGCACCCCCTGGGGCAAGACCCGGGGCAGGGTGGAGAAGCACATGCACCCGGCTCCCCGGCGGATCGGAACGCTGGTGGTGGATCTCTGGATGCCCTCGGAGCTGCCGGCGGACAGGCGCGCGCGCATGGAGGAGGTGGCGCACACCTGTCCCGTGATGCGGACGCTCCACCCCGACGTGAAGGTGGAGACCCGCTTCCACTACTGAGGCCTTGTCTGCGGCGCGCGGGCGCGCAGCTGCCGGGCGCGGGTCTGCGCCTCGGCCGCGTCTCCTCGACGGCCGAGCTTCCGGTCGACGCGCGCCAGCCACTCCGCCGCGTCGGCTCCCATCGGGTTCTCCGGATCGAAGCTGCGCCAGAAGGCATCCGCCCGTCCGAGGAACTGCGCGGACTCGTCGAGGCGCTGCCGTGCGAGCAGCGCGCGTCCCAGCCCCAGCCAGGCATCGGCCCGCATCGGCGTGTCCCGGCGCAGCTCGGTCTCCGAGAGCGCCAGCGCCTCCTCCATCGAGGCCTGTGCCTGCGCCGGCACCTCGAGCTCGAGCTGCGTGAGCCCGCGCTCGATCAGGATCCGCATCAGGTGCCACCGCTCGACCGGATCGTCCGGGATGCGATGGAGCGCCCGCTGCGTGCGTCCGGGCGAAGCGGAGGAACCACTCGTGGACCAGCGCGGTGGTGTCGAGCAGGGTGTTCCGGCGACCCGAGCCGAGGCGGACGTGGGCGATGTACCGCAGCTCCTCGTAGGTGGCCCGGAACACGGCGTCGGCGGCCGCGGCATCACCGGCCTGCGCCCGCCCCAGGAGCTCCGTCAACTCCACCCCGTCGTCCATCTGCCCACGACCCCTCGGGTCTCAGCCTGGGCGGAATCTACCCCGGGCGTCCGGCGACGGCGATCTCGCCTCCCACCGACACGTCCGGGCGGTCAGGTCCCGGTCGAGGACCGGCCGGGCTCGACCTTCTCCACCAGCCGGAGCGGCTGTCCGGACATCGCCGCCGCCGGCGCGTCCACCTCTCGCTCGAGGTAGGTGTACCCGGCGAGGCCGTCCTCGTACGCGCGCAGCAGCTGGCGCGACTGGTCGAGCGTCATGGTGCCCTTGCGCATCGCCTCCTCGGCGAAGCGACGCACCCGGGCGACCAGGTCGTCCTTGCTGTAGCTGACGTAGTTCAGGACCTCGGTGACCGTGTCCCCGGACACGACGTGGTCGATGAGGTAGCCGCCGCTCGGGCCGAGCGAGACCTGCACCGCGTTGGTGTCGCCGAAGAGGTTGTGCAGGTCCCCGAGGATCTCCTGGTACGCCCCGACCAGGAAGATGGCGATGAAGTAGTCGTCCTGGTTCAGGGGGTGCAGCTCCAGCACGTCCTTCACGTCGCGCCGGTCGATGAAGTGCTCGATCTTCCCGTCCGAGTCGCAGGTGATGTCCGCCAGCACCGCGCGCCGGGCAGGGCGCTCGGTGAGCCGATGGATCGGCATGACCGGGAACAGCTGGTCGATGGCCCAGCTGTCGGGGAGCGACTGGAAGACGCTGAAGTTGCAGAAGTAGGTGTCCGCCAGCTGCCGCTCGAGCGTCTCCAGCTCCTCGGGCATCTCGTCCAGCTCGCGCGCGGTGCGGAGGACCTTCTGGCACACCGCCCAGAACAGGTTCTCGGCCGACACGCGGTCGGCGAGCGTGAGGTGCCCCAGCGAGAAGAGGGTGAGGCACTCCTCCTTGTACTCGGTGGCGTCGTGGTACGCCTCGAGCACGTTCTTCCGCGTCAGCTCCCGGTAGGTGGCCCAGAGCTTTCGCACCACCGGCGAGGCGTCCTCGGGCAGGACGTCGGGGACGCCCTGGGCGGGGAACTCGCTCACCCCCAGCACCTCGGTCACCAGGACCGCGTGGTGGGCGACCACCGCCCGGCCCGACTCGGAGACCAGGGTGGGGTGCTCCACCCCCGCCTCGTTGCACGCCTCGAGCACGCTGAACACCACGTCGTTCGCGTACTCCTGCGTGGTGTAGTTCATCGACGAGGTGAAGTTCGTCTGGCTGCCGTCGTAGTCGACGCCCAGGCCACCACCGACGTCGAGGTACTTCAGCGGCGCGCCCGCCTGGGCGACCTCGACGTAGAACCGACTCGCCTCGCGCAGCGCGTTCTTGAAGTTGCGGATGTTGGAGACCTGGCTGCCGAGGTGGAAGTGCAGGAGCTCGAAGCAGTCCAGCAGTCCCACCGTCTTCATGAACTCCATCGAGTCGACGAGCTCGCTCGAGGACAGGCCGAACTTGCTCCGGTCACCGCCGGAGGCTTCCCATTTTCCGGCGCCGCGGGTCGAGAGCTTCACCCGGATGCCGATCCGGGGGCGAATCCCCACCTTGCGCGCGACCTCGGCGATGAGCGGGATCTCGCTCGGCTTCTCCACCACCAGCACGACGTTGCGACCGAGCCGCGAGGCATAGAGCGCGGTCTCGATGTACTCCTCGTCCTTGTAGCCGTTGCAGACCACCAGGGCGTCGGGGCTGTCGAGCAGCGCCATCACCGCGAGCAGCTCGGGCTTGCTCCCTGCCTCGAGCCCGTAGTCGTAGGGACGGCCGGCCTCGACGATGGTCTCCGCGACGTAGCGGTGCTGGTTCACCTTGATCGGGTACACGCCCTTGTAGGCGCCCCGGTAGCCGTGCTCGGCGATCGCCCGCCGGAACGACTCGTTGAGGTGGACCACCCGGCTGCGGAGCACGTCGGTGAAGCGGATGAGGAGCGGCAGCGGGATGCCGCGACGGCGGACCTCCTCCACCAGCTCCTTGAGGTCCATCGAGTGGCCGTTGCCGTCGGCGTGGACGGTGACGTTTCCCTTGTCGTTGATGCCGAAGTACCCCGCGCCCCAGCTGCGGACTCCGTACGTCTCGAAGGCGTCCGCCAGGGACCAGGGTTGCGGGGGTGAGGTGGGCATCGTGAGGTCAGGACCTCCAGGGACCTCCCGGTCGCCCGGGAAGTCGGCACAATAGAAGAACACGGGGGACCGTCAACACCATGCCCGTGGCACTGCGACGACGTCCCTGTGACTCCGGAACCGAGGTCGGGACTCCCCCCGGGCGGACTGTTCAGATCTCCCGGATTGCCTGGAGCACCTGATCCACGTGCCCGTCGACCTTCACCTTCGGCCACACGCGGGCCACCTTCCCGGAACCGTCGATGAGGAAGGTCGAGCGGTTGATGCCCATGAACTTGCGCCCGTAGAGGGACTTCTCGCCCCAGGCGCCGTACTTCTCCGAGACGGCATGGTCCGTGTCGGCGAGCAGCGGGAAGGGCAGATCGTACTTGCCCGCGAACTTCGCGTGGCTCACCCCGGAATCCGGGCTCACTCCGAGAACCACCGCGCCCGCCTTCCGGAGCGCCGAGTGCTCGTCGCGGAAGGCGCACGCCTCCCGCGTGCAGCCGGGGGTGTCGTCCTTCGGGTAGAAGTAGAGGACCACCGTCTTTCCCTTGAAGTCGGAGAGCTTCACCGTCTTCCCGGACTGGTCCTCGAGGCCGAACGCAGGGGCCTTGTCACCGACGTCGAGCATCGCCATGGCGCGCTCACTTAACCCGTGTGGGGCGCGGAGCAACCGGTTTCGACGCTTCCTGTTCCGTGAGCTGGTCCACGGCCTGCCGCAGCCTGGCCAGCTGGACCAGGGCCTCCGGGTCCTGGAGCAGCCGATGGACCGAGGTGCTCCGGAGCAGCGCCACCGTGTCCCCCCTCTCGAGCGCCTCCTTCACCTCCGGGTCCGAGACCACGGCACGGAACCGGGGGTTCTTCTCCAGGGCGGTCACCGCCGGGTTGCCGGAGACCTGCTGGAAGAGCTCGGGCGAGCGGAACACCCTCTGCGCCGCGGCGAGGTCCGTCGCCCGCGAGAAGAAGGGAGCCGAGAACAGGTTCCACTTCCGGGCGATGGCGAAGGCGGTGGAGTCGCTCGGCGAGAGCCCCAGGCCCTTGCCGGCCAGCTGGACGTTCGCCTCGACGAAGGCCAGCGCCGACAGCGCCACCCAGGCCACCGCCGCCACCTTCCCCCCGCCGAGAAGCGCTCCCAGCGCCCGGTCCGTGCCGCGCTCGGCGGGGTCGCGGCCGCCGAGCACGCCCTGGAGGAGCCGGGTGCCCACCAGCCGCACCACGACCGCGATGACGATGAAGGTCGCGAAGCTCGCCGCCACCGCCCCGAGGGACTCGGAGGTGTGGAAGAACCGCGTGAAGGCCGGGCCGAGGAGGGCCCCTCCGGGGCGCGCGAGGAGCGCGGCGAGCACCAGCGCTCCCCAGCTGGCCAGCTGCCGCGACGCGCCGGAACGGGCGCCGAACACCGCCCCCAGCGCCACCAGCGCGACCACCACCAGATCCAGGGTCATTTGATCTTGAACGCCTTGCCCCGGGACTCCTCGTACAGGCGTGCCTGCACCTCGGTGAGCTTCTCCTTGTAGAGGGCGTTCTGCGGCTCGTAGGTGAGAGCCATCTTCAGGCCCCGCTCCGCGGCGACGAAATTGCCCCGCTCGATCTCTCCCAGCGCGGTCTGGAACTGCTGGCGGGCCTTCGGATTGAGGCCGATCTGCTCCGCGGCCTGCTGCTTCACCTGGGCAATCGTCTCCTTCTCGGAGAGCTCGTCGAAGCGGAGCTTCGATGCCCGATCCGGCCCGCTCACGTCGGCCAGGTACTTCTTGCGCCTCACGTCGTCGCGCAGCACGTAGTAGGCCTCGGTGACCCGCTTGTAGACCTCGTGCACCCGCGTCTTGAACGCCGCGTCGTCGAGCTGGAAGAACCGGTCCGGATGGTAGGCGCGGCTCTCGGTGTAGAACGCGCGCTTCACCTCGCCTGCGCTGGCGGTGGTCGGCACGCCGAGCAGCTCGAAGTAGTCGAGGGTGTCCAGCCGCTCGGCCTTCCAGGCCACCTGGGATTGGGGGTCCGCCGGGGCGGATGTCGCCGTCGCCGCCGGCGCAACCGTCGGGGCGACCGGCAGTGGCGCCCCGGCGTCCGCGAGCGGCAGCGGGGGCACCACCGGGATGCCGATGCTGGTCTCGCTCATCGGGTTGCGGGTGGGGCGATGGGGAACGCGCGGGGCGGCGGTGCGGGGTGCCCCGGCCTTCACCGGGGCGAGCGGAGGGATGACCGGCGCGATGTTCACCCCGAGGGACGGAAGCGGGGGGACCGCGGGCTTGCCCGGGGTGTCGGTGGGGCGGAAGACCCGCGCCGGGACCACGCCCGGCTGGGGTGCGGGGCCGGACGCGCGGGCCTGCTCGGTGAGGAACTCCCCGGTCGGTGACCCGAGGGGTGCCCGGGGCGGAGGGCGCGTCCCGGCCGTGGGGGCCGCGGGGCCCTCACGGGTGGGCGTGCGGGGCGCGCCGGCGGCGGGCTGCTCGCGGGTCGGCGTGCGCGGCACGGGCGGCGGGGCCGGCGCCCCCGCGCCGATCCCCGGGGGCTGGCCGGGCCGTGGCGTCGCCTGGCCGGGCGCCGCTCCGGGTCGCGGCGTCGGCGTGGCCTGGCCGGGTGCCGCTCCGGGCCGCGGCGTCGGCGTGGCCTGTCCGGGCGCCGGGCCGGGCCGCGGAGGAGCCGTGCCCCCGGTGGCCGGGCCGCGGGGAGCAGCCGGCCTCGGAGGCCCGGCCGGTGGAGCAGCGCCGGCCTTCGGCCCGGGCGGCGGAGCCGGAGGAAAGGGCGCGTCGAGCTTTGGGACTCCCGGGAGCGGGGTGTCGCGGAAGGTGCCGGTGGTCTCGAAGCCCGCGTCCTGCGCCTCGGAGGGGTCCACCGGCGCGAGCGGCTGAGTCGTCGTCTTCCGGGGCGTCTCGCCCGGGGAGTCCGGGGCAGCGGAGCCCGGCTTGTCGGGCGGTTCGCTCACGGCGCTCGGTCAACCCTCCACGGCGCTCGGCAGATCGGGCAGGACATCGCGCGACGTGCCCGGGGGGACGGCGTGCACCATGCCACGGGCCAGCCGCGTCTGACGATTCTGCAGGATGGACCGCTGGATGTCCGCCTCGGTCAGGCCCGAGGACAGCGAGATGGTGGTGGAGGTCTTCTGCCCGGTCTCCGTGTCCGCCGCCGAGACGTTCACGATGCCGTCGGTGTTGATCTCGAAGGTGACCTCGATCTTCACCTCGCCACGGTACCCCACGCGGAAGCCGGCGAACTCGAACTCGCCCAGCATCTCGCACTCGTCTGCCCGGTTAGACTCCCCCTGGTAGACGCGGATCTTGACCCGCTCCTGCCCATCGCGGCTGGTGGTGAAGGTCTTGCTCCGGTCGATGGGCACCGGGGTGTTCTTCTCGATGATCCGCTCGGTGTAGCCGCCCACCGTCCCGATGCGGAGGCTGAGCGGGGTGACGTCGACCAGGAACGTCTCCGTCCGCGCGTCCATGAGCGCGTGGGCCTGGAGCGCGGCGCCCATCGCCACCACCTGGTCCGGGTTGATGCCCTCCAGGGGCTCCTTCTGGAAGTAGTGCCGCACCGAGTTCTGCACGATGGGCAGCCGCGTCGGCCCGCCCACCAGGATGACCGCGTCCACGTCCGCGGCGGTGAGCCGCGCGCTCTGGAGCGCCTCGTCGCAGACCTTGAAGGTCCGCTGCACGAGGTCCATCACCATCCGGTTGAACTGGTCCTGGGAGAGGGTGGCCCGGAGGTCCATCACCTGGCCGGACGCGTCCTGGCAGATGTTCTGGCAGAGCACGTCCGCCGTGCCCTTCTGCCCCACGTCGATCTTCGCCTGCTCCGCGGCCTCCTTCAGCATCTGCAGGCAGTACTTGCTCTGCCGGAGATCCAGCCGCGTCCTGGCCAGGAAGTCGTCCGCGAGCCAGGTCATGATCCGGTCGTCGAAGTCGTCCCCGCCGAGGTACGTGTCGCCGGCCGTCGAGAGGACCTCGAAGACGTCCTTGCCGATCTCGAGGATCGACACGTCGAAGGTGCCGCCGCCCAGGTCGTAGATCACCACCCGCTGGTTGACGTCGCGCCCGAACCCGTACGCGAGCGCCGCCGCGGTGGGCTCGTTGAGGATGCGGAGAACGTTCAGGCCGGCGATCCGGCCCGCGTCCTTGGTGGCCTGCCGCTGGTTGTCGTTGAAGTAGGCCGGGACGGTGACGACCGCCTTGTTGACCGGACGGCCGAGGTACTGCTCGGCGATGGCCTTCATCTCCTTGAGCACCAGCGCGGAGATCTCGGGCAGCGAATAGAGCTGGTCGCGCACCTGGATGCGCACCGAGTTGTTGTCGCCCTCGACGATGCGGTACGGCATCACCGCCATCGCCTTCTTCACCTCGTCGGAGAAGAAGTAGCGACCAATCAGGCGCTTGGCCGAGTACACGGTGCTCTCTGCGCGCGTGATGATGTTGCGCTTGGCGCTGTTCCCCACCAGCACCGTTCCATCCTCGAGGAACGAGACGACCGAGGCGTGGTTCACCTCGCCCCACTCGTTGGGGAGCACCACCGGCTCACCGTTCTCGACGATCGACACGCAGGAGTAGGAGGTCCCGAGGTCGATGCCGATCGCGATGTCGTCCGCCATGCAACCTCCAGTTCAGAGCGTTCCACGCTGACCGGGTCACGGGCGCACGGGGGCCAGCAACCCGTGGCCCCCCGGTTCGCGGCGGCCCCAGATGTTACCTTCTATGGAGGAGGCAGACGGAACAGATGGGCGGAACCTTCGGTATTCTCACCTCGCACCCGGACCTCCTCGGGTGCCAGCTCCTCCGGCTCGACGCACAGGTCCAGCTGGGCACCAGCACACACTCGACCACCCTCGTCGGGCTCGGATCGATCTCGGCGGGCGAGACCCTGCTCCGCCGCTGGTCGAGCCAGGTCGCTCCTCGACGGCTCGCCGACCCGGAGCTGGGCGCGTCGGCCTCGGCGCTGATCTACCGGGCACAGACGCTCGGACCCGGCGCCTCGCTGGACGAGGACGTGCAGCCCCTCCGGCACGGCAGCTGGCTCTTCTCCTGCGAGGGAGATCTGGAGGCCTTCCCCCACGTCCAGGCCTGGCTCGACGCCGAGCTGCCCCCTCATCTCGTCCGGTCGGTGGGCACCCGGTCTTTGGCGTCGGCGAGCTTCGCCCTCTTCCTCGCGGCGCTCCCCCAGCCCGACCAGAACCGCCCGCTCGCCGCGCGCGACGGGGCCCGGATGCTCGGGCAGGTCGCCCGGGTGCTCGCTGAGCGCTCGGCGGCCGAGGGCGCTGCCCGCGCGGCCCGCCTCCTCCTGATGGCCACCGACGGCCGGGTCCTCCTCGCCGCCCGCACCGGCGACCTCCCGGCGCAGATGCGGCTCCTCGAGGGTGAAGCGCGCTGCCGGCGCTGCGCGGTGGACGAGAACTCGAAGTCCCGGTCGCTCGTCCGCGCCCACCTCCGCTCCCGCTCGGTCGTCGTCACCTCGGTTCCGCTCGGCGCAGGCGCCCACTGGCTCCCCATCCCCGACGGCGGGTCCCTCGGGGTCGGGCCGAGCCTCGAGCCCGAGCTGCTCAGCGGCTCTCCCAGCGCGGGCTGACCGAGGCGGCGACCACGTGCGAGAGGATGTTGCACCCTGCGTGGAGCAGCGTGCTCCCCACGACGGTGCCGGTGCGCTCGCGCAGCCAGCCGAAGAGCAGGGCAGGGAAGAAGACCAGCAGCCGTGAGCCCTGGAAGATGGCCAGGTGCCCGACCGCGAACAGCGCCGCGGTCAACAGGAACGCGGGGCCCACCACCACGCCGGCGATGCGCGCCCCTCCGGGCCATACCCGCTTCAGCCGCGCCTGGAGCCATCCGCGGTAGAAGAACTCCTCGGGCAGCGCGGTGACGAAGAGCTCGTCCACGACGTTGCTCCACCCGTAGCCGGCGGGGACCCGCGCGTGGAAGCTCAGCCCCGGCGGTGGGCCCCCTGGACCGTGCCCCAGCAGATTTCCGAGCCAGACCTCGTACCCGACGATGAAGAGCGGGGTGATGACCACGAGCATCGCGACGGCGAGCAGCACGTCCAGCCGCCACCGGGCCAGGGTGACCCCGTAGTCGCGGGCGTCCTCACCGGTGCCCCGCATGGCGGCGAGCGGCAGGTAGAGGAAGGCCACCACCGCGGTCACCTTCGCCCAGGGCGGCGGCGCGAGCAGCGACGCGGCGACGATCGCGGCGAAGGCCACCGCCCACAGCGACAGCGCCTGCCGGAGGACGCGCCCGGGCGGCAGGGCCTCCACCGTCACGGCAGGCGCCCCAGCTGTGCGCGGACCGACGACATGGCCGCGACGCGGGAGGAGGAGCTCCGCCGGACGGTGACCACCCCGGCGAGGCGTCCCTGGCGGTCCAGCACCGGGCTCCCCGGGGGCAGGCGGAGCGAGATCTCGAACCATGGCCCCGGGGCCCGGCTCACCTTGCCCAGCTGGGGCTTCTTCCCGTCCGGGCCGATGCCCACCACCCACTCCCCGGGGACGAGCGGCTCCAGGCGTGTCGCCGGCGCGGGGAACGGACCGTCGCCGTCGATGGCCAGGAGGACGAGACCGAGCTCGCTGAGCCTCTCCACCACCCGGGCCGTACGGCGCGCCTCGCCCATCTCGACGAGAGCCGCGGTGCCGTGCACCAGCCCGTCGGGGGTGAGCACCTGTCCGTCGGTCCCCACCAGCACCCCCGGCCCGGTGCCGGTGCCGAGGACGCGCACCCAGGCGCGGCCACCCGTCTCGGCGGCGCGGCGGAGCGCGCTCGAGGACGGAGGCGTCGACGCGGCGGACCCGCCGAGCGCGAGCGCCGCGAGCACCGCGACCAGCGTCGTGCTCAATGCCGGAGAGCCTCGGCTTCCAGCCGCCGCCAGAGGCCCGACGAGGAGGCGAAGGTGAAGAGCACCTGTGCGGCCTGGAGCCGCGCTCCTTCGGCGAGCTTCTGCGCGACCGCCTTCTCCAGGCGCACGCCCTCCAGCCACGAGCCGTTGGTGGACCCGGGGTCCTCCACCGTCCAGCCCTCCGGCGCCTGGCGGAAGACGAGGTGGACCTGGCTCACGGTGCCCTCCTCGATCACCAGGTCGCAGGACGCGCTCCGCCCGAGGGTGATCTCCGTGCCGTCCCGGACCACCGGCTCGAGGGCGATGGCCTGGGCGGAGCCCTCGAGCGGCGCGGCCAGCGTGGGCGGCATCAGCAGGGTCTGATTGCCGTCGGGGTGCGTGGAGTGCCAGGCCGTGGGCTCGCGCAGCAGCCACGGGTGGGGATGGGCCCGCGCGAACGCGGCCTCGTCGCGCAGGTCCAGCTCCGGGAGCAGCGTCGAGAGGAGGAAGCTCTTCATCCGGACCCCCGCTGCCGGAGTCCCCAGAAGCGCTGCTGGAGCCCGAGGTTCAGTGGATCGAGCTCGAGGGCTCGCTCGTACGCCTCGAGCGCCTGTGTTCGCTGACCGCTCGACTCGAAGCCCCGGGCCGCTGCCGCCTGGATCTGCGCCCGCGCGTCCGCCCCGGGGTGAGTGGCGAGGAAGCGGGCCCGGTGCTGCTCGAGGACGGTCACCGTGAGCCCCGCGGCGATGCAGCGCGCCACCCCGCGGAAGTTCCCCGCCTCGGCGTCGACCTCCACCCTCCGGTTGGGGGTGGAGATGCGCTCGACGGACTCGTTCAGCTTGACCAGCAGCCGTCTCGCCTCGTCCTGCTGGCTCGGGTTCGCCCCGCGGGCCTGGACGCCGTCGAGCTCGTTGCGCAGCTCGCGCCATCGCGAGCGGACGTCGTCGAACTCGGCGTCCTTGACCAGGCCCAGCCGGGCGTAGGGGTCGGTGGGGGCGGTGCGGGCGCGGGACAGGATGCGCTCCACGTCTGGATCTCCTGCGCCCTTGGGGGTCAGGGGGGCCAGGCCCTTCAGCCTCCGGGACACCGCTTCCTTGAACGGCGGCGCCGGCTCGAGGAACTGCAGCGCGACGCCGGCGGCGAAGCCCCAGGCCCGGGCCTGCAGCTCGGGGACCTGCCGCACCACCTCGGCGCGGGTGAGCGCCCCCGGCGGGCTCTCGAGCGACACCTGCACCCGGGTGAACAGGGCGGGCAGCGGCTCGGGCACGCAGGCGTAGACGCCGGCGCGCGACAGGTCGCGGAGGTCCACCGTCTGCGGCGCATTGTCGATGATCAGCGTCCCCCGGAAGGTCACCGGGGTCGGCACGGTGGCGCTGGCCGGAGCGGGCGCGTGGGTGACGTGCGGGGTGGGGACGCGCGGGGCGACCTCGGTGGGCGAGCCCGAGAGGGGCGTCACCGGCCCCTGGCTCGCCGCGGTGCGGGTGAGCGCACGCTCCAGCGCGGCCCGGAACGCGTCGGCGTCCGAGAAGCGGTCCTCGCGGCGCTTGGCCAGCGCGCCGAGGATGGCGTCGTTCCAGGCCTGGCTCACCCGCGGGTTCAGGTCGCGCGGCGGGGTGGGGGGCGTGTCCCGGTGGGCGATGAGGATGCCCGTGACGCCACCGGCGGTGAACGGTAGCCGCCCGGTCGCGAGCCGGTAGGCGATGATCCCGAGCGCGTAGAGGTCGGCGCGGCCGTCCAGCCCCTCACCCGAGCCCTGCTCGGGGGCCATGTACTCCGGCGTGCCGACGATCCACCCGGCGTGGGTCTGACCTTCCTGCGTCTCGCTGCCGAAGAGCTTCGCGATCCCGAAGTCGAGGATCTTCACGAAGGGCGGACCGTCTCGCCGGCAGAGGAAGATGTTCTCCGGCTTGAGGTCGCGGTGCACCACCCCGCGGGCGTGCGCGGCCTGGAGCGCCTGGCAGACCTGGATGAGGACCGGCAGGGCCTGCTCCGGGGCCATGGGTCCGGGCGGCGCGGCGGAGAGCGGCTCGCCCTCCAGGTACTCCATGATCAGGTAGTACCGCCGGGGCGGCACCACGTTCATGTCGAAGATGTTGACGATGTTCGGGTGGCCGATGAGGTTGACCGCCCGCGCCTCGGCGTAGAACCGCTGCACGAGCGAGGCGTCGGAGGCGAGGTGCTCGTGAAGCACCTTCACCGCGACCTTGCTGCCGATGAGGGTCTGCTCGCCCAGATAGACCGAGCCCATCCCGCCGTGGCCGATCCGCCGGACGAGGCGGAAGCTGCCCACCGTGGTGCCCAGGAGTGGATCGGGCGCGCTTGTCGCTTGGGTCGAGGACATCGCGGGGGAGGAAACCGAAAATGTCCCACGCCGCGATGACAGGTGCAAAGCGCCGGGACCACTCTGGCGACCGTTTGCGCGGACGGCCCCCGGGCCGGAAGGACCCGCCGGCGATCGGGCTCAGCCCCCCGTGCCCAGGGGGACGCCGGTGGAAGCGCGCGGGAGCGCGCCAGCGATGAGGCTCAGCCGCCCGCGCGGGCCCTGCGGCGGCGGATCTCCGCCAGGAACTCCTCGGGCCCACGCGTGTTGAGCACGTCCGAGGTCCGGGCCCCACCCTTCCGCGCGGTGTGGATGGCAAACGCCACGTTGTGGAGGGCATGCGTGCTGTGTGCGTCCGCCGAGACCACCAGGCGTGCTCCGGCCTTGAGCGCGAGGCGCACATGCTCGGCCGAGAGGTCGAGCCGGTCCGGGTTGCCGTTCACCTCCAGCAGAACTCCCCGCTTCGCCGCGCGCTCCACCACCGCCGGGATGTTGAGCGGCGACGGGTCGCGCCTCTGCAGCAGCCGCCCGGTGGGATGTCCGAGCACGTCGGTGCAGGGGTGGTCGAGCGCCTTGAGGACCCGCGCGGTCATCGCCGCCTCGTCCTGCCCGTGGCGGACGTGCACCGAGGCGATGACGACGTCCAGCTCGGCGAGGAGCTGGTCGGAGAGGTCCAGCGCCCCGTCCTCGAGGATGTCCACCTCCAGTCCCTTGAAGAGGCGCAGCTCGGGCACCGCCTCCTGCACCCGGGCGATCTCCTCCCACTGGGAGCGGACGCGCGTTTCGTCCAGCCCGCCGGCGTACGCGGCGGCCGCGCTGTGGTCGGTGACGGTGAGGTAGCGGAGCCCCATGGCGGCGGCGGCGCGGGCCATCGCCTCGAGGCTGGACTTGCCGTCGCTCCAGGTGGAGTGGCTGTGCACCACGCCCTGCACCGCCGTGGCCAGGAGGAGATCTGCGGGCAGGGTGCCGGCGAGTGCCGCCTCGAACTCGCCCACGTCCTCCCGGAGCTCGGGAGGGACGTAGGACATCCCCAGGAGCGCATAGAGCGCCTCCTCGGTTGGAACGGGCAGCTTCTCCTCGCCCCGGAACACGCCCCACTCGCTGATGGTCAGGCCCAGATCGCGCGCCCGCCCGCGGAGCCGGACGTGGTGCGCCTTGGACCCGGTGAAGTGATGGAGCGCGGTCGCGTAGTCCTCATCGGGAAGGACGCGCAGGTCCACCTGGAGCCCATCCTCCATCCGGACCGAGCACTTGCTGTCGCCCTGCCCCAGGACCTCCTGCACGCCCATCTGGCGGGCGAGGACCGCGAGCACCGGAGCAGCCTCGGGCGCCGAGGCGACGATGTCGACGTCGGAGACCAGCTCGCACCATCGCCGGACGCTCCCGGCCACCTCGGCCCGCGCCACCCCCGGGGCGGCCCGCACCTCGGAGAGGAGCGCCTGGGCGATGGGCAGGACGTCTCCCAGCCGCCGGCGGGCGTGGGCCGAGCGGTACTGCTCGATGCCGGCGAGGATCTTCTGCTCGCTCCGCTCCCCGAACCCCTTGAGCCCGCGGACCCGCTGGTCCCGGCAGGCCTGCTCCAGCTGCTCGATGCTGCCCACCCCGAGCGCCTTGTGGAGGGCGGCGGCCTTCTTCGAGCCGAGGTCCGGCAGCCGAAGGAGCTCGAGGATGCCGGGCGGGAACTCCCCCCGGAGCTGCTCGAGGAGCGGGAGGGTCCCGGTGCGGTGGAGCTCGGTGATCTTCTCCGCCAGAGCGGGTCCGATGTTCGGCAGCTCGGTGAGGCGGCCCTCGCGCACGAGGGTGTCCAGATCGCCGCTGAAGCCGGCCATCCGGTCTGCGCCAAAGTCGTAGGCGCGTGACTTGTAGAAATCTTCGCCCTTCAGCTGGAGGTACTGTGAGACCTCGCGCAGGGCCCGGGCGATGCTCAGGGGATCCATGTGTCGGGAGAGTCTCTTGTTAATGTCTCGGGCCGACAGATGCGAATCGAGCTTGGAGCGGCGGACCTGGAAGAAGGAGAGCTGCGGGGATACGACCTGGGCAAGCGCGCGGTGTGCGTCGCGCGGGTGAAAGGCCGATACAAGGCTCTGGACGACTGGTGCAACCATGCGGGATGCCTGCTCTCCGGCGGCCGGGTGGATGGCAACCTGGTCGTCTGCCCCTGCCATGAGGTGGGGTTCGACCTGGACACCGGGGCCAACGCCACCTCGCCTGGCGTGTGCGACGACCAGCCGACGGCCAGGGTCAGCGTCGAGGCGGGGAGACTGATGCTCGAGGTGGAGGAGGGCTCCTGATGGGGCACGGGCACGACCACAAGCATGGGCACGGACACCATGGCGAGCACGCGCACGGGGAGAAGGCGCCCGCCCATGGCCCGAGCCCGGCCCGGGAGCACCGCAGCGACGCGCCGACGCACGTCGCGTGCTTCGTCCTGACCTGCTCGGACTCCCGGGCGCACGCCGACGACGTGAGCGGCCGGGCGCTCCGCGAGGGGCTGGAGGCCGCGGGGCACACCGTGGTGGGGCAGACGGTGGTGCGTGACGAGCCGGAGCAGATCCGGGCGGCGGTCGAGCGGGGGCTGGAGGGCGGCGCGCGGGCGGTGCTGGTCACCGGAGGGACGGGCATCACCGGACGGGACCAGACGGTGGAGGCGATCCGTCCGCTGCTGGAGAAGGAGATCCCCGGCTTCGGCGAGCTCTTCCGGATGCTCTCCTTCCAGGAGATCGGAAGCGCGGCCTGGCTCTCCCGGGCCCTCGCCGGCACGGTCCGTGGAACGCTGGTCTTCGTCCTTCCCGGCAGCCCGAACGCGGTCCGGCTCGCGCTGGACCGGCTCATCCTTCCCGAGCTCGGGCACGCGGTGCGCGAGCTGAGCCGGTAGAGGATGGCCCGGAGCCGCACCCACCGGCTGTCTCCAGAGCGAGCGGGACGTCTGCGCCTCGCGCTCGACCGGCTCGAGCGGGCCTCACCGCCCCGGCGACGGCTGCCGCTGGATCCGGTGTCGCTCCCGCATCGGTACCGCGATCCACGGGACGTCGAGGTCGCGGGGCTGCTCGCGGCCTCGCTGGCCTACGGCCGGGCCGACCTCTTCCTCCCCAAGATCTCCCGGCTCCTCGAGGGGATGGGCCCCTCGCCTGCGGCCTTCGTCCGTGCGCTGGACGTGGCCGGGGCGCGCACATTGCTCAGGGGCTTCGTCTACCGCTTCAACGTCGGCGCGGACGTCGCGGTGCTCCTTTTCGGGATGGGGCGGATGCTCGAGCGTCGCGGCTCCCTGGAGGCGGGGTTCGTCGCGGCGCGCGAGGCGAGCGAGGACCTGCACGGGGCGCTCGGAGCGTTCGTCCGCGAGCTGCGCGAGGTGAATGTCCGCGCGATCGAGCGGGCGCTGGGGAAGACGCGCGGGCTGGACCACCTGCTCCCCGTGCCGCTCGGTGCGGGCGCCGCGAAGCGGCTGCACCTCTATCTGCGCTGGATGGTCCGAGGTCCGGACGCGGTGGACCTGGGCATCTGGAAGCGCGTTCCGCCGAGCGCACTGCTCGTTCCGCTGGACACGCACGTCGCGCGGCTCGCATGGCGACTGGGCCTGTTCCGCCGGCGGACGATGGGCTGGGCGGCGTCGGAGGACATCACGGCGAATCTCCGGGTCATCGATCCGGTGGATCCGGTTCGCTTCGACTTCGTGCTCTGCCACCACGGGATGAGCGGCGCGTGTCCGCCGCGAGCACGCGCGGAGTTGTGTACTCGGTGTGCTCTGCAACCGGAGTGCGCCGTCGGGCGCAGTCTCGTTGCTCGTAGGAACTGAGGAGCGGGCGCGGATCGCGAGTCGGCCGCCGCCGGCAGGTCTAGCGGGAGCGCGAGAGAGCCGCGGTGACGGCGGCGGCGCCGGACGGATCGGCGCGGCCGCTCCGGGTCACGCTCACCCGGACGCAGGCCTTCCCACGGCCGAGGTAGACGGCGTCCTGGCCGGTCCAGGTCGGGACTCCGAGCTCGAGGGACTCTCGTGCTCCAGCGCCGGCGGCAATCCGGCAGCGGACCTCCGCCTCGGCGGCGTTGAACCACGTCCGCACCTCGAATCGCAGCTCCACGTCGCCTCCGGTGAGGGTCCACCGCGTCGAGTCGCGGAGCTCGTCCCCGGCCGGTCCGGTGAGAGCGACCCGGAGCGCGGTCTCCAGCGCGAATCGATCGACCGCGAACCCGCGGCTCGGAGCCCAGGGGCCGGGCGCGTCGACCAGGACCCGGGTTCCGCCATCGTCATGGCTCTGGTGAGCCTCGGGCACGGAGGGGCCAGACGGGGCGTCGGTCGCCGTGCCGCAGCCGATGATCAGTCCCGAGGCCGCGAGCAGCGCGGGCACCGTCCTTCGGTGGGCGTTCATGGTCGGTTCACCGGGAGCTGCGGCCGCCCGTGGGGGCGGTGACGTTCACTCTGCCCGTCGCCCCGTCGAAGCCCGTCGAGTCGGACGGGTCGAACACCTCCCAGTTGGCGGAGTCGAAGGAGAGCTGGACCTCGTCCAGGGGTGTGCCGTCCGCGGCGCTCGTCTCGTTGAGGCCCACGACGATCACGTTCAGGAGCGTGATCCGGTAGCTGACCGGGCCCTTGCCGTCCGGCCCCTGTCCGAAGTCGAGGATCACCTTCGCGATGATCCGACCCTGGAGCAGCGCCTTGAGCAGCCTGATGCTGGCCACTCCCTGCACCTTGTCGAAGACCACCGGACCGAGCGTCGCCTTCCCGGAGCCGCCGCCCGTGCCGCCGCCGGTGGTTGCCGTCTGACGCCAGGTCTCGGAGAAGTTGAACGCCTCGATCTGCCCCTCGTGACCCTTCGTCGTCGACTCACCGGTGATCCCGTCCACCGTGATGAAGACCTGAGTGGGCGTCGGGGGACTCGCCGTGGCGGCGGACGCGTTCGAGGCGTGGAACAGCGCGACGAGCAGGACGAGGCCGAGGGTTCTTGTCATGCCCGCATCGACCCCTTGCTCGAGGGGCGTTGCGACACTCGAGCGGTACAGATCGCGGCGAGCGCGCGCACGTCAGGTCCACGCGCGTGGAAGGGTGCTCGGAAGGAAGCGCCGCCTGTGTGAGGCGCGGCCTTTGGGGTGGGTCACGAGTCGCCCCTCGATCCGCAGCGGAGTCACACCCGGTGGGCAGAGGTGTGGGTGCAACGCGTCAGCAAGGAGGGTTCTACTGGGAAAGGTCCATGTCCGTTGGCGCGGCCGGAGGCGGACGGGACCAGGGGAGAGAGCACGTGAAGAGCTGGTGGATGGCGTGTGTCGCGGCGCTGGGTGTCGCGCTCGCTGGATGTGGCTCGAGCTCGAGCTGCAAGGAGGCGTGCGACAAGCTCGTGTCCTGCAACCTCAACTCGTCGGGCTTCTCCTGCGACGCGAGCTGCGGGAGTCCGGACGCCACGTGCGCCCAGTGCGTGAACAGCGACAGCTGCTCGGACATCACCACCGGGAAGTGCGCGTCGAGCTGCCCCGACGCGACGTTCACGCCGAAGTAGTCGAGCGCTTCCGCCTCCGGGCGTGCAGCGCGAGCGCGACCAGCACGACCCCGGCGATCGAACCGGCGAGGACCGCCCATCGCGGCGAGGCCGGGTCGGGCGCGCGCGGACGTACGGTCGCGTCGCCGAGGACGATGACGTTCGCCCAGGCGGCGGGCGCAAGGCCGCGCCGATTCAGTGCGCGCTTCGCCGCAGTCATCGCTTCCCCTACGGAAACGCCTCGACGGAGTTCCTTGTAGAAGGCGTGGAAGAGCGCACGCTGCTCGTCGTCCCGGACTTGCGAAAGCGTTCCAAGCACCGAGGACGCACCACCGGCGAAGAAGCCGCGCGCGACGCTGAGCACCCCCTCGCCAAGTCGAAACGCACCCAGAGAGGTGTCGCAGGCTGCAAGGACGACCGTCTTTCCCCTCCAGTCGAACTTCTGGATGTCGGAGACCATCAGGCGACCGGACCCGGTAGGGCTCGGAGCAAGGAGGAGGAACGACTTGCCAGGTTCTCGCTGGTTGACGACGCCATGAGCGGCGAAGTGAACCAGCGACGCTTGCCCGAACTCCGTGCCCAGGAGCTTCTCCGGCGTGGCGTCCCGACCGGCGAAGAGCCGGCTACCGCGCGGAAAGGCCTCGACCGCCTCTTGGGCCTCTTCCCGGGCATGGAGCAGCGGCGCGAGCAGACCGGGTTCCACCTCGCCGCGCGTCTCGGCGACCTTGACCGCTGGACCGTCAGGCGTGTTCGCAAAGGCGAGCGCGACACCCGCGAGGGCCGGAGCACGTTGGCGCAGGTGAAGCCAGATCGTCGCCGAGGGGACGACCGAGAGTGCGTATCGTTCGACGAGGTAAGGAGGAGAACCGGTCTCGCTCAGTGCGTCGAACGGCAATCGGTGGAGCGGTCCATCCGGAACGAGGATCAATGAGCGGGTCTCGGGTGGGAGTACCGAAAGGACCGGCCGCAACACCTCGGCGTAGAGTCGCCTCGCACCAAGCTCGGCTCCTGCCTGGCGCGCGTCGACGAGTGAAGTCCAGGCCTTTACCGCCGGTTCGAGTTCCTTCCCGGGGGGAAGTGGGACGACTTGCAAGCTCCCCCTCGTCAAGACGAACGCCCAGGAGCTGCCTCTGGTGTACGGGACCACCGAATTGGGCACGGTCGCCCAGATCGTGAAAGACACGAGCGCCTCATCCGGCGCCAGGGAGGCCTGGATCTCTTTCGCCTCCGGGATCTGCTCTTTCCGAGCACCGTTGCTTCGTGTCAGGAGCGAGTTCAGAAGCACGCGCGCTCTCAGTTGCTCCGTCACATGAAAGGCGAGGGCCACGTCCTCGGGCTCACGTCGCTTGCCCCGCAAGAGATCGTTGGCGAACGCCTTGTAGGCCGTGTCGTAGAACCAGTCTCCGGCGATTCGTAGCTCGTCGTCAGTCTCCCGGCCCCGGGACGCCTCAGATGCCGCGATCGCCTTCCGACCCCAGCTCACTCCCTCGGAGTGTGACCCGGCGACCAGCTCCGCGTGCGCACGCGCCAGCATGTAAGTCCAGAGCGACCAGCTCTGGTTCAGCTTGCGTGCGAGGTCAAGGGCGCGTTGTTGATCCTCTGCATCCCCCTGGAGCAGCAGCTCGATCGGAAGGGGATGAGGAGCATGGCGATTGGCGAGCTCGCGGCCCTCGGGCGTCGGACCCAGCAGGAGCGCCAGAACCCTCTCCGCCGTGTTCGTTCCGATGTCAGCCTGATTGTAGTCGCGCAGGCCGAGCCGTTGCTGCGCGTCCAGTGCCTGTCGCAGGACACGTTCGGCCTCCGAGCGGTCCACCACTCCCTGCCAGGCGAGCCTTGCGGTTGCAGTGGCGAATCCACCCAGCGCTGCTGCGTGAGCAACGGAACCTGGGGGCGTTATCTGCAGAATGCGGGAATAGCGTTCTCGAGCCTTCAACGGTTCCCCCATCGCATTTTCGAAGCGCGCGCGCGTGGTTGCCTCGAGGACCACCAGCCAGGGGGGTGGGTTCCCTGGCAGGGCATCCAGAGCTTTCTCGGCTTCGCGCCCGGCGCTTTCGCTCTGCATCAGCATGCTCCAGCGGATACGAGCGATCGCTGCGAGTCGAATCATGCTGGGGTCGCCGATCCGACGCGCGAGGTCAGCGGACTCCGCGAGCATCGGCTCGGCGTTCGAGCAGTCTTCCATCGTGTGATCACAGCGCCACTCGACGAAGGCAAGCTGAGCGAGGAAGATGTCGGCGGGCTCGCCGCGGCGGCGCAGCGCGAGCACCGGTTGCTCGAAATCGTCCCGGCTCACATGTTCGCGACGGTAACTGCGCATCAGCGCGCGGTAGAGGCGAGCGTGAGGCTCCCCCGGTTTCCGGCGCAGGACCTCGTCGAGGATCGCGGCGACCTCCGGTGCGCGGTCCGGCAATCCAGGGGTCCCGAGGCAGAGGTACTCGAGGAACGAGTCGGGTCCCCGGCGGAGGTTCTGTAAGCAGGCATCGAGAGGAGACGGCGGTCCCGCGCGAGCCTCCACCACGAGGATGCTCACGACGAGCGCGAGACGGACGAGCAGGATCTGACGCACCGGATACCCCCCCACCGGCACACGACCGCGACGGGCCGAAACCCTACCCCAGGATCCTCCCCAGCCGCACGTCCTCGGGGTACGGGATGGGGTCCGGCTGGCGCCCCGCGCGGACCTCCTCCTGGCGCGCCACCCACCATGCGGGGTCCAGCAGGTCCCCGTGCAGCTCCAGGAACAGCTCGCGCAACCGCCCGGGCGGGAACAGGAACTGGAGGAACTCCTCGGGAAACACGTCCCTCGGCCCCACGTGGAACCACGGCTCCGCCGACGCCTCCTCCACCTCGTCGCGGGCCATCGGCATTCGCCGGAAGGCCACGTCGGTCAGCAGCGAGATCTCGTCGTAGTCGTAGAACACCACCCGCCCGCGCCCGGTGATCCCGAAGTTCTTGAGCAGCAGGTCCCCGGGAAAGATGTTCGCGTCCGCGAGGTCCCGGATCGCCCGGCCGAACTCCCGCACCGCGTGGCTCTGCTGCGCGAGGTCCGCCCGGTCGAGCCACAGGTCCAGCGGCGTCATCCGCCGCTCGACGTAGAGATGCTTCAACACCAGCCGGTCCCCCTCCCGGTGCACGCTCTGCGCGCACGAGCGCTGCAGCTCCGCCAGGACCGTGGGGTGCATTCGCCCGGCGGGGAAGAGCACGTCCGAGTACTCCATCGCGTCCGGCAGCCGCCCCACCCGGTCGTGGTACTTCACCAGGAGGTACTTCGCCCGGACCTCCTCACGGGTGATCTGCTTCGGCGGCGGGAACTCGTCGCGGATCACCTTGAACACCCAGGGGAACGAGGGGAGGGTGAACACCAGCATCACCAGGCCGCGCGCCCCCGGTGCCTGCACGAACGCATCGGTGGAGTGCTTCAGGCTCGCCTGAAGGTCCCGGTAGAAGAGCGTCTTGCCCTGCTTCTGCAGGCCCACCGACGTGTACAGCTCCGCCTTCGACTTCCCCGGCATCAGCTGGTTGAGGAAGGCGACGAGCTCGGAGGGCACGTCCATGTCGACCATGAAGTAGGCCCGCGAGAGGCTGAAGAGCGCCGCGAGGTGCTCGGGCTTCACCAGCAGCGCGTCCACGTACAGCCCTCGCCCCGAGCTCGCATGGCGCAGGCACGCGACGAAAGGCGTCTGCTGGTTTCCGTTGAGGAGGCGTCCCACGACGTACGCACCCATGTCGCGGAAGAACACCGAGGACAGGATCTGGACCTGGAAGTTCAGCTGTCGCTCACGCCGTCCCGGCAGTCGCTCGCGCAGCGCGATCATCACCTTGCGCAGGTCTCTCCGGAGGTTCTCGAAGGGCAGCGACAGTCCCAGGCTCCGGGAGATGGCGCGGAACGTGGTGAGGAGGTTCCCCGAGTCCGGGTACCAGGACCTCCACGTGACGTCGTCGGTCTCGACGAACTCCGTCGCCACCGCCTGACGCCAGAAGATGTACTCGTTCCGGTAGTAGGTCCGGGCGAGCACGCGACAGGCGACGGAGTTGTAGAAGGTCTCCGCGCACTCCGGTCGCTTGTGGTCGTAGAGCAGCCCGATCAGCGCCTGCTTCACCTGCGGCCAGAGCGTCTCCTCGGTGCGAGCCTCGGGGTAGAGGCGCAGCACCGCGTCCACCGATTCCCGCACCTGCTCGTCGTACGTCCCGATGCCCAGCCGGCTCAGCTCGTGCGCCCTGGCGCGGTCTTTCCGCTCGAACGCCTCCCGCGCGGCGGCGCTCAGAGCCCGGAACTGCTCCCACCGCTTCTCGAAGCCGTCGAGGATGGTGCTCGCGATCGCGTGTGGAGTACTCATCGGGCCGGATGCGGATCCAGGTATTCTGGCAGGGATTCGCCTAGGGTGACTGCATGGCCAAACGTCCGAACCTCGTCCTCCTGACGGTTCTGCTGTTCGCCGCCTCGTCCACACCCCGCGCGGCGCCCGCTGCGGACGCCGGTCAGCCCGCACCCCCGTCCCAGTCGGTGGTCTCGGCGCTCAAGGACCGGCAGGGTCGCCCCGTGGGGACCGTGACCCTCACCGAGACGCCGCACGGCCTGCTCGTGCGCGGGACCGTCGAGGGGCTCCACCCCGGCCCGCACGCGATCCACTTCCACGAGACCGGAAAGTGCGAGCCGCCGTTCACCAGCGCCGGTGGCCACTTCAATCCGTCGCAGAAGACGCACGGGGTGCTGAGCCCCGGGGGTCCGCACGGAGGGGACCTACCCAATCTGGTGGTGCCGGCGTCGGGGAAGCTCGACTTCGAGACCTTCGCCCCCGGGCTGTCGCTGAGCTCCGGCCCTGGCGCCGTCCTCGACTCGGACGGCACCGCGATCGTCGTCCACGCCAAGGCCGACGATCACGTGTCTCAGCCGGCCGGCGACTCGGGCGATCGCATCGCCTGCGGGATCCTGTCCCGCTGATCGGGCGCCGGACGGGAGGCGGTGGATGCGGTTCATCGATCGCGAGGAGGTCGCCCGGCGGCTCACCCATCCCGCGGCGATCCGCATCGTGCGCGAGGCGATGCTCGCCCTCTCCCGCGGCGAGACCCGTCAGCTGCTCCGCTCCATCCTCCCGCTCTCGACCGGACGTCTGTACGGGTCGATGACCGGCGCGCTCGGCGCCCGCGGCCCCTTCGGGTCGAAGGTGCTCAGCGTGTTCGAGGAGAACGTCGCCCGGGGGCGGCAGTCCCACCAGGGGCTGGTGCTCCTCTTCGATCCGGACTCGGGCGAGCCGGTCTGCGCCGTCCACGCCGGTGAGCTCACCGCCATCCGCACCGCGGCTGCCAGCGCGGTGGCGACCGATGCGCTCGCGCGGAAGGACGCGCGGACCCTGGCCATCCTCGGCTGCGGTGAGCAGGCCGCCACCCACCTTCGATCGATCCGCGAGGTCCGGCCGCTGGAACGGGTCACCGTCTGGGGCCGCTCTCCGGAGCGCGCCGCGGCGTTCGCGACGCGGATGGAACGCGAGGTCGGGCTCCCCGTCCGCGCCGTGCCTTCGGCGCGAGAGGCGGTCGCCGAGGCCGACGTCGTGTGCACCGTCACCGCCGCCGCCGAGCCAGTCCTCCTGGGCGCCTGGGTCCGTCCGGGGACCCACCTGAACCTCGTCGGCTCGAGCTACCTCGGTCCGGTGGAGGTGGACGACGCGCTGGTGGTCCGCTCGCGCTTCTTCGCCGACAGCCGCGAGGGCTGCCTCCGTCAGGGAGCGGAGTTCGTGAAGGCCCGGGACGCCGGGTTGATCGGCGACGACCACCTGGTGGCCGAGATCGGCGAGGTGCTGTCCGGAGCGGTCGCCGGGCGCCGCACCCCCGAGGAGGTCACCGCCTACAAGTCACTCGGACACATCGTGCAGGATCTGTCCACCGCGTGGGCGCTGTACTCCGGAGACCTGTGATGGCCGACCTTCACTTCGAGGAGATCCGCGACGCCTGTGCCCAGCTCCACGCACGCGGCCTGCTCGCCGCCGCCGATGGAAACGTGAGCGTGCGCCTGGCGGACGACACGGTCCTCCTCACTCCCGCGGGCGTGAACAAGGCCCGGTTGCCACCGGGGTCGCTCGCCCGCGTCGCGCTCGACGGCCGCATCCTCCAGGGCCAGCCCTCGACGGAGCGCGCGATGCACCTCGCGGTCTACCGGGCCTGCCCGGGGGCGCGGGTCGTCGTCCACGCGCATCCACCCACCGCCATCGCCTGGACCCTCGCCCGACCCCAGCTGACCGAGCTGCCCACCGACGCGCTCCCCGAGCTGCTCCTCGCCGCAGGCCGGGTCCCCATCGTTCCCTACGCGCGACCCGGTACCGAGGAGATGGGCGCGGTCCTGCTGCCGTTCCTGCCCGCGCACCGGCTCCTGCTCCTGTCGCGTCACGGCGCGCTCGCCTGGGGCGAATCCATCCAGGAGGCGGTGAACGGCATCGAGCGGGTGGAGCACAGCGCGCTCATCCTCAAGGTTGCCGAGGAGCTGGGAGGCGTGACCCCGCTGCCGCCGCTGGAGCTGGAGGAGCTCCGCGCGCTGCGGGCCCGCATCGGACCGAGGCTCCTGTGAAGCACATCGACGGCGTCGCGCTCCGCGCCGGACCCCGCCGCTTCGAGATCCTGGATCAGACTCGCCTTCCCGACGCGGAGATCTGGGTCGACGGGAGCGACCCGGCGGCGATGGTCGTCCACATCCAGCGACTGTCGGTCCGGGGCGCTCCGCTGATCGGGGTGGCCGCAGCCCTCAGCGTCGCCGCCGCCGCCGAGCGGGGCGCGGATCGGTCCGCTCTCCGCCTCGCCATCGAGGGCCTTCGCCGCGCGCGACCGACCGCGGTGAACCTCGCCTGGGCGATGGACCGTCTCCGCGCCGTGCTCGACGCCGGTGGAAGCTCTGCGGACCTGATTCGCGAGGCGGAGACGATCCACGACGAGGACGTCGCCGCGTGCGAGCGGATGGGGGACCTCGGCGCCGACCTCGTCCACGACGGCGAGCAGCTGCTCACCCACTGCAACGCCGGCGCGCTGGCGACCGCGGGCATCGGCAGCGCCCTCGGCGTCATCCACCGCGCGCACGCCCGGGGCCGTGGGATCCACGTCTGGGTGAACGAGACCAGGCCGCTGCTCCAGGGGGCGCGGCTCACCGCCTGGGAGCTGGGGCGACTGGGGGTGCCGTACACCCTCGTCACCGAGGGCATGGACGGGGCCCTGTTCCGTGCGGGCAAGGTGAGCCGGGTCATCGTCGGCGCGGACCGGGTGGCGCGGAACGGCGACTTCGCGAACAAGGTCGGGACCTACACGGTCGCGGTCATCGCCCGGGCGCACGGCGTGCCGTTCCACCCCGTCGCGCCCTGGTCGACGGTCGATCTGCAGTGCCCCTCCGGAGACGCCATCCCCATCGAGCAGCGGGCCCCGGAGGAGGTGCACGGCGCACGCGGCGTCCGGTGGGCACCGGCCTCGGCGCGCGTCTTCAACCCCGCGTTCGATGTCACGCCGGTCTCGCTCGTGACCTCGCTCGTCACCGAGCGTGGCGTGTTCGACGGCGAGCAGCTCGCGGCCGGCGCACTCGCCCGCGTGGGGTGAGAGTCGACCGTCAGGCCCGCAGGCCGAAGATCGACCGGAGGCGATCGAGGATCCAGTTCGCCTCGCGGACCTCCACCACGTTTCCGCCCGCCTCGGCCACCGCCCGGAGCTGTCCGCGCCGGTGGGCCAGCGCCTCGGAGAGCAGGCCCGCCAGCGCCGGCTGCTCGTCGAAGAGCTGGGCGAAGGTCGGGCGGTCGAGCTCGAAGAGCACCGCGTCCTCGGCCGCCACCACCGTGGCGGACCGGGGCTCGCCGGTGAGGAGCGACATCTCGCCGAAGTACTGTCCGCGTCCGAGCCGCGTCACCTCCACGCCCCGACCGGTGAGGATGGAGACGCTCCCGCCGGCCACCACGTAGAAGGTCTGCCCGGGAGCGCCCTGCTCGATGATCCGCTCCCCGTGGCCGAAGCGGCGCGCCACCATCTCGTGCGCGACCCGCTCCCGCTCCGCCGGACCGAGGACGCGGAACAGGTCCACCTCGTCCAGGAGCGCGATCCGGTGCGCGACCGGGAATTCGATGATCTGCTGGTCGGGGAACCGGTGGTGGAGGACGGACTGGTGGAACGGCACCTCGATGCCCTCCCGCCGCAGCCGGTACCAGAGACGGGTGAGGATCTCGTCGCGCGCCCAGTTGGTCCGCGTCACGTCGGCGACGTAGCAGCGGATCCGGTACTTGATGCCCGAGCTCTCGTACGCCCAGGTGCGGATCCGGGCGGTCGGCTCGGCCAGGACGAGCGGTACCTCCGCCAGCGTCTCCCGGATGACCGCCTTCACCCGGTTGGGCGGAGTGTCGTAGGTGAGCTCGACGTAGGTGTCGAAGCCCACCGGCTCCGTCCCGCTCGAGTAGTTCTTCACCCCCTGCTTGCTGAAGGTGGTGTTCGGAAGGGAGATGACCTCCCGGCGCTTGTTCTCGACCCGGGTGGCGCGCCAGCCGATCTGGACGATGCGCCCGAAGATCTCGTTCCCCACCGAGATGGTGTCCCCGACCTGGAACGGTCGCTCGAGCTGGATCGCCAGGCCGGCGAACAGGTTCCCCAGGGTCTCCTGGAGCGCGAGGCCGATGACCACCGAGACGATGGCCGAACCGGCGAGCAGGCTGGAGAAGTCGATGCGGAACTCGCGCTGGACGATGATCAGCGTGGCGATCAGGTACAGCGTGCCGTCCAGCACGTCGCGGAGGATCTTCGGCGTCGGCCGGCTCCGCACCCGGGCGATCTTCAGGAGCAGCGAGACCCCCAGGCGGATGAACCCGAAGGTCAGGGCCAGCATCCAGGACAGCTCGAGCACCCGGTGCAGCCCGACGGGCAGGTGCTCCCCCCGGTAGAGGTCGACCGTCCGGAGCAGGAGGTAGCCCAGGAAGAGGAACGCCGCGCCGCGCAGGTCCCGCCGGAACTGAGGGTCCCCGCTCAGCGCCTGGAGTCCCAGGAGCAAGACCACCAGCCCCGCGCAGGCGGCGATCAAGCCATGGCTCTGGAGCAGGGGGAGCACCAAGCGCGGTGCGGAGGATGCGGGTCGCTCGGGAGCCCCGTCAAGGTTGACGTCGGCATCCGCTCCGAGCATGTGAGGGAGTTCCGCCGATGGCCCTCTCCGACGTCCAGGGACAGCCCCGTGCCGTCCACGCCCTCCAGGCCGCCCTGTTCCACGGGACGGTGCCTCACGCCTGGCTGCTGGCCGGGCCCTCCGGGGTGGGGAAGGAGCTGGCCGCCCTCGGCATGGCCCAGGCGCTGGTCTGTCCCGTGGCGCCGCTCGTCGGATGCGGGAAGTGCCCGGCCTGTACGCGGGTGGCCCACTTCCACCACCCCGACGTCCTCTGGTTGATGCCGGAGGAGGACGCGGTCCGCCGCAAGCTGGCCGCCCGGAGCGACTTCGACCACGTGCCCTCCCGGGACATCCGGGTGGACCAGGTCCGGCACCTTCAGGAAAGGCTCGCCCTCCGCCCGCTCGAGGCTCCGCGGAAGGTGGTGCTCCTGCTCCCGGCCGAGGCGATGAACCCGCAGGCGCAGAACGCCTTCCTCAAGACGCTCGAGGAGCCGCCCCCCGAGACGGTGCTCCTCCTCGTGACCGCCACTCCGGATCGGCTGCTCCCCACCTTGCGGAGCAGGTGCATCCGGGTGGCCTTCGGGCCGCTGCCCCATGCCTTCGTTCGCGACGAGGTGCAGCGACGCCTAGAGGTGCCGCCGGACGTGGCCGAGGCCGTGGCATCCCTCGCCGACGGGAGCCTGGAGCGGGCGCTGGACCTCGACGCCGAGCGCCTGGCCGACCGCCGGGGACGCATCGAGCGCTTCGAGGCAGTGACCGGATCGGACCTGCGCACCGTGCTCCGCTTCGCCGACGAGGCGGGGAGCAGCCGGGAGGAGGCCGAGGCGACCCTCGCCCTGCTCACCGTCTGGGTGCGGGACGTGGCGGTGACCCGCGCCGGCGGAGGGAGCCTGTTCCACCCCGAGCTGCGCCCGCTGGCCGAGCAGGTGGCCTCGCGCCTCGACGACGACGCGCTCCACCGACGCTTCCGGCTGCTCGACGACGCGATGGTGGCCATCCGCCAGCGGAACGCCTCGCCGCGGCTGCAGCTGGAGCGGATGCTGCTGGAGATGGAGGGATGAGCAAGGTCCTCCCGATCTACCTCTTCTGGGGCGAGGAGTTCCTCGTGCGGAGGGAAGCCGACGCGCTCGCGCGGACGCTGGTCCCCGATGCCGCGGCCGGCCTGAATCTCGCCGTGCTCGACGCGGCGTCGCCCCGGGAGATCGCCGCCGAGCTGATGACCCTGCCGCTCTTCCCCGGCCGGAAGGTGGTGGTGGTCCGCGACCCCGAGTTCCTCGCTCCGAAGAAGGGGCGGGTGGACGCGCTGGGCAAGGTCCGCGAGGCGTGGAAGGCCGGACGGCGAAAGGAGTCGGCCCGCCGGCTGCTGGCCCTGGTCGCCCGCGCCGGCTGGGGCGCGGCGGAGGTGGACCCCTCCGTCCCCGGCGCCCCGCCTGCGGAGGCATGGCGGGAGGAGCTCGGCATCACCCTGGCCGACGCGGACGTGGACTGGCTGCGGGAGATGGCGGCCTTCGTCCGCGAGGAGGGGGTGACCGCTCCCGAGTCGGACGTCTCGCCACTGCTCCAGGCGCTCGAGCGGGGACTGCCCGATGGGCATGCGCTGGTGATGGCCGCGACGGACGTGGACGGCCGCCACCCGCTCCTCAAGCTCGCCCAGAAGCAGGGCTCGGTGGTGGAGCGGAAGATGGGTGGCGGGCGGCTCCGGGACCTGGACCTGAGCGGCGCGGCGAAGAGCTTCCTCGAGGGGACGGGGAAGCGCCTCGGGCCGGGCGCGGAGGAGGCGCTGCGCGACCGGCTCGGCGGACAGATGCGCCTGCTCCAGTCCGAGCTGGAGAAGCTCGTGGCCTACGTCCCCGGGCCGGTCATCCGCCGGGAGGACGTGGAGGCGGTGGTGGCCCGGGTCCGGGAGGAGGAGTTCCTCGAGCTCTCCGACGCGCTCCAGAAGCGCGATCTCCCCGCGGCGCTCCGCTACGTCGATGAGGCGCTGGAGCACGCCGCGCCGCTGATGATCCTCGGCGCGGTCGCGAGCGTGGTCCGCGGCCTCGTCGAGTCCCACGAGCGGATGACTCAGCTCGGCCGCGGCCAGCCGCCGCGCAGCTTCGACGAGTTCAAGTCGCGCATCTTTCCAGCCGTGGAGCGGGAGGCCCGGGAGCACGGGCAGCGGGTGCCGCACCCCTGGGCGGCCTTCCTCGGGATGCAGGCGGCGGCCCGGTACGGAAGGCCGGCCCTGCGGCGGGGACTGCTCGCCTGCGCCGAGGCCGACGTGGCGCTCAAGTCCTCCGGGGCCGGGAAGCTCGTGCTGGAGCGGCTGTTGTGGACCGTGTGTCCTCCAGGCCGTGGCCCTGCATGACGGCGAAACCACTCGGATCCTCCCGTGGCCCCGTGGCGTTAACCTCCCGATGTGGCTCCGGGTTCTTCCCCGTGTGCTCGCCCTGTCGATGACCCAGAGTGGACGACCCCGGCAGGCGGCGCAGCTGACGCTGGTGGGGCCACGCGCACCCAGCGACGAGGCGCTCGTCCGTGCTCACCTGGACGGAGATCGCACGGCCTTCGGGGCCCTGGTGCAGCGGCACCAGCGCCTCGTCCTCGCCCTGGTGCGCCGCTACACCCGGAGTCCCGAGGAGTCGGCGGATCTGGTCCAGCAGTCGTTCCTGCGCGCCTTCGCCGCGGCGGGCCGGGTGTTCCCGCGGATGCGGCTTTCGGAGGAGGGCGCCTTCCGGGCCTGGCTCCTGCGGGTCGCGGTCAACGTGGGGAAGAACCACGCCCGGGACGGTCGCCGCTGGCGGCTGGAGCCGGTGGAGCCTCTCGAGCTCCCCGCCGCGGAGGGCATCGGCGTGACGGAGCGCCTCGAGGCGGAGCAGCGGCGCCGGCTGGTGCGGGCCGCGCTGGACGCGCTCACCCGGAGGCAGCGGGAGGTCTTCGCGCTCCGGGTGGACGGCGAGATGCCGTTCGCCGAGGTGGCGCGAGTCCTCGGCATCACCGAGAACAACGCCAAGGTTCACTTTCACCACGCGGTGCGGAGGCTCCGGGAACGGCTGGGCGTGGAGGTCGAGGGATGAGCATGAACTGCGAGATGCTGGGAGCGCTGCTGTCCGAGCGCCGCCGCGGCGAGCTGTCGCCCGAGGAGTCGCGGGCGCTGGATGCGCATCTGTCGGGGTGCGCGCGGTGCCGCGCGGAGGCCTCGGGCCTCGACGCCGTGCTGGCGGCGGTGGAGCTGCCGCCGGTGAGCATCGCCGAGCTGGAGGCCCTCCGCTCGCGCCGGATCGGCGAGGCGCCTCGGCGGATTCCCCGGAGCAGCGCCTGGAAGGTCCCCGCGGTGCTGGTCGCCGCCGCCGCCGCGGCGGTGCTCACCGTGTCCATCCGGCCCCAGACGACGCACCACCGCTCCGTCGGAACGACTCCGTCGGCTGCGCAGGCGGTGCCCACCGTCCAGGCGCTTCCGGACGACATGTCGCAGGAGCTCTTCCCGGAGATGTCTTCCGACGTGAGCGACGATGGTCAGGCGACGCTCGAGGACGACGTGCGCTCGCTCGAAGGGGCGGGGCTGTTCGGGAACCTCGATGGCTAGAGCCCGAAGGAGCAGGACGATGCGGACCTGGATGGTGCTCGGGATGCTGGCGGTGGCCGGAGCCGCTCAGGCAGCGGGCAAGAAGGCACCGGACCCGGCTGCTGCCGACGCCCGCGCCGGTCAGCTGGACTCGCACGCCCAGATGATGATGACCCTCCAGCTGGCCGAGGCGCTGGAGCTCGACGACGCGGCCACGCTGAAGCTGCGGCAGAGCATCGCGCAGTGGGATGCCCAGCGCGCACCGCTGCGCCAGCAGATGTTCGATCAGGCTCAAGTGCTCCGCCGGGCGGCGAAGGGTGACACCACGGCCTACGGACAGGTGGACCAGGCGATCCAGAAGGTCATCACCCTGCGGACGCAGATCCACCAGGTCGACCAGCAGATGTTCCAGCAGCTCTCGCAGGGGCTGACCCCGCAGAAGAAGGCCAAGCTCGCGCTGGCCATCGCGCGGTTCAAGGAGACGACGCGGGGAATGATGCGCGGCGGGCGTGGCGGACCACGGGGAGAGCCGGACGAGGCGCAGTGACGGCGTCGTCCGGGTCTTTTCCCCGGACACCACAAGGCTGGGTGAGGACGAGCTCCGACCCGCGGCCAGCTGCGCGCGGGTCGGAGCCGTGCAGGAGGAAGTCCGAGCCGCTAGAGTGCCCGGCCCCTCATGCCCGCGAAGAAGAAGTACCTCGTCACGCCTGCGCTTCCCTACGCCAACGGTCCGCTCCACCTGGGCCACGCGGTGGAGTACGTCCTCTGTGACGTGCTCGTCCGCTACCTCCGCTCCGCCGGGCACGAGGTGGTGTTCGTCTGCGCCGACGACCAGCACGGCACGCCGGTCGAGCTGAGCGCGGCGAAGCAGGGGACGAGCCCCGAGGCGTTCGTCGCCGGGGTGTGGGAGCAGCACCGGGCGGACTTCCGGGACCTCGGCATCTCGCTCGATGCCTTCCACTCCACCAACAGCCCCGAGAACAAGCACTACTCGGAGCTCATCTACTCGCGGCTGAAGGACGCAGGGGACATCCTCCGCCGCCCCATCCGGCAGACGTACTGCGAGGTGGACCGGCGCTTCCTCCCCGACCGCTTCGTGCGCGGCACCTGTCCCAACTGCAAGAGCCCGGACCAGTACGGCGATGCCTGCGAGGTCTGCGGGAAGACCTACCGGCCCGAAGAGCTCATCGCTCCCCGCTGCGCGATCTGCGGGACGACGCCGGTGACGCGGGAGAGCGAGCACCTGTTCTTCGCCCTCTCCCGGCACCAGGCCTGGCTCCAGGACGTGGTCCGGAGCCCCGGCTTCCTCCACCCCGCGGTGGCGAACCAGCTCCAGGCCTTCTTCGACCAGGGCCTCCAGGACTGGGACATCAGCCGTGACGCACCGTACTTCGGCTTCCCCATCCCGGGCGAGAAGGACAAGTTCTTCTACGTCTGGCTGGACGCGCCCATCGGCTACGTCTCGGCGACCGAGAAGTGGGCGAAGGACAGCGGGAAAGCGCGCTCGGCGATGGACATCTGGGCGGAGAACTCGGACACCGAGATCCGCCACGTCATCGGCAAGGACATCGTCTACTTCCACGCCCTGTTCTGGCCCACCGTGCTCAAGGTCGCCCGCTTCAAGCGGCCGGCGAAGCTCCACGTCCACGGGCACCTGACGCTCAACGGCGAGAAGATGTCCAAGTCGCGCGGGACCCTGATCAACGTGCGGACCGCGCTCGAGGCGTTCGATCCGGCGTACCTCCGCTACTTCTTCGCCGCGAACCTGGGGCCGGGCCCCGAGGACTTCGACCTGTCGCTGCCCGAGTTCCGGGCGCGGGTGAACGGCGAGCTGGTCAACAACGTGGGAAACCTCGCCAACCGGACGCTGTCGCTGCTGACCGGGCCGCTGGGCGGAACGCTCGCCCCGGCGCCGGGGGAGGCCGGGAAGCCGCTGCTCGAGGCGGCGCTGGCGCGCGTCCGTGAGGTGGTCGAGGCCTACGAGGCGCTCGACTTCCGCGCCGTGGTGCGGACCATCGTCGAGGTGTCGCAGTCGGCGAACCAGTTCCTCCAGGCGCGCGCGCCCTGGGCGAAGGTGAAGACCGACCCCGAGGTGGCGCGGGCCGACCTCTCCGACGTCTCGGACGTCGTCGCGCTGCTGGCCACGTTCCTCGCCCCCATCGTGCCGTCGGTGACCGAGAAGCTCTTCTCGCAGCTCGGCACGGCGCCGGTGACGTTCGCGGACCTCGCTGGCGCGCGCCTGCCGCTGCTTCCCCGCGGACGGCCGCTCGGCACGCCGGCGCCGCTCTTGCCGCGGCTGGAGGAGGCGCAGGTGAACAAGCTCGTCCCGCCCGAGGAGCTGGCCCGTCTCGCCGCCGTCTCGGGCAAGACCTCTCCCGCGACCGCGTCCCCCGGCGCTCCGGCCGCGGCCAGGGAGGCCGCCCCGGACGAGATCGACATCGACGCCTTCGCCCGGGTGGCCCTGCGGGTCGGTCAGGTGCTGGCGGCGGAGCGCGTGCCCAAGGCCGACAAGCTGCTCAAGATGAGCGTGGACGTCGGTGAGGGGAGCCCACGCACCATCGTCGCCGGCATCGCCGAGGTCTACGCACCCGAGACCCTGGTGGGGCGCAAGGTGGTGGTGGTGGCGAACCTCAAGCCGCGCGCGCTCCGGGGCATCGAGTCCCGAGGGATGCTCCTCGCCGCGGGGAGCGGTGGCGCGTCGCTCCGCCTGGTCGACCCCGGTGACCTGCCGCCCGGGAGCCCGGTGAAGTGATGCGGCTGGTGGACGGGCACTGTCACCTCGAGCCCCGGGAGTATCCCGACGTCCCGGCGGTCCTCTCGCGGATGGCGGCTGCAGGCGTGGTGCACGCCGTCGTCGTGGGCCAGTTCCACGCTCCCGGAGACTTCGGGCATGCGCTCGACGTCGCGCGGAAGCATCCCGACCGCCTCACCGCGACGCTGGGAATCCATCCCCATGAGGCGGTGCGGGCCACCGAGGCCGACTTCACCTTCCTCGAGGCGACCTGCCGTCTGCCCGAGGTGCACGCGGTGGGCGAGGCGGGGCTCGACTTCTATTACGACCGTTCGCCCCGCGACGTGCAGGACGCGGTCTTTCGGCGCCAGTGCGCGCTCAGCCGCGCCGTGGACAAGCCGCTGGTGGTGCACGTTCGCGACGCCCACGCCGAATGTGCCGAGGTGCTCCGGAGCGAGAATCCCACTCCGGGCGTCATCCACTGCTTCACCGGCGACCTCGCGGCGGCCCGCACGTACCTCGACCTCGGCTTCCACCTCTCCATCTCCGGCGTGGTGACCTACAAGAAGACCGAGCCGCTCGGCGAGGCGGTCCGCTTCGCGCCCCTCGACCGGCTCCTCGTCGAGACCGACTCGCCCTACCTCGCACCCGTTCCGTACCGCGGGAAGAAGAACGAGCCGGCGTACGTGCTGGAGACGGCGCGGAAGGTGGCCGAGCTGAAGGGGCTCCCGCTCGAGGACGTCGCGGAGGGGACGAGCATCAACGCCGCGCGGGTGTACCGGTTCCGGTTGCCGGAGAGCTGATGCTCGCTCGCGGCGCCCCGCGCTCGCGCGCAGCGAGACGGCACCGCCCGGAGCGCGATTCCTAGCCGCCCGAGCTTCCCGGCACGTACGGGGGCAGCGGCTCCGTCGGATGCCGTGACGAGCCTCCCGGCAGCGGGACGCCCCCCATCGGCAACGGCCGCTCCGGGCACGCGACCAGGCACAGCGGCGCCCCACCGCTCATGGGCGGGGTGCACGTGCCTCCGATCGAGAACCGGGGCCCGCCGAGCGTGCAGGACGCGCCGGCAGAGAGGCCGGTGCACGCCGCCGCCAGCCGCACCGAGGGGTCGTGGACCGGCCCGCAGGCGAGCGGACTCTTCCCGGTGACTCCGTTCCCGCAGACGCCGCTCACCGTTCCGCCGTCGGCGCGGGTGGCGAGGTCGCAGCCGGCGCCGGCCGATTTCCCGCTGCACGCGTCGACCAGAGGCTGGGCCGGAACGCGGACGCGCCCACAGACCAGCGTCCCCGCTCCACCCACCGGGAAGCAGGCGCCGGTGAGGGGGCCGTTCGCGGGCCGATCGAGGGTGCAGTCGTCACCGGCCGACTTGCCGGCACAGGGCTGCGTCCGCTCCACCGGCAGTGGCGGCGGAACCGGAGCGCAGGCGAGGCTGGCTCCGCTGACCGTGGCGCGGCAGGTCCCGGCGATGGAGAAGTCGCCGTCGGCGTCCCCGTTCCCGTTGGTGTCCAGACGGGTCAGGGTGCAGGACGCGCCGGCGGTGAGGCCCGCGCACGCGTCGGTCTGCCCGGACGACGGAGCGCACAGCAGCGGCCTCGCCGCCCCGGCTCCACCGTCGCTCGCGCTGGTGGTGGGACCGCCGTCGCTCGCGGTCGTGACGTCCCCTGCGCCCATCGCCGCCGCGCTCGCCGGAGGGCTCGTCGCGCCGTCGCATCCGAGCAGGAGTCCCGCCGCGCAGAGACCGGCGAGGGCCGTGATGGAGATCGAATCGAGTCGTGCGCGCATCGTCCCACTCCGAGCATCGGCCGGGAGGCTTCCCGGACGCTCGGACGAACCCGGCGGTGGACGCGCCGGTTAACCCGCCGACTGCGCTCCCAACTCGCTCGCAGGTGCAAGCCGCGGGCGACGTTGCAGCGGGCACTCCGCGCGATCGAGCGTGCTCGCCTCAGAGCAGGTAGCCGGTGAAGAACATCCTGGCCATCTGCTCGGCGAGGACCGCGAGCCAGATCAGCAACCCGCCGAGCACCCAGGGAGGAAGTTCGACGAGGAGCAGCAGGATCGGCAACACCAGCGCGTCCGAGCGGTAGAGGCTCACGCCCTTGCCCACGACGAGCGGGAAGGCCCAGAAGACGAGCGCGGCCACCGCCGCCCAGGTCCGCGCGGGATCCGCTCTCCGGCGCCCGACCCACGCCATGCCGAGGCCCAGAAGCACCAGCGTCGCGACGGTGATCGCCTGCGCGGCGATCATCCGGTGCCGGTGATTCACGCGCTGGAACGCCGGGCCGATGACCGCCAGGAACGTCTCGACCGGCCGGGCGATCGCCGGGAAGCCCTTGCGGTGCACCCAGTAGAACGCATCCCAGTGGCCGAGCAGCAGCTGGTGGAGGACGAGGACGAGCAGGAATCCGCAGGCGGCGAGGCCTCCGGCGAGCAGCGCCGGGCGGAGCGCCCTCGTCCGGAGCAGCGCCGTCAGCGCGTTCGGGATCGCGACCAGGATGCCGGTGACATAGGAGAGCGCGACGCCGGCACCGGAGAGCCCGGCGAGCGCCCACCGTTCCCGCCCGGTGAACGCGGCGGCGAGCACGAGGCCGAGGAGAGCGAGCGAGATGGGGAAGATCGCGTGCTGGTACACCGCCCCGGGAAAGACCGCCGCCATCCCGAGCACCAGCCAGCCGCGGAGGCCCCGGTCACGGAGGAACACGGTCCACAGCGCGACGAGCATCCCGAGCGCACCGAGCCCGGCCACCCACACTCCCGCCGTCTCCGGTGCCGTCCCCAGCGCCAGGAGGGGCCGCACCAGCCAGGGGTACAGCGGGAACCAGGCCGCGTTTCCGCACGCCTCGGAGGCCGGGCCTCCGAGACGCGCGCAGGAGAAGTACTCGTACCCCGTCGTGGCGATGCCGAGGTAGTGGACGCTGTCGAAGCGCCGCCAGGCGAGCGCGCTCCAGCCGTCGTCCCCGACCGCGTTCGCGGCCTCGACCAGAAGCAGCCGGGCCACGCCGAAGACCAGCAGCGGCGGGAGCACTGCGCCGACCGCGAGCCGGATCCGCGGAGGCGCGACCGTCCAGCGCGTCGGCTCGGCGTGGGATTCCAGGTGGTCTGCTCCTCGGGGAACGGTCGTCAGCGTAGACGAGCGTTGCCCGAAGAGCCTCCGAGGATCGACTTCGCGCCTGTGTCGTCCAGCTTCCCGGACAGGCCTGGGCTCCGGCTCAGGCCGGCTCGAGCGCCCGGACGACCAGCTCGAGATCCGTGTCCAGGTGCGGAAGCTCCATCAGCAGCGCGTCGGGGTCGTAGACGAACTCCGTCGCCTTCGCGCGGAGGATCTGCATCAGCGCCTCCTCGCCACGGACCTCGTCCAGCCCTGCCCAGACCACCCGTCCCCGCTCGAACTGGAGCAAACCGTCGGGTCCATCGGAGCGCAGCACCAGCCGCCCCGACTTCCGTCCGCTGCCGAGGATGCGGAGCACGTCCCGGGGCGGGAGCTCGTCCGCGGTGCCCTGCACCAACCGCGCGGGCGCTCCGTGGGCGATGCGCTCCCTCACCACGTCCTGCACCTGAACGGCCAGCTCGACCGCCTCGGCCTCGCCGACCAGGGCGCTCACTCCGGACTGCATCAGCCGCTCCGTGCCGGCCTCGTCCACCGAGCCGACCACCAGGATGGGCGTCCCGGCGAGCCTCGAGTCCGAGCGCAGCTGCATGGCGGCGTCCGCGACCTCGGCGACCCCGAGCGCGGAGGAGAGGATCCACAGGTCGGACGTCGGCGCCGCCTCGATGGCGCTCTCCAGTGTGCTGGTGGCATGCACCACCAGGCCCTTGCGTCCGAGCGCGTGCACCACGGCGTCGCGGCGGGTGGGCTCGGGGTCGGCGACGAGGATCTGCCGGCCGTCGCTCTCCAGGCGTCGGCGGAGGAGCTCGCCGGAGTGGAGCAGCTCGAGCATCTCCACCACGCGCGGGTCGAAGAGCTTTCCGGCCTGCTCGGCCATGTAGCTGAGCGCCTGCTCCCGGGTGAAGAGCCGGCCGAAGGCGTTTCCCGGGTTGCGGGTGAGGTCCAGCCAGCTGTCGACCGCGGCGAGGATGCGCGCGCCGATGGCGATGTCCTCTCCGTGCGCACCGTGTGGCGTGCCGGAGCCGTCCCAGGCTTCGTAGAGCTGGGCCAGCGTCGCCCCCACCTGCGCCGGCAGGTGCACCGACTCGAACATGTGCACCGGCGTGAGGGCGACCTTCTTCGCCTCGGCCTTCCATTCCGGATTCCGCGCGGTGCCGGCGAGGGTGAGGTGCAGCGGGCCCTTGCCGAGATCGTGGAGGAACGCGGCGAGGGCCACGCCCGACACCTCGCGGGCGGGGAGGGCGAGTCGCATCGCCACGAGAGAGGCCTGGCGCGCCAGCTGCGCCGAGTGGCCGCGCAGCTCTCCGCGACTGCGCTCCAGCTGATCCACCAGCACGCGGAGGGTCTCCAGATAGTCGGTCTGGTCCACTGCGCCGCGGCCGGCGACGAGGCCGCTCTCTCCGGTGGTGGGGCGGCTGGTCCGCGCGGCGGGGGTCCGGGCCTGGCTGCTCTCCCCCCGGAGCCGGAGCGGCACCGGGGGGGCCTGCTTGCTGCTCCCGGCCGATTCGTAGGCGGCAGCGATTCCCGCGAGGTCGGCGCGGCTCGCCCTGGGACCGGAGGTCAGCGAGGCGAAGGCGGTGGTGTCCGCGTAGTAGTGCTTCTGGATGCCGGCGCGCACCACGCTCCGCAGCGCGATGTACGCGTAGACCTCGTCCACATCCGCGATGGACGCGACGTCGCGCAGCAGCTTCTCGTTCTGGGGCTCGGCGGCGACGATGGAGAGGATGCGCCGCTCGTCATCCACCGCCAGCGGCAAGAAGTGGTGCGCCTCGGCCAGGCGGACCGGCACGCGGTCCAGCAGGTCGCTCGGGATCTGCGCGCGCGAGAGCTTCTCCGCCGAGACGTAGCGGGTCTTCAGCTCCGAGGCGAGGAAGCGGAGCAGGGAGGACTCCCCGAGCAGACCCATCTCGACGAGCGAGTCGCCGAGGCGATGCCCGGTGAGACGCTGCTGCTCCAGCGCCTGCTGCACGGCCTCGCGCGTGACCAGCCCGGCCGCGACGAGGCGATCTCCAAGCTTGGGACTCATCCCTGACGGTCAGGCAGTCTGCCGGATCCAGCCGGGGAGGAGAATTGCGGTCCTTCTGACCCTGCTCATCCGTCCGGAGGCCGCTCGGACACGGGGGTCTGGGCGGACTCGGCAGGGGCGGGCTCGGCGGGGGCCGGCGGGGTCTCGCCGGTCAGTGCCTCCAGGGGCTTGAAGCTCATCCGGGGTCCGGCGTGAGCCGGGGCCGGGGCGGCGGGCGTCGGAGCGGCTCCGGGCCCCCCGCGCTGGCGCTTGCGCTTCTCGGCCCGCCGACCGCGTCCCTCCACCGGGGCCCGGCCGCGCGCGGTGGGAGCGGGCCCCTTCCAGAGGTGGCGCTCGTAGAGCTTGGTCTGCTCGGTCCAGGTCTCGCCCGGGTCCCGGGCCATGAGGTCCAGCCAGCTGTCGATCCGCGAGTCGAGCGAGTCGATGGCGTGCACCACGTACGCCTCGAGCGTCATCGGCGGCTTGGGCGAGCCGAACTCGAGCTGTCCGTGATGGGCGAGGACGCCGTGGGTGATGTGCGCCTCGAGCAGCGGCGGGAAGCCGGGGATGCGTGCGGCCTTCTCCCGGATGGCCTGGGCGGTCATCACGATGTGGCCCACCAGCCGGCCCTCGTCGGTGTAGCGGGTGCTGCCGCCATCCCAGGCCAGCTCCTGGACCTTGCCGATGTCGTGGAGGAGCGCCCCGGCGGTCACGAGATCTCGGTCGAGCATCGGGTAGTGGTCCGCGACGCGCTGCCCGAGGCGCATCACCGAGAGGATGTGCTCGGCGAGCCCTCCCCGGTGCGCGTGGTGGATGCCCTTCGCTGCCGGGGCCGCGGGAAGGCGCTCCGCGACGGTCGGATCGTCGAGGAAGGCGAGCAGGAGGGCCTTCACGTGCGCGTCGCCCACGCGCTCGACCAGCTCGCGGATCTGGGCGACCGCGCGGGCGCCGTCCGCGGCCGGCCGGGGCGCCTCCTGCGCGGGGCGGGGCTGGGCCGGCGCGGCGGAGGCCTGGGTCGAGGGCGCGGGCGGCGTCGGCACCGGGGGCGGCGGAGGAACCTCGAACTCGGCCGGATCGATCGGCTCCGGGTCGAGCCGGTCCACCTGCTCGATCAGGATCTGAGGCTTGCCCTGGAACTGCGTGACGTGCCCGCGCACGAGGACCAGGTCTCCGGCCTGGAAGGCGGGCTCGATCGCGTCGACCCGGTCGAACACGCGGGCGTCCACCTCACCGGTGCGATCGCCGAGGCCCACGACGAGGAAGACCTTGCCGCTGCGCGCGGTGGCGCGCGTCTTCCGCGTGGCCTTGAACACGGTGTGGACGGGCTGCTTGTCGCGGAGATCGCGCACGTACACCTTGCGCACCACCTCGTCGCCGGGCGCTGCCTCGCTGGAGTGAACGTCGGTCGGAGTCACGGGACGGCGGACCCTACCAGACCCGTGCGTTCAGGGGGCTCGACGAGTAAGGAGAGTCGGCAGGTTGATCTTCCCGCTTCGAGACAGCCCGCGTTCGGCCACCTGGCCCGTGGTGGTGGTGACGATCATCGTCGCCAACGTCCTCGTCTTCTTCTGGGAGCTGAGCCTCGGCTCGGGTCAGCTGGACGCGGCGATCCGGGTGTTCGGCTTCGTGCCGCGG
>Ga0310810_10000259_pt1 | contig 54699 bp, 49 predicted proteins | sample NCmetagenome_FD_207641 | JGI IMG/M metagenome (GOLD analysis project Ga0310810, IMG submission 207641) | Soil microbial communities from experimental microcosm in Duke University, North Carolina, United States - NC | ecosystem: Engineered > Artificial ecosystem > Soil microcosm > Unclassified ...
CACAACCCCATGATCATCAGTCCCCGAAACTGATCCCTATCGCACGAGCGGTGCGCACCAGTTCTCCGTTGGGGTCAACCGCCTTCATTTTGCCGATCGCTTCCGAGATATCCGCCGAAGTGATGCATCCGTTGTGAAGTCGAACCATCTTGCCGAATTCCCCGCGCGCGATGAGATCGACCGCGGCCACGCCGAAGCGGGTGGCAAGCACGCGATCGTAAGGAGTAGGCGATCCTCCACGCTGAATATGTCCGAGCACGCTCACGCGCACATCACGATGAGAAAGCAGCATGATGGCATCGCCGATCATGTTGCCCACTGGAATGGCGCGAGTCATGTGCTTCATCTCCGGAGGCAGCTTGATTCCCTCCGCGACCACAACGATCGTGAAGCGCTTGCCATACTTCTCGCGCATCGCTACCTGGTCACAAACTTTCTGGATCGTGAATGGAATCTCCGGAATGAGGATGATGTGGGCACCGCCAGCTACGCCCGCTTCAATCGCAATCCAGCCGGCGTCCCGCCCCATTACCTCGACGACCATCACCCGATGATGCGATTCAGCCGTCGTGTGAAGCTTGTCGATCGCGTCGGTGGCGGTGCTTACGGCTGTGCCGAAACCAAATGTGACTTCCGTTGCGCACAGATCATTATCGATTGTTTTGGGCACACCCACCAGCTTCATGCCCTTTTCGGCGAAATCGAGCGCGATCCTCATCGACCCGTCGCCGCCGATCGTGACCAACGCATCGATACCCAGGTTTTTCGCGTTGTACATGACCTGGCCGGAAATGTCCTTGATCACCTCGTGGCCGTTCTCGCTGGATTTGAAGTGAAACGGATTGCCGCGATTGGTGGTGCCGAGAACGGTTCCTCCGCGCGGAAGGATTCCACTGACGTCGGTCAGGGTAAGTTCGCGCGAGCGCTCGGGATAAATCAGGCCATCGTATCCGTCCGGAATGCCGATGACCTTCCATCCGTACTTGAGGATGGCCGTTTTAACGACGGCTCGGATGACTGCATTTAAACCGGGGGCGTCTCCGCCTCCGGTGGAGATACCAATACATTTAATGTCGGGCATGATCGATATCGATCATATCGTGGGGTAAAGGTTTGTTCCCGCACGAAAGGCGGAAGCAGGTGACTACGGGACGTTAATTGGTGCTGTGCTCTGGAACGTTGTTCCGCCAACCGTGTAAGAACACGTAACGGAATATCCACCATTCGGAGCGGCGCTGCCAATCTGCACAGTCACAGGGTTCGATCCTGTGCTTAGTGTCAGGTTAGTCGTGTCGCTCACCGTCCATTGAGCGCTTGTTGTGACATCAACGTTGCCCGTTGACGTCGTGGCAGCACAGGTGAATGGGAGGGTATTGCCCTGAGCGCCATGGGCAGAGCTTGGCGAAATCGTCACCTTAGTGACGCCCGTAATCACAACCGTCACGGTGGCAGTTCCACTGATCGTATCGGCACTTGCGGTTACCGTGCTGGTCCCAGCCGAGACCCCCTGGACCAGACCTGATGTGCTTATTGTCGCCACATCCGTATCACTGCTGTTCCACGAAACACCTGTAGTTAGGTTCTTGACACTCCCGTCGTCATAAGTACCTCGTGCGGACATTTGCAGAGTCTTTCCCTGCTCAACGTTTTGACCTGAAGGTCCCACTGTGATCGAGGTGAGCACAGGGTTTACAAAAAACCCCCGACAGCCTACAGCTAGGGCCAATAGAAACAGCGCGATGAGGGCAGCAAGGACACGGGGCTTACGGTTCGTCGTGGACATCGTCAAAAGATTCGGGATGCTGGAAATTGTAGCAGATCGCTGACGGCTGACGGATGACAGCTGAAGGCGATTTACTCCCTCTATAATTTAGGAACTTCCATGATTGAACGCACCGAGCGCCCGCTCTTGCAGGTTTTTCTTCTGTGGATTCCGTTGTTTCTTTCGCTCAGCATGGCGGCTGCCCAGGATTCCGCGGAAGGGACAGGTACACCCGTTGGCGCCAAGAAGTCAGCGACTACCACCCCAGGGGCGAAGCCAACTGCTCCACGAATGAAAGTGTGCGCGGCGTGCATTCATGGCCACATGGAGTTCCTCGCGTCGGATGCTCTTCGCGGGCGCGGCAGCGGCACACACGATGAACTCGTGGCAGCGACTTACATTGCTGCGCAACTGCGCGCCTACGGAATCGCACCCGCGTTCGAGGATGGGTATCTGCAGAAAGCCACTCTCGTCGAACCGAAATTCAAGGCTGCTCCTTCGCTGACGTTCTCGGAGCCTGCAGCCGCCGGACAATCAGGAAAACAAATCAGTTGGACGCACGGAAAAGAAATCCTTGCACTTTATCTGACGCAGCCGGAATTCTCAGGTCCGCTAGCCCATATGGACTCCCAAGCGGCCGACGGAAAAATTCTGAAAGGCTCGGTCGTACTGATCTCAGGAGAGAAAGACGAACAGATCCAGGCCGCCATTTCGAGTGCGGCCTCGCAAGGTGCGGTCGGCATGCTGGTGCGTCCTTCGGCCAACACGAAAGCCCATTGGGAATCGCGCGGACAAAAATTGCCAACTCTTGCGCCGCGTCTCGAGGGCTCGAGCGGAAATGAACTGGGACTCGGCAACTTCAACATAGTTGCGCTGAATGACGACGCGTTCAACGCAGTTGCGAAGCTGCCTGATGGCACGACGATGAAGTTTTCGGGTGAGATGGCTCAGGTCGAGAACACCAATACATGGAATGCGGTTGGAATCTTGCGTGGACGTGACCCGGTGCTCGGCAAGCAAGTCATCCTTCTAAGCGCACATCTAGATCACCTCGGCGTTGGGCGTCCGCTGAACGGAGACGACATTTACAACGGTGCCGACGACGATGCTTCGGGCGTGACAGCTGTACTCGAACTAGCGCGTGTGCTCGGCTCCGGGCCAAAACCGAAGCGAACCGTGATCTTCGCGCTGTTCGGAAGCGAGGAGGTTGGCGGGCTCGGATCGACATATTTCCGCGAACACTCTCCCGTTCCGCTGACGGATATTGCAGCCAACCTTGAGTTCGAAATGATCGGGCGGCCCGATCCAAAGTATCCAAAAGATTCGATGTGGCTTTCCGGATGGGAACGCTCGAACCTGGGACCGGCGCTCGCACAGCATGGCGCGAAACTGGTGCCTGACAAACGTCCGGAGGAACATTTCTTCCAGCGCTCGGACAATTTCGTGCTCGCGAAAAAGGGCGTGGTGGCGCAAACCGCGTCGAGTTTCGGATTGCACTCCGAATATCACCAGCCGAACGACGACCTGGCCCACATCGACTTCACACACATGACGACCGCGATCGGATCTCTGATTGGTCCAGTGGAGTGGCTGGTGAATTCAAGCTTTAAGCCAGCCTGGGTGAAAGGGGGAAAACCATAAGTGCGTCGTCCGTCGTCGGCTATCCGTCGTCCGCAAGCCACTGCTTAGTTGTCCGCTGGCGCAATCGCCAAGGGCGTAACTGCAAAAGGCGCTAAAATAGGGAGGAGAGGAACTCTTGCAGACTAGCCACTGAACACTTGTTTTAGCGGACGACGGACAGCGGACTGCCGACGACTAGTTCGACCTTTTCGCCCTTGCGATCCGCTCATCGATCGGCTTGCGCCCGGCGAAACCTTCTTCCATACCGTGCCAGTGAGCGATTTCGGTTTCCCCATACTTCCAGCACAGCAGAATGATTTCGCCCTCGACTTCACATGGAAAGTCGAGCAGTCCGATATCGAGATCTTTCACCTGCACGCCAGTGGCATGGATTTCAGCAACCGCGTCCTGTACCCGCTGAAAAGTTTTCTCGCGTTCGGCTTTGCGCTGGGCAAGTTGCGGGATGTTGAGGAACGTACCCCCATTCAAGTGAATGCGATACGTGAGCGCGGCAAATTCGGCGTCGATCTCTTCGACCACCTTCTTGCCTTCAATTGCAGTTCGCAGCAGGGATTGAAGCACTGGCAGGAGCGCGCGCGCCTCGTCGAGAGTAAAAGTGCGGGTAGACATTGCCCTTATTTTACTCGGAATAAGCACGAGAGGTCGGCTGGAGTCGCGACTCGGGTTTGGCACTAGTGGCCAGCACCCGCGCTGCTTCGTCCAGTCCCAGGCTATTTTCGCCAATCACTCCAGCGGACCACTCCGCGCTCCGGTTGGGGCTTCTCGGAGAGCATTGCCAGGAACTCTAATGAGTGAGAATCGGGATCCAGAAAGTAGAGGGAGAGGGCTGGCATCCAGGCCAGGACGACTGGTTCGTCCGTGGGATTGCCGGAAAAGTCGCGTGGGACAATGCCAGCCGACTTCAGTCGCGCTGGGGCCGCGAGCAAGTCATTCACGTCGACTTTAAATGCTATGTGGAGACTCATACGCTGCGGTGCGCTACCAGTTTCCCAGAGGCCGAGCATCGTTTCCCCGCGGCCGCCGAGCCAATAGAAAGCGACCCTACGTTCCTGGAACAGCTGCGCGCGTTCGAGTCCAATTGCCTCGCCGTAAAACTCCATCGAGCGATCGAGATTGGCGACGGGGAGGTGGGCTTCGAAGAGTCCGCGGACGGGGATCATGGGTGTCTATTGGATGTGCTGGGAGAACGGAAGTAGCAAGGGGCTGCTGGTGAAGAGAAGAACCGAACTGAAGTAGCGGCCTTAGAGGAGAGGCTTCGGATATCTGGTAACCGCGCGCCCTCGTCCCGGTGTCTAAATAGGGTAATGGGCGTGCGCCTGACGAAGTCGGGCTGGGTCGGGATCGCGCTGATTGTAATACCGCTCATCATTTACGTTAGTTATGAGTGCTGGCTGTCGACCCGAGAGTTCACACCGCTTGATCTTCCCATATTGATAAGCGAGAACAGTCCTGCAACAGCCAATTTCGAAGTAAATCTCGCGGGTCGCTACACTTTCTCCATTACTACCGATTACAACTTCCCTAACAGGCTTTCGGAATGTCGGGGAGAGCAACGCGAGTCTGCAATCACAACTCATTGGACGCTGCTGGGTCCGGACGGGGTGACTGCGGACGTGACCGGCGACTACTTTGCGGGTTGGGGCGGAGCAGCAGATCTCAGAAAGACCGGGCATTACTTTCTGCGAGCTCAAATCCTTGGCGCCCCCACATGTTTGAATGCAGCCCATCCGAGATTGAAAGTCGAGACGTGGAATGACGCTTATGCGGCCTACCGGATCAAACTCCAATGGCTGTGCCTAGTTTTAGTAACTTGTGGAGCAGGCCTCATCCTCCGCGCGATTTCGCAAGCCGTGATCGGCTTCGAAAATCCGTTAAGAGATTCGCCACTCACAGCAGTCGCGGGAGATCTGCTTTCTTCGCACGCACCACAGCGTCAGATCCCCAGACTGTCAGGTTTACCGTCGTTCGGGATCGTAGCTTCATTGGTGCTGCTCTTTCTAGTTATCTCAATGTACGTGATGCAAATCCGACTTGAGACGCAAGGCATTTATGTTCGACTTGTGCGATCGAACGAATGGAGGGCCGACCTATCCCCGGAACCGTTGATCATCCGACTCGAATCGAAGTGGACAGGCCGCGACAGCACCTATCGCTGGTTTCTGAACTCAAAAGAAATCAAGCGCGAAGGACTCGCGACCGAGCTTCGCAAACAACTCGCCCTCCGACCGAAATGGATTGTGTATGTCGAGGCGGACACCAACTCGGCCTATGGCGTGGCCTTAGACGCGATAGACACCGTTCGCGAAGTGCATGCGACTCCTGTGCTTCTTACCCCGAAAACCATCGAAGAGCCAAAGCGAGCGCGTCAATAAAAATCCGGCCGAGAGACCTGCTCCCGGCCGGTCGAGTGAAGGGACATGCTCGCTATTGGGGAAGGATCACCGAATCGATAACGTGAATCACGCCGTTGGAGCACTGAATATCCGTCTTTATGATGTTGGCATTGTCGACCATGACTTTGCCATCGTGAGCCATGATCTTGACACTCTTCCCGTTCACAGTTTTCGCGTCGCTCATGCCTGCAACATCCTTCGCGAGCGCTCTTCCCGGGACGACATGGTAGGTGAGGATGGCCACGAGTTTTTCCTTGTTCTCCGGCTTAAGGAGATCGTCGAGGGTTCCAGCGGGCAACTTGGCAAAGGCTTCGTCGCTGGGAGCGAAGACTGTGAATGGCCCGGGACCCTTGAGCGTATCGACCAGGCCCGCGGCTGTAAGGGCTTTGGCGAGCGTGTTGAAGTTTCCTGCTGCTACGGCGGTGTCGACAATGTCCTTCTGAGATCCGGCCATGGCGCTCGTTGTCAGAACCATGGCTATAAATGTTGCGAGAATTTTGCTGGTCATCTTGAAAGTCTCCTGGAGATTGAAATCGTTCACTGCAGGTCTTAGGAGAGTAGATACCGGCAGAACTCGATCGGATGAGGCAAGTGGGCGCAAAGATCAAATTCATTTTCGTGAGTGTAAAACTCAGACCGTGAATGTAGCCGATAGGGCAAAAGCGGGGGCGGGTCAGCGGAGCTAGCCGCCGATGTGCACCATGGTCCTTGATGCCGGCACGAAATCCGGCTCACCGATGTGGTGGCGAGCTTCTTTTTTCTCTACGACTCCGTAAATGAAGTCGCGCAAGTCGTCGTCCGTTGCGCCACGTCGCATCTGCGCGTGCAGATCGTGGTCCCAGACGGAGAAAAGGCAGGTGCGAATCTTCCCGTCGGAGGTAAGGCGGATCCGGCTGCACGCTCCGCAAAACGGTTGCGAAACAGGTGCGATGATGCCGATCTCTCCAATGCCGTCCTCGAAGCGGTAGCGGCGCGCGGTCTCGGAATGCTCGTGGGGGATTTCGACCAGCGGCTTGTATTCGGACATGCGAGCCACAATTTCTTCGAGCGAGACGACTTTGTCGCGCGTCCAGGTTCGGTCTTCTTCGAGTGGCATGAATTCAATAAATCGGACTACCACTCCTTCTTCGCGCGCGAACATGCCGAACGGAATGATCTGGTCTTCGTTGAATCCGCGAAGTAGCACACAGTTCACCTTGACGGGTTCAAGGCCGACCCGGCGGGCTGCGCGGATTCCTGCAAGAACGTTGTCGTATCCGTTGGGCACGCGGGTGATACGGGCAAAACGGTCTGGATCGACGGCGTCCATGGAAACCGTGACGCGGTGCAGGCCGGCATCTTTGAGCGGCTGCGCGAGCTCCGGCAGAAGGTGACCATTCGTTGTGAGGGCGATGTCGAGTTTCTTCCAGTCGGGCGTGCGCAGCTGAGAGAGGTCGCGAATGAAATTGACGAGACCCGAACGGAGGAGCGGCTCGCCCCCGGTCAGACGGATCTTGGTAATGCCTAGCGAGGTAAACACGCGCGCCATGCGCAGGTAATCGTCAAACGAAAGCTCCGCGTAGATCGCACCTTCGTTGCCAGTGCGGCAGTAGACACACTTGTAGTTGCAGCGGTCGGTGACAGAGATCCGCAGGTCATGAATCGTGCGACCGTGGCTGTCGTGTAAGAGCATTCAGCACTCAAACGAAGCAATTAGCATCTAGTCGTTAGCATTTAGCAATCAGCCGAAGAGCATCGCCCTTCTTGGCGACGCCCGGATTTGCTAAGTGCTAAATGCCAAGTGCTAAGAGCTGTTTTTGGAAATTCCACGGACGCGGGAGGTGAAGCCCTGCAGTCGTTTCCTTTCCAATGCGCCGCTTTCACGACGCGGGAGGTGCAGGCATTTCTGCCGGCACCCTTGGGAGGAGCTTCTGCTCTCGCCACCGACAGGCCTTTAGCCAAAGGTGCGCAAAGAACCTCAAAAAAAGCTCTTTCCCTCGCCTCTGTGCCGGGTATGCCCTTCGGCAGTCGAGGTCGGAAACTCGTCTTTCATTATAGATGGCGGAGGGGGATGGAAGTTTCAGAACCGCAGTTTCGGGCGTCAAGTTTCATGTTTTAGAAGTTTCGGGGTTTCGAAGTTTCAACGGCTAATATCCCATGCGGAATTAGAAACTCTGGAACCTTCACACTTCGACACTTTATTTCCTCACCGCTTTCTGAATCGCCGCCTCCGCGAGGGGAGCCATCACTTTGTATCCCGCGGCATTCGGGTGGAGACCATCGTCGGCAAGCTCTTTCTTCAACAAGCCCTTATCGTCCACGAGTGCCGAAAAATAATCGAGATAAATACAGTCGTTCTCTCCGCAATAATTCTTCAGCCATCGATTCAGTGACAAAATCTTTTCCGTGGAACGCTCGGCGAAGAAATCCTGCGACTCGGGCGTGTAGTTGTGAATGGGCAGAATGGACCCAAAGATCAACCTGACTTTGTTTGCACGCGCGAGTTCTGCGATCGAAGCGTAGTTGGACTCGATCTGCTCGAGCGTCATCGGCCCGGTGTTGCCGGCAATGTCGTTGGTCCCCGCAAGGATCAGAACGGCCGCAGGCTTCAAATCCACAACATCTGGCCGAAATCGAATGAGCATCTGCGGCGTAGTCTGAGCCGTGATGCCCCGATTCACATAGGGCTTGCCCGGAAAGTATTCATCCAGTTTCCAGAAGTCCGTGATGGAATCGCCAAAGAACACAACGCGGTTCGGTTCGCCTTTGGCGGACAGTAGGGCGGCATTAGCGCTGCGGTAGCGCTCGAGTTCTCCGAAATCGTTCATGTAGATATTTATGCGGGAAGCGCGCCATTCGTCGAAGGCGGAAGGTTTGTTAGGTTGTTGCGCGAAGAGAGCAGTCACGAGCAGCGTCATCCAGCAAAGCAATATGAGCCGTGGGGACATGGGTAGCGGACGATGATACTAGATGCAGTGTTCGCTTCGCTTGCGGGCCATCGCATGTCCCCCGCCTTAAATGGCTGAGCGCGCGGACGTGACATGAGATCCTTCGGCTCGGCGAAGAACGCCTCGTTCGGGATGACGGCGCGCGGCTCCTGCTTCCGCTCACGCCGCGCGAACGCCGTCACATCCCGTCGTAATTCGGACCACCGCCGCCTTCCGGTGGAACCCACGTAATGATCTGGTAGGGATCGGCGATGTCGCAAGTCTTGCAATGCACACAATTCGATGGATTCAGACTGATGCGCTTGCCATTTGGCTGGGTCGGATCGTCGAGCATCTCGTAAACATTCGCCGGGCAGAAATTTTGGCACGGACTGCCGAATTCCTTCACACAGCGCTCGTTGCACACGTTCGTATCGTGGATGACCAGGTGCGCGGGCTGATCTTCTTCGTGCCTGGTGCCGGAGTGATAAAGATCCGTGAGCTTGTCGAACGTGAGTTCGCCGTCACCCTTCGCAGGGCCAAGCAGACGTGCCTCGCCTCCCCCATCGGCGGGAAGCTGGGCGAGCTTCTTCATGTGCTTGTATCCGGGAGTGTTGGAGTAGCGCGCATAGAGGCCACGTCCGCCCGTGATCTGCTGTAATCCAGCGTGGAACATGCCGGGAAAGAATCCATGCTCGAAGCCTTGGTGGAAATTGCGAACTTTCCAAAGCTCGTCTTTGATCCAGCTGGCGTCGACTTTCGACTGGAACGAACCCAGCGCCGCTGCAGAAGTGTCATTCTTCTTCAGTGCTTCGAATGCGGCCTCCGCCGCGAGCATGCCGCTTTTGATCGCAAGGTGAATCCCTTTCAACCGCGCCGAGTTGAGGAAGCCGGCGGTATCCCCGAGCAGCATCCAACCATCGCCGGAAACAGGCGGGATGGACCACCATCCGCCATAGGGCATGGACTTCGCGCCGTAACGAATCATCTTTCCGCCAGCGAGCAGATCGGCAACGAATGGATGCTTCTTGAAATCCTGCAGAACGTGCTGTGGATCAAGGCGCGGATCGGGATAATCGAGCGCGGTGACGAACCCTAAAGAGACTACGTTGTCCTTTGATCCATAGATCCAGGCTCCGCCGTATTCTTTCGTAGTCAGTGGCCACCCCATGGTGTAGATGACTTCGCCGGGCTGAATCTTGCCTGAAGGAACTTCCCAGAGTTCCTTGACGCCGACGCCCCAGGTCTGCGGATTGCGCCCCTTCATCAAGTCGAGCTTTTCGATCAATTGTTTGGTGAGCGATCCGCGAGTGCCTTCGGCCAAAATTGTTACTTTCGCTTTCAGGTCATACCCAGGCTCGAAATTGGATTTCGGCTGGTTTTCTTTGTCGACGCCTTTGTCATCAGTGCGGACCCCAGCGACTCGATCACCGTCATAAAGCAGTTCGGAACCTGCGAATCCAGTGAAGATGGTGATGCCCGTTTCCTCCACCTTCGAGCCAAGCCACTTGACGAATTTATTGATCGAGATGACGTAGTTGCCGTGATCCCGCAGCGGCGGCGGCGTGATGGGCAGCTTGAACTTGCCTTTCTCAGTGAGAAAGTAAACGGCTTCCTTGCTGACTTCGGCATCGAGCGGAGCTTCTTTTTCGAACCCGGGCAGAAGCTCGCGCATGGATCGCGGATCGAGAAGCGCGCCGGAGAGGCAGTGCTGCCCGATTTCGCGCGACTTTTCGAGAACGTAAATGTTTTCCTTGGAAAGTTGCGCTTCGGGATTCTTGGCGTTGTGCTCGTCGATGAGTTGCGACAGTCGAAGGGCACAAGCCATACCTGCGGGGCCGCCGCCGACAATGACGACATCGGCTTCCATCTGCGGTCGGTCAATGTTTTCGAGAGATTTGCGAAAGATGAGCATGGCGGCCTTTGCTTCTAGCTCGGAAACTCTGGCCACGGATTCACACGGATGAGCGCGGATTCTGTGACCAATTATTGTAGTGGCTTCGACTCGTTTTGTCGTTCGCGCGGAACTTCATCGCGTGTTGCGGTGTCTGCATTGGCATGCAGAGAAACTGGACGCTGCGGCAACTCCTTGCGATCATCCGCGGCATTGGAGTGATGGTTGGATTGTTTTGGTTGCTGGTCGCCGCTCAGTTTGTTCCGGTGTTGTGGCATGGAGGGTTCGCCGCCGTCCGTCATGAGATGGTCCGCATCGCGGTTGCGGGTGTTGACCGTGATCGATGGGAAATCGCAGTGATGCGGATGGATCAGGTGCTTGGAATCATGGCCGCCGTGGCATGTGGGCTGTTCTTATTGCAGCGGTACTTGGGACGAAAGCTAGCGATTAGCCAGCGATGAAGCCTTTTCTTCATCCCACACCTTGAGACTCGAAACCTGAAACTTGAAACTTGTTCTTCACCCTTTTGCCTTCTTCACTTCCTCAATCAATGGCGGGACGATGTCGAACAAATTGCCGACGACCGCATAGTCCGCAATTTCAAAGATAGGAGCTTCAGAGTCTTTATTGATCGCCACAATCGTGCGTGAGCCTTTCATGCCGACAATGTGCTGAATAGCGCCAGAAATCCCAAGCGCCAAATAAAGTTTCGGGGCGACGGTCTGTCCGGAGGAACCGATCTGGCGGTCCATGGGAAGCCATCCGTTATCGCAGATCGGACGCGAGGCAGCGAGTTCTCCGCCTAGCGCTTCTGCCAGTTTCTGCGCGAGCTCGATGTTTTTCTGCTCCTTGATTCCTCGGCCCACGGACACAATGATCTCTGCCTGCGTAAGATCAACCGCCTGTTTCGCCTCTTTGAAAACTTCCTGTGGCTTGTTTCGTACAACGTTGTCAGGTATCTCGACGTTGACGCTTTCAACCGGCGCGGCGCTCGCGCCCGATTCAACCTTGTCTCCACGGAAAGCGCCATTCTGGAATGTGACGAACCACGGAGCATCGCTGGTGAAGGTGACGTCGGCGGCCAATTTTCCCTGGAACATTTGCCGCGTGAAAATCAGCTTCTCTCCATCCTTCTTGTACCCGATGCAATCACTGATGGCGGTGCGTCCCATTGCCGTGGCCAGCTTTGGAATGAAATCGCGCACCTGGTAGGTGTGCGGCATAAGAACCAGCTTGGGCTGCTTGTCCGAAAGGAATTGTTTCAGAGCGTAAGAAAACGCGTCGGGCGTGTACGGCGCAAGCTTGGCACTTTCGATTGCGTACACTTTGCCAACCTTCGTGCCTGCGATCTCCGAACCGATGGCCGACGCATTCGCGCCCACGACAACGGCTTCCAATGGCCAGCCCGTATCGGCGGCAAGCGCCTGCCCGGCGGCAATGGTTTCGAATGAGACTCGATTCAGTTTCCCTTCGCGCTGTTCGGCAACTACAAAGATGGACATAGATAAGTTCTCAGTGATCGGTAGTAAAGGTCAGTCTTGCATCCGCGGATAATCAAGAGTCGACTGCTCTCCGCAAAATGCCAACCGCTTCTATTCTTCAGGTCCAGCCTTCCGTCTTCCCAGATATCCGCCGGCCATCAAGAATGCGCCCAACAAAAACAGCACCAGCATGATGGCAAAAAATGCCTGTTGTCTGCCTTGCTTGAATCCGGCGGGCAAGAAGAACAATACGAGCAAGTCTCCTACCCAAACGGTCAGCCCAAGAAACATCAGGCTCATTCCGGTTTCACGCTTCGCTTCGAGATCTGCCATGGTCGCCTCCCGGCTTTACCCAGCCCTGATGCGGCCAGTATGGGATTCTCGACCCTCAAGTTCAGTGACGGATAAACATGACCCCGCGCAAGCCGCGGCCTTATAGGACTCTCGCTTCGTCGCGTAGTTTCTCTGTGAGCTTCTTGGCTACTTCTGCCGGAGGACCTTCCAGAACCTCCGTATTCTTGGTTTTTTGCGGAACATACAAACGCTCAATCTTCTGCAGATTATTTCCTATCGCGGCCTGCACATCGGCCAGAGTTACCTTCCGCAGCGGCTTGTTCTTGGCCTGCTTGATTCCAATCAACGTTGCGTACCGCAATTTGTTGATGCCTGACTGAATGGTCAGCACCGCGGGTAGAGGCATGTCGACGAACTGAAAGAACCCTGCTTCCAGCTCGCGCTTCACACGGATCCCGGCATCCTTCTTTTCAATCTGCATGATGATTGTGGCATGCGGCCAGCCGAGCAGTTCGGCCAGGATGACTCCGGTTTGCGCATATCCGTAGTCGTCGGACTGTAGCCCGGTAAAAATCAAATCAAACTGTTCATCTTTAATGGCGGCAGCAAAGGCTTTGGCCGTGTTCAGTGCGTCTAGGCCGACGAATGCATTGTCCTCGAGGTGGATCGCCCGGTCCGCGCCCTTGGCTAGCGCTTCCCGTAAGACTTGCGAGGAGCGCGTGGGTCCAGAAGTGATGACCACAACTTCTCCGCCATGCTTTTCTTTCTGTCGAAGCGCCTCTTCCAAAGCGTAAGCATCCGGTTCGTTGACTTCATACGAGACGTCTTCGCGAATCCAGGCGGCGCTTTCGTTCAGCTTAAGAGGGGCATCCTTCTGGGGAACCTGCTTCATACAAACGAGAATCTTCACGGATGACTCCTGATAATGGGCGGGAGACTCAAACCCGCGCGTCTCTGGAATGAATAAAATACAGACGCGAACCCATTAGTATAAATCAGCAACCGGGATTGGGAGGAAGGGGTAGCGGTTCAGTCTAGGAACGCTACGCTTTGCAAGGTGGTGATCTCGAAACGCTTGCGGCAACGCATGTTCTTGCAAGCCATCATGTCGTCCCGTCTCATCATGTAGGAACGGGCTTTAGCGAAACGGGCGCGGTCCCGCTCGTCAGCACGGCCGGGAAGCTGCTTTTTTTTAGTGCGGACGAGCCAACCGACTTCGTATTCGGCAGACTGATGGCAATGCGGACAGTTCAGCGTATGTGTCTTTTTGTCCGGTCGCTCGTCGAAGAATTCGCGCTCATCCATAAGAAGCTCAAGCTGACAGGTCACAGCTGACAGCCTTCCGAAATTATTGCATATTTAGCTGTTGGCTGAAGGCCATGACCGGTATTTCAATCTAGTGCGTACGCATATGGCGAAGAAAAAGGCAAAGCGGTTTCGAGCGGTGAAGGCCGTCAAAGAATTGGCCCGAGAGCGGGTCGGTACGCCGCCCGCCGGACGTGTGATCAAGAACAAGAAGGAGCGCGGCGAGAAACACAAGCCAACGCTGGGAAAGCTATTGTCAGGCGAGTAGTAGTATGACGACTTCCACGGTGGCTTGAACACTCAAACCACCGTTCATTCCCCAACGTTGCTCTACTGTTGGCAGACTGGATCCTGCGCGTTCATGGTGATCGAGCCTACGGTCGCTGACCCAGCCGACGGGTTTGCTTTATTACTGTAGGCAGTTGCCGTAATCTGAAGATTAGTCGCGCAGCCACCGAGATAAGTCGCTAACCCATTGGCATCAACCGATACAATCTGAGGAGCTGCGGATGACCAGACTACCTTGCTGGTAATGTCTCTGGACTCCATCGGTTGCCGATAATTTCCAATTGCGGTGTACTGAACTTGTAACCCGAAACCTTGCATGGTTACGTTATCGGGAGAGACCGTAATACTCACGAGTTGTTGATCGCCATTCCCGCATGCGGGAGTAGTTAGGCAAACTGCGATAACCACGGCAATCACAAATAGACGAAGAGCAAACGGGCGCATTAATCCCTCCACAGGCCTACGTAGAAAACACTATGCAAGAAGGAATGAAGGGACAATAGGAAGGGTGTGCTATACGGCAGTTGCACACGATGCTACGAAGGTTGCAAACTGGTGCACATCTTCTTCCGTCGTATCGAAAGAGCACATCCACCGAACCATCGATAGCTCCTCATTCCATACGTAAAAGAAGTATCTTTCCTGGATTTTCGCAATGGCCTGCTTCGGGATGATCGCAAAAACCCCATTGGCTTCTACCGGATACGAGATGCTGACGCCAGGAATTTTCCGTATCTCGTTCTCGAGTAACTTAGCCATCCGGTTGGCGTGCTCCGCGTTCCGACGCCATAAGTCATGGGTGAGGAGGGTCTCCATTTGGACTGACAGATAGCGCATCTTAGAGGCCAGCTGCATGCTTTGCTTGCGGAAGAAATGGAAGTTACCCGCTAGCTTCTCATCAAAAAAGACGACGGCCTCCACTCCCATCAGACCGTTCTTCGTTCCGCCAAAAGACAGCACGTCAACACCTAGATTGCGAGTCGCCTCCCGAAGATTTTGACCAAGTGCGGCGGCCGCGTTCGATAGCCTGGCACCGTCCATGTGTAGATACATACCGCGGTCGTGCGCAAATTTCGCGAGTGCGCGAACCTGCTCCGGCTGATAGATGGTGCCAAGCTCAGTGGACTGGGTGATCGTCACCACTTTCGGTTGGACATGGTGCGTGTCGCCAACGCCGTGATAAGCATGAGCTACAAGTTCCGGTGTCAGCTTGCCATCTTTTGTTGGCAGCGGAATTAGTTTGCTTCCCGTAAATTTTTCCGGCGCCGCGCATTCATCCGTATATACGTGGGCTCCCTCTGCACAAATAATGGCCTCATAAGAGCGGGTAAGAGCCTCGAGACTTAAAACGTTTGCCCCCGTTCCGTTAAATACGAAGAAGACTGCAATATCCGGTCCGAAATGTTCTTCAAATTTGCGGACTGCCGCTTCGGTATAAAGATCGTCACCATAGCCGACCACATGACCCGAGTTCACTCGAGCGAGCGCGGCAAGAACCTCAGGATGGACAGCGGCATTGTTGTCACTGGCAAAGCTACGGCTCGGCTTCATGGCCGGAACACTCTAGCAGATCGTTGCCGCAGCTGATGGCCCGCGTCTAGACGTAGATCGCACAATGAGCTGTGTCGGTTATCGTGGCGACGGACTCCCGCTGCATGGTAGGGTAACGGGTGATTTTTGGCGGGTCCGGTAGTGAATCCATGACGCCTCGTCCTCTTCCGTCTTTTTCTTCTCGTCGCCGGTCCGCCACTTGGAATCGGGTACTGCTGTGCTCGGTTTCGTTAGGACTTTTCCTTTTTTCCGGCTGCGGCAAAAAGGATATGCAAGGCGCGCAGGCACCTGCAGCAATGCCGGTGAAAGTGCACACGGCTGCTCCCAAGCTGGTGAACGATACGACCGAATACGTTGCGACGATGAAATCTCGCGACTCGGCCGTGATCATGCCTCAGGTCGAAGGGCAGATCACCAAGATCTTCGTCCATTCTGGGGATCGCGTCAGTCCCGGGATGCCTCTTATGCAGATCGATCCCGCTAAGCAGCAAGCTACGGTAAAGAGTCAGGAGGATACCCGCGCTGCGGCGCTCGCCAACCTAAAGTTTGCCCAGCAGCAATATGACCGTACGAACAATCTCGCTGCCTCCGGTGTTGTAAGTCGGCAAGAACTGGACCAAGCCAGATCGGCTTTGGATGCGGCCCAATCGCAAGTCCAAGCCTTAGGGGCGCAGGTGCGTGAACAGCAGGTTCAGTTGCACTATTACCGGGTAACTGCGCCTTCGACCGGCATCGTCGGAGATATCCCGGTCCACGTTGGCGATCGCGTCGTCGTCTCCACTGTGTTGACGACTGTGGACAAGCCTGGATCGCTTGAAGTCTATGTGTACGTGCCGATCGAGCGATCTTCTCAACTGAAGATGAATATGCCAGTCGAACTTGTGGACGGCAGCGGAAACGTAATCGCGCACAGCAAGGTGAGCTTTGTTTCTCCGCAGGTGGATAACGCAACACAGACTGTTTTGGTGAAAGCCAGGATTTCGAACCACCAGCGGATGCTGCGCCAATCCCAGTTCGTGCGTGCGCGAGTAGTCTGGGGTTCGCACAATGCTCCAGTGGTGCCCGTTCTGGCAGTCAATCGGATTGGTGGGCAATACTTTGCTTTTGTCGCAGAACCTGACGCAAAGGGAGGGTTCGTCGCTCGCCAGAAACTGCTGAAGCTCGGGCAAATCGATGGCAACGATTACGTCGTGCTGGATGGAATCAAAAGCGGCGACAAGGTCATAATTTCCGGAACGCAGTTCCTGGTGGACGGTGTTCCAGTTATGCCGCAGGAAGGCAGCAGCTAGTGCGATTAGCCAATGGCTAGTGTTCAGTCGCTACTTCATGATCGTTCTTGGAAGGCGTTTAACTAGCTACTGACTACTAGCAACTGATTTTTCATGTTTGTCGACTTCTTCATACGTAGACCGGTATTTGCCACTGTTTGCGCGTTGCTGATCATCCTGGCGGGCGCAGCCGTAATCCCTACGCTGCCCATCGCTCAATTCCCCAACCTTGCACCTCCACAAGTCACGGTCGGAAGCTTCTATACGGGTGCAAGTGCCCAGACGGTGGAGAGTGCGGTCACCACTCCGCTGGAACAACAGATCAACGGCGCTGAGGGCATGAAGTATGTGACGTCCTCGAGCGGAAACGACGGGAGCAGCCAGATCACAGCGACGTTTGACCTGAACCGTGATCCGGACCTGGCCGCGGTTGACATTCAGAATCGGGTAAACACAGCCCAAGGACGACTACCAGCAGCCGTGAAAGCAGTCGGCGTTTCCGTTGCGAAGAGTTCCAACAACTTCGTTTTTGGTGCCGCCGTGTTCTCGCCGGATGCCCGCTACACGCCGCTCTTCATGAGCAACTACCTGGACGTCTACGTCAAAGACGCTCTCAAGCGCGTCCCGGGCGTTGCCGAGGTTTTCATCTTCGGAGAGCGCAAGTATTCCATGCGGCTCTGGCTTGATCCCGTGCGCATGGCCAGCCGTGCCTTGACGGCTTCGGACGTGGTCAGCGCACTGCAGGAACAGAACGTCGAAGTGGCTGCCGGGCAGGTCGGCCAGCCTCCAGCGAAGGCCGGCCAGACTTATCAGATTAGCGTGCGCGCCATCGGGCGTCTGTCAGAGGCTTCGCAGTTCGAGAACATCATCCTCAAGAGCAATCCAGATGGCACGCTGGTTCGAGTCCGCGACGTAGGTCGCGCGGAGCTTGGAGCTGAAGATTACGGCAGCGATCTGCAATTCAACGGGCATGATGCGGTTGGTCTGGGCATCACGCAATTGTCCAACGCGAACGCGCTCGAAGTGGATCGGCGAGCAATTGCAGAACTCGAGCGTCTGGCCAAGCGTTTCCCTCCCGGAATGACGTATCAGCTGGCCTTCGACACCACTGATGCAGTCGGAGAATCGATACGCGATGTATTGAGCACGCTGCTCGAAGCGATTGTCCTCGTCGTGCTGGTCATCTTTATTTTCCTTGAAGACTGGCGCAGCACGATCATCCCGTCGGTGACGATCCCAGTCTCCCTTATCGGAACCTTTGCGTTCGTCAAGCTCCTGGGCTTCTCTGTTAATACGCTCACGCTTTTCGGCATCACGCTCGCCACCGGACTGGTCGTCGATGATGCCATCGTGGTTATCGAAAATATCGAGCGGCATCTGCAGGAAGGTGAGAAGGATCCACACGCCGCCGCGTCTCTCGCCATGAAGGAAGTAGCAGGCGCGGTCATCGCCACTTCGCTCGTGCTGGTTGCGGTCTTCGTTCCGGTAGCGTTCTTCCCGGGTACGACTGGCATTCTGTTCAGACAGTTCGCGCTGACGATTGCGTTTTCGATCTCGATATCGGCTTTCAACGCTCTGACGCTCACGCCTTCGCTATCAGCACTTTTACTCGGACGCACCCATATCACCAAAAACTGGTTTTTTCGGGGCGTGGATCGCGTGATCAAGGCGGTAACGGACGGCTACAGCAAAGCGCTTCGCTTGTTCCTGAATTACGAGTTTGCAGCGCTCGTGCTGTTTCTTGTTGGCTTGGCCGCAACCTATTTCATATTCAAGGTCGTGCCGAAGGGTTTCGTGCCCGACGAGGACCAAGGCTACTTCATCGTTGCCGTCCAGTCCCCGAGCGGAGCCTCGCTCGACTATACGAAGCAGATCGGCGCACAGGTCGACAAGATCATGCGTCAGAACGCTCCCGACGAAGTTGAAGGAACGTTCGCGGTATCCGGCTTCAGTTTCGGGGGGAATGCCCCGAACCGCGCGCTGATCTTTGTTCCCCTCAAACCCTATTCGAAACGAAAAGGCGACGCTCATAGCGCAAATGCCATCGTGAATCGTGTGCGCGGCCCACTGTTGGGAATTTCCGGCGCGATCGTCATTCCGTTTCTTCCTCCCGCTGTCCAAGGTCTTGGAAATTTCGGCGGCTTCCAGTTCGAGGTCCTCGACCAGGCAAACCACACGCTTGCCGAGCTTGATAAGGCCGCCCATGATGTCATTCGTGAAGGCAGCGGGCGGAAACAAAAAGACTTGACCGGCCTGTTCACCAGCTACAGCGCGAACGACCCGCAGTTCCTTGTCACAATCGACCGGGAAAAAGCCAAGAGCATGCATGTCTCTTTGCAGCAGATCACGGACACGCTGAGCGTCTACATGGGTTCGTCCTACGTCAACGACTTCGACTTCAATAACCGTTCTTACCGTGTATATGTGCAGGCGGACACGCAGTTCCGCGCAACCGCGCAGGACATGCGGCAGTTTTACGTGCGCGCAGATAACGGCGGAATGGTGCCGCTCGACAATCTGATCACGGTCGCTCAGTCCACTACGCCGCAGGTGATCAGCCACTACAACCTGTTCCGGTCAGTGGAGATCGACGGATCAGCGGCTCCCGGATTCAGTTCGGGCCAGGCCATCGCGGCCATGGAGGATGTCAGCAAGCAGGTATTGCCGCAGGGTTACGCGTACGAATGGACAGGCCTTTCACTCGAAGAACTGCAGTCGGGCGGCACGGCTTTCATATTGTTCGGACTCGGCACGCTGGTGGTCTACCTCACACTTTCCGCGCAGTACGAAAGTTTCGTGCTTCCCTTCATCGTGCTGCTGGCTGTTCCCATGGCACTCCTCGGAGCGCTGGGTGCTCAATCCCTCCGCGGATTGCAGAACGACGTCTACTGCCAGATTGGCTTGGTCATGCTGGTAGGTCTCGCCAGCAAAAACGCGATTCTGATCGTCGAATTCGCGGAGCAGTTGCGCCAACGCGGCATGACCATCGTCGATGCTGCAGTGGAAGCGGCGCGCATCCGGCTACGTCCCATCCTCATGACATCTCTCGCGTTCATCCTCGGCGTGCTGCCGCTGGTGCTGGCTTCTGGAGCCGGCGAGCATGGAAGGCACTCCGTAGGAACGACAGTTTTCGGCGGCATGATCATGTCGACCGTACTGAACTTATTCTTTATCCCGGTGCTTTACCTTTTGATCGAGGGCTGGAGAGAACGGCGGCAAGGGACGAAGCGTCGCGCTTAGCTTTTCGGCAGAAAAAAATCCCTTACAAATCGCCAAAAATGAAAACCCCGGAGCGGGTGCTCCGGGGTGGCGATGTCGCGGGATGTCAGGCGGCCATCGTCTCGACGAAGTGCTCGCAAAGTCTTGTCTCGAGCACATAGGGCTGAACGTTAATCGGAGTAACCATGAGCGGCTTCAGGAGGTCATGCACCCTGGGATAAATTTCCTTCTCATAGCGGGTGGCATCGTCTCTACGTGTCCATAGGCTGATGGTGAACCATCTGTTTTGCTTGGCATCGACGGGCATGAAGGGCAGGATCTCAAGAAAACCGACCTGCTTCTTCAGGATGGGCAGAATTTCCGCCTTCACAAGTTTCACAAACTCTTCTTTCTTGTCAGGCTTGATTTCAAAATCAAGAACGCGAGCAAACATAAAGGTTCTCCTTGTCGCACTTGATATTCACGAAGTGGCCCCAATGGCAGATCCTGGGTCCGAGGGAAGACGAGCCCCGGGCAAAGGAGGGCTCAAGCCATATGCGCAAGCCTTATAACCGAACCTGCAGAGAATTGCGGTGACGTGCGACTCGGACGAGTGTGACTAATTCGGAAAGCAAACTGAAATAGGCGAGAGGAAATTCAGGGAGTGAAGAAATGGGTAGAAAAAATTAAAAGGCTGTGACATTGGTTATGCTCTAGCCACCCGCTCCTGCGAGGGAGCTTGCAGCGTGGACGCATGTACCGTCACAGCCCTTGATGTGATCTCCGCTTTCGCGGTTCCTGACCCCAACTGACTCCTCGCAGAGCAGTCGGTTTTTTCGGGTCCGGTCGCTGTCCAGGTCGCCCCATTCAGCGTATCACTCAGCTTACTTCGGGTTAACGAAGGTTTATTTAAGTTAACCCTTTCAGCCGTCGACGCACGCGAAATTAAATGCCTGACGCGAAAAAGTCAACGCCGCTTTTTGGTGCAATGAAGAAAAAAACGTGTTAACAAAACGTGAATTGCAATCGATTGAAACCTGTATGGTTAGAAGAAGCGTCGATCCAGTTTTCCACAACCCTGCACAGTTTCATCACAGAAACTACATGGAAGAATTCTCCGTGAATTCTTCAACGAACCATCAAAATGTCTTGACGGGTGATACGCAACTACCTCAAGGTGGAACGTGCAGAGTGAGTACATGCTGGATTTAGTCGCGTATGTAGATGGTGGCTGTTTAGGGCATCGTGGACCAGCCGGAGTCGGCGTCATTATCCGTGGCGCCTCAGAAAATCCAATCACAATCGCAAAGTGGATCGGTCGGCAGGACAATAATGTCGCCGAATATGTCGCGTTGATGGAAGCTCTGCAGTGTGCCCTGAAACTGAAGGCTCGGCGGCTACACGTCTATTCGGATTCCGAGGTAGTGGTTAAACAGATGACGGGCATCTACAAGTGCCGCAGCCCGCGTCTTTATTCTCTCCATTGGACCTGCCGGAAGCTGGCACGATCCCTGCATTTCTCGATTTCGCATGTGGGCAGGGAGCGAAACACCGAAGCCAATCGATTAGCCAACATGGCAATTCGGCGCAGCCTCGCTCAGCGTGAGGAAACCGAATTACCCGCCGATAGTTCAGTCTCCCGAACTATCGCTTTCGCAGAAAATCCTGCCAGTTAGATTCCCTACTGCAGCGCATAGACGTTCCCATCCATGCTGCCGAAATAGACTACGCCGTGGTCCACAGTCGGTGATCCCAAGATTGCGCCAACCGAGAAGAAGCGATTGAAATCCAGATACATATCTTCGAAGTCCCCGAACAGCGGCGCAAAAGCTTCGCGGTTGAGACCGCCATCTGCAGTCAAAACCTTCATGGGGTCTTTTTTCGCGGCTTCAGTCTGGAATTCCCAAACAGACTTACCCGTCTTCGCATCGATCCCGTAGAGCTTGCCATTGTGCGCACCGATGTAGAGAAGTTCTCCAGCGAGCGCTGGTGAGGAGAACACGTACGCTTTCGCGTCGAAATTGAGGCGCAAGCGCCCAGTCTTTGCGTCCAAGGCAAAAACGCGAGAGCTGTCAGATGTCGCCGCATAAACCAATCCATCGCGCACGGCAGGAGTGGAATTCACCCACGATTTGTTCGCGGGGTAATCCCATTTCTTTTTCCCGGTGGCGGCATCAAGCGCATACACGTGAGCATCCCTACAACCCACATAAACCACGCCATCAACCACAGCGGGCGAAGATTGAAATCCAACCTGGTTGTGAATCGTGTTGTCTTCGCCCGATTTGAACGACCATTTTTCCTGTCCGGTTTCGGAATCGAGTGCGTAGAAATAGCTGTCCCAGCTGCCAATGTAGACGATGTTGTTCACGACTGCCGGCGAAGCGTGGACCACATCCTTGGTGGCGAACTTCCAGACCAACTGACCCGATTGTGCATCGACTGCATACACGTTCCCGTCGCCGCTTCCAAAAAACACCTTGCCATTGGCCACCGCCGGCGACGATATCCAGATGTCCCACGCGTCGGGAATCGTTTGCGCGGCGGAGGGATAGCCATGCAAATTCTTGGCTTCGAATTTCCGCTCATACTCAGTCGCGTAGACCCATTTCGGCTGACCAGTCTTCACATCGAGAGCGGCCAGAGATCCCGCGGATGAAACGAAGTAAAGAACACCGCTCGAGATCGCCGGAGACGAAGCAATCGGCATGCGGGATTTGAAATTCCATTTCTCTTTCCCCGTCTCCTGATCGATCGCATACATGTGCCCAGACATCGAGGCGATATAAACAACGCCATCAACGACGGCGGGAGTGGTGACGATCGGCCCAGCCGCTTTAAATGTCCATTTCACGGATGGAGCTTGCTTCGGCCCCGCCGATTCGAAGACGCCACTCCGTGCGTTATTTCCATGGAATGTGCTTTGACCAAACAGCAGCGACGAAAAAAGGCAGACGAGGACACTAGGTAGCGCACGTTTCATCAAGATCTCCGGTTCAAGAGCGAATAGTAGGCCGGAATATCTGACGGCGAAGGTTAAGAATCGTCAACAACCGGAACAGGAATGCAGCTCAGGCATCTTGCGCTGTATAGATCGTCAGGCGAGAACTCCAACGCAGAATGAGCGCGAGCAGAAGTGGAATCAGCAGGAATCGGAGGAGATGATCAGGGTGCTTTCCATACGCGACGAGAAAGATCAGAAACACCACATAAAGCAGGATCGCGTTCATACGCCGATACTTCCGCGCGAGCTCTGGATTCGACGTAAGGCCCACCATCAGGACAAGCACAAATCCGATCGCCACAAACAACACCGAGCCCCTGTTGCCTTTTCTGAGAATGCTGTCTGCCGCTAGATATCCCATGGTTAGAACAGCGCAGTAGTGAATCGTATGGGCCGAAACGAAAGCTTGGATGGCTCGCGTTTCGCTCGGCATTGCGCCATGAAAACGGACCAGGCCGGGTAGAGCGAATGCGAACGCGAACCACAAAAATGAAAAGCGTGCCGTGTTACGAGCCGCGGCATGTCCGCCCGCGGAGTTCCAGCCAATGATCGCGTACGTACACAACGCCATCACAACGTTACCCGCTATCGCGAGCCAAATGGGCCCGGCTGCGCAGCATCCGATCGTCCGGATTTACAGAATTCAGCATGTGCTTTGTGTCCAACAGCATGGCACAGAGCCCCCGTTCCAGCCACTTGTTACAACGCTTAATCTGATGAATTCCGGGATTACGTCCGTAATGAAGAAGAGAAGAAAGCGCTCAAGAAGAGCTCGGCGGCGACCCTAGACTTTCATCATGGGGAACACGCGGGTATTCGTGGCTTTGGCCGTCGCTCTGTTTTTTATCCCGACAGCCACTGCCCAAGACAAAACATTCGATTGGCGACCTGCCAACCTGGAAACTTTACGGCTTGATCCCGCCGAAACCTTCGGGGGGCGTGTCTATCATCCCGGCGCGGACGGCGGCAACATCCACGTGGGTATCGAAGCTCGTCAACCGGTGACAGTGGGCTTGACGTGGGAAGACGACTGGAACAATGCGGCCCACCATCCAGAGCGGCTGTACGAACTGGATTTTCGCTGCGTTCGCGAACACGTCGTCAACACGATGTACGAGTGTCATCTGCCATCTGCCCGCCCGATGATCCTGCTGATTCGCGACGAACGTAAAGGAACCGGCGGCGCAATCCTGAGTGGCGTCGGCGCAGTCATTGGCCACGGAGTGAACCCACGGATCTTCGCTGCACCGAACGGCGTGTCGGTCCAATACTACAAGTGGGCTTGCATCGAGAATTGTCGCGAGGCGCAGTTTCAATGGACCGTGCTCGCAAAAGAGAAGTACAAGACGAGCACGAATCCCAAGATCTATAACCTGCTGACTCCCGAGCGCGATCACCAGCCCTTGAGCATACGGATCAAGGCGAGCCAGCCGATGTCAATCGCCGTACTGCCCACGAGTGTGGCCGATCAGTTATACGAAACCCCAGGAAGCTTGAATGCCGCGATGTCCAAGACGTCCTGCAAGCAGCGCGGAGTCGAGAAACTCACGTTCGAGTGCACATTCAACTTCGCAGACGGGCCGCAAGCGGTCGTCGTGATGCCCGACGGCAACAATCCACCAAGCAAGAAGACCGAAATCGAATTGCAGACAGTGAAGTGCGTAGCGAACTGCGATCTGATGTAAGGCAGAATGCAGCGGTCAGCTCTCAGCTGTTAGGGCTTGATCTCAATCTCAGTTCCTACCGGAATCAAATTCCAAAGCTCATCCATCTCTTCATTAGTGACAGCGATGCATCCATCGGTCCAATCGTGTGCGATATGGGCCTTTCCTACCCAGGCATACTCTTTCGGCAACCCATGAAGCATGATGTCACCGCCCGGGCTTACCTTCGCCTTTGCCGCCGCAGCAACGTCCTTCGAATTCGGATAAGAGATGTGAAAGGCTTTGTAGTAGTGGCTGTTGGGATTTCTTGAGTCGAGGATGTAGATACCCTCAGGAGTCCGATGGTCGCCTTGTTGCGTCTTCGGTCCAACTGGCTGGCCTCCCAAGGCAATCTTGTACGTACGCACTTCTCTTCCGTGCGAAACGAGCACCAGCTTGTGGTCCTTTTTGTAGACCACGACACGATCAATAGGAAATGAGTTTTTGATTCGTGCACTTGGGTAGAGCCATGCACTCAGGAGCGCAAGGAGTACAGCGCACGGCGCGAAGCGAGCGGCGATCTTACACCAGAATGCTGTCATCCAGTTTCTTTCGTCCCCAGTCAGCCGCGGCCTGGATAAATGCCATCACCAGTGGATGAGGCCGCGTCGGTTTTGAGGCGAGCTGGGGCTGAAACAGAGTCGCGATAAAAAAGCGGTGTGTGGGTGATTCAATGGCGCGCACTTCTCCGCCTGATCCTCGCGCAGCCACTGGAAAACCGGCTTCGATCGAAGCCCACTCAAATTCAGGATTCACTTCGAAATTGCAGAAGAACTCCTCCTCGACCACGTCTGAACCGTAAAAGCTTTGTAGATACGAGCCCGGGCGAAGGCGAATCTCCGGAACGGCGCCCGAGAGCTTTGGAGCACCCTTTTTCTGCTTGGGTACGGCGCATGCAACCGGGTAGATGATGATATTTTTCGAATCGGGATTGTTTTCCGCGGAATCCGCATCCGCCAGCCCGATCACATTGCGGGCACATTCGATCAACGTGTACTGGAATCCGCCGCAGGTCCCGAGAAAAGGCCAGTCGCGGGTGCGCGCGAACTGGATCCCACGCAACATCCCATCAAAACTTTTATAGGGACTACCCGCCGAAGCCCACAGCCCATCGAATGATTCCAGCTTCTTCTCAGCGGAAGGCTCAAGTAATGACGCCGTCGGCAACCATTCCGACTCGACCTCCAGCTTGAGCTTGCGGGCGGCGTGCTGGATGGAGTCGTTGGTGGCGTGATGGGAGCGAAATTCGGTGTTGAAGTCCCCAAGGATCCCGATGCGAACGGCGTCGCTCACGCCGGACATTCTAATGGAGAGAAGCCAAACCCTGGATAACACGTCTGTGCCAGTACGTTAGAAGCGTGGTGCCGGAGACTAGGCGTTCAGGCCCATGAAGAGATAGACACCTGCCAGAATCAGCACGGGGCCGCCACTCAGCATGAGCGCGGATTTCCAACCGAGAGAGCGGGCTAAGGCGGTTTCACTTCTCCACGAGATCAGCAGCGTCTGATCGTTCTTACCTTTGCCCAAAACCACTGGGCAGTTGAGATCGAAACCTGGCAAAGCCTCTTTGTTCTCCTCGACCGGGACTTGCCGCTCCTCTACGGGCGGGGCCTCGACCGCGACCGATGACGCCGAAACGCCTGCAGCTTCCCAAGCGGCTGGTTTCGTGATGCCAGCTTTCAGGAGTGCAGCCGCCACTTTCTGTTGCTGCGTCATCTGAGAGGAAGACGCGGGTAGATTCTCAGTCGATAAGTACACGACTTCGGGACCTTGCGATGCTTCGTGATTCGCCGTGGCCCGCACCAACCATGCGATCTTGTTTTTCGTCGCGCTCCCATCACTTCGATAAGACGGATTCTCCATCAGCGTGCCGACGATGAACAACGCGTTTTTCGGCTTGATGCAATATTCCTCGACACGAATTTTCTTTTCACATGCGACTCCGTGGCGCAACAAGAATGAACGCACGCTCTGTGGCACGGGATCTGCCATAGACAGAATCGAGTCGCTGAATTCATGGCGGAAATCGCGATGAATATCGAGTTCCGCTCCTCGCGGATCGATCAGCATGGTTCCAGTGTTGTCATCGAGGAAAAAAGGCACGTGCAGGTTCTCTTCGGCTACCTTCTTCCACTGATTGCTTCTGCCTTCCTGCTGATATTCCCACGCGACCGTGCGGTAATAGAAGCAGGGCTTGCCAGTGATCGGAGCATGCAACGTGTAGGGGCCGACTGCCAGTCCGTTCACCTCTACCAGACCGAGCGCGGCGCTTCGGATTTTCGATTGCGGGGTGCTCAGCAGCAGCCGACGCCGGATCAGCAGCCGAAAGCCATACACAAAAAGATAGAGCCCGACCGCGATCAGCACATACGACCAGATCGGCGATACAGAGATCGCGAGTTGAAATGCGGCCAGCACGGTTCGAAGTGGCACGCGGGCACACGTGCTCGCTTCGAGCGTAGCCAGTGCGGGCGAACCGCGCAGCAGAAAAGGCCTGCTTGAGACTTACGGAAGTAATGAAATCACTGTGGAATGTTCAACTTAGGAACTACGACTGCGCTCGGCCGCCCATCATTGAGGCAGCGCAAATGAGAACAAAGCCGCTCCCGCCGGAATCACCACGTACTGCCGCCCCTCCACCTGATAACTAATCGCCGCCGAATACACCGCCGCACCCAGTTGAACGTGCCAGAGATCTTTGCCCGTCTGCGCATCGAGTGCGATGAAGTTCCCATCCGACTCGCCTGCGAACACCACTCCGCCCTTCGTCGACAGCGCGCCCGCATTCGGATTGCTGAAGTACTTGAATTCCCACTTCTCCGTCGCGGTCAGCGGATCGAACGCCTTAAGCGAACCTGACGGACGCTCCTTCGGATCGGGGACGTAGATACTGCCCAGGAAATCGTGCCCCGCGCGATACTGCTGCGGCGAACTGGTGAACACGTCGCATTCGTTTGTCGTTGCCACATACAGAAGCTTCGTTCCCGGACTGTAAGAAGGCGAAAACCAGTTGGTCAGGCCGATTGCGCCTGGACAAACCCGTTTGCCGATTGCATCCGGCGTCGCATCCGAATTGAGGATTGGTTTGCCTTCCGGAGAAATGCCGGTCGCCCAAGTCACTTTGCCAAACGCCTTCGCGAAAAGAAACTGGCCGGTAATGCGATCAAGCACATACATGAAGCCATTTCGATTCGCATGGATGAGCAACTTGCGCGGCTTCCCTTCCCAATCGGCATCGACCAGAACCGGAATCTGCGTCGCGTCGTAGTCGTACAGATCATGTGGCGTGAACTGGTAATACCACTTCAGCTTGCCCGTGTCGGCATCGAGCGCGAGCATCGAGTTGCTGTAAAGATTGTCTCCCTTGCGCTCGCCACCGTAGTTACTGGGCGAAGGATTCCCCGTCGGCCAATAAATCAGATTGAGTTCCGGATCATACGTTCCGGTGAGCCATGCTGGAGCTCCGCCGCTCTTCCATGACTCCGCATCCCAGGTTTCGTGGCCAGGCTCCCCCGGACCGGGAACAGTTTCGAAACGCCAGGCACGTTTTCCTGTGGCCGCGTCATACGCATCCACGAAGCCGCGGATCCCGTATTCACCTCCCGAAACACCCACGATGACTTTGTCTTTCACAACAAGCGGAGCCACCGTGAACGTATACGCCTGCTTGTAATCCGCGGCTGTTGTATCCCATACAATGTTGCCGGTGCGCGTATCGAGCGCGATGACGTGCGCGTCAAGCGTGGCCATGAACACTTTATCGCCGAGTAGCGCGAATCCACGATTCACCCGTCCGCAGCATGGCTTCACGTGATCCGGAAGAACACGCTGGTATCGCCAGATTGCCCGTCCCGTGCGCGCGTCGATGGCGAAAGCGCGGTCATTCTGTCCTGTGCCATAGAGAATGCCATTGACCGCGATCGGAGTAGTTTCAAATTCCCCGATGTCGCCGGTCTGAAATGCCCACTGCATCGTCAGCTTGGAGACGTTGCCCGCGTTGATCTGATCCAGCGTGCTGTATCTCCATCCCGCGTAGCCTCCTGAATAAGTCAACCAGTTCTGAGGCTCTTTGGCCGCATCCCGGATACGTTCGTAAGTGACCTGCGCCTGCATGCCCGGAAAAATGCTGAGAAGTATGCCCAACACGAGGAAGATTTTTTTCATTTGGAATCCTGCTCCCCGCGAAGGCTCCCGAGATATGCAACCAGGTCCTGCAGGTCATAGGCGTTCAACATCTTTTCGGAATATCGAGGCATAACGGATTTGCGCTCGTGAGCGATGTCTTTGAGCTCACTCTTTCGAAACACTCGCAAATGCTGTTCGGTGTCGAGCAACTGGATCGAAAATGTGTCTTCGTTTCGTGCGATGCCACGAACTTTTTCTCCGCTAGCCATCGTTACAGTCACCGTGTCATAGATCATCGTCGGCCCGAAATGGTTATTCGGATCGGGCGGAAAATGCGTGAGGTCTTTATCTGGCTCACGGATCGACTCGATCAAATAAGCATCCGAGCGGCCCGCCGCCACGCGCGACAGTTCAGGACCGAGAATGCCGCCGCGGCCATTCACCATGTGGCAGCGTCCGCACTGCAGGGTTTCCCAGAACAGATGACTGCCTTTTTCCGCATTTCCCACTTGCGCAACGCGCTCTGCGGGAGCAAGCGAGCGCAGATACGCAATGATGGCCCAGGTCTCGGAATCCGGTAGATCGTTCGCGGGCATGTCCGTGCCGGGAATACCGGTGGTAATCGTGTGATAGATCGCCTCGTCGGTGCCACCATGGACCCAGCGCCCTGCGCTAAGGTCAGGCCCACGCCCGCCGCCCTTCGCATTCAATCCATGGCACGGCGAGCAATTGGATCGAAAAAGAGAGTTCCCTTCCTTTATCGCCTCCGGCTTTTCGGCAAGAGGATTGGTGGCTGCGGATTCCTGACTGGAAGAAGCTCGCGCCGAGAAGACGATCAACAAGCTGACAAGACAAATCGATAGCGGGGTTATGTGTGCGCGCACGCCAACTCTCCGGACGAGAGAATTAATAATCTGTGTGCTAATCGGACGGCAGTGTATGGAAGCAATGGAAGGGAGTCAATGAGTGATCTCGGCTGCTTACGACAGTTACGGCCGTAAGCTGCGAACAGCAGGGCGGCGGTGTCCAATAGATTGTGAACTTTTCCAGACGCACACCGGCACGATTGGCCATGTTTCTTTTGATTGCTAGTTCTCTGTACCCACCCTCATCCCAAGCCGAAGAACAAGTCCACTGGCAGGATGTCGATCAACTTTGCGGACAACTACAACTCGAAACCGCTGAGAAGAGAACGATCGTCGTGGACGGCAGAACTGAGACTCGCCTGTATGAGGCATACCTTCGCGGTGCAACCGTCACTCTTTACCCTGCGACGAAGGCGGACAAAGAATGCTGTGCCGCTGGCTCAATAGCGACTGCTATATCACGCAAGTACGGTGCCTTCGAGTTCAAAGGGATTTTGCCCGGATACTATTGGCTACGAGTGCAGAAAAATGGGGTCACGCACGTCATTCCAGTTCATCTCACGACCGCTTTCAACGAGACGTCGTGCTCCGCCTTATCGGTACGCCGTAGCTTCGTCGTGGATGCCAGTCCGCCCAAGATTGAGACTCGAATCCGTTGATTGGCGAAAAATCGCCGTTACACTCACAATCCAGCCAACGCCTGTCTATACTCGTGTCCATGCCCGGCGGCAGAAAATTCTATCCTCCTCGAAGCTGGTCGACGGTTCTATTGGAAGTGATGCTTGTCGTGCTCTTGGTTGTCCTGGTCGTAGCCTTGTTGTACCAATTGCATCGGATGCGGTAGTTCTTGATAAATCGGCATTACACTCATTGACGGATTACTCCGCTCCCGCCCGAGCCAAATTGGGCCGGGCTATTGTTTTCGGAAATGCTGGTGAACTAGTATTCCGCGCGATGGAGATAGAAGAATTCGCAACACTGTATAAAGCAAAAACGGATGAGGAACTGGTCCGCTTGGCGGTGGATTGGGCACAGTTAACATCCGACGCTCATACTGCTTTAGAAAATGAATTGGCAAGAAGGCAAATCGAGGTTGTGAAGCTCTCACAGGACCATTCGCAGGAGAGGACTCATCACTCAAGCTCTCGCGAGAGACCAGCACGAATGTGGGCTGATTCAGAGCTCGTGGTCTCCACGCTTCGCTATCTGAAGTTTGGTTGCCTGCTGCTGATCAATCTTGCAGTCGCGGTTGTGGGAACTGTAACACTGGAGCTGGCGACAATCGGCAAACTGCTTCAGCCTCACAGCATCGCTTCGGTCATTTGGAAGGAGAGCATTTTAAGTGGAATTTGCGCAGCTGCGATCGGATTTGGCATGTGGCGCACTTGGCGCAACTCGGCAACGAAATGGATCTGGGTGCTCGCCGCAGCATGGTTCATGTTCGGATTAGCAGTGGCTGGTCGTGGAGTGGTCCTGGGCAGAATCAATGTGCTCGGTGGCAATCTTGGTCCGGCAGAGGTGAGAAGCTACTTCGCTTTCACTGTTCCTCTTATTCGTTCGATCTGTTTTTCTTTAGGCGCAGAGATTGCGTCGCGCTTTTATCCTCCTAACACCTATTCAGAGCAAACCACTCGGCGCGAGACACAGATCATTACTCAAGGATAACCAATTGTTACCAACACCATTACAATTCATTTTAGTTCGTTCCCGCACGTCAAAAGAGGAGGCCGAGCCCCGCCCTACCGCACAGCTTCAGCGTGCCGTTCCTTCAGAATCTCTTCCACCGCCCCAATCGCCGTCTCGATTTCCTGATCCGTATTGTAGAAATGCGGTGAGAAGCGCACGCCTGCCTTCGGACGATAGTCCACCAGGATGTCGCGCTTGAGCAGTTCTCGACAGACTTCCGGCGCGTCCGGCATGTCGATCGACACCGTGCCTCCGCGGCGTTCCGGATCGCGCGGCGTATTCACTCGCCAGCCATGCTGATTCGCAAGCTCGATAAGCCGAGCGGTCTGTCGCTTCGACTTCGCGCGGATCCGTTCGACACCAACTTCATTCATGATGCGAAGTCCCGGCCGCGCCGCTTCGAGCGCTGGAATATTCAGCGTGCCATTTAAAAATTTGTACGGCTGCTCCGTGTAGCGAATCGGCCCGACTTCGAATGCGAATGGATTCTGGTGTGCGTGCCAACCGGTGAGTCGAGGTTCAAGTTTGCGCCCGAGATCAGGACGCACATAAAGGTAAGCAACACCCGGCCCGCCGCAGAGCCACTTGAGAACGCCACCCGTCGCAAAATCCGCATTCAACGCCTGGATATCGACAGGAACAGAGCCCAATGACTGAAAGGTATCGAGCACAACGTGGGCTCCGACGCGATGAGCCTTCTCGATGATCGCTTTCGCATCGTTGATGAACGAACTGCGAAAAATCACGTGCGAGATCGGAACGACCATCGTCTGTTCATCGATCGCATCAAGCAGTCGCTCGAGCGGCACGTGCACGCCGTCATCCGTCTTCACCATGTGCACGCGCGCGCCCGTTTTCTGTTGCGCTTCCCAGAAGTACATCACCGAGGGAAAGTTGAGGTCCGAATACACGACCTTATTCCGTTTGTCGGAAAAGTCGAAGCAGGAAGCGATGATGGCCTGACAGGACGTAACGTTCTGGTGTGTACAGACCGATCCCTTGGGCGCATTCATCAGAGCGCCAATCTCGTCGCCGACCTCGGCATTGCGCATCCACCAGGTCTCTTCCCAGGCGCGCACGCCGCGCGTCGCCCAGGTGTCCGCATAGCCTTTCAGCGAGTCGTACACTCCCTTCGGCATGGCGCCGAGAGAGTTGCTGATCATGTAAGTAGTGCGCTCAAGAATGGGGAATTCGGGGCGATAGCGCAGAAGCTCGTCGGACATGTAGCTATTGTAAATGCCGCTTTAGACGATGGCTTCCAGGCTCCAGGCTGCCAGTTACTGGCTTCTGGTTCTTGTTGCCTTGATCGCAACATATGCCCCTGTCAGCAGAATCAGATACAGCACACCGCACACCGCGTTCACGCCCGAGTCGTACCAGCCTTTCAGAATCACCGCGCAAATAACCGTCAACCCGATGATCGATCCCCATCCACCCAGCGGAGACCGCAAAGGCAGGTCGGCAATTTCCGCTGGCGTGGCACGTCGACGAAATGAAATGTGCGCGGCCAGCGAAACGACCCATGACAGGATCATTCCGAAGAACGCACCTCGCAAAATGTACTCGAATGCTTTCGCGGGAGCCCATCGCGTCAGGACGAGCGCGACCACAATTCCGTAAGCAGAAACCAGCAACGCATAATTCGGAGATCCCTTCGCATTCAGGTGGCCCAGGATCGCCGGCGCCCACCCATTTCGCGCCATCGAAAAAAGCATTCGCGATGACACATATAAAGCCGCATTTGCTCCCGACAGCGCTGCCGTGAGCACAACAAAGTTCATGAAGTCGCTCGCTCCCGGAAGACTCACCGACCGAAACACGCTGACAAAAGGACTCTCCGTTACTCCCGCGCGGTTCCACGGAAGTATGCCGACCAGCACGGTGATTGCTCCGAGGTAAAGCAACATCAGCATCCCAAATGTGATTCGTACGGCTTGTGCCACGTCTTCCCGCGAGCGTGATTCTCCGGACGTCACCGCGACAAACTCCACACCGCCGAACGTATATATCGCAAAAGTCATGGCGAGCAGGGGCGCAAGAAATCCACGGGCAAAGAATCCACCTTGCGTTGTGAACTGCGGGGCCGTCTTCCCGGACAGCAACAAAAAAGCGCCGAGAACGATAAAGGCCGCAATGACGACCACCTTGATCATCGCGAACCAGAACTCAAAGCGGCCGTACGACCCGACTCCGCGGAAGTTGACCACCAGCAACAGAAGAGAAAACAAAGCGATCCAGACCGCGGAATCCACTCGCGGGAACCAGTGCGCCATGTACACAGTGGCCGCGACCATCTCCGCACCGATCGACACGGCAATCGCCGCCCAATAACCGCCTCGTGAAAGAAATCCGGCCCAATCGTTCAAGTAAAGATCCCCGTAAACGCCGAACGATCCAGCTGCCGGATGCGCGCATGCCAATTCCCCCAATGCCAGTGCAACTGTCCAGTTGATGAACGCCGCGAGCACAAAGCTCAGGATCACTGCGGGACCAGCCAGCTCTATAGCGGGCGCTGTTCCCAGCAACAGGCCGGTGCCGATCGAGCCGCCAACCGCCACCATCGCCATCTGTCCGGCGCTGAGCTGGCGGCGAAGCCCTTGCTCGTGTGTGAGTTCCTGCTCCGTTGGCATCGTGCTCGTATACCAGAAGGCGAATAAATTCCAAAATGGCTGGCTCGATTCCCACTCCGCAAGTATGACTTTCGTAATCGCGACGCCACGTTACGTCGTTGCTGAGGGTGGGAGCAAACCCTAGAATCGAAAGCGAGTTACTGTCTTTATTTGCCGCTCATGCCAGACCCTTCCAAGCGGGCCGAGATCGTGCGTCGTGTTGCGGGCGCGGAAAAGCTGCTTCAACGCGGCAAAACCGAAGATGCGCTCGAAGAGTATCTCGAGATCCTGAAAGAAGATCCGGAGAACGACAACGTTCGCCAACTGTCAGCGGACCTGTGCCTTTCTCTGAATCGCAATGGTCAGGCCGTACGTTTGCTAGGTGAGCTCTTTGAACGCCAGATGCAGACAGGCGATGCGACCCGGGCGAGCCTCACTTATAAGAAACTGTCGCGATACGGCAATCCGACCTGGAAACAAAAGGTTCGTTTCGGCGAACTTCTGGAGCCTTCCAACAAGAAACTTGCGGTTGGCACTTACGAAAACGCGCTGGAAGATTTAGGCCGAGGTGTGCAGAAGGAAGAAGCACTACCGGTCATGAAGCGGCTGGTGGCGCTCGAACCGACACAGCAAAACTATCTTCGCCTCGCGGAACTCTCGTCCGAAGTTGGAGACCACCAAACGGCCGCCTCCTCCTTCCTGAAAGTTTCTCAGCTCGCGGAGGCAGCGGGCACACCTTTTGCAAGCTGGGTCGAGCGTGCTTATACCGAGGATTCCAGTGATGTGCAGATCGGCCTTGCCTACGGCAAGAGTCTACTTTCTCAAGGCGAAGTGGGCGCTGCCATCTTCATTCTGGAGCCGCATGTTCAGTCAGGCGACGCATCGCTCGAATTACGCGACACTTACACGAAGGCATTGATCGCGGCCAACCGTTGCGTCGAAGCTGAACCTCTCCTTTGGCAACTCTTCGAACAAAACCCGACTCGCGTACAGCAGGTGGCAGACCTCATCGGTGGCCTTGTTGATTCCGGTTTCGACAAGGAAGCGACAGCTCTTGCCCGAAAACTCGAACAATTCCAGCGCCGACGAGGAGAACGCCGTTCGTTCACCGCGCTTATGCAGGACGTGGTCGCAAAACACGAGGCCTCGCCTGAGCTGCTCGAGTTTTTGAGCGAGTTGTACAACTCCTCCAATCGCGAAGTCGACTATTCCCAAACGCTCCTCAAACTTTTCGATTTGTATGTGAGCCTGGCGAACTACGAAAAAGCAGGTGAATGTCTGGATCGTGCAGCAGAAGTGGACCCGTACGAGCATGGCCACGCCAAGCGCCTCGAAATGCTCAAGGGCAAGATCGATGAAAAGCGTTTTCGTGTGATCGCTTCGCGCTTTACACCGATCAGCAAACAGGAACCGGAGCCTTCCAGCAAACCAGAAGAACCGACACTGGGCACAGCTGCGCTACAGGATTTAATGCTGCAGGCTGAAATCCTTGTGCAGTACGGTATGCGATCGAAAGCGATCGAGCGCCTGCAAAGGATCCAGGAACTTTTCCCGCGCGAAGAACAGCACAACGAAGATTTGCAACGACTCTACATCGCGGCCGGAATGACCCCGCAGCGAGCGAACTCTGCGCAACCCGCTCCTGCCCAGGCTACTCAAGCGAGTTCCTCTCCAATTGCTGCCAAAACCGAGCTTCCCGCTCAGGTACCCGCAACTGATTCTGGGGACATGACCAGTCTCACGCGCGTCGCCGAAATTACCCGCAAGCTTTACCACCAGAACACTGCGGATGCCGTCTTGCGGACCGCTGTCGCCGAGATCGGCAGCCATTGGCGCGTGACTCGGTGCATCGCTGCAATGCGTCGACCTGGCCTTCCCCCAACCGCTGTGCAGGAGTGCACCTCTGACGGCGTCCCCGCTGGTTCTTCCGCCTCGCTCGCGACCCTAGTGGCGGTTGTGCAGGACCTCGCTATTGCTCGAGGATCATTGCTCATTACCGACGCGATGGTTTCACCAGATCTTCAGAATGCGAAGCAAGCGCTCTCCGAACTCGGTGCGGCGTCCTTACTCGCACTTCCGTTAGCGGATGGTGAAGACCCAGTGGGTATTTTGATTCTGATCCAGGGCACAGCGCGCGGATGGCACTCTTCCGACATGGTCGTTCTTAAGACCCTGTCTGATCAAGCGGTGATCGCTCTAAACAATGCGGGCCTGCGGCGTCTGGTCAAAAATCTGTCGGTCACCGATGAAAAATCTGGCTTGCTGAAGCGCGCATCCTATCTCGACCTACTGCAGGCCGAAACACGCCGGGCCATGCAACAAGGAACCTCTGTCACCATCCTGCTCGCGCAATTCGGCAAGGCGGGCGCCATGATCAAAGAATTCGGCGAAGCCGCCGTGCAATCTTTGATGGAACAGGTTGGACATCTTTTCGCATCGAACATCCGCAGCAACGATTTGGCATTCCGCTACGGCATGACCACCATTGCCATCATTCTCGGAGAAACTCCGGAAAAGGAAGCGCTGATGGCGGTCGAGAAATTACGTAAGCTGCTGGCGGACGTAAAGCTCCCCGGCAAAGATCAACAAGTAAACTTCTCAGCCGGTCTTGCTGAAGCCGTCGTCCGCCAACAGTACGATGCGGTGGACATAGTCACCGAAGTGATTAACCGTGCCGAGCAAGCGCTGGACTCAGCCATGACGCAAGGACTCGGCAAGGTAGTGTGCCAGGCCGAGAACCTCACTGCCGCGGCCGTGGCGTAGACGAGCACGCCGTTCCCGAAAGAGTTTCCCCTGCAATGCAGTTGGGATCCACCTTCAGAGTCGCCGACATCTCAGATGCGCCTTTTTCAGCAAACAAAACATGCGCACGATCTTGTGCTGTACGCAACTGGACCGGAGAAAGCGCGGATTCCAGCGGCTTGATCAGATACTGCCCGCGTTGGTCGCCCGCCAGCGATGCCGCAAGGATCCACTCGTAGGCAAGTTGCAGATCTTTTTGCGTGCCTCGACCATTCGCATAGAGATATCCCAACTTTATGCGTGCGCCCGTGTTCCCCTGGACTGCCGCTTTCTCGAACCACTGGAATGCTTCGGAGTCGTTTTGCGCAATCCCTTCTCCGCGCAAGATCAGGTCTGCAAGATTGTTTTGTGCGAGCGCATTCCCTGCCTCGGCGGCTCGCCGATACCAGGTCAGTGCGGTGACGTAATCCTGCTTCACACCCAGCCCGTGGTCAAAAAGAAATCCCACGTTGGTCTGCGCACGAGTGTCACCACCCTCTGCGCCCTTTTGGAAGTAACGCATGGCTTCTGCGTAATCCTGAGGAACGCCACGACCTTCCATGTACATCACACCAAGGTTATAGTTCGCTCCTGCGTACCCTTGATCGGCCGCCGCGTGCAACCAGTTAAGAGCTGCTGCTTGGTTCGGCGCCGTGCCCCACCCATTGGAATACATCACCGCCAGGTTGACCTGTGCGGGCGCATAACCGTGATGAGCAGCTTTCTCGAACCACTTGAGCGCATCTTGTGCCGTTGATCCCGCCGCTACACCCAACACGGATGCCATACCAAGCTGGTTCTGTTCGAAGACCTGCCCGTTCTTTGCTAGTTTTCGAATCGTGCCTTCATCGCAAACTCTGTCCAGTTTGGGCGCGGTCTGGGCGAAGACAGCCAGACTGCATTGTTCGTTAGACTTCTGTTCCCCGGCCATCAACGGCAGACCAGACAATAAAGCGGCCACCATCGCCACTATGCAACTGTTCCGAAACGTTCTGTTCATAAGCGTCCTCCTGCCCGGGTGAAAATTTGCGACTGCCTTCCGGGCCCGCGGGACAGAGAATGCGTTCGCGCCGGGACTACCTCAATGCAAGCTGGGTTATTTGTATGTTCATGCCACCTCATTCGGGTGGAATGAGGCACCTCATCCGGTAAATGATTGATTTGAAAAGTTCCTAAGCTCAGATATTTCTCCCGCAAGGAACAGATCGGCGTGGCGTTCTACCGTCGCCAACCTTTCTCACCGGGTACAATTCAGAGCCAAGTCTTCGTAAATGAGGGGTCGATGACCGAGTCCAGACCACAGCGCGTACGCTTCGGCGCTTACGAAGTCGATCTCCATACCCATGAGCTGTGGAAAAACGGCCTGCGCATCAAGCTCGTGGGTCAGCCATTCGAAATCCTTGCGGTGCTGGTTTCGCGGCCCGGAGAGTTAGTAACGCGAGAGGAACTCCGGAGTGAGCTTTGGCCCGAGGACACGTTTGTTGACTTTAATCACGGGCTGAACGCAGCCGTGAACAAACTTCGAGATGCCCTCTGCGACTCAGCCGAGAACCCCAAATACATCGAGACCTTGCCTCGACGAGGTTATCGATTTGTAGGAAAAATCGAGTCAGCCGCGTCCCCCGTTTCAGAAGAGCAAGTTCAGCAGCGTATTCCCGCTGAGTCGCGAGTCTCAAGGGATCCGGTTGCAGTGGAACCACCCGCGGCAGATCGCACTGCACGGAAAGAAGAAAGGCTACAGAGACCCTCGTCGTGGCAGCGGCCATTCTTTCGGAATCTCTTGAAAGCACTCGCCATTTCCGCTGTTGTTCTAACCGCAACCTTCCTATTTTTTCATTCAAGAATTCCCGAAGAAGTCCGCGAGCACGAAGCGAAGATGCGAGCAGAGCTTGCGGCCCGATTCCAGCCTCTAACGAACATCTCAGATGCCACGAAAGAACCCGCGTTTGCTCCGGACGGAGTTCGCGTTGCCTTCGTCCGCCAAAGCGATGCGCCCGAACAGTCCGGGATTTACGTGAAAGGCGTTGTTGGGGACGAACTCACCCAGCTGACAAAGAATCTCGGCGATTGTTGTCCGGCTTGGTCTCCGGACGGAGGCTTGATCGCATTCACCCGGTCTTCAGTAAATGAACGGACGTTGTACACCGTGCCCTCAAGCGGCGGCGTCGAAAAGAAACTAATTTCATTGCCGCCAGGCCGAGGCGAGATCGACTGGTCTCCCGATGGCGCGACGATCGCATTCAGCGCGCCTCAGTCAGCAAACGGCTCAGGGATTTCTCTCCTCCGTTTGGAAAATCTGAACAGCCAAGTCATAACATCGCCGAGCGCCTCAGACGCGGATTGGGGCCCTGCATTCTCTCCCGACAGAACTCTGCTCGCATTTGTGCGCGGGCACTCCGGTGGCGGTCCTTATGAATTGATCGTTCATGATCTGGTGAAACAAACCTCGCGCAAGCTGCTCGAGAACGAACCCTCCATCATCGGCTCCCCGGCGTGGACACAGGACGGCCACGCCCTGATCTATTCATCGAATCGTGATGGCTCCAAGCTGTGGCGCATCGGTGTAAGTAGCGGCAGTCCCACGGAACTCGATGAAGTTGGAGAGCAGGTCTGGAATCCAGCGGTCGCTCGCGTCGGGAATCGGCTCGCTTATCAGAAAATCACGAGTCCCCTAAACATTTGGCAGATCGACATCGGTGCAGGCCATCTTGATCCGGCACATGTGCTCGTCTCCTCGACGACAGGAACAAATGTTGGAGCGCAGTTCTCTCCTGACGGGAAGAAGCTTGCTTTCACTTCGGATCGCAACGGATCCATGGAGGTCTGGATCAGCAACCGTGATGGCTCAGATCCCCTCCAAGTGACCACCGTTCGTCTGGCCGGAACGCCACGATGGTCGCCCGACGGTAAGAGCATCGCATTCGATGTCAACTGGAAAGATCGCGGATCAATTTACGTTTTACGCATGGACGGCGGCGTCCCACGCGCCGTGGTCCAGGATGCATACAGCAATGTCGTGCCGAGTTGGTCGCGCGATGGCCGATGGATTTATTTCGCTTCAAACCGCACAGGGAGTTGGCAGGTCTGGAAAACTCCTCTCGATGGCGGCCCATCAGTCCAAGTGACAATGCAAGGCGGATTCGCGCCCTTCTTATCCCGCGACGGATCGACTCTCTTTTACGCAAAGAATGACGGGCCGCTGCCGGAGATGTGGAACGTTCCCGTGCTTGGCGGCCCCGAAACCCGCATGAGTCCTCTGCTGAAACCGAGTAGCTGGGCTTCGTGGGCGGAAGGTGCAAATGGCATCTACTTCATCGCTCCGGGGCAGGCGGGGATGCCGACACTCAACCTGTTAAGCTTCGCCGATCACCGGATTCGCACGTTAACCACGCTCGAACGCTTTCCGTTTTGGTTGACTCTCAGCCCAGACGGCAAGTCGCTCGTTTTCGACATGAGCAGCCGCGAAGAGAGCCACATCATGATCGAGAACAATTTCCATTAGAGGACACCCGCTCCAGTTCTCGCCATCGCTTGATGTATCCTCGATTTCGTGGCGCGCACCTCGGCTCCGGACCGCTCTCCAACGGCGGGCCTGATTCTCGGCCTTGTCATTACTCTCGCCGCCGTCGTCGCTTATTCCTGGTACATCACTCGCCAGATCTCCGGACTCCGCGAACTGCAAAACAACATCGCGGATCGCAACCGGAAAGATTCCCTGCAGCTGCTTCGCATTCAAAACGACTTGAACTCGATGGCGCTCGGCATGCGCGACATGCTCGACAACCAGGAACCGTATCCGCTTACCGCATGGGATGCTCAGTTCCAGCGTATCCGTACGGATTTAGAAGACGCGCTGAAGCGCCAGGAACAAGTGTCCGTCGCCCATCGCACCCCGGAGCAACAGCAGTATCTTCGTGCATCGGTCTCACAATTCTGGGACGCGCTGGATCGCATGTTCGCCCTGGCGCGCGAAGGAAAAGACGCTGAGGCAAGGAACCAAATTCGCCTGACCCTGCAATCGCGGCAGACGGCGCTCAGCACCACCGTGGCCCGGCTTCTGGTACAGAACAATGAAAGCGAGGAACAGGCGTCCCAACAAATCGAAAGGATTTACGACCGCGTTCAGCGACAGGTCTACGTCTTCCTTGCGGCTACTCTTATCGCAATCGTTCTGACCAGCTTGTACCTGATCCGCTCCAACCGCATGTTGTTCGCCCGGCTTGCTTCCCTTTCAGATCAACGCAGTGAACTCGCTCAGAAACTCATCGCGACGCAGGAATCCACTCTGCGCTACATCTCTCGCGAGCTGCACGATGAGTTCGGACAAATTCTAACCGCGGTCGGTCAAATGCTAAAGCGAGCCGGTTCGCACGCGCCGGAAGATTCGCCGCTCAGGGTAGAAATCCGCGAGGTTGCCGAGATCGCGCAGACCGCTCTCGACAACGTTCGCACTCTTTCGCAGGCACTCCATCCCGTCATGCTCGATGAGTCCGGATTGGAGAGCACTCTCGATTGGTACATTCCGACTGTGGAACGGCAAAATGGAATTGCAATCGTCTATGAGAAGGCTGGAACGCCCTTTGCGGTCGAGAGCACGGCCGGCGTCCACATTTATCGCATTGTGCAGGAAGCGCTCAACAACATCACGCGTCACGCGGGAACCCGTCGCGCCTGGGTTCGTCTTCGGTTTCAGCCGCACTCTCTCGATGTTGAAATCGAAGACCACGGATCGGGCATGCCGGCGCGTCCTGTGCGTTCCGGGATTGGAATGGTAGCTATGCGGGAACGTGCGGAACTGCTCGGCGGCAAACTGGACTTCTTGCGGCCGCCTCAAGGAGGAACACTCGTACGACTTCACGTACCATGTGAAGGGACCGCTTCGAATGAAAGCTAAGATTTCAGTCATGTTGGTCGATGACCACGCTCTGGTGCGCCGTGGCTTCCGCCGGATTCTCGAAGACGAATCGGACATCACCGTCGTAGGCGAATGCGGCGATGGTGCAGAGTCAGTGAAACAAGCGCAGCGACTCAAGCCGCGCGTCGTCGTGATGGATTGCGCTCTTCCGAGCATGAGCGGACTCGTCGCGACAAGGCAAATCCTGGAGACTTGTCCCAACACATCCGTATTAATGCTGAGCATGCATCCCGAAGAAACCCTCGTTCGCCAAGCTCTGGACGCGGGCGCAAGAGGCTACGTCCTCAAAAACGCGGTCGACCTCGAACTCGGCGCGGCAATCCGGAAAGTCGTTGCCGGTGAGATAGTCCTTGATCCGCAGTTGGCAAGCAAAGCTGTCCTGAAAGGCGAGCGCAGCTACGCCCTCACGACACGGGAGCTCGAAATTCTCCAGCTCATTGTGGATGGCAAATCGAACAAGGAAATCGCTAATCAGCTGAATCTCAGCGCGAACACGGTCGCCGTCCATCGCGCCAACATGATGGACGCTCTCGGCATCCACAAAACAGCCGAGCTCGTTGTCTACGCAATCCGCAATGGGCTGGTAAACGTTCCGTGAAACGCCGGACATTTCTCACGGGGATGGCCGGTATTGCGGCAGCCTCGAGTTTCGAATTGCCATTGTTCGCGCAGTCTGCGCCACCCGAATTTACCCTCCTCGATGTCACGAAGCAGGCTGGCATCGATTTTCAGCACAACAGCGGCGCTTATGGTGGCAAGTTGTTGCCCGAAACTCTCGGCGCCGGCTGCGCCTTCCTCGACTACGACGCCGATGGATGGCAAGACATTCTCCTCATCAACGGCTCCGATTGGCCGAGTCATCACCGCCAACGTTCCACGCTGCGTCTTTATCGCAACAATCGCAATGGCACATTTTCTGATGTAACACGCCGAGCCGGACTCGACATCGAGATGTACGGAATGGGTGTGGCAGTCGGCGACTTCAACAACGACGGCTTCCCTGATCTCTACATTACCTGCGTCGGGCAAAGCCGCTTATTCCGAAATACGGGTCGCGGCTCATTCGTCGATGTAACGGCGAAGAGCGGCCTTGGCAACCGGCAATCATTCAGCACCTCGGCAGTCTGGTTCGATTTCGATCGTGACGGCCTGCTCGACTTGTTCGTCTGCAATTACGTCCGGTGGTCGCTTGACCATGACGTATTTTGCAGTCTGGATGGAAAAGCTAAATCCTATTGCACTCCGGAAGCCTATCGAGGCGAAACCTGTTGGCTGTTCCGCAACAAAGGCGACGGCACCTTCGAAGACGTCACTGCCAAGAGCGGCATTTTCGACAGCAGTTCGAAATCGCTGGGCGTGGCGCTGCTCGACTCAGACCGCGACGGCTGGCTCGATCTCGTCGTCGCTAATGACACGCAACCCAACAAGCTTTATCGCAATCAGCAAAACGGAACGTTCAAGGACGTGGCCGTTGAAGCTGGCCTCGCCTTCAGCGTAGAAGGAAAGGCTCGCGCGGGCATGGGCGTTGACGTCGCGGATTACGACAACTCGGGCGCGAGCTCTGTTGCGATCACGAACTTCGACAATGAGATGATCGGCTTATATCGCAAGCAGGCCAACAACACGTATGAGGACATTTCGGTTCGCGCCGGAATCGGCATGGTCTCGAAAACGACTCTCGGGTTCGGATGCACCTTTGCAGATTTCGATCTCGATGGCTCCCTCGACCTTGCCGTCGTGAACGGACACATCGACGATACCGTGCGCAACATCAGTGGGAACGTTGGCTACGCGCAACCACCCCAGCTCTTTCTGAATAACGGGAAAGGAGCGTTTCGCGATGTGGCGGGCAATAGTGGTTCCGGCTTTGCGCAACCGAAAGTCGGTCGCGGTCTGGCCTACGGAGATTTCGATCGGGACGGCGATTTGGATTTGCTGGTCACAACCAACCACGGCCCGGCATTTCTCTATCGCAACGATCAGAAAGCCGGCAACCGAAGCCTTAGATTTCGACTGGTGGGCACAAAGTCGAACCGCGATGGGATCGGCGCAACCGTCGTCGCGGAGTACGCCGGTCGCCAACATACTCAGATGGTTAAAAGCGGCTCCAGCTATCTGTCACAGTCAGAGCTACCTCTGACGTTTGGGTTGGGAAAACAAGATCGCGTAGATCGCGCTGTCATCTATTGGCCCAGCGGCCGTACAGAAGAATTTAAAAAGCTTTCCGCTGGCCGATCCTACGAATGCGTCGAAGGCAAAGGAATCACACCGAAAGACGGCTTCTAATTTCCCGGATTTTGTCATTCCGAGCGCAGCGAGGAATCCGCTTTTCTTCTTGCCATCCTGAGCGTAGCGAAGGACCTTCGTTTCTTTTTGTCATTCCGAGCGTAGCGAGGAATCTGCTTTCGCTTGTTTCGTAGAAACTTCTCCGCGCCTCGCACGTTCCCGTTCCAGCACCATGCGATCGAACGCCTTTGGCAGCCCTTCCTGCGGACTGTACGGCCCCGGCTCATAAGCTCGCGACGAAATCCCTTTTTGCGACAGTTCTGAAATTCCCCAATCCTCTCGATTTGTCATGTCCCAGAACTCCACCGCATCGTCCCCAGTGAAGCCCGGTTTCGCCATCTCCGCCGGATGGAGATACCAGTCGCACACGACGCGCGTTCGATCCACAGCCTCCGGCCACAACGTATGTGCCATCACGTAGTCGGGATGCAAACTCAGAAGCAGATTCGGATAAATCGCATAGTAGAGAACCAGCGTTTGCTGCTCCTTGCTCAATCCCGGCAGATAGCACCGCCTCAAATGCCCATCCACACTCATCGTTTCCGCTTCACCGCGGAACTCCATCGATCCGCCGATATAACTCGGCTGTGGCGCATCGTTCGCACCGCTCAAGTAGTCACTCACACGGCTAAGCGCAGGATGCAGCACCGGACAATGCAAACACTCGTTGTAGTTCGTTACGATCAGTTTCCAGTTTGCTCGGACTTCATACGAAATCCGCTTGTACAAACGCAAATCCCCGACGCCCCACGGAGCAAACTTCCCCGGCAGATCTGCCAATTGCGTCGAGAGCGGTTCTGGCGTGCGCGACAGATTTAAGAAGACGAATCCTTCCCACTCTTCTATATGGACTCGATGAAGTGGATAATCCTCGCGCCGGAATCCCTCCTGTTCCATATGCGGTGCGCCAATCAGCTTGCCATCCAGAGCATAGGTCCATCCGTGATACGGACACTGGATACGTCCGGAAAAGGTTCCCGCTGATTCGGTACACATGCGCGTGCCACGATGCCGGCACACGTTGAAGAACGCTTGCAACTCCCCCTTGGCGTCGCGAGTGACGACGATGCTTTCACCCGCAACCTCACACATGTAAAACTCACCCGACTTTTCGATCTGCTCTTTCCTGCCTGAACAAAACCACATCGTTCCGAAAAACTGATCCAGTTCCTGGCGGAATAGTTCAGGATCGGTGTAGTAACGAGCTGGAAGGGTTTTCTGAAGCGTGCTCATAACCTTTATTGCAGCATCGTCTCCAATCGTAAGCGCAATTTGCAGCCGCTGTCACGCCGCAACCTGTGCATTGTCACTTGTCATTCCGAACCGCCCGCAGCCGCAGGCGAGCGAGGAATCTACAGTTGTCTTAGCGTTTGGAGAGATTGTTCTGTTCATCCAAGCCTCACTTTTCGAAAGCTGCCCTACTAATACTTTTCTAGTATTGTCACCGTTTTTCTCCCACGTTACATTTTCTCCGCTCGCTACAAACTCACTCGCAACGCCGGCGCAGTGAGACCCCACATGCCCGGCAGCCTCTGCCGGATGCAGAACGCCCCAGCTGGCCCGAAGACCGGCTGGGGCGTTCTGCGAAATGGGGATTGTGGCTTCGCATTGGGGAATAGCCGCTGTGGGGCGGTTCTGAATTCACGTCTGCGGGGGAACGTACATGCATCCAGCAAAAACCACTCTTGCTGTCTCTCTGGTTCTCTTAAGTATCACTCTGACCTTCGCTTTCGATTCGACACCGAAACCGGCAACCATTACCGGATACGTAATCGATTCAGCCTGCGCCTTCACAAAAAATTTAGATAAGCCGATCAGCGCCGATTGCGCCAAGGCGTGCGCGAAAGCTGGATCTCCATTCGTCATCCTGACCGCAGACGGCACCGTGTACTGGCCGATCGCCGAGTCCATGCCAGCCACTGGTCAGAACGAAAAACTGCTACCGTTTGCGGCTCAAAAGGTCACCGTTAAAGGAAAAACATATGAGCGCGGCGGCTCGCATGCCCTTGTGATTGAGAACATTGAGCCCGTTGCATCGGCTCACTAACACAACCTTAGAAACACTTTCTGCTGTCGAACTCAGGAGACCCGCTTTGTTCGTCAAGAAAACTTCCGTCTTCTTACTCGCGTTGCTGACCATCGCATTCATCTCAACTGCGCGTCCCCAGGAACTTGGCACGGCCGTTCTTAACGGAGACGTTGTCGACCCGAGCGGTGCCGTGGTTAGCGGCGCTCAGGTGACCGCGAAGCAAGTCGCTACCGGACTCGAACGCACGGCTACCAGCACTAACGCCGGCCTTTTTGTGTTCAATACGCTTACACCGGGCGACTACGAAGTTCACGTGAAAGCGAGCGGGTTTTCCGAGTCAACGAATCGCATTCGCCTCGAAGTCGGTCAGCAAGCGAACCTTAAAATTCGTCTCACCGTCGAGAAACAGCAGACGGAAATCGAAATTAACGATGAGCAAGCCATTCCGCTCGTGAACACGGTCTCTTCTGTCGTTGATGGCGTGGTCAGCTCGCACCAGATCGACAACCTGCCGCTGAACGGTCGAAACTTCCTGGAACTTGCGCTTCTTCTACCCGGAAACACGCAGGCCCCGAACTTCGATCCCACTAAACAAAACACCGTTGTGATCTCCTCTGCCGGGCAGCTCGGTCGCGGTAGCAGCGTCACGATCGATGGCACCGACAACAATGACGACGCAGTCGGCGGCATGCTCCTGAATATTCCTGAAGACGCGGTTCAGGAATTCCAGATGGCGACCAACCGCTTTTCCGCTGAACTCGGACGCACGGCATCGGGTGTCGCCAACGTGGTCACGAAATCTGGCACCAACACCCTGCACGGTTCCGCTTCCGTGTACGCTCGCGATAAAGCACTTCAGGCATTGCCTTCCACTTTTGATCCTGCAACCACGGGGGGAGAAACTCCTCCATTCCGCCGTGAGCAGTACTCCGGCACTCTCGGCGGCCCGATCGTTCGTGACAAAGCTTGGTGGTTTGCGGGCTTCGAATATCGCGATCAACTCGGTGGAATTCTCGCAGGAACGCGCGATGTGGAAGCACAGACTATCACCCGCAGCTTCGCTCGCGCTCCCCTGAGCAACACCTTGGGAACGATCCGCGGCGACTGGGCCGTCTCTTCCCGCGATTCAATCGCTCTGCGTTATTCGATTGATCGCATCGAAGCCACCGGATCGAGTGCGGCAAATGCCTCCTTCGGTTCAGACTCTCAACGGCAAGACTTGCGCAACAATTTCCAGTCCTTCCTCTCATCATGGACTCGCGTCTTCAGTCCTCGAGTCGTTAATCGCTTCAGTTTCAGTGTGAACAACTTCTTTAACTCGACTGACCCAGTTGTTCCCGGGCCTCAGCTCGATTTCCCCACGATGACTGACGGCGCCTCGTTTCGCGTGCCGCAGCAGACGTGGCAAAACCGTTTTCAGTGGGACGACGGCGTCGACTGGACCATCGGTCGCCACAATCTTCGTTTCGGCGGGCAGTTCCAGCGGCTCGACGACAAGTTTTATCTCGGCGTATTCCAGGGTGGCCGCATTCAGTTCGTGCAGGACTTTGCCAATCAGGACCGCAACGGCGATGGCGTGATCAACGACGAAGACCTTCTCTTTGCAGTGACCATCCGTAGCGCCACTCCAGACCGCGCCCTCGTGCTGCCGAACTGCGATAACAACTACATCGCTGGTTACATCCAGGACGATTGGCACATTCATCCGCAGTTAACGTTGAATCTGGGCTTGCGCTATGAAGTCGATACCGACGTGAACAACGTCGGCCGATACAACGAAATCAATCCCATCGTGTTGCCGCTTCTCAAGGGCAAGCGCAAGAAAGATCTCAATAACTTCGGCCCACGAATTGGCTTCAACTGGGCAACTCCGGGCGGCAAACTCAGCGTTCACGGCGGATACGGCATCTACTATGACCGCATCACGCTGGAGATTGAATCACTCGAGCGCGGACTCGATGGCCGGGCCCTCGCCATCGTTGTGCGTGCCGGCAATGCCATCCCAGACCCAACCAACACTACGGATCCGCCCACGAAATTCTTTTACCTAAATGACGACGGAACGTTCAAGCCAGACGCTCCCACCTTCTCCAACGCTTTCATCGGCTTCCCATTCCCCGGTGCAGGCGCTGCAGCTGGAATCGACATCATCGATAACAACATTCAGAACCCGATGATTCAGCAGTTCAACCTTGGCGTGCAGTTTGAACTCGCCAACAACTGGGTCATCAAGGCCGACGGCATTCACAATCTCGGCACGCACTTCATCATCGGACGTCCCATCGGATCGGTTATCAATCCCGACATCGACGGCGGCACTCCCGAGGGTGTCACCAATCTCGAGTCCAGCGTGAACACGCACTACGATGCGTTGTGGCTTTCGGTCGACAAACGCCTCAGCCGCCGATACCAGATCCATGGCGCTTACACGCTCTCGAAGTCTCTCAACTACGCTAACGACGATCAGATCCCGTTCGCCTATCCGCCGGTCGATCCAAATGATCTTCACCGCGAATACGGCCCTGCTCCGAATGATCAGCGCCATCGCTTCGTGATTGCCGCCATCGGGGATCTGCCCTGGGGCATCAGAGTCTCGCCGTATTGGACTTACGCTTCCGGCGTGCCCATGGACATCCTGCTGGGTGACGGTAGCAACGCTCGCGTTCCGCAACTTGGCCGCAATGCAGGTGGACGCCAATTCCACAACGCCGCGGAACTCAACGCAGTGCTGACCACGCTTGGACTTCCGCTCGTCGACAGCAACGCACGCTTCAACGACACGTTCAACAGCTTTGATCTTCGTATCTCGAAAGAATTCAAGATCAAGGAGCGCATGGCGATTCAGGTCCTCGGTGAGGTTTTTAATCTCGCCAACAAGACCAACATCCTTGGAACTTCAACGACCAACTATTCCGGATTTTTCAATGCGCTGGTTCCCGATCAGGGCGATCCGAGCCACTCCTCGGCCTTCGGAAAACCGGTTTCAACCGCCGGGGGCGTGTTCGGGTCGGGTGGTCCTCGGGCCTTTCAATTGGCGGCGAAGCTGACGTTCTGAGAGCCGCAAGCTAGACCTCCATGGAACGAATGCTCATGGCATGATTGTCATTCCGAGCCGCTCGCAGGCTGAGCCGAGAGCGCTGCGAGGAACCTGCTTTTTGTTAAGCTGATCACTCCCGCGATGACTGACCTCCCTAAGCCACCCACGAAAATCCGCATCTTCGAAGACCACGAAGCCACCGGCGACACTGCCGCGGCCTATGACTACTGGCGCGCTTCATCGGGCCGCACTCAGGTACCCGGCATCATCAAGTGTTTCGGCGCGCGCCCCGACTTCCTGCGCCAGATGGTCGATTTCTCCAACACCATCCATTTTTCCGAAGGCCACCTGAATCGTCGCCACAAAGAGATGATCGCGAGCTACGTCTCTTACCTGAACCGGTGTCCGTATTGACTGGATAGCCACGCTTACTTCCTGCGGGTTCAGGGAGCTTCCGATCAAACAGTAACCGCAATCCTCGAAGGCAAACTCGACGACGCCGGCCTTACTTCAGCCGAGCGCGACTTGCTCGACTACGCGAAGCTCGTGACGCAGGCCGCTTATCGCACCACACCCGAAGACGTGCAGAAACTTCGCGACGCCGGTTGGTCAGAGAATCAGATTTCCGAAGCCGTGTACATCACGGCGCTCTTCGCATTTTTCAATCGCGTGGCCGATGCTTTCGGCGTCCCACCACAGAATTATCTGGCGCTCGGCAAAATGACTCCATAATCAAGCTGAGACATAATCAACATGCGGGCATCGCCCCCCAGCCCCAAGCGATTCCCTTGCAAGCCTTTTCAATCTACAATCCGAAATCATCAATCTGAAATGAACAATCCGTTGTCACCCACCCTCACAATCCTTTAGGTTAAAGTCAGGAAATTCACCATCCCCATGGCTCTCGTGATTCGTGAATCCAACATCCACTCGCGCGGTTGCTACACGACCGAGCCGATCCGCAAAAATGCTCTCGTGATCGAGTACGTCGGAGCTCGCATCTCCAATAAGGAAGCGAACGATCTCTACGACGATTACGAGCAAACATATTTATTCGGATTAGAAGACGGGAAGACCATCATCGATGGCTTCGGAGTCGCGGCCTTCATCAATCACTCCTGCCGGCCGAACTGCCGCACCGACGAGTTCCATGGACACATCTGGATCATCGCCGATCGCAACATCAAGGCAGGCGAGGAACTCACCTATGACTACAGCCTTTATGACGGTGACGGCGATGCCCCGTGCCGCTGCGGAGCGCCGGGTTGCCGCGGGACCATGTATGACGAGGAAGAGCTGAAAAAGGCGAAAAAGAAGAAGCAGGGAAACGGATCTGCCGACAAGAAGCTTTAACCACCAACACTCTTAACGCCCTTGTCTTGCTGCGAGAAAGCCCACAACCACCGCGAAAGCATCTTCGACCAACGCGACTGGTAAATCTGGCAAGCCCCGTTTTTTGGTTAAGAAACGTCGCACCCGGAATCCGGTGAATGCGCCCAGCACCGCCACGACCGCAGTCACGATCATCCCTAATAGCAGATTATGCGGGATCGCCATCGCCAGCACCGCTCCGCAAAACGCAGCCGCCAGAATTCTCCCGCTTAAACCGACCGCTCCCGTACGATTCGGAGTCGACGGCAGTTTGTCGGCAATCATTTCGCCAACAGCCAGCAGCGTAAACAAGCCAACCGCCCACGGACGTCCCACGAAAGCGAGCGCGCCCTGCGGATGCAGCCACCCGAGGTACACAGCCCATGCAATCACCGCCGGGCCAGTCATCGAACGCAGCCCGGTGATGAACCCCACTCCGAGAAACATCGCAAGACCAGCCATGACATTGTTTTCGTGCATGCCGGGCAGGATAACAGAGAACTAGTGTGGGCAGCGGTCAGTGGCCAGGAGGCGCGGTTTCAGTTCTCAGTTCCTCAGCTCTTCGTCCTTGTCATTCCGACACCCGAGCGCAGCGAGGCAGGAGGAATCCTTACTAGCTCATGCCAAGCAGCGGGTGGGAAAACTCGCAGGCGGGTGCCCCACCCTTGTCCACGTTTTTTGTGGAACAGGTGGGAGCTTTGGCTTGAATTCAGTGTGCTGACGACTACCCCTTCACGCACACCACCTGACGGAGCGTGTGAACAACCTCCACCAGGTCTTTCTGCGCTTCCATCACAGCGTCGATCGACTTGTATGCCATTGGGGTCTCGTCGATCACGTCGGCATCTTTGCGGCACTCGACACCGGCCGTGGCCTTGATGTGGTCCGCGACCGTGAAGCGCTTTTTCGCTTCGTTGCGCGACATGGCCCGTCCTGCACCATGACTGCAGCTCATGAAGCTCTCCGGGTTACCCTTGCCGCGCACGATGTACGAACGCGCACCCATGCTGCCGGGAATGATCCCCATATCGCCCCCGCGCGCCCGAACCGCACCCTTCCGCGTCACGAGCACGTTTTCGCCATAGTGGTTTTCCCAAGCAACATAGTTGTGATGACAACTCACAACTTCTGCATCATCGCTGAACGTCGGCACCTGTCCCGACTCCCCGACAGCGCGCATGATGTTTGCCATCATCAACTGACGGTTCGCCAGCGCATAGTCCTGCGCCCAGTGCACGGCTTCGACGTAATCGTTGAAGTGGTCCGTGCCCTGCGGCAGATAAGCCAGGTCCGCGTCCGGCAAGTTGATCATCCACTTCCGCATATCGTTCTTAGCTAGCTCAATAAAGAACGTGCCGAAGCGGTTGCCGACACCTCGCGATCCAGAATGCAGCATGAACCAAACTCGGTCCGCTTCGTCGAGACACACCTCGATGAAGTGGTTCCCAGTTCCAAGCGTCCCAAGGTGATTCACTCGCTGCTTGTGCTCGAGCTTCGGATACTTCCCCACAATTGCCTTGTATCGCGGCTCGAGTCCAGCCCACACATCGCCGTGATGGTCTGGCGCATTCTTCCATGCGCCACGATCATTGGCTCCGCCCTGGTCGGTCCGTCCGACAGGCACAGCTTTCTCAATCGCCTCTCGAATGCCATGGAGGTTATCGGGCAGCTGCGACGCGATCAGCGAAGTTCGCACAGCCATCATCCCGCAACCGATGTCGACACCTACGGCCGCTGGGATGATCGCGCCTCGCGTCGGAATCACACTGCCGACAGTCGCTCCAATCCCCCAGTGCACATCGGGCATTGCGGCAACCCACTTGTAGATGAACGGCAGCTGCGCGACGTTCAGCAACTGATCTCGAGCTGCGTCCTCAAGAGGCACACCGCGAGTCCAGGTCTTGATGGGCACTCCCTTCTCGGGAGCGATTACGTTGTAAATCGAATCCGCCATATCTGTTTCCTTTTCCTGAAGGACGGGCTCACACCCGTCCTCCTAGTTCACCCACTTCCCTTCGTCGGCTTCCAGCGCACGGATGTACTCCACGACCGACTCCGACCAGCCGTCGATGTGCATCCACTTACCGTAGCCGATGCCGTTCTTGAACGACGCAACGTTCACGACGTATCCCTTGCCCAACGGGTTCGGGACCGTATCATGCGCCTGCTCGTCCGTGATCACGATCAGACGGTCGTAGCGCTCATCCTTCCCCTTCTCAGCCCGGCGATTCAATTCCTCGACCGCCTTCCCGAGATAGGTTCCGTTGTGCGTCTGCGAACGATCAATCGCATCCCGCAGCGCGAACCCGCGCCGCGCCGGCACTTCCGCTAGGTTGTCCGAAAACGAGTACACGTTCACTCGCTCTCCAATCTCCCGCAGAAGCACCGCGAGCCCGTAAGCTGCATCCGTGCGCAGCATCTCCGAACGACGCGACAACTGCGCCGTCATCGATCCCGAGACGTCGACCAGAAGCGCGGTACGCCCCGGCAGCTTCGCTTGCGCTGCCACCGACTTCAGCATCGCCCCTTCGAGCGCCTCTTCCCACTGCGGAGCGTATCGCGCCGCGGACAAGAAACGGAACGGCAGCACGCGCTCGGTCTTCATCGCGCGAAGCGCCTTCAACACCAGCTCTTCGTCAACCGAAGCTTCACGCATGTTGCGCAGATTGCGCAAAAGCGCCAACGCTCCCAGCTTATTTTCTGCGAGCAGGCGCTCCCATGCCTCGCGCTTGTCAGCACCAGACGAGAGGGCAACCTCCCATGTATCGGGAGTGGCCAAACGCCCCCAGACGAGTTTCTTCCACACTCCAGCCTGTGCGTCGTCGCGCGGCTTGGCGTGCGACAGGAACAGGACATCGCGCAGTTTGATCGGCCCTCCACGATCGTACTTGGCAAGCTGATACTCGTCGAACTTCGGGAAAGCCGCACCCAGCCCCTTCTTCACCTGCGCCGAGAGCGGCACGCGCCCATCCTTCCAATAGATGGCCACAAACTCGCACAGTTCGTCAGCGCGCTGGATCACTCGCTCGAGTGTGTCGGCGACCAACTTCCGATGGGACGCATGACGTGCCATCTCACGCACCAGGAGCAACGGCACGTGCCGGAGCTTCATCTGCTCGCGAGCTTCGACCGCAAGTGCAGCAACTTTCTCGGCCGCTACCTTGGGAACAAGTTCCGCGATGCGTCCCGCGATCTCGACTCCGTCCTCATAAAACTGCTTTTCCCAGAGCAGGCAAGCGAGGACCGAGCGCCGAAGCTGTGCTTCCAGCGAGATATTCCGCGCCCGCCCTCCTTCATGAGTGCGCGCCACAGATGCAACATTCAATGTATTCAGTTTCGCCATGGTGTTGCTCCTTGCTTCTGGCTACTAGCTACTAGCGTCGAGCTGCTGATGCGCCTTACCCAATCCATCCTTCTTAAAGGCTTTGCCATCCTGAGGAGCGGCCTTTGCGACGAAGGATCTCTGTATCTCTTAACCACGCTGCACTCGAAAAAGATATTCGCGAGCGTTGTGATCTGGAGAATTCTTTCGCGGGTGCCCTACCCTTGTCCGCGTTTTTTGCGGACAGGGATGTTGACTTTCACGCATCCCGCCCCAAGCCGCGGAGCGACTCACCGCCCCGCGGCTGCAACCTCGGCCACCGGCTCGGCTTCCTGGAATGCTGGCACGAAGCCGACGGCAACCGTCCGCACCGGCGCGCAGCGGTCGCGATAGTCGGTGCAGTACATCACATCGAGGGTCATCGGACGCACGACGCCTACGAACGTGCAGGAGATCGCACGCTTCCCGTTCGCTGCGTACTGGATGTGCGCGAACATGCAACCAGTGCAGAGCGGCTCGGCCTTTGGCTCGCTGGCCTTTCGCACCGCGCACCCGACAACGCGAACCAGGATGTTGGTCAATACAACGTAGAACAGCAACGGCATGCGCCCTCCTTTTCTGAAACATTTTTGCATTTATCCGCCGGGTAACAAGCGACAAAGGAACGTAGGTGCTCTACCGCTGAGCTACGTGGGCACTTACTCCCACGGCAGAATTCGAACCTGCGACTTCCCGCTTATCAGGCGAAGTAACCCTTGTCTTCACCACCGGCGAAAACAACATCAAACAACTAGCAACCAACGACCAACAACTGTTTTTATGGTCGGGGAACAGCGGCTACGGTATGGGCTTGCGCCCTTGGGGAATCGAACCCCGGCTCCCAAAGGAGCCTTCTGCCGAAAGAAGTAACCGTGGCCTTCACCACCGACCCTGTGAAAAATCCGCACACAACGGATCTTGAGCGCCTACGCGCTCCTGTCTGGC
>Ga0310810_10000260_pt1 | contig 54570 bp, 52 predicted proteins | sample NCmetagenome_FD_207641 | JGI IMG/M metagenome (GOLD analysis project Ga0310810, IMG submission 207641) | Soil microbial communities from experimental microcosm in Duke University, North Carolina, United States - NC | ecosystem: Engineered > Artificial ecosystem > Soil microcosm > Unclassified ...
CGTCGCCTGGGGTGCAGGGGCTGGACGACGGGCCGGAAGTTCGCGTCTCCGTGCAGCTGGAGCCCTGCCCAGGCGAGGGTCGGCGCTCCGGCGGCGATCCGCGTCCGCTTGGCGCGGGTCAGGGCCTCCCCGAGGGGGTGACCCGAGCGGAACTCGTCAGCGAGCGCGGTGATCAGAGCCCGCGCCTGCTGATCCTCGATCGGCCAGGGGGCCGCGACGACGGCGGTCGCCCCGGCGCGGAAGAAGGCCCGGACGAGCCCCAGCGCTCCTTCCCCCACCAGCACCTGCCCGGAAGCGCTGCGGCAGGCGGAGAGCAGCACCGCCTTCCCGCCGAGGTCGAGCGCAGCGATCTCCCGCGGCTGCAGGAGCCCGTCCTCTGCTTCGTCTCCGGCGAGGACCAGAGCCGAGCGGGCAGGGTGCGACTCGTCGACCACCGCGTGCGTGGCGAAGTGGAGCAGTCCCCAGCCTCCGAGCGGAGCGGTCTTCAGGAACCGTTCACTGGCGTCGCGACCGATCCGGAGCGCACCGCCCGGTGGGAGGGCTTCCACCAGCGTCCGCGCCTCGGCCCGCGCGTGCGGGAGCGCCGGGAGCACCAGCCCCTCGAGCCAGGCCGCCGCGTCCCGGTGCGTTCCGGGCGGACCGCTGGAGGTCGGATCGGCGAGGGCGAGGACGGATCCGGGGCCGGGCCGTCCACCCGCGGTCCGCCAGCGAAGCCAGAGCGAGGCCGAGGGCGAGGTGGAGATCGCGTAGCGCGCGGCGAGCGGCTCGCCCCCCGGTCTCCGCAGGGTCTCCAGAGGGAGGCCGATCAGCGGTCCATCGGCAATGACCACCAGGCGGCGGATCTCCTCGCCGAGCCGGCCGAGCGCGGGCTCGAGGAGGGTTCGCTCCAGCGCCTCCGCGGCACTGGCCTCGCCCGGATTGCCCTCGGCGACCAGCGCGCGAAACATCGCGAGCCGGGGCTCGAGCTGGTGCGAGTCAGGCATGCGGAGCGCGAATGCCTCCTTCCGCGTGAGCACCACCAGCCAGGAGCGGCCCTCCGGATAGGGTGCCTTCAGGGAGAAGTCGGGTCGCCACAGCTGGAAGGAGAGAAGCGCCTCGTCGGGGGCGAGACCGGCCTGGATCGCCGCCATGCTCGCGACCGCGACTGGCACGGATGCCGGGGCGCTCCGGGCGATCGCCTCCTCGACCTCCAGCAGCTGGCCTTCCGCCGCTCTCGCCTTGCCGATCGCCTCGGTTCTGAGTTTCGCGGCGGCGGTGCTGACCAGGAGCCGTTGCGCGCCGCTGAGCTCCCCGAGGATCCTGCTCCGCCGCGCCTCCAGCTCGGGAGGGACGCGTGCCGGGACGCCCGAGCGCGCCAGCTCGTCCAGGAGGATCCTCCCGCGGAGCCGCTCCATCGTGTCGAGCGCGGGCTCCAGCGACGGTCCCTCCGGGGCGGGCCCGGCGAGGTCGAGCAGCCACCCGGCGAGGAGCTCGTGGGCGAATGCCCACTCGGCGCTGGTTCGCGCGCGCACGTACGCCTCGGGCTGGCTCCATCGAAGCTGGTCGACCGCGTCCATGGTGTCCTCGGCGTGGCTGCGAAGCGCCTCCACGTCCCCGAGACGCCAGTCCACGTGGGCGCGGGCGAGGTGGGCCAGGGCGATGACCGCCGGGTGGCCGGTGTCCCATGCCGCCTCCAGGCTCTCCAGCGCGTACTGGCCGGCGAGGTGGGCGTCGCCGGGGTTCCGCTCCGCCGCGAACCGGGTGAGCAGCCGGAGGGAGTGCGTGATGAGGAAGCCCTGGTTGTTCGTCCGCCCGCGCGCCAGGGCCACCCGCGCGACCTCCTCGCTCGCTGGCGACGAGCCGCGCATCGCCGCCTGCAGCATCAGGGAGGCCAGCTCCCCGCGGGTCATGTGGACCCTCAGGCGTTGCTCCCGGGCGACCGCGATCGCTCGATCGAGACGGGCCTCGGCGTCGGCCATCGGCAGCTCACCCGAGTAGGCGAGCCGGACCGCCTCGGCGGCCTGGCCGTGGATGGTCAGTGCCTGCGTGAATGGATCGTTCGCCGCGAGCGCGGCCGCGCGGTCGAACGCCTGGAGCGCGTCGAGTGGTCGGCCGGTCGCGGAGTACGTCCGGCCCCACAGGTCGGCGATGCGCCAGGGCAGCCACCACGGCGCGGAAGCGCTGATCGTCGTCTCCGCCTGCCGCAGCAGCGTCTCGGCCCGGCCGTAGTCGACGACGCCGTACGCCAGCTCCGCACCGCAGGCATGGGCATAGGCGACGGCGTCCGGATCGCGCAGCTGCTCGGCGAGCGCGAGCGACCGTTCGTACTCGGGCCACCCCATCTCGGCGTCGACGTTCCACGATGCGCTGAGCACCAGGGCAGCGGTGACGATCAGCTCACCCACGGCGTTTCCGGTCCGATGGAACTCCTCCTGGGCCAGCCGGTACAGCGCGTCTCCGCGCTCGCCGCCTCGATACTTCGCGACCAGTGCTCCCAGGTTCAGCGCCGCGTAGGGATGGCGGGGGTGCGCGGCCAGAACTCGCTCCAGCGCGTCCATCGCCGCCGGTGCCGCGTCGGCGTGCTCGAAGCCGAGGCGCCAGTAGCAGGACCACGTCTCGATCGAGTCTCCCTCGGCCTTCACCCTCGCGTCGCACTCCTCGACCCGGTAGACCTGCCTGCCCCAGTAGTCGGGAAGCGCGCTCGACGCTCCGGCGCCGAGGAGCGCCAGCAGACCCGCGCACGGCGCGATCGCCCGGAGGCGTCGACCGGCAAGCTGGAGCGGCAAGAGCACGGGAGCTCCGTTCAGCGCAAGGTGACGACCGTGGCCGGCGAGGACACGGTTTTCCCGTCCGGAAGCTGCGCCTCCACGCGCCAGAGCAACGTCGTGCCGGCCGCGAACGGCGCCAGGCGCGGCGCCGGGACCTGGTACTCCGGAGTGGAGAGGGCGTTCGCCGTATCGACGACCGTGAGATCCGCCGTGGTGACCAGAACCCGGTAACGAGCGCCGTCGCCGGCGGGCGTCCACTGGAGACGGAAGCCGTCGCGGGGGAGCTCGGTGGATGGCATGCGCGGGGAGAGCGCACCGGTCGCGGCCCGTCCTCGCTCCACCGACGGCTCCGCCGGACGGAGGACCCCGAAGACGACCGCGGCGGCAGCGCTCAGGCCGATCAGGCCTCCCCATCCGAGCCAGGCGCGCCATGCCGGGATGTGCTCGACGACGGCAGGGCGGAGCTCGTCGCTGGCCTGGGCGTCCCGGGCAATCCGCCAGAGCTGCGCGCACTCCCCGCAGCTCACGGTGTGGTCGAGGAGCGCGCGGGTCCGGCCCAAGGGGAGCTTGCCGAGGACGGCGTCCCAGATCTCCTCCGGGCTGGCGCATTGCCCGTGCGGGGCCGCGCTGGACTGGAACACGCTGGCCCAGTCGGTGCTCATGGCGAGAGCCCCTTCCGGGTGAGGCAGTTCCGGAGATCGGCCAGCCCACGGTAGGTCAGGTTCTGCACCCGCTTCTCCCCGGTGTGAAGGACGCGCGCCGCCTCGGGCGCGGCGAACCCCTGGAGGTGGAGGACGACCGCCCCGCGGCGCTCGGTCGCCAGCCGCTGGAGGCAGTCACGAAGGGCGACGCCCAGCCCCACGGGCCTCGCCCCCTCGACTCCGCGCACCTCGTGCAGGTGCGCCTCCAGCGCGGCGTCGTCCACGGACTCCTCGCCAGCGCGCCGTCGACGCCGGAGCTCGTCGGCGGTGACGGTGAACGCGACCTTCCACAGGTAGGACGCCGTTCTCACGGGTTCCTTCTCACGCTCCCTCCGCTCCAGGACCCGGAGCAGGGCCGTCTGGACGAGGTCGTCGCGGGCCGGGCCCAGCGCCGCGGGCAGCATCCGCGAGAAGGCGCGCTCCAGTACCCGCCGCATCCAGTGAGCGCGTCCGGCGTCGCCAGGGACGTCGGGGGCCTGCTCGGATTCGTCGCGTTCCGGGAGCGGCACGCCGATCGACCCTCCCGACCGGAGCGTACGTGTCCGCCTGCGGAAAGTCGTCCTCTCGTTCGCACTGGCACGATGCGCCGCGCCTTCGGCGGAGCTGGAAACCCGGAATGGCTTGTCATCACCAGCAGATGCCGAATTGCACGTTGTCGATGCAAAGGAGCTCGGTTCAGTGACGCCGGACGGGCTCCGCCTGCTCACGGACCCGCTTCGGCGCAGGCCCCGGGGTGCAGGAGGGGGTTCGAGGACCTCAGCCCGTGGCGAGCCGGAAGAAGCGGACGGCGTTGCCGTAGAAGATGTCCCGCTTCTCGGAGGACGTCAGGAACCTGGCGGAGTCCACGCCCTCGACGGCGATCCCGATCGCGTCCGGCCAGAACATCTGATCGGTCCCGAACATGATGCGCTTGCCGAACCCTGGGCGCATCAGGGCAGCGAGGTACGCGTGGAACTCCGCTCTGGGGAGCAGCCAGTCGATGGCTCCGAGGTCGGTGTAGACCTGCGGGTAGTGGAAGAGCATGGAGATGGTCTCCTCCAGGTACGGCCATCCTCCGTGCATGATGCTGAGGCGGAGCTTGGGGTGACGGTTGAGCGCCTCCTCGACCAGCGCCGGATTTCCCAGGCTCGCTCGGAAGTGGCGACAGCACGGATCGAAGGAGATTCCGGGAGGGCCCGTCCCGGTGTGAAGCGCGACCGGGACGTCGAGCTCCTCCGCCAGGGAGAGGTACGGCTCGTACTTCGGGTCGGAGAGGCTGAGGCCGGCGTACTGGGCGGTGACCTCTCCGAGCACGCGGAGCCGGCCGGCGGCGAGCTCGTTCCGCAGCACGCCCAGCTCGGGCAGCGGTGTGTCCTCCGATCCGCGGACACCTGCGCCTGCGATGATCCGATCGGGCGCCGCCTCGCGCCAGTGTGCCGCTGCCGCGAGCCGATCCCCGGACCCCCCGCTCACCACGCCCTTCACGACGTTCAGGCGCTTCATCTCCGCGAGGCACGCCCGCAGATGGCCTTCCCCATCCTTCGGCACCGAGGGCTTGCCGTTGATCGGATTGGGCGTCGTGGGCAGGGCCTCGTCCGCCGGATACGCGTGCAGGTGGACGTCGATGATGGGCAGCTTCGGGCTCGGGGTGTAGGGCGCGGCGCGGGCCGGGGTGAGCCCGAACGCCCCTGTGCCGGCGCACAGCTGAAGGAATCGCCTGCGATCGATTGCCATGTCCTCTCTCGTCGAGACCAGGCTTCGCGGCCCTGTAACTCGGGCCGTCAGGCTTCGCCACGGATCGCCGCGAGCCGCTCCAGCGCGACGGCGCTGATGTTCAGCCGCTCCGAGCCGGTCGTCGAAGGGTACGATCCCAGCGTCCACTGAACCATCGCTGGCGGTGCCCCTTCGTCCTCGTTGACCCGGAACATCGTCCGGTCTCTGGTCGCCGGGCTCGAGGAGGCTCCAGTGACCGCCAAGACGTCCATCGATCGCCGTCGATTTCTCGGATCCGCGGCCGCGACGTTCGCATCCGCGGAGCTCGCGTTCCCACGTTCGGCTTCCGCCCAGTCGCAGCCGCCGAACAAGACCTCACCGGCGAAGACCGCGCAGCCGTCGTTCGGCCCCGTCAAGCAGATCGACGCTGGGGCGCTGAACGTCGGATACATCGAGGCCGGCCCCGCCTCGGGTCCGCCGGTCTTCCTCCTGCACGGGTGGCCGTACGACATCCACGCCTTCGTCGAGGTCGCTCCGACGCTGGCGGCGGCCGGCTACAGGGTCATCGTCCCGCACCTGCGCGGGTACGGAACGACGCGCTTCCGCTCGAGCGACGCGGTCCGGAACGGAGAGCCCGCGGCCCTCGCCGTCGACCTCACCGATCTCATGGACGCCCTGAAGATCAGGAGCGCCATCCTCGCCGGCTTCGACTGGGGAGCCCGGAGCGCCGACATCGTCGCGGCCCTCTGGCCGGAACGGTGCAAGGCGCTCGTCTCGGTCAGCGGGTACCTCATCGGCAGCCAGGCGTCGGGGAAGAACCCATTGCCGCCCAGCGCCGAGCTGCAGTGGTGGTACCAGTTCTACTTCGCGACCGATCGCGGTCGGGCCGGCTACGAGAAGTACCGCCACGACTTCGCGAAGCTGATCTGGAAGCTCGCCTCACCGAAGTGGGCCTTGGACGATGCCACGTTCGATCGCTCGGCCGCCTCCCTCGACAACCCCGACCACGTCGCGATCTCCATCCACAACTACCGCTGGCGGCTCGGCCTCGCGGACGGTGAACGGAAGTACGACGATGTGGAGAAGCGGCTGGCGGAAGCTCCGGTCATCACCGTCCCGACGATCGCGATGGAGGGTGATGCCAACGGAGCGCCGCACCCCGAGCCGGGCGACTACGCGAAGAAGTTCACGGGCAAGTACGAGTTCCGGCTGATCACCGGAGGCATCGGACACAACCTTCCCCAGGAAGCGCCGGCGGCGTTCGCCAAGGCCGTCATGGACCTCGGCGGCAAGCACGGGTGACCCGGCCGCGGTGTCAGGACCGAGGCAGTTCGGTTCCTTGCAGGACCAGCGCGGGGACGGCGGGGGCTCGCCTCGGGCCGACCACCCGGTTCCTGCCCAGATTCTTGGCCTCGAAGGTGCGCCCGTCCGCAGCAGCGAGCACCTCGGCCGTCCCGGCTCCGTCCGCGGGAAAGCTCGCGACTCCGACGCTCATGGTGACGGTGAAGGCGCTGCGACCCGTCTGGACGCGAAGACCGGCAACCTCGTGTCGGAGCGCCTCGAGGCGGGCCACCGCCTGGGCGACGTCCGTGTCGGGAAAGACGATCACCAGCTCGTCGCCCCCGAGGCGAGCGGCCAGGTCGCTCTTCCGGATCGACTGACGAAGGCGACGGGCCACGACCCGCAATGCCAGATCACCCCCGGCATGGCCGTGGGCACTGTTCAGCTCGCGGAAGCCGTCCAGGTCCACGATCGCGAGACTCAACGGCTGCTCGCTGCGGTGGGCCCGGCTCATCTCTTCCTCGAAGCGCTCCTCGAACCAGGCGCGGTTGGCGAGACCGGTGAGGGCGTCCTTGCCGGAGAGGTGTCGCCAGTGGTGGCCGCGGATCGCGACCGCCGCGACGGTCACCCCCGCGCCGACGAGGACGACCATCCGCCCGACCTGTCCGCCCCAGCCAAACGCGCCGTAGGAGGGGTCCGCCTCGAAGGCAGCCGCGAGGTCCCAGCGATGAGCGGCGTACAGGGAGAGGCCGAGGTACTCGGTCACCACGAGGCCCGCGGCCACAACGCACAGTCGCCAGTCATAGCGGAGCCCCGCGCTGGCGATGGCCAGGAAGTAGACCTCGAACACCACCCGGCTGTTCACCGCGGTGAGCGGGCGGTCGAGAATGAAGAAGACCGCCAGCCCTGCGCTCACCATGCTGACGTCGAGAAAGATGCTGAAGAGACCCATCCACGGACGGTAGGCGTAGCGGACGGCCGACCAGAGCAGGACGGCCACCAGCAGGCCTGAACCCGTCAGCCAGCGCCCCACCACCGCCTCCTGGCTGTGAAACGCGATGCTGGCCGGAACGCTGTCCAGCTCCAGCAGGGGCGTCAGCTGGATCAGCGCGAGCAAGAGCAGGGAGAGAAGCCGGACCCGCGCCACCAGCCGCTCGCCACTCTCGCCAGCCTCGACGACGTGGCGGCTCCGTTCACGGATCGCCCGGCGAAAGCGGTGAAGGGTGAGACGCCAGCCTCGCGGGAGCTCGGTCAGGGATGCGTCCGGTGAACGAGACACGCGGCGCAGAGTCTAGCGGACGAACCGCGGGGCGCCGCCGGCCTGCAATCCGATTCCCCGGCACCCGACACCGACCCACACGAGCGCCGGGCTCCGCCGCGAGTCGATGCGCGGGGGGGACGATGTGCGCCGCCGGGACGGGCTGCAGTGCACCGGCCGCAACAGGTGGCGCGCGATCGTCACACCCCCGGGGCGCATCTGGCCGTCGACGTTGACCGTGCGCTGGCCACGTCGTTGCACAGCTGGCCAGCACTCACCCCGGAGGATTCGATGAGAACAATGATCGTGATGTCCTGTTTCATGGCGCTGGCGACGGCGGGATGTGGTGGAAAGGCAGACTGTGCGGAGTTCGGCAAGACGTGGTGCAGCCGGGTGAAGGCCTGCGGCGGCACTCCCACTGCGGACTGCGAGAACATCCTGACCAACCTGTGCGTCCAGTCGACGCCGGTGGGCTGCACCGAGAAGCCCGACGTGACCGAGTGCATCTCCGCCGCGAACGACGAGGGCTGCGGACAGGTGCTCGCTGCGCAGACGCCGAGCTGCCAGCTCCGCTGCAAGTAGCGAGATCGGGGCGCCCGGGCTCCTCCGTTCTCAGGCGGTGGGGCCCGGGGTCACAGGGTCCCGGCTGGCGAGCCCTGCCTCCGCCATCTGCTTTCGCGGCCGGGGATGCCCAGGCTGCGTTGATGCGGTTCTGCTTCCTCGCCGCCGTCCTCGTCCTCGGGGCCGGGTCAGCCTCGGCGGACGAGCCGCAGCCCGTGAAGCCGCGGCACGTTTTCGGGACGCTCCACGGGTTCCCCTCGATGAGCGACACCGCTGGTCAGGTGATCGCCGACGGCGAGCTCACCCAGGAACGTTCCGCAGATCGGCTGCACGTCCGGATCCGGTGGGACTTCGCGGACGGTCGGGAGGTCGAGGAGCACGACGAGTTCCAGGTCGACAAGGTGCTGGCCCAGACCCGGTTCTCCTGGGTCGAGACCCGGAAGGGGACAGAGCTACGCCGCTTCGAGATCGACTTTGCCGCGGGGAAGTCCTGGGGCGTGACCCGGAACGACAAGGGCGAGACCGAACGTGAGGACTCCACGATGGATCTTCCGGCGGGGCGCGCCTTCGCCGGCTACGGCACCGCGCTCGCCGTCGGTGAGCTCTCCCTGAAGCAGGGAGAGAAGGGTCGGATCACGTTCGTCGCCTTCACTCCGAAGCCACACGACGTCACCCTCGAGGTGACCCGGGACCAGGTGGAGCGCCTCTCCGTGGCCGGTCGCTCGATCCCCACCGACCGCTACACCCTCCATGCCGCGATTCCTTTCCCCGCCAGCATCTTCGTCAGCGCGAAGGACGCTCATCTCTGGTTCACCCACGCCGCGCCCCCGGCCCTCGTCCGGGCGGAGCAGAACCTGGCGGCCAAGGACGATCCGGTCGTCGTGATCGACGTCACTCCCCGCGGTGCGGCACATCCGGCCAAGCGGTCTGCCCGGCAGGAAGGGAGCGAGGGCGCTTCCCGCTGACGATCACTCGAATTCGTAGTCGAGCCAGATGCTGCCCTGCTGGCCGATCTGCGCGGTGAAGCCGCCCTCGCCGCGGAACCCGGTGAGCTCGTCCGTACCCGAGCCCGGGACGACGAACCACTGCGCGTGCATCTCCTTGCCGACGACCGTGCCGGTGACCTGGAGGAGGAAGGTCCCTCTCCGCCCGCCGGCCGAGCCGCGGACGCGCTCGATGGTCACGAAGGTCGCCGAGCCGTCCTTGGGCGCCGCCTGGATGACGCGGGCGGTCCCCACGCCCTCGATGTCTCCGCTGAACGTCTCGGTGAGCTGGATCTCGACGAGCGCCGGGCCGTCGGGGGGCTCGTCGAACCTCGTGGGAACGTAGCGCGTGACCTCGGTCCGTCCGGTCGCGTGGTGCCTTTGCTTTCCGTTCATCGTCGCTCCTTCGTTCCTCGCCAGGGAGGACGACGGTGCGCCCGCGCACGCCGCCACGCTCGAGATCGTCAGGACGAGGATCCAGGTCCGTCTCCGCACGAGCCCGGGGTATCCGGCCAGGGTCCGGCACACACGGCGAGGGAAGCGCCCCTGTCGGAAAGTCGTCCGCCCGGAACGTCGAGCCGGCTGCGGGCGTGGACTTTCGTGCACCGACCCCCGCCGTCAGAGAAGCGCGGCAGCGTGGTGCCGCAGGTGCTCCTCGACGAAGGTCTGGATGAACCAGTACCCGTGGTCATAGCCCTCGCGCATCCGGAGCTCGAGCGGCTGCCCCGAGGCCGCGCAGGCCGCGGAGAAGAGCTCGGGCCGGAGCTGCAGCGCGAGGAACTGGTCCGCCGTGCCCTGGTCGATCCGGATGACGCCCGGGAACTTCCGGCGCTTCACGAGCTCGAAGGCGTCGTGCTCCGCCCAGCGGGCCCGATCTTCCCCGAGGAGCCGGCCGAAGGCGTGGGTTCCCCACGGGACCTGCGTCGGCGCGACCATCGGGGCGAAGGCGGAGACGCTCCGGTACCGCTCGGGATGTCGCAGGGCCAGGGTGAGGGCGCCGTGCCCTCCCACCGAGTGTCCGAGGATCCCTCGGCGATCGGACGCCACCGGGAAGTGCTCCTCGACCAGCGCCCGCAGCTCCTCCGTCACGTACGACTCCATCCGGTACGCGCTCGACCAGGGCGACTCGGTGGCATCGACGTAGTAGCCCGCGCCGAGGCCGAACTCCCAGGAGGCATCGTCCCCGGCGAAGCGCGCGCTCCGTGGGCTCGTGTCGCACGTCACCAGGCCGAGGCCGAGCTCGGACGCCACGCGCTGGGCTCCGGCCTTGATCGCGAACGTCTCCTCGGTGCAGGTCAGCCCGGCCAGGGCGTAGACGACCGGGACGCGCGCTCCTCCAACGGCGGCCGGCGGAAGGAAGAGGCCGAAGCGCATCGGCCCCGCGCAGGCGACGCTCCGGTGTTCGTAGAACCCCTGCACGCCGCCGTGACAGCGGTGCTCGCTCCGCTGGACGAGGTCGGTCATCTCAGCCGTACTCGACCACCGTGCGGATCGACTTGCCCTCGTGCATGAGGTCGAACGCCTCGTTGATGCGCTCCAGCGGAAGCTTGTGGGTGATCAGCCGGTCGATCTCGATCTTCCGGTCCATGTACCAGTCGACGATGCGAGGAACGTCGGTGCGCCCCCGAGCGCCGCCGAAGGCCGTTCCCTTCCACACCCGGCCGGTGACCAGCTGGAAGGGGCGGGTGGAGATCTCCTGTCCGGCTCCGGCCACCCCGATGATGACGCTGACTCCCCAGCCGCGGTGGCAGCACTCCAGCGCCTGGCGCATCAGCTTGACGTTCCCCACGCACTCGAAGCTGTAGTCCGCGCCACCTCCGGTCAGCTCCACCAGGTGCCCGACCAGATCTCCTTCCACTCTCGAGGGATTGACGAAGTGGGTGAGGCCGAACTCCTTGCCCAGCGCCTCTCGCGCGGGATTCAGATCGACACCGACGATCTGGGTCGCTCCGGCGAGGCGGGCGCCCTGGACGACGTTGAGCCCGATGCCACCGAGGCCGAACACGACGATCCGAGCTCCGGGCTCGACCTTCGCGGTGAAGATCACCGCGCCGATGCCGGTGGTGACCCCGCAGCCCACGTAGCAGATCTTGTCGAACGGGGCGTCGGGCCGGACCTTGGCCACGGCGATCTCCGGGAGCACGGTGTGGTTGGCGAAGGTGGAGCAGCCCATGTAATGGAACAGCGGCTTGCCCTTGAGCGAGAAGCGGCTCGTCCCGTCCGGCATCAGGCCCTTGCCCTGGGTCGGACGGATGGCGGTGCAGAGGTTCGTCTTCCGGCTCAGGCACGAGGGGCACTGGCGGCACTCCGGTGTGTAGAGCGGAATGACGTGGTCCCCCGGCTTCACGGTGGTCACGCCGGCTCCGACCTCCTGGACGATGCCCGCGCCCTCGTGCCCGAAGATGACCGGGAAAAGGCCCTCGGGGTCGGCACCGGACCGGGTGAACTCGTCGGTGTGGCACACGCCCGTCGCCTTCAGCTCCACGAGGACCTCGCCGGGTCTGGGCCCCGAGAGGTCGACCTCCTCGATCACCAGGGGCTTTCCCACCTCGAAGGCGACGGCGGCGCGAGTCTTCATCGGAGCGTCCTCCATGCTGCGCGGCGTCGGGACTGTAGCGAGGGACCGGACCGTCCGAAACCGGAGCCGTCGCGGTCGATTGGCGTTGAACGAAATCCCGGTCTGATCTCATCAGCACGGGATCGAGAGGAGGAGACGATGCTCTCCATTCATCCGTCGGTCGATGGTGGGATCAGTCCCGGGGCGAAGGACTTCCAGGGCGGCACGCTGGTCTGCAAGTGCGCCAAGGATCCGGTGGAGGTGACGATCCGGGCCCAGACAGCCCACAACCACGCCTGCGGCTGCACCAAGTGCTGGAAACCCGCCGGGGCCCTCTTCTCGGTGGTGGCCGTGGTGCCCCACGACAAGCTCACCGTGACCAAGAACGGCCAGAAGCTCTCCATCGTGGACAAGGCGGCCACCATCCTCCGTCACGCGTGCACCGGCTGTGGCGTGCACATGTACGGACCGGTGGAGAATCCGAAGCACGCCTTCCACGGCCTGGACTTCGTCCACACCGAGCTCTCACCGCAGAAGGGCTGGTCGGCCCCCGGATTCGCCGCGTTCGTCTCCTCGATCATCGAGTCGGGGTTCTCGCCCTCGCGGATGGGCGAGGTGCGTGCCCGGCTCAAGGAGCTGGGCCTGGAGCCCTACGATTGCCTGAACCCCCCCCTGATGGACGTTCTGGCCACGCAGGCGGCCAAGCTCTCGGGAAAGCTGAAGACCTGAAGTCGACTGCCGGCGCGGACCGTCGCACGTCGATCGCGACAGCAACGGCTTCATGATTCAGAGTCGCGCCGTGCTTCGCTCGCTCGTCGCCGCGTCCGTCGCTCTCGTCCTCGGTTGTGCCTCCGGCTCCCCGGGCGCAGCCGCGCCCCCGAGGACCGGCCCTCTGCGCTTCGAGGTGCGACTTCAGCCAGGCGTCGTCGATGGCCCGGTGACGGGCCGGCTTCTCGTCGTCCTCGACACCCACGAGAAGGGCGAGCCCCGCGAGCACGTGACCGACGTGGACCGCACCGCCCAGATCTTCGGCATCGACGTCCGTCAGCTCGCGCCGGGTGGGGCGGCGACCCTCGAGGGGGACGTCCTCGGCTATCCGGTCGCCAGCCTCGCCGCGCTGCCTGCGGGTCCGGTCCAGGTGCAGGCGGTCCTCCACCGCTACGAGACCTTCCGGCGCGCGGACGGCCGGGTCCTCGAGCTGCCGCCGGATCGCGGGGAAGGGCAGCAGTGGGCGCTCGCACCGGGCAACCTGGCCTCGACCCCGGTTCGCGTCGAGATCGATCCGCGAGCCGGCGCGACGGTCACCCTGACCCTCGACCACGTCCTTCCGCCACTGCCGCCGACGCCGGACACGAAGTATGTGAAGCACGTCCGGTTCCGGAGCGAGCGCCTCTCCCGCTTCTGGGGTCGCGACGTTTACCTCGGGGCGATCGTCCTCGTGCCCGAGGGCTGGGACACCCATCCGGACCAGCGTTACCCCCTCGTCCTCTCCCACGGACACTTCGAGCGCGAGATCTCGGGCTGGCGCGAGACGCCGCCCGACCCCACGCTTTCCCCGGCCGACGCCGCCGGGATCGCGCGTGACTGTCCGGACGGACACGACGACCTCTGCGACAAGCACGGGTACCAGCGCGTCCTGCAGGAGGCCGGCTGGCGATTCCACCAGCTCTGGACCTCGGGGAAGTTCCCGCGCGTGCTCCTGGTCCAGATCCAGCACGCGAATCCGTTCTTCGACGACTCCTACGCCGTCAACTCGGAGAACGTGGGTCCGTACGGGGACGCGATCTACCTGGACTTCCTGCCCGAGCTCGAGCGGCAGTTCCGGGGTCTCGGCCCCTGGGCACGCGGCACCTACGGCGGGAGCACCGGAGGCTGGGAGGCGCTCTCGGCGCAGCTCCTGTACCCGGACCTGTTCGACGGGGCCATCGCCGCCTGCCCGGACCCGATCGACTTCCGTCGGTTCGTGGCGGTCGACCTCTACGAGGACGAGGACGCCTACTTCTCCTCGGGGTATTTCCGGCGGACGCCACGCCCCGCCTCGCGGTTCAATTTCGGCGACATCCGCTCGACGATGGAGCAGGACAACCGCCACGAGCTCGTGGTCGGGACGCACTCGCGCTCCGGCGGCCAGTGGGACATCTGGGAGGCGGTCTTCGCTCCGGTCGGTCCGGACGGTTATCCGCGCCGGATGTGGGACAAGCGAACCGGTCGAATCGATCCCGAGACGGTGCGCTTCATGAAGGAGCACTACGACCTGGGCCACATCCTGACGCGGGACTGGCCCATGCTCGGCCCCAAGCTGCGGGGGAAGCTGGTGGAGATCGTGGTGGGCCGGGCCGACACCTTCTTCCTCGACGGCGCCGTGCGGCGCTTCGAGGAGCGGGTGCGCACGCTCCGGAACCCGACGCCGCAGTTCACCTTCGACTACGGAGCGACGGACGGTCACTGCTGGAGCGGCGACCACCAGCACCTCAACGCCTACTCGCGGCTCACCTACCACGAGCGCCTCATCCCCAAGCTCGTCGAGGGCTGGGTGAAGAACGCCCCGAAGGGAGCAGACGTCACGGGCTGGAGACGCTGAGGGCCGGCGTCACTTCTCCGCAGCGCCCACCAGCAGCTCGCCGGGTCCGACGAAGCCTTCCGGTCCCTCGAACTGAGCGAGCTCGCGCTCGATCTCCGTCCAGGCTCGCCGGCGCTCCTCGTCCGAGGCCCTGGCCAGCATGGCGTGGAGCGCCCCGAAGGACTCGCGCTCGAAGCGGACGCACTCGGCCGTCGATGAAAGGCGGACCGGCGCCTGGACGGTGCGCACGACGATGGACCGGAACCCTGCGGCGCGGTACGCGCCCTCCAGCACGCCGGGCCCACCGAGGCAGAAGGGGCCGGGCACGCCGGGTGCCGGCGGAGGCAGACCGGCGATCCGGCGGATGATCGAGATGGGGATGGAGAAGAACCCGTTGGCCTCGGGGGTGGAGTACACGATCGTGGCGACCCGCCCGCCGGGCCGAAGGACCCGCCGGATCTCCTGCAGCGCCCGCGCACGGTCCGGGAAGTAGATCAGGCCGACGCGGGAGATGACCGCGTCGAACGACCCGTCGGAGACGTCGAGGTTCTCTCCGTCCATGACCCGCGCCGCGACGTTGCTCAGGCCCGCGGCCCGCGCATCGCGCGCGGCGAGCTCGATGATGTTCGACGAGATGTCCGTCGCGAGCACGGCTCCCGAGACGCCCACCCGCCGGGCCGCCTTCAGCGTCTGTCCTCCCGCACCGGCCGCGACGTCGAGCACCTTCATGCCCGGACCGATCCCGGCGAGGTCGAGCATCAGCTCCGTCGCCTCGCCGAGCCAGGACTCCAGCAGCGGTCCCCAGGCGCGCCAGGCGGGGGCGGTCTCCTGCCACTGCAGCCGGGTCGTCTCCTTGTACGCTGCTGGATCGAAGGCGCTGGTCACGTCAGACCTCCTCGATCCAGCCGAGGAGGTCGGCGCGCGAGACCTTCTCCAGCAGCTCGGGGTGGTCGGTGCGCATGTGCGCCCGGATCTTCTCGACGACCTCGTCCTCGCGCTCGGCGCGGGCGATGTATCCGCACTCACACTTGATCTGCTTGGCCATCGTTTTCTCCTTTGGCTAGCTTCGGTCGTATCGAAGGCAGCTTGGAAGGATCTTGGCGCGACGTTGGAGCGAGCAAGGATCCAGCTCTGCGGCAGGCTCGCCGTCATCATCGACGGCGAACGGATGGAACGCCGTCTGCCGGGCCGTCAGGGGCGATTGCTGTTCGCCTTCCTCGTCGTGCAACGCAATCGCAGCCTGACCCGGTCACAGCTCCTCGAGGCGCTCTGGCCAGAGGGGAGGGACGGAGGCCTAGCGCCGCTGCTCTCCAAGCTGCGCCGGGTCGTGCCGCTGAACGAGACGCGGTTGCTCCTGCCCGCGGCGAGCTGGGTCGACCTCGAGGCAGCGGCCGAGGCCGTTCACCGCGCGGAGTCGGCGATCGCGCAGCGGCGCTTCCACGACGCCTGGGGCCCCTCGCAGGTCGCGATGTTCGTCGCCGGGCGTCCGTTCTTCCCCGACGAGGAGCGCTCCTGGGTGACGGAGGTGCGCCACGGGCTGGACGATCTTCGCCACCGGGCGATGGAGGCCTATGCCCGGGCAGCGCTCGGGATCGGCGGGACGGAGCTGCCGGCTGCCATTCGCGTGGCGCGGCTCCTGGTGGAGAGCGAGCCGTACCGCGAGAGCGGCCATCTGCTGCTGATGGAGGGCTTCGCGAGGGAAGGAAACAAGGCCGAGGGGTTGAGGGTCTACGAGAAGCTCCGGCGGAGGCTGCGCGACGAGCTCGGGGTCTCGCCGGGCGAGGAGCTCCAGGAGCTGCACCGGCAGCTGCTTCACTGAGGAAGAACGAGGCAAACATGAAGCCGTCCCCGGTCTATCGAATCGCGGCCGTCCTCCTGGTGCTCTTCGCGGTCGGGCACACGCTGGGATTCCAGCAGTCCGATCCGAGCTGGGGAGTCGACTCCCTCCTGGGCCTCATGCGCGCGTCGCGCTTCGATGTGCAGGGATTCACCCGGAGCTACTGGGACCTGTTCCTCGCGGCGGGCTTCTCGGTCGGGGCGTTCTATCTGTTCTCGGCGGTGCTGGCATGGCAGCTGGCCGGTCTTCCGGCGGCGACGCTGGCGGGGATGCGCCTGGGTGTCTGGGCGTTCGCCCTGTGCTTCGCGGTCATCGCGCTCGTGAGCGTCCGGTACCTCTTCGCCATTCCGATCGTGTTCTCGGTCGTGATCACGGCGTGCCTGATCGCAGGCGCGTGGCTTTCGGGTAGGAAGAGCTGAAGGGAGGCTGGAACGATGCCCGGCTACGTCATCGCGATGCTCGACGTGTTCGACTCCGCTGCCTACGAGCGGTACAAGGCGGCCGCCCCGCCCACCATCGCCGCCGCCGGCGGCCGCTACCTCGCCCGCGGGGGAGAGAGTGCTCTCGAGGGGAGTCACGACGGCCGGCGCGTCGTCATCCTCGAGTTCCCGAGCGTGGAGGCGGCTCGCGCCTGGCACCAGGGCAGCGCGTACATGGAGGCGCGGAAGCTCCGCGCGGCCTGCGCGCGGAACGTCACCTTCCTCTTGCTTCCCGGCGTGAGCTGACGCTCAGCGAAGGCGAACGCGGAAGGTCGGCGAGGTCACGCTCCGTCCATCCGGAAGCATGGCCTCCACCTGCCAGAGGAGGGGAGGCACGTCGCCGCTGGCCCCGCTGCCGCGCAACGGGACGTCGCCGACCGCCGGTGGGAGGGCCACCGTCGTTCCCTCGAGCGTCCGGTCGTAGACCGGCCGGAGATCCTCGGTCGATACCTGGACCCGGTACCGGACGGCGTGGGCCACCGGGGTCCACTGGAGCCGGACCTCCGACGCGGACTGCTCCTCTCTGGAGAGCGAGCGGATCCCCCCTCCTCCGACGTCCCCTCTCGACGCCGTCGACCCGTCCCCACGGCTGCGGGACGGTGTTGCCTCTCGCTGCGCGAGAAAGATGACCAGCCCGGCGGCGAGCGCAGTGATCCCCGCGGCCACCGCGCGGCCTCGCCCGAACCTCCGCGGGGCCACGGCCTCGCCTCGCGCCTCGGACTCACCCGCCAGCTCGGCGCTGACCGCCAGCGCCTCTCCGCACGTCGCGCAGGCCGAGAGGTGCGCGGACAGGGAGCGGAGCGCCTCGGGGGTCAGCTGTCCGTGGGCCGCGCTCCACAGGGTCTCCGGAGGAGGGCAGGGGCCGTCGGGCTCCGCGGGCATCGACGCGCGGAACCGCTCCCTCCACGTGGTGTCCCGGGGCTCGGTCATCGCTCCGTCTCTCCGAGGAGGGCGCGCAGGTCGTCGAGCCCGCGATAGACCAGGTTCTCGGCGGCCTTCTCCGTCCAGCCGGCGACCCGGCCAATTTCCGGAATGCGGAGACCGGAGAGATGGAGAGTCACCGCCATGCGCCTTCGTTCCTCGAGCTGCCCAAGACACTGTCGCAGCTGGATCCCGCTCGCCGGATCCGTCCACGACCGCTTCTCCCGCGACGCGTCCTCCGCCAGCCGGCGCTCTCGACCGAGCCGCCGGAGCTCATCCACGATCACCGACTGCGCAACCTTCCAGACATAGGACGCTCCCCGCCGCCTCGAATCCTCGCGCCGGTCCCGTTCCAGGATGCGGAGCATCGCGCTCTGGACCAGGTCGTCCTGGGTCGATGCAAGCAGGCCAAAACAGCGGTTCCGGATGGCGCGTTCCAGCACGAGCCGAACTGCCGTGAGCTCCCGCGTCTCCCCCGCGTCGTGACCCGCCGGAGGCTTCGACGGGGCCATGCGTGGGCAACGTAACCACATCGGGTTGCGGTTCCGGTACGCTTCCTCCTCGAGAGGGAGGCCGTGATTCCACCAGCGCTAAAAGCAGGCGCCTCTCTCCTGGGGGTCGTCGTCTGCCTCGGCTCGCTGCCGGGCCGGGCGGCGGTCCCGACGGTGGAGGAATGCCTGCGCCAGCTCGAGCGGGACCCGAGCTCCTTCGAGCCCTACCGCTGTCTCACCATCTACGGCGCGCCCGGCCGGCGTCCCCGGGTGCTCAAGATCCTGGAAACGCTCCGCCAGCGGAGGCCGGCCGACGGACGGCCGGGGTTCTACAGCGCGCTGGTCCGGGAGCTCGCCGGTGAGCCGGTCGAGGAGCGCGAGTTCGAGGAGGCGCTCGGGAAGTTCGAGGCCGAGGGAAGTCTCCACGGCCAGGTGGTGGTGCTGATCACGCTGACCGGCGATCGCTGCTTCGCGCGCGCCATCTGCGATCGGCGGGCCGAGGATCTCCTCGTCCGGGCGGAGGGGCTGGCGGAACAATCGGGCGAGCTCGAGCTCCGGAGGATGGTCCGCGTCTGGCGCCTGCGGAAGGGGCTCGTCGACGACGACCTGAGCGTCGCCGAGCGCGCGGAGGAGCAGCTGACCGGGCTCGGCGGAACGGATCCGAACTGGCTCGAGGCACAGCACCTCGTCGCCCGCGCCCACCTCCGCTCGTTGCTGGGCAACTTCGAGGCCGCCCGGGAGGATTACCTGGCGCTGGTGCGCGAGAGCCCGGCGGCCAGCATGTCGTGGATCATGGGCGAGGCCGGAGCAGCCGGAATGGCCGCGATGATGGCAATGCGCGGGCGATTCGACCGGGCAGCCGCGGAACGCGAGCTCCGCGAGGCACTGCGCGACGAGGAGGAGCAGGCGTTCTTGCTCTACGGCTACGACCTCGGCCTGTACGCGACGCAGACCCAGCTCGCCCTGCTCCTCGGCCCAGGCCCCGAGAGCTGGTCCCTCCTCGAGGCGTCACTCGCCGGTCACACCGGACCCAGGACCTGGAGCATGCCCTGGGTCCCGCTGTGGGCGATGGCCCGGTTCGCCGCGGACGGACCGGCGGATCGGCGCGAGTCGGGTCTCGCGCACGCGGACCGGGCGCTGCGCTCGACGCACGGTCAGAATCCGACGTTCGAGCAGGCGCGAAGCAACCTGATGCGAGCCTACGTGCTGTTTCGCCTGGGCCGCCTCGAGGAGGCCCGCAGCGCGGGGGAGACGGGGCTCGCCCTGGCCGAGCGCCTCCGTCAGAAGCAGGAGAACCCCCGGATCCGGATGCGGTACGAGGAGACGCTCGCCATCCTCTACCAGCTCCTCGCGAGCTCGCTGCTCGAGTTCGGGGGGCGGGAGCCCGATCGGGCCACCGTCGAGGCGGCCTTCCAGACCATGGAACGGCTCCGGGCGCGCTCCCTCCTCGAGTCGCTGATGGCCGGCTCGCCACCCGCCGGGGCCGAGAGGGCCGAACCGGCACCTCCGACGCTCTCCCAGGTGCAGTCCGCGCTCGGCGAGAGCCAGGCGCTCGTCTCGTACCAGATCTGGAAGCGGGACCCGACGCTGCACGCGCCGTACGAGCACGGGAGCTCTTGGGCGATCGTGGCGACTCGCCGCTCGGTGCACGCGGTGCCCATCGAGGGAGGCGAGGATCTCGAGGAGGAGGTGAAGCTCTGGCTCCCCTTGCTCGAGCGCGCGGACGGCACCGAGCTTCCGGGGACCGTCCGGATCGCAACGCAGATCCTCGCTCCGGTCACGGCGCCGCTCGGCTCGGAGATCCGCCAGCTGCTCATCGTTCCCGACGGCCCGCTCCATCGCGTTCCGTTCGACGCGCTCCGGACATCGCCGCGAGGCTCCTTCGCCGCCGACCGGTTCGAGATCGTCCTGGTCCCCTCGGTGGCGACGTGGCTCCGACTGCACGCTGCGGGGACGGGGAAGACCGGCCTCGCGCTGGCCCTCGCCGACGCCACCGTCGCGACCGGCGCGGGGCGGTTCGCGGCGCTCTCCGCGCCGATCGCACGGCTCGAGGCGATTCCGCTGCCCGGTGCCCGGAGGGAGGCCGAGCACGTCGTCCTGTCCTTCCCCGCCGGAAGCCGGGTGGTGAGCGGGAGTGAGGCGTCGGAGCGATATCTGAAGACGCAGGATCTCGCGGCGTTCTCGCTCCTCCACCTGGCGACGCACGCCATGGCCGACGAGACCGCCCCCGAGCGATCGGCGGTGCTGCTGGCTCCCTCGGAGGCCGGGGACGACGGGCTGCTGACCGTCCCGGAAATCGCCGCTCTCCCTCTGCGTGGGAAGGTGGTGGTGCTTGCGGCCTGCGAGAGCCAGGTGGGGACCGTCCGAAGGGGCGAGGGTGTCCTGAGTCTCGCCCGGAGCTTCTTCGAGGCGGGGGCGACGGCCGTCGTCGGAACGCTCGGTTCGGTCCGTGACTCGGACGCCGAGTCGTTCTTCCGGGACTTCTACGACGCCCTGGGTGCGGGGAGGACGGTGAGCAGCGCGCTCGCCGGCGCGAAGCGCGCGGCGATCCGGCGTGGGGTCCCGCCCGCGGGCTGGAGCAGGTTCGTCCTGATCGGCGAGGGAGGCGCGACTCCGCGTGAAGCTCCGCTGGCGATCTGGGTCTGGCTGACGGCGGTCGTCGCAGGGCTCACCGCCCTCGGTCTCTCGACGCTGTTCGTGGTGAGGAAAACGCGGTCGCTCGAGCGTCCCAAGGGCCCGTCCTGAGGTTCGCTCCGGCCCAGGCCGGGGGATGACGATGGAAGAGAAGCACGGAAATCCGCACGAGAAGACCCTGAGCGACTACGACGAGCGTCGCCGCGCCCGTCGTCCCACCGTTCTACTGGGCTTCTCCGGCGAGCAGAGCTGGAGGCTGGAGCTTCCGGAGACGGGGCGCATCGTCCTCGGTCGCGGGGACGGGTGCGACCGCGTCGTCAAGGACGCCCGGGTGTCGCGGAGCCACTGCTGTGTCCACGTTGGGGGCAACGTCGTCCTCGAGGACCTGGGCAGCACCACCGGAACGCGGCTGATGGGACGCCCGCTTCGAGCGGGGGAGAAGACGCTGCTCAAGCGTGGCGACGTCTTCGAGATCGGCGACACCAGCGTCATGTGTCAGGCGGACTCGTCGACCGGACGGCTGACCGGCGAGTGCTCCGGCTCCCCGCGTGCGCCCGGTGGTGGCACGGCGATGGACCGGCTCCGGGAGATGCTGGACCGGATCGCGCGGAGCCGGATCAACGTCCTGATCGCCGGCGAGACCGGAGTGGGGAAGGGGGTCCTCGCCGCGGACCTCCACCGGCGCTCCGCCCGGGCCGGGGCCTTCGTCGCGCTCAACTGCGCCGAGCTCCAGGAGACCCTGCTGGAGTCCGAGCTGTTCGGACACGAGCGGGGCGCGTTCACCGGCGCGAGCACGTCCAAGGCAGGGCTGATCGAGACCGCCGAGGGCGGAACCCTGTTCCTCGACGAGATCGGCGAGATGTCGCTCGCCACGCAGGCGAAGCTCCTGCGGGTGCTCGAGGAGCGATCGGTGCGAAGGGTGGGGAGCCTCCAGGCGCGCTCGGTCGACGTCCGGGTGCTCGCCGCCAGCAATCGGGATCTGGCCATCGAGAGCGAGCGTGGTGCCTTCCGGCGCGACCTGTACTTTCGGCTGAACGGGATGTCGGTCCTCATCCCGCCGCTGCGCGAGCGGCTCGACGAGCTCGAGGCGCTGGCCAGGAAGCTGCTGGCCGAGGCCTCCGAGGCCCACGGACGGACGACGCCGCCGGAGCTTCCGAACGACGCCCTGGACGCGCTCCGCGGCCACACCTGGCCGGGAAACATCCGGGAGCTGCGAAACGTGCTCGAACGCGCAGTGGTGCTCTGCCCGGGGGACGTGGTGACGCCGGAGCACATCGCGCTCTCCGTCCCGGAGCTCGGATCGAAGGTGGTCTCGCTCGCCGCGCATGCCCGTCCCCCCTCGGTGGACGGCAAGGGGGAGGAGCGACAGCGAATCGAGGAGGCCCTGGACCGATGCGGCGGAAACCAGAGCCGCGCGGCCAAGCTGCTGGGAATCTCTCGCGCGACCCTGGTCAACCGGCTGAACGTGTACGGGTTCCCCCGCCCGCGGAAGCGCGTCGGCTGAGCGCCCGGAGCGGATGACCCCCGGGTCGCCGCTCACTGTCGCGAGGCCCTGGCCTTCTTCGCGCTCGGCGCAGAGCTGATCGACGGCGGAGGCGGCGTGGGAGCGTAGGCAGCCGGTTGTGCCGCGGCGCAGGTCACGTCGATGCTCATCGGCGTGTAGATGGCGAGCGTCAGACCGCCCACGAGACCGTTGAGGAAGGAGTGCTTGGTCTCGACCTTCGAGATGCCGTTCGGGCAGGCCGACCTCGCCTCGATGGTGCTGGGCCCGACCAGACCTCCGAGGTAGGAGGCCGCCCATCCCTTCTCGATGTGCTGCGAGCCCGGAGCACGGCCGGTCTCGACGCTGGCGTGGTAGCACCCCATGAAGCACAGGGCGAGAAGCGGAACGAGGCGACTGCGAAGCAGCATGGGTCCTCCAGGAAGCGTTTCCGGAGGTGCTCAGCAAGAGTCGAACCACCGCCGTCCACCGCGAGCCCCCCCGCATTTCCTCGGCCGCCGTGGACGCGGGCTGCCTCGAGTCGAGTGTCGCTGGTCGACCTGCTTCGACAACTTGTCGATCCTCGACATGTTGCACAGGCCGAATCGTGGGCTGGCAGCCGGAACGTGGCGACGTCAGGCGCCACGCGGGTGGTCCCCCCCTTGCAGCCCGGAGTCCTCTCGAAAGCGAGGTTCCGAGCGTGCGCATCATCCGTGTCATCGCCGTCATGAGTGCAGTGTCGCTGGCCATCGGTTGTGGAGGACACGACTGCAAGGCGTTCAACGAGACCGTCTGCGGTCGGGCGACGGAATGTGGCTTCACCAGCTGCACTGTCGACTCGTGTCCTGGCAACGAGAAGGTCGACTTCAGCGCCTGCATCGACGCGACGAGGGCATCGACCTGCGCGAACCTTCGCGACACGGCGTTCGGCTGTTACGTCGTGCGCGGCGGCTGACCGCGCTCACTTCCGGAGGCGGGCCACGGCCGAGCGGAGCGTCCCGGCGCTCTTCCGGAGTGCTTCCAGCTCGGCGGCCGACAGGTCCGGCGACAGCCTCCGGACGACTCCGGTGCGTCCGACCACGCTGGGAACGGACAGGGTCACTCCGTGCTCCGGGTTCCATGATCCGATCGGGATGACCGCGTTCTCGTCGCGAACGATCATCTCCGCGATGCGCGCGGAGACCACGCCGATGCCGAGCGCGCTCGCGCCGGTCCCCTCGATGATGGCGATGTTCGCGAACCGGACCTCCGACTCGAGCTCCTTGCGTGCCTCGTGGGTGTCGAGGGGCGCGCCCAGGGGAGCGCCGCCCACCGCCGCGGATGACCAGACGAACACCTCCGAGGTGCCATGCTCGCCGAGGACCTGTGCATCGACCGAGGCGGGCGCGACGTGGAGCTTGCGGGCGATGTGGAAGCGGAAGCGGAGACTGTCCAGGTACGTCCCGGTGCTCACCACTCGCTCGTGCCCCAGGATGCGAACGAGATCCGCCAGCGGGTCCGGAGGATCGGTCACGACCACGATGACCGCATCGGGCGCGACGCGGTGCACCCGGGGGACGAGCTCCCGGTAAGCCTCGGCGTTCGCATCGAGCAGCCGCAGCCGACCGGAGGCGTCCCCTCGATCGGTGGCGCCACCCGCCTTCTCGTTGACGCCCGCGGTGATGAGCACCACGGCCGCGTCCGCGAGGTCCTCGTGATCTCCGTCTCGGAGCACCACGTACGGAGCGAGGAGCGCCCCGTACTGGAGGTCGGTGACGACGCCCTTCGCGCGCTTCCGATCGCGATTGACCAGCACCACCTCCGAGGCGAGCCCGCGTGCCACCACGAAGGACAGGCACGCGACCCCGACCCTGCCCGCGCCGACGATTCCAACCTTCATCCGTCGTCTCCCTTCGAGGCCGGACGATGGGGCGGCGACGGGCTGGGCCCTCGTCACCCGTCTGCCATGAGTTCACCGAATGACGGTCGGCCCGCCGCGGCGGGACAGGAGTGGCGCACCGGATCCTCTCCCACGACGGCGAAGCTCTCGCTTCCTCCCACCATCACCTTGGATCAAGGGTGACGCGCTCCCGATCCGGAGTGATCGAAGAGAGGCAACGCGTTATGGCTGGCCGGCCTACCGCGCGGAGCGGGAGCACCCACCGAAAGGGAAGGAGCGTCGACATGGGCACGGTCACCACCAAGGACGGGGTCGAGATCTTCTACAAGGACTGGGGCACGGGGCAGCCCATCGTCTTCAGTCACGGGTGGCCTCTGTCGGGGGACGACTGGGACGCTCACATGATGTTCTTCGTGACCAAGGGGTACCGGGTCATCGCCCATGACCGTCGCGGTCACGGCCGGTCGGCCCAGGTGTCCGACGGGCACGACATGGACCACTACGCGGACGACCTCGCGACGGTGACCGCCCACCTGGATCTGAAGAACGCGGTCCACATCGGGCACTCGACCGGCGGCGGCGAGGTGGCGCGCTACCTCGGCCGGCATGGCACCAGCCGGGTGGCGAAGGCGGTGCTCATCAGCGCGGTGCCTCCGCTCATGGTCAAGACGCCCGCGAACCCGGGCGGCCTTCCCAAGTCGGTCTTCGACGACATCCAGGCGCAGCTGGCCAGGAATCGCGCCGGGTATTACCGGGACTTCGCCGCGGGGCCCTTCTACGGATACAACCGGCCCGGGGCGAAGCCGCAGGAGGCCGTCATCCAGAACTGGTGGCGGCAGGCGATGATGGGCAGCGCCAAGGCCCAGTACGACGGCGTCGTCGCGTTCTCGCAGACGGACTTCACCGAGGACCTCAAGAAGATCGACGTGCCGGTCCTGGTGATGCACGGAGACGACGATCAGATCGTCCCCTACGCGGATTCGGCGCCGCTCTCCTCGAAGCTGCTGAAGAAGGGAATTCTAAAAACCTACCAGGGCTTCCCCCACGGAATGCCCACCACCGAGGCGGAGACCATCAGCGCGGACCTGATGGCCTTCATCAAGGGCTGACCGGTCACGGACGCCGGGGCCGGCGAGAGGCACGGCCCCGGTGACCGAGCAATTCAGAGGCGGATGACGAGGCCTCCGCCCGCGGTGGTCACGATCACCAGGTTCATCGCGAGGAGCATGAGGTCGTAGTGCCAGCCGCTCGCCTTCTCGCCCCAGAACCCCGTCTTCCAGGTCATCGCCTTCTTCTGGACGGCGCCCAGCCCCAGGAGGATCAGCCCGAGCGCCGCCGGCTGGATGAGGATCCCGGTGACGAGGCCTGCACTGGCCAGGGCCTCCGAAGCCCCGAGGCCCACCGTGAACGCCGGGCTCATCTCGATGCTCTTCGAGCGGCCGACGGGATCCGTCAGGTGGAAGTACCCGCTCGCGCCGAACACGATGGCGACGACGAGGCGCAGGACGAGAAGGGCCACGTCCTGCAGGGAGAGCAGCTGAGGAAAGGTGACGTTCAGGTCCATGGCCCTTGCCGGACGGCAGACCATTGCACGAACGTCGCGCCGCATGGGGTGGAACGCGAGGTGCGTGGGATGGAGTCCCGGCTACTGATGAAGCTGAGCGTCGTGCTCGCCGTGCCGCAGAAGGTCGGAGCAGTGGCCCACGGCACCCGGGTGACGGCGCCGATCGCGAGCGGAGAGTTCGAGGGGCCCCGGCTCCGCGGCAAGGTGCTGCCGGGCGGGGGAGACTGGACGCTGCTCCGCCCCGATGGCGTCCTGGAGCTCGACCTGCGCCTGACGCTGGAGACCGACGACGGAGCCCTGATCCACATGAGCTCCTTCGGGCTCCGGCACGGTCCGCCCGAGGTCATCGCGGCGCTCGGGCGGGGCGAGCGGGTCGACCCCTCGGCGTACTACTTCCGGACCACGCCGCGCTTCGAGACCGGGCATCCGGGCTACGCGTTCCTCAACCGGCTCCTCGCAGTGTCGACCGCGGATCGCCGGGTGGAAGGGCCCGTCTACACGATCCACGAGATCCTCTGACGAGCGGAGAGACTCCCTCCGGCGCTACAGGTCGATGGCGCCGAAGTGGAGCGGGGTGTCCTTGTTGATCAACCCCGGGCGGCCCATCTGCGGCAGGAAGTTGAAGCTGCTCGAGCCCACCGCGCTGGACAGCGTGCCGGTGGATCCGAACGTCGTGTCGCTGCCACCCAGCATGCGCAGGACCTGCGCGTAGACATCACCGAGCGAGTTGACCTGACCGACGACGTGGCGTCCCTGTCCCTTGGAGAACGCGCTCTTCAGGCCGGCGAGCACCACCGGGTAGTTGTAGCAGTAGTGGCCCGAGCCGTAGCCGAGGTCGCTCACCCAGAGCACCAGCGTGTTGTCGAGGAGCCGGTTCCCGTCGACGTCCTGGACCGCCGCGAGCCGCTGGATGAGCTTGGTGAAGTACTTCGTGTAGAAGCCGAAGCCCTTGGTGAGGCTCGCCGAGCTGGGGTCGTTCGGGCTTCCGTCGCCGTGGATGCTGGCGTGCCAGTTCCCGGCGATGTACGGGCTGGTGGACGGCGCGAACTCGGTGACGAAGCCCGGGTCTCCCGCGGCCCAGAAGTTCAGCGCCGCGGTGCGGGTGACGTCGCAGGCCAGGGCCTGGACCAGCGACTCGATCTGCGTCTGGGCGAACGCATCGTCGTGCTCGCCCTTCCGGAAGTTCGGCCAGTCGTAGTTCGGCACCGAGCTGGTGGAGGGCGGTGCGCAGCTCGACGCGGCCGGGGGAGGCGGCGGAGGCTGCTGGTAGCGCAGCTCGGTGTCGCGGATGAACTGCGCGTGCTGATCGAGGCGGGCCTGGTCCGCCGAGTTGAGCGTCGCGCGGAGGCTGGTGAAGCCCCTGGCGACCGCATCGAGGATGCTCCCGCGCCGCGCGCTGAGCCGGTCCTGCAGCGTGGGCGTCGGCGGAGGTGGCGGTGGCGGTCCGACCACCACCGAGGCGAACAGGTCCCGGATCAGCTGGGCCGGATCGATGCTCTGGTAGTTGCCGGCCGATCCGCCCGGCCCGAGGAAGACGTTGTTCTCGGTGACCGAGTTGGTGAACGGCGCCGCCTGGCCGGGGATGACGATCGCCATCTTCTGGGCCGCGCTGGAGCGGAGCCGCAGCCCCGCGACGTAGTCGATCGTCGGACCCTTCGGGGTCTGCCCGTTGGGCACCACGCAGCTCATGCAGGTGGCACTGGCGCTGGCGTGCCCATCTGCATCGCCGGAGGTATGGCGAACGATGTTGTCGATGTTGGCGAGGGTGACGATCTCGTTGTTGATCGGCGCGAGGGCAGCGAGCCCGGGGCTGGGCGCGGTGCCCACCGGCGGCAAGGGGCCAGTCGTCGTCCGGGGCGCCCAGTTGTCGCTGCTGCCCGGGCCGACCACCCGGCCGTGCGGATGGAAGACCACCACCAGGCGCTTCGGCGCCGCGGCGGTCTGGGCGAAGGCGGTCCGAGGGGCGAAGGCCTCCAGCATCGGCAGCGCCAGCAGCGCGCCACCAGACCCGACCAGAAAACGCCGGCGGTCGATGCGCTGGCTCACTGGTCGCTCCGGTGGGTGAATGCATCGGTCGCGGTGATGGCCAGGATGGCGTCGCTCAGCGTGCCCCCGGACGCCTTGAGCGCGTCGCCGACGCCCTGGATCGCGCAGACGTCGGCGGGGGTGTTCAGCCGGGAGAAGGTGAAGCGGAAGACCTGGGTGGCGACGCAGGTCGCGACGGTGGGCTCGTTCGCGAGCTGCTCCATCATCGAGACGTGGTCGGTGAAGGTGAGGTCGTGTCCGGGCACGCCCGGGCGCCCGCCGACCTGGGGAAGCACCCCCGTGGGGTCGATGGTCTTCCCGCTGGAGTAGGTGGTTCGCCACTGGCCGATCGCATCGAACTGCTCCATCGAGAGCCCGGCGGGGTTCATCAGCGCGTGGCAACCGGAGCACTCGGCGCGGGCGACGACCGCTGCGGAGATGTCCTTGCCGGTGGGATCGGGCGGAAGGGGGATGGTGTTGAAGGTCGCCTGCGCGTCAGGCGGCGGCATCCCCAGGTTCTCGCAGAGCAGCTGCTTCCGGATGAACTTCCCGCGAAAGACGAAGGACGACTCGGCGCTGTGAGCGAGCGAGGCGAGCATCGCCGGCTGGGTCACGATGCCCGAGTACCGCTTGTCGTCGAGGGTGACCTTCGCCCACTGACCGGCGGGCGGGGCGGGCAGGCCCAGCAGGGCGGCCATGTTGGCGTCGACGAACGCGTCGGTGGTCCGGAGGAGGGTCCGCAGGGTTCCCTGGTTCCGGATCTGGTCGAGGACGAAGCGATCGAAGGAATCGTTCATCGACCGGGCGTGGGCGGCGTCGAAGGAGGGGAAGAACGCCGGGTCCTTGTCCGCCGACGACACCTGTACGGTGCCGGTCCACTCGCGGAAGAAGCGGGCGAGGGAGGTGTTCGCGCGCGACGAGGCGAGGAGCCGCGTCGCCTGGGCGTCGATCGTCGCCGGGTCCCCGAGGTTGGGGGCCGCTGCCAGCAGCTCGTCGTCGGGGATCGAGTCGGTCAGCATGAACGAGAGCCGGCTGGCCAGCTCGTAGCCGTCGAGCGCACGCCCCGAGCCTGCCGACGCCTCGGCGAGGTAGAGGAACTGCGGCATCTGCAGGAGGTGGTCGACCACCATGGCCATCGAGTCGGAGAAGCTTCCGCCGGAGGCGACACCGGCGCGGTACTCGTCCAGGAGATCGTTCCGCTCCCCGGTGGTCAGCGGCCGCCGGTAGGCGCGGGTGCCGTAGACGTCGAGGAAGGTGTTGACGCAGGACTCGTTGGGGCTCGACGCCGCGCAGGGCAGCAGCTGCGGCAGGGCGGCAGGCAGCTGGAGCGCCACGTCCTCGGCCGCGAACATGAGCTGCTCGGCGCCGCCCGAGCCGATGTCGTTGAGGGCGGGCTCGGTGGAGTAGCCGGTGATCGACTTGCCCACCGTGCCCGGATACTGGCTGCTCGGGTCGAGCCTGCCGTCGAAGAGGACGTCGATGGAGTTCTGGTACTCGAGGCGGGTCAGTCGCCGCGCCTGCGTCGTCGCGGGGTGGATCGCGTCGTCACAGACGTAACGTCCATCGTCGGTCTGCGTCGGGGGCCCGGAGGGCGGCGTTGACGGTGACGACCGGTGTCCGGTGATCGATCCGTCGCACGAAGCCACCAGGAGCGACAGCGCGAGCCAGGAACGTGCTCCCATCAGAGTCGCTTCAACCACGTTCCGGGCGATCTGGCCAGCCGATCCGACGCATCGATCGAATGGGAAACGGAGTGCCTGTCGGTCGATGTCTGACAGGCGCACGCCGTTGCGGGACCGTTTCTTCCGGTGTCGCGACCGTCGCGCGTTTCGGGCGCCACGGTTTCTTTTCAGTGCACGATCGCGCCGCTCGGAGCGGACTTTTCGATCGCGTGGGTCACTGCATCTTCAGGGCGAATTTCCCGAGGTGGTGCTTCTCCAGATCGCGGTGGGCCTGTGCGGCCTCCTCGAGCGGATAGAACTTCACCTCGACGTGGAACGCTCCGCGGCCGATGAGCGAGTTCAGACGGTCGAACGCATCTGGGCTCGCCTCACCGTCATAGGCGCGGACGGTGATGCCCCGAGCCGCCTTCGGCTCCGGCTCCACCCCGTTGGGGTACGCCACCCGGCCGCCCTTCTTCACCTGCTCGAGCGCGGCGTCGCGGCCCTTGCCACCGCTCAGGACCAGCGCCGCGTCCAGCCCTTCCGGAGCGAAGGCGCGCAGGGCGTCGACGACGGCGCCGTGCTTGCCGTCCACTGCCTGGTCCGCGCCGAGGCGGCGCACGAGCGCCACTCCGTCCTCGCCCGATGCGACGGCGAAGACGTCTGCGCCGAGATGCTTCGCGAGCTGGACCGCGAGGTGTCCGATGCCCCCGCTCGCGCCGAAGACGAGGAGCTTCTCTCCGCGCTCGAGGTGAAGGGTGTCTTCCAGCCCGCGGAGGGCGGTGATTCCGTCCGCGCCCAGCGCGCCGGCCGGCTCGACGCTCAGACCGGAAGGAAGGATCGCGACGCTGTCCTGCTTCAGCGCGATGTACTGCGCGTAGAAGCCGCCCTCCATCGAGTAGGCGTAGACGCGGTCACCGACCCGAGCTCGCTTCACCCGCGGCCCGGCCGCGACGACCTCGCCGGCCCCGTCGTTCCCGATGACCTTGGGGAAGCGCCGTTCGCCGATCTCGAACTCGCCCGCCCTGATCTCGGGATCCCAGACGCCGATGCCGGCGGAGGTGAGACGGATGAGCACCTCGTCGGCCTTCGGCTGGGGCACCGGGAGGGTGGCGACGTGGAGCTCCTCCGGGCCGCCGTAGCGGTCGATGACGGTGGCCTTCATCTGCTGAGGAATCGATCCGGGCATGGGAACACCTCCGAACACGAAGCATGGTGCGCCGGAGCGGCGGCGTCATCCCCCCGATGGGGCAGCGCGCCAGGCGAGCGCTCCGGTCGGGGGACGCAGCCCGACGGAGAGGTCACTGCGTGGCCTCCTCGGGCGGACGCTCCTCCCGGAAGGAGACGTACAGGACGAGGTCGTAGAGGATCTTCATCCCCGCGCCGACCAGGAGCGGCGCGCCGAGCGATGCTCCCTGCATCAGCGCGCCGGCGAACGCCGGGGCGACGGCCCAGCCCCCCAGGCGGACGAGGTTGGTGACCCCCGAGGCGAAGGTCCGCTCCTCCGGAGGGACGATGGCCATCACGTAGGACTGTCGCGTGGGCACGTCCATCTCGACCAGCCCCTCGCGGAGGAGGAACAGCGCCGCGGCGACCCGGAAGCTCGGCGCGAACGGGACGGTGAGGAGGAGGAGGCTGGAGGGGAGATGGGTGTAGACCATCGTCCGGACGAGCCCGATGCGGGCGGCGATCCACGCGGCGCCGAAGTGCGAGGCGGTGTTCGCGAGTCGGGCGCCGAAGAAGAGCAGGCCGATGGTCGCCTCGGAGACCCGGAACCGCTCGAAGAAGAAGTAGGAGAGGAGCGCGGTGGTGAGAAACCCCCCGGCGAGGCTGTCCAGCCCGAAGAGCGCCGAGAGCTTCCACAGCACGGACCGGCTCCTGGGTGGGAGCGGAGCCGGTGACGACGCAGCCGGACGCTCCGCCGCGGAGGAGAGGCCCCGGTAGAGCAGGGCGGTTGCGAGGAGAAGCACCGCGTTCAGGGCCAGGACCCAGCGGAACGACGCGAGCGGGTCGAGCCCGGCCCAGCGCTGGACGAGGAGCGGCGCGCCGGCGAGGAGCGCGCCGAGCGCGTGCCCCACGTCCTGCGCCGCGCTGTACCAGGCGAAGCCCACGGTGCGTCGGGCCTCACCCGTCAGACCGGGCAGGATCGCCTGCTCGAGGACGAGCGCCGCGCCTCGATCTCGACCCATCCCGTTCAGCATCCCGATGAACGCGGCGGCGGCGAGCAGCTCGACGCGCGAGGACGCCGCGGCGACGATGGTCCCCGCCGCGCCGGTGCACGCGAGGACGATCAGCGTCCTCCGGCGACCGAGGCGATCGCCGGCGAGCGTGACCACGAGCGCGGCGAAGGCCGCTCCCGCCAGCCCGAGCCCCACGACGAGCCCGATCAGCGCGGGGCGCAGCGCGAGCCTCGCCAGGTACACGCCCAGGAGCACGCCGACCAGGCTCGTGCCGACGGAGCGGAGGAGCGCGGTGAGGAAGAGGAGGTTCCGATCTCGAGACACGGCGAGCGCGGGCCCCGGTGGGGCGAGGAACGCACCCTGACAGGCGGGGCGTGTGCGCGCGACCGCCACCCGGACCCCGGTGCGGCTTGGTCAACCACCGTGACGATCGCGCCACACCTCGAGGGTAGAAAGAGTCGTGCTTTCCAGCGGTTGCGAGGGCTCCGGGCCGGCCCCGCGGCTGCACTGGTCCCTCCCCGAACCCGAAGGAGGAACCTCGCAATGACCCCCCCGCTCTTCCGCCGCTCGATCCCCCCCGTCCCGCATCTCGCGGGAGTGATCGCCGCGGCCCTCGTCCTCGCGGCGCCGTTCGCCCGGGCCGACGAGGCGAACACCGTTGCCGCCACGTCCGCTCCCGACGGGCTGCGGCGCACGCCCGAGCCGCGGGGCAAGGAGTCCGGTCTCATCCCCGGCGTTCTCATCGGGCCGCGGCTCTCGGTCGCCGTGCCCACTCCCACCTTCGGTGCGGAGGTGAAGGTGCTCCGCTACTTCGGCGCGTCGTTCGACTACGGCGTCGTCCCGAAGCTCACCATCAACGGCGTGGACGTGAACTACTCGATGTGGAACGTCGCCGCGCGCGTCTACCCCTTCGGTGACGTGTTCTTCGTCGGCGCGGTGTACGGGCACTACGGCGTGGAGGCCAGCGCGACCGTCGCCCAGGGCAGCGGCTCGGTTCGTGCGAGCAGCGACTTCCTCGGTCCGCAGATCGGCGCTCGCTGGATCCAGCCCAGCGGCTTCTTCTTCGGCGTCGACGTCGCCTGGGCGTTCCCCCTGGCCTACCACTCCGAGGCCAGCCCCGACCCGACCGGGACCACGACGAGCGTGAAGGAGACCGCCGACCGCTGGCTGAAGAACGGCATCCCGCTGGCGGGCCTCATCTCGGTGGGCTGGATGTTCTGAGCGCCGAGCCCCACCAGGCGACCCAGGCCCGCTCCTTCCGGGGCGGGCCTTCGCCCGTGCGGGCGGTGTGGTATTCCCGAGGGGGGAGACTCGACGTGGGGAAGCTCGCGGACGACCCGGAAGAGCAGGTGCCTCCGACGCTGTCGGTGGTGGCCGAAAGCGTGGTGCCGCCCGCCGTCCAGCGGTTCCGGCTCCAGGGTCTCGGCGGCGAGCTCGAGGGAAAGTCGTTCGACTCCTCGTCCGACCGGCTGCAGATCGGCTCCCATCCCCTCAACGAGATCGAGGTCCGGGACCGCACGGTGTCCCGTTTCCACTGCGAGGTGTTCGTGGACCGGGACGGGCGGGCCTGGGTCAAGGACCTCGGGAGCCGCAACGGGACGCGGGTGAACGGGGTCCGGGTCCGCGAGGCCGAGCTGCAGGAGGGAATGGTCCTCCGGGTGGGGCAGCTGGAGCTGGTCTTCACGCCGCTCGCGGAGCGGAACGAGCTCCCGGTGGCCCCGGTGACGAGCTTCGGCACCCTGGTCGGCTCGTCGGTGCCGCTGCGGACGGCGTTCGCGCAGCTGGGGAAGGCGGCGGCGAAGGACGTGACGGTTCTCCTCACCGGCGAGTCCGGCACCGGCAAGAGCGAGGCGGCGGAGCTGCTCCACGAGCAGAGCGGGCGCGCGGGCAAGCCGCTCCGCGTGGTGGACTGCGCCGCGGTTCCGGCGAACCTCCTCGAGTCCGAGCTCTTCGGTCACGAGCGCGGCGCGTTCACCGGGGCGATCCAGCGCCGGGTCGGCGTCTTCGAGGAGGCGGAGGGCGGGACCGTATTCCTCGACGAGGTGGGCGAGCTTCCCCTGGAGCTCCAGCCGAAGCTGCTGCGGGTGCTCGAGGCGCGGGAGGTGCGACGGCTGGGGGCCAACCGGTATCTCCCGGTCGACGTCCGGGTCGTCGCCGCGACCAACCGGGACCTGAGAGCGGAGGTGAACGTCGGCCGCTTCCGCCCCGACCTCTACTTCCGTCTCGCGGTCCTCACGGTCCGCCTGCCGCCCCTCCGGGAGCGTCCCGGAGACATCCCGCTCATCGCGAAGCAGCTCCTGGGGCGGCTCACGCTCGACGAGGAGACGCGGCGTGCGCTCACCGAGCCTGCGTTCCTCTCACGTCTCCAGCTCTCGCCCTGGCCGGGCAACGTGCGCGAGCTGCGCAATCACCTCGAGCGGTGCGCGGCGCTCCAGGAGGCGCTCCAGCCCGCGTCCGAGGATCCGTCCCCGCAGCACCTCGATGCGCTGGACGTGAGCATTCCGTTCTCCGAGGCGCGACGCCGCCTGCTGGACACCTTCGAGCAGGGCTACGTCCGGGCGCTGCTCGATCGCCACGACGGGAACGTCTCGCGGGCCGCGGCGACCGCGGGGGTCGACCGGGCGCACCTGCACCGGATCATGCGGCGCCAGAAGATGCGCTCCTGACTCACCAGAGCTCGGTGACCTGTCCGCCGATGTCGATCCGCAGCGCGCGGCCCTCGTCGGGCACGTCGATCGCCGGATAGACGTAGACCCGGATCCGGAGTCCGGGCACGAGCGTCGAGACCTTGAGTCCGCGACTCTCCATCTTCGAGGGCGAGGCGAGGATCACCTTCCATCGATGGTGCTGCGCACCGTCCTGCGCGAGGTCGAGCACCTGGTGCGGACGCTCGAAGGACGACGAGCGGATGGTTCCCCGGAGCCAGGTGCCGCGGGTGTCGTCGTAGTCGGACCACGGATGCGAGGTGGCGAGCGCGGCCGCGGTCGTCAGCATCGCCATCAGGAAGGAGAGACGAAGGGACGTCCTCATCGCGGTGGACGTTAGCGCGCCGGGGCCGGCGTGGGCATCTGGAGGTCCGTCCCGCACAGGGGGATCCGGATCTCACACTTCGCCCCCGTGTCGTGATCGTGCACCCATCGAGCCGTGCCTGCGCTCGGGCGTACGATTGCGAGCGCACCCCGGACGGAGAGTTCTGTTCATGGCCGATGTCATCGCGGAGACCCTGGGAACGGATCTCGCCGGTCGCTTCAAGTTCATCGGCGAGATCGGCCGCGGCGGGATGGCCAACGTGTACCTGACCGCGACGCGCGGGGCGCTCGGCGGCTTCCAGAAGCTGGTGGTGATCAAGCTGCTCCGCGCCGACCTGGCCGAGGAGCAGGAGTTCCGTCAGATGTTCCTCGCCGAGGCGCGTCTCGCGGCGCGACTCAATCACCCGCACGTGGTGCAGACCTACGACGTGGGGGAGGACGACGGCCGGTACTACCTGGCGATGGAGTACGTGGACGGGCAGACGCTCGAGACCGCGCGCCGCTCCTCCGAGGCCTCGCGCCTGTTCCCGCCTCGTCTGCAGCTGCAAGTCCTGGTGCACGTGCTCTCCGGCCTGCACTACGCCCACGAGCTCAAGGACTACGACGGCAAGCCGCTCAACGTCGTGCACCGTGACGTCACGCCGAGCAACATCCTCCTCGGGTACGACGGGCGGGTGAAGCTCGTCGACTTCGGGGTGGCGAAGGCGCTCGACTCCGGCACCCAGACCCGCGCCGGGGTGGTGAAGGGCAAGACCGGCTACATGGCACCCGAGGCCTTCACCGACAGCGGTCACGTCGATCGCCGGGCGGACATCTACTCGGTGGGTGTCCTCCTCTGGGAGACGCTGGTCGGACGGCGGATGTGGAAGCACCTCGGATCCACCGACCGGCTCCAGCGGGCCATCGAGGGCCAGATCGAGCCGCTCCGGCAGCTCGTCCCCGAGGTGCCGCAGAAGCTGGAGCAGATCTGCCTCAAGGCGCTTCAGCCGAAGCCCGACGACCGCTACGCGACCGCGGCCGAGCTCCAGACCGAACTCGAGAGCTATCTTGAAAGGCATCCACCGCGGGTGAGCGATCGGGAGATCGGCGGGGCGCTGAACGAGGCCTTCGCGGACGACCGGAAGCAGATCACCACGGTCATCGAGCACCAGCTGAAGAACGGCGGTCAGGTCAGCACGCTGCCCGACCTCAGCTCGCAGACCTCGAAGCTGGTGACGAGCGCCCACTCGACCCTGAGCCGGTTCAGCCTTGGCCCGGCGCAGAAGCAGAAGGCGAAGGCCCGGACGATGCCCCGCTGGCCGTACGCCGCCGGTCTGATGGTGCTGGCCCTGGTGCTCGGCGCTGGCCTGGCGTGGCTCGCGCGCTCGGGAGAGACGCGGGCGCCGGCCGCCTCGGCGAACGCGGCGGCCGCGGCCGCGGCGGCCCGCTCGGTCCGTGGGGTGACGGACCAGGAGATCTTGATGGGCATGACCGCGGCGTTCTCCGGCCCCTCGGCGGAGCTGGGGACCCGCATGAAGCTGGGCATCGAGACCGGCTTCGCCGAGGTGAACGACGCCGGCGGCGTGGGGGGGAGGAAGCTGCGCCTGGTGGCACTGGACGACGGCTACGAGGGAACCCGCGCGCTGGACAACATGACCGAGCTGCTGGACCAGCGCACCGTGTTCGGGGTCATCGGAAACGTGGGGACGCCCACCGCGCAGCAGACGGTGCCCTTCGCGGTGAAGAACAAGATGCTCTTCTTCGGCGCCTTCACCGGCTCGGGGCTCCTCCGGAAGGATCCGCCGGACCGCTACGTCTTCAACTACCGCGCCAGCTACCAGGACGAGACGGCGAAGATGATCCACTACCTCCTGAACGTGAAGCGGATCGATCCGCGATCGATCGTCGTCTTCGCACAGCACGACGCCTACGGTGACGCGGGCTACGACGGCGCGACGAAGATGCTCCGCAAGCTGGGACAGAGCGACGTGGAGCTGCCCCGGATGAACTACGAGCGGAACACGGTGGACGTCGACGCCGCGGTCAAGGCGCTGGTGCGTTACGACCAGGCCACGGTGTCCTCGCGCGGTCCTCGGGGGCAGGAGACCGTCCAGCAGCGGCACCCGGTCAAGGCGGTGATCATGGTCTCGACCTACAAGGCTGCGGCCAAGTTCATCCAGAAGGTCAGGGACGCGGGCGTGACCCCGCTGTTCCTCAACGTCTCCTTCGTGGGGAGCAACGCGCTGGCCGAGGGGCTCAAGGACCTGGGCCCCACCTACGCCGACGGCGTCATCGTGACCCAGGTGGTGCCGCATTACGACGCGGGCGCGACGGGCGTGATCCGCTACCGCGAGGCGTTGAAGCGGTTCCACCCCGACCAGCACCCGGACTTCATCTCGCTGGAGGGCTACGTGGCCTCGCAGCTCCTCGCCGAGGGCCTCCGCCGGGCCGGTCGCGAGCTCGACACCGAGAAGCTGGTCGACGCGCTGGAGTCCGTCCGCGACTTCGACCTGGGCATCGGCACGGTGATGAGCTTCGGCCTGTCCGAGCACCAGGCATCGCACAAGGTCTGGGGCACGGCCATGGACGGGCAGGGCCAGTTTCGCACGCTGGACATGGACTGACTCAGCGACCGAAGAGCTTGCGCTTCCTCGGGGCGGGAGGCCGGGCGGAGTTGGCCAGGCGCTGGCCGAGGATCCGGCTCATGCCCACCGCCACCGTGGGGTTGGCCATCACCACCTCCTGGAACTCGTCCCGGCCGATCTCCGCGAGCTGGGCGTCGCGGTGGACGATGGCGCTGGTGGAGCGGGGCTGCCCGGTGAGCAGGGCGATCTCGCCGAAGAAGCCGCCGGGACGGACGTGCTCCACCAGCGTGCGGTCCTCGGCCTCGAGGGTCACCTCGCCCGAGAGCACGATGTAGAAGGTCTCGCCCGGATCTCCGCGTCGGAAGAGGACCTGGCCGGAGCGCTCGGTCCGCACGACGATGCCCTGGGCGATTCGCTCGATCGCCGCGTCGTCGAGGGGGGCGAGGAAGTCCACGTTGCGGAGCGCATCGATGACCTGGGTGGCGGGGTCCTGGATCACCGGCTCGCGGGAGAGGAACTCCACTGCCTGCGGAAGCGCATCGCGGCGGGTGACGAGGATCGCGGTGGCTCCCGGCCGGAGCCCGGTGGCCCCGTCGGGCAGGGCGATCTTCCCGTCCGCGTCGAGGAACCCGATGAACACGCACTCCTTGGGGAAGTCGGGATCCGCTCGCACCTGGGCCACGGTGCGCCCGGCGACCAGCGCCCGGGGCTTGATCACAAGCTCGAAGAGCACTGCGTCGCCGGCGGCGAGCGGCAGGGACCCGGCGATCTGCGGAAAGTCGATGGCGGTGGTCATCTTCGCCACCACCACCTCGGCCTCGGCGATGATGTCCCGCACGCCGGCGAGCAGGTAGGCCGAGCGATAGCTGGGGTCGAGCATCCGGACCATGGTGCGCGCTCCGCCGCTGGCCCGGACCAGCATGGCGAAGGCGAGGTTGTCCGCGTCCCGGGGGAGGACCGCGCAGGCGACGTCCGCTCCCACGATGCCCGCCGACTCGAGGACCTGAGGATCCATCGCGTCGCCGCACACGACGAGCGCGCCCACCTCCTCGAACAGCCGGTCGGACACCGCCCGGTCACGCTCGACCACGGTGACCTGATGCTTCTCGCCGACCAGCTTCGCCGCCAGGACGCCGCCCACGCGCCCGCCGCCTGCGATGAGGATCCTCATCGTGCGCCCTCCCGCGCCGGATGGGCAGCGGCTTCCCGCGTGTCGTGGAGGAGGCGCTCGAGACCGAGCGTTCGCTCGTCGAGGCGGAGCAGATGCCGCTCGGCCACCTCGGTGTCGATGAGCCCGGTGCGCTCGGCCGCGGAGAGGGCGGCGCGCTCGGCGTCGATGAGGCGGCGACGCACCGCGAGGAGGAGGCGCGCGCCCTGGGCGAGGTTCCGTTCCTGGATCCGCCGGATCTCCCGCTCGGCCTCGGCGATGATGATCTGGTACTCGCTTCGCAGACGCTCGTAGGCCATCCGGGGCACCAATCCGTTCGCGAGGAGGCTGTCCAGCTCGGTCCGGGCGGCGCGCGCGGTGACCAGCTTCGCCTGGTGCTCGGAGATCGCCGCGGCCAGCGGGTCGCGCCGGGTGAGCCCGAGCCAGTCCAGCACCCGTCCGAGCAACAGCGCCTGGGCGACCAGGGAGATGAAGGTGACGCCGAAGGCCACGTCCACCAGCAGCGGGCGGAAGGGCGTGTCCTTGGGGAGCCCGAGCGCCAGGGCGATGGAGAGGGCGCCCTTGATGTTCCCGAGCACGAACACGTGTTGCCACCGGGGAGGGATGGCCTGCGAGCGGCGCACGCGGCCGAGGACGAAGAAGGGCAGGTAGATGGCCACCGCGCGTCCGACGAACACGCAGGCGACGGCGATGGCGGTCTGCGGCGCGGAGGCGAGGAGCGTCGAGGGATTGCTGGAGAGCCCCACCAGCAGGAAGAGGAAGGTGTTGACCCCGAAGGCCATGTACTCCCAGAAGGACTGGATCGCGACCTGGCTGCTCGGAGACAGCGTCCGCCGCGCGGTGGCTCCCACGGTGAGCCCGGCGGTGACTCCGGCGATCGCACCCGAGACGTGCAGCTCCTCGGCGCCGACGAAGGCGGCGAAGGCCAGCGCGGTGGTGGCCATGATCTCCGCCAGCGGATCCTCGGTGCGGCGGATGACGAAGCTCCCCACCATGCCCAGCGCGAGTCCCACCGCGAGGCCGCCGACGGTCGCCAGAACCACCTTGGCGGTGAGGAGGGGAAGGGCCACCGTGCCCCCGGCGACCACGATGCTCGAGATGGCCGCGTAGGCGACCAGCGCGGTGCCGTCGTTGAAGAGGCTCTCGCCGAGGACGATGGCCGCGAGCCGCGGAGGCACCGGCGCGCGGCGGAAGGCGAAGAGGATGGAGACGGTGTCGGTGACCGCGAGGATGCAGCCGAGGAGGACGGCCGGCCCCCAGGGGAGATCCAGCGCGAGGTGGAGAGCGCCGCCCGTCGCCCCGATCGCGAGCATCATGCCCACCGTGGCGAGGAGCGCGATGGGGGCGAGGTTCGTCCGGATCGAGTCGAGCTGGGCGGTGAATCCGCCCTCGAAGAGCAGCGCCGGCAGACAGACGAGGAAGACGACCTCCGGCTCGAGGTGCGGCGCCTCTGGCAGAACGTGGCTCAGCGTGATCAACATCCCGCCGACGACCAGAGCGACGTTGTAGGGCACGTGCGCGCGCTTGGCGCCGATCGCCAGGACGAGGGCCGCCACCATCAGGCCGATGACGACCGGCAGGTGCAATTCCATGGCGTGGTTCTACACCTCCGTCAGGGCAGCCGCGTTCGACGTTCACGGTCGGAGACCGTCAAGTGACGATCGTCGTCAGGGTCGGCGGCTGCAGAGCCGGGCGGGGGTCAGCGCCGATGCTCCGCGTTCTTGCGGAGAAGCGGCAGCGCGAACCAGAGGAGCCCGAACAGAAGCGCCGCGACCACGGTGATCGGCACTGCCGGTCCGTGCCCGGCGATGGTGAAGCTGATGAGGTACACGGCGCTGGTCATCGCCAGCGCGAGCAGGACGATCCCGGCGATCGCGAGGCGGTTGGACGTGCGGAGCATCAGCTCCTTGTCCACGACGTCCCGTCGCCAGTGGAGGCGATGGTACACGGACGGAGCGATGAGGAACGCGCAGGACCCGGTCGTGCAGAGGAAGCAGGTGAAGTAGCCGTAGCGGAGCAGGCCGGTGATGTGGCGAAAGCTCTCGCTGAACGGCGCTGCGAGCAGGAACCCGAACAGGAGCTGGACCCCGGGGAGCGCGACGCGGACCTCGTTGAGGATCTCCGTCCATTCGCGGTCGAATTCACTGCTCCCGTGCGGACCGGCCTTCGAGACGTCTGCCGACTCGTCCATCGGCCCGGCATCGTATCCGCCATCCGCCACCGGAGGCCGAGGTACGTTGACGCCGAGTGGCAATGGGCTTCACTGGGCCGCGTCGCACGTTCGTCCCCGTTTTCGCGGCGACGCCGCGTTCCGGGACGTGCTACACGGCCCGGAGCTTCAGGGACGGAGGTAGGGACATGCCTCTCTGGCAGCGCGCAACGGCGGAGCTGTTCGGAACGTTCTGGCTCGTCCTCGGAGGCTGCGGCAGCGCCGTCCTCGCGGCGGCCTTCCCCGCGGTGGGGATCGGCCTCCTCGGCGTGGCGCTGGCCTTCGGGCTGACGGTGCTGACCATGGCCTTCGCCATCGGGCACGTCTCCGGCTGCCACCTGAACCCGGCCGTGTCGGTGGGGCTGGTGGTGGGCGGAAGGTTCAAGGCGTCGGAGCTGCCCGCATACGTCGTCGCGCAGGTGGTGGGCGGCGCGCTCGCCGCCGGCACGCTGTACCTCATCGCCAGCGGCAAGGCCGGCTTCTCCACCGCCGGTGGGCTGGCGAGCAACGGCTACGGGCCGCACTCGCCCGGCCAGTACTCGATGGGGGCCGGATTCCTCACCGAGGTGGTGATGACCGCGGCGTTCCTCTTCGTCATCATGGGCGCGACCGACGAGCGGGCACCCAAGGGATTCGCGCCAATCGCCATCGGCCTCTGCCTCACCCTCATCCACCTGGTCTCCATCCCAGTCACCAACACCTCGGTGAACCCCGCGCGCAGCACCGGGCCCGCACTGGTCGTGGGCGGCTGGGCGCTCGAGCAGCTGTGGATGTTCTGGGTCGCCCCGATCATCGGGGGGGCGCTCGGCGCACTGGTCTACGGGTTCGTGGCGGTCCCGAAGGCGACTCCCAGCGCCGCGGTCGCCAGGCGCTGAGCCGTCCGCGGGGTCGTCGGGAGCGTGACGCGTGGCCCCTGGGACCTTGGTCTCATTGCCCGGATTCCGTCGTGAGTGCATCGACGTACGCCGCCAAGGGAGGACGCATGTCGAACCGTGTCATCGTCGCAATCGGGATGGCATTGCTGCTGGGATGTGGCGTCTCGAAGGACGAGTTCGCCGCCGCCCAGAAGGATGCCGCCAACTACAAGAAGCAGTTCCAGGACGAGCAGACGAAGAGCGCAGGGCTCCAGAAGCAGGTCACGGATCTCCAGACCCAGAACACCCAGCTGACACAGTCCACCACCCAGCTGACGCAGGAGAAGGGCGAGCTCGAGGCGAAGAGCAAGCAGTACGAGGAGCTGGCCGGCTCGCTCAACGATCAGATCAAGAGCGGACAGATCGAGCTCTCCGAGCTGAAGGGCAAGATGACCGTCAAGCTCAAGGACAAGGTCGTCTTCTCCTCGGGGTCGGCGGCCGTCAACAAGCAGGGCCGTGACGCCCTCGACGCGGTGGCGAAGGCCTTCCAGGGTCTCCAGGGCAAGACGGTGATCGTCGCGGGCTACACCGACAACGTCCCGGTCGCCGGCAAGGGCCAGTTCAAGGACAACTGGGACCTGTCGACCGAGCGGGCGGTGAGCGTGGTCCGCTACCTCCAGTCGAAGGGGGTGGACCCGAAGATGCTCGGCGCGGCCGGATTCTCGGAGTACCGGCCCCTGGGGGCGAACGACACCGCCGACGGACGCAGCCAGAACCGACGGATCGAGATCGCCCTGACCGCCGCCGACTACACCCCCCCGGTGGTCGACACGCCGGTGGCCCAGCCAGCGGCCACGCCGCAACCGGCACCCCAGCCGGCTCGCTGAAACCGGCGCCGGTGCCCCTAGGTCGTACTCGACAGAGCCCGGGGATGTCGATAACTCGACGCCCTCGGGACTCTTTTCCAGGAGGCAGCATGGCGCGCAGAGGCGTCACCTTGTCGGTCATCGCGGGTGCGCTGGCAGCGCTCGGCTCGACCGCCGGCTGCAAGAAGCCGCCGCCGCCGCTTCCCCCGCCCACGGTGCTGGTCGCGCCGGCGGTGCAGCAGGACCTCAGCCTCACCGCGGAGTTCGTCGGGACCATCGACGGCTACGTGAACGCCGAGATCCGGGCGCGGGTGAAGGGCTTCCTCAAGACCCAGGACTACCAGGACGGCGCGTTCGTGAAGAAGGGCCAGCTGCTCTTCACCATCGACCCGTCCGAGTACCAGGCGGCGGTGGCCAAGGCGAAGGGCGCCCTGGGCCGGGCCCAGGCGGGGTACGGGCAGGCCAAGGTGACGGCGGACCGTTACCGGCCGCTCGCGGCGAAGCAGGCGGTGAGCCAGCAGGACCTCGACGACGCGGTCGCTGCCCAGCGCGCCGCGGCCGCGACGGTGGACTCGGCGAAGGCGGCGCTGGACGAGGCGCAGCTGAACCTCGGCTACTGCCGGATCTTTTCGCCGGTCGACGGTGTCGCCGGCACGGCGCAGGTCCGGGTCGGAAACCTGGTGGGGCAGAGTGACCCGACTCTGCTGACGACGGTCTCGCAGCTCGATCCGATGCGGGTGACCTTCCCGATCAGCGAGGCACAGTACATGCGGGTGGCCGCGCGAGCAGCGGCGCTGGAGAGGCTGGACCCGCTGGACGCCGGCGCCGACCGTCAGACGCTGGACCTCCTCCTCGCCGACGGATCGGTCTACCCGCACAAGGGCTGGTTCATCTCCGTCGGCCGAGAGGTGGAGAAGGGCACGGGCACCATCCAGGTCCAGACCGTCTTCCCCAACCCGGAGCGGATCCTCCGCCCCGGACAGTACGGCCGGGTCCGGGTGCCGCGCCCGACGGACGGCAAGCCATCGGTGGTGGTGCCGGAGAGCGCGGTGAAGGAGCTCCAGGGCTCCTATACCGTCTCCGTCGTCGGCCCGGACGACACGGTGCAGATCCGCGCGGTCGAGGTGGGTCCTCGCGTCAGCAAGCTCTGGGCGATCACCAAGGGGGTGAACGCCGGAGATCGGGTCATCACCGAGGGAGCGCAGAAGGTGGCCGAGGGCCAGAAGGTGGTGGCCAAGCCGGATCCTTCGGCCGCGGGCCAGGCCGCGCAGGCGACGCAGAAGCCGAGCGGCCCGGCGGCGGATGCGGGGAGCTGAGACGTGATCTCGGCATTCTTCGTCCGCCGCCCCATCGTCGCCATCGTCATCTCGATCGTCATGGTGATCGGTGGCGCGGCGGCAGCGCTCCGGCTGCCCATCGCGCAGTTTCCGGAGATCGTGCCTCCGCAGATCCAGCTGACCACCACCTATACCGGCGCCGACGCGCTGACCGTCGAGCAGTCCGTGGCCACGCCCATCGAACAGCAGATGAACGGCGTGGACAACATGCTCTACCTCCAGTCCACCAACGGGAACGACGGGACGCTGACCCAGACCGTCACCTTCGCCTTGGGGACCAACGTCGACATCGACAACGTCCTGGTCCAGAACCGCTACAGCCAGGCGCAGGCGGTGCTTCCCCAGTCGGTCAAGAACTACGGGGTGACGGTCAAGAAGAAGCTTCCGTTCCCGCTGATCATCGTCTCGCTGTTCTCACCGGACAACCGGTACGACAACCAGTTCCTCGGAAACTACGCGACGATCAACATCATCGACGCACTGAAGCGAGTGCCCGGAGTGGGTGACGTCGTCCTCTTCGGATCCTCGGACTACGCGATGCGGATCTGGGTGAACCCGGACACGTTGACCCGGCTGAACCTCACCGTCACCGAGATCCAGAACGCCGTCCAGGCGCAGAACGTGGTGAATCCCTCGGGGACGATCGGTGGAGAACCCGCGCCCACCGGGCAGCAGTTCACCTACGCGGTGCGTGCCCAGGGACGCCTGGTGACCGCGGAGGAGTTCGGAAACATCGTGGTCCGGGCCAACCCGGACGGCTCGCAGGTCAGGCTCAAGGACGTGGCCCGCATCGAGCTCGGCGCGCTCAACTACCAGCAGGAGGGCCGGTACAACGGCAAGCCGGGTGGAGTGATCGCCATCTTCCAGACCCCCGGCTCGAACGCCCTCAAGGTCGGCGACGGGATCAAGGCCACGATGGCCGACGTGAAGAAGGGCTTTCCACCGGGGCTCGAGTACGAGGTGGCGCTCGACACCACCTTGCCCATCGTGGAGGGCATGCACGAGATCGTGAAGACCCTCTTCGAGGCGATGGTGCTGGTCATCATCGTGGTCTTCATCTTCCTCCAGAGCTGGCGAGCCACCCTGATCCCGCTGCTGGCCGTCCCGGTCTCGCTGGTGGGGACCTTCGCGGTCTTCCCGCTGCTGGGCTTCTCGCTCAACACGCTCTCGCTGTTCGGGCTCATCCTGGCCATCGGCCTCGTGGTGGACGACGCGATCGTGGTGGTGGAGGCGGTGGAGCACCACATCGAGAAGGGGCTCTCGCCTCGGGACGCGACACTCAAGGCGATGCAGGAGGTGACCGGTCCGGTCATCGGCATCGCGCTGGTGCTCTCCTCGGTGTTCATCCCGGTGGCGTTCATCCCGGGGATCACCGGCCGGCTCTACCAGCAGTTCGCGCTGACCATCGCCATCTCGGTGCTGATCTCGGCCTTCAATGCCCTGACGCTGAGCCCGGCGCTCTCGGCGATGCTGCTGAAGTCGAAGCACGGGCAGACCGGCCTGATGGCCCGGTTCGGGAAATGGTTCAACGTCCGGTTCGACCGGATGACCGGCGGGTACGTGAAGATCAGCGCCGGGCTGGTCCGGAAGACGGTCCTGTCGCTGGGCCTGCTCCTGGCGGTCGGGCTGATCGCCGGCTTCACGGGTTCGCGGATCCCCACCGGATTCGTGCCCAGCGAGGACCAGGGCTACGCGCTCGCCGCGATCCAGCTCCCCGACGCCGCCTCTCTGCAGCGGACCCGGGAGGTGGGGAAGAAGCTGGAGGAGATCCTGGCCAAGACCCCGGGCGTCCGGAGCTACACCGTGGTCAGCGGCTACAACATCCTCACCGGCACTGCCTCGAGCTACCTGGGGACGGTGTTCATCGCCTTCCACGAGTGGGCGGAACGAAAGAAGGAGAACGAGTCGGCGGCGGGCATCGTCCGGGCGCTGAACATCGCCTTCTCCCAGATTCCGGAGGCGCGGGCCTTCGCGTTCCAGCCGCCGGCCATCCCGGGCATCGGGACCGCAGGCGGGGCGAACATGATGCTCCAGGACCGGACCGGGAAGTCGGTCGAGTTCCTCGCCCAGAACGTCGGCAAGTTCCTCGCCGCGGCCCGGAAGCGGCCCGAGTTCCAGGCAGTCACCGCCAACTTCTCTCCCGCGGTGCCGCAGATCTTCGTCGAGGTGGACAAGGACAAGGTGCTCAAGCAGGGAGTGGCCCTCACCGACGTCTACGGTGCGATGCAGGCCTTCCTCGGCGGGAGCTACATCAACGACTTCACCCGGTTCGGCCGGCAGTGGAAGGTGTTCCTCCAGGCGGAGGGCTCGGCGCGGGTCAAGGCGCAGGACATCAACGACTTCTACGTCCGGAACAAGACCGGTGACATGGTCCCGCTCTCCACCCTGGTGACCATCAAGAACGTGAGCGGCCCCGAGTTCACCGTACGATTCAATCTCTTCCGCTCCGCGGAGCTCCTCGGAACGGTGGCCCCTGGCTACAGCTCGGGTCAGGCGCTGAAGGCCTTCGAGGAGGTCTTCGCCCAGACCCAGCCACCAGAGATGGGCTACGCCTGGACCAACCTCTCCTACCAGGAGAAGGCCTCCGAGGGCGGGACGCTGGCGGTCTTCGGCCTCGCCCTGGTGTTCGTCTTCCTCGTCCTCGCCGCGCTCTACGAGAGCTGGTCGCTCCCCTTCAGCGTGCTGCTCAGCACGCCGATCGCCGTGATGGGAGCCTTCCTCGGGTTGATGGCGCGAAGCTTCGACTTCGACGTCTACGGGCAGATCGGCCTGGTGATGCTCATCGGCCTGGCCGCGAAGAACGCCATCCTCATCGTCGAGTTCGCCAAGATGAAGCACGAGCAGGAGGGGATGGAGCTGGTGGAGGCGGCGCTCGAGGGGGCGAAGCTCCGGCTCCGGCCCATCCTGATGACCTCCTTCGCCTTCATCCTCGGCTGCGTCCCCCTGTGGATCGCCGCGGGCGCCGGCGCTGCCTCGCGGAGGATCCTGGGCACGGCGGTCATCGCCGGGATGTCGATGGTGACCGCCCTGGGCGTCTTCATCGTTCCGGTGCTCTACGTCGTGGTGGAGAAGCTCACGGGAGGCAAGAAGGGCGGAGCCCAGCCCGCACCGGCCGCGGCACACGGCGGGGGGGCGACCGCCGTCGCCAAGGGTGAGCACCCGTGAAGAGAGCGCTCCTGGCAGCGACGCTCGCTGTGGCGACCACCGGCTGCCTCATGGGACCGGACTACCAGCGCCCGGTGGTGCCGACGCCCGCGCAGTACCGGGACGCACCACCCAGCCAGGAGGAAGCGACCCTCGCCGACTTGCCGTGGTGGAACGTGTTCAAGGACCCCGAGCTGCTCTCGCTCATCGGCGAGGCGGTCCAGAACAACCGCGATCTGCGGACGGCCGTGGCCCGGGTGGAGCAGGCCCGGGCGCTCGCCCGCATCCAGAAGGCGCAGATCCTCCCCGCGATCGGGGCCAACGCCGCCGCGGGCTACGGCCGGGGGAACGTCTCTCTCCCCACCGAGAACCCGCAGTCGGCCGCGCTGTTCTCGGTCGACGCGCAGGTCTCCTGGGAGATCGACGTCTGGGGCCGGATCCGGCGGGGGACCGAGGCCGCCGTCGCCGAGTACTTCGCCAGCGAGCAGGGACGGCGGGCGGCGACGGTCAGCCTGGTGGGGGACGTGGCCGCGGCCTACGTGCAACTCCGGCAGCTGGACGCGCAGCTCGATGTCGCGCAGCGCACGGTCAAGAACTACCAGCGCACCCTCCAGCTCTACACCGACCGGCTGAGCGGGGGCACCGGGAACAAGCTCCAGGTCAGCACCGGGAAGGCGCAGGTCAACGATGCCCAGGCGGTGGCCCTCGACACCGAGCGGCTCATCGTCCGCCAGGAGAACCTCCTGTCGCTCCTCCTCGGCCGGGTCCCGGGCCCCATCGGCCGGTCGAAGGTCGCTCCGGGCATGCACGCCACGGGTCCCGTCCCGGCGGGCCTTCCGTCGTCTCTGGTGGAGCGCCGCCCCGACGTGCTCTCGGTGGAGCAGCAGCTGGTGGCGGCGAACGCGCGAATCGGCGTGGCGAAGGCCGACTTCTTCCCACGGTTCAACCTCACGGCGCTCGCCGGCTTCGCGAGCACCGACCTCACCCAGCTCTTCAACGGCTCGAAGTCCGGCGTCTGGAACGCCGGGGGGAGTGTCAGCTGGCTGGCACCCATCCTCCAGGGCGATGCGCTCCATGGCCAGGCCGAGGCAGCCTCCGCGCAATGGGAGGCAGCGAAGAACGCGTACGAGTCGACCGTGCTCGGCGCCTTCCGGGAAGTGGCGGATGCGCTGGCCGACGTGCAGCGGCTCGACGGCATCGTCCAGCAGCGCGAGGAAGAGGTGGCGAACCTCTCCGATTCGGTCGGCCTGGCCGTGGACCGGTTCTACGGGGGTGTGTCCAGCTACCTCGAGGTGACCACCACCCAGAACCTCCTCTTCCCCGCGGAGCTCAACCTGGCCGCGGTCCGGGCGCAGCGGACCACGGCCTTCATCAACCTGTACCGGGCGCTCGGGGGCGGCTGGCAGCTCCCGCCACCTCCGACGCCCGCCCCCGTCGAACCCAAGGCGGCCTCGCCGCAGTAGCACCCATGAAGGAGGTCCATCGATGCGTCTGATGAGCACAGCCCTGGTCGCCGCCCTGGCGTTCGCCGTCCCGGCGTCGGCACAGGACACCGCGGCGAAGAAGCCGAAGGCGACCTACAGCAAGAAGGACACGAAGACGGTCAAGGCGACGGTGAAGTCGATCGACGTCGCGACCCGTCACGTCGTGCTGACCACCCCCGACGGCCAGGACCACGAGTTCGTGGTGGGCAAGCAGGCCCGGAACCTGCCGCAGGTGAAGGTCGGCGACGACGTCATCGTCCAGTACCAGGAGGCGCTGGCGGTGGAGGTGAACGCGGCGGATCCGACCAAGCCCCTCCCGCAGCCGACCGAGGCCATCGCGACCGACCGATCCGAGGCAGGGAAGAAGCCCGAGGGCGTCGTCGCCCGGACGGTGACCTTGAACGGCACGGTGGAGGCGGTCGACATGGACAAGAAGATCGCCACCATCAAGGGCTCGGGCGGGAACACCGTCGAGGTGAAGATGCAGCACCCCGAGCGCTGGAAGGACGTGAAGGTGGGTGACACCATCACCGCCAAGTACTCCGAGGCGCTGGCGCTCTCCGTGCAGCCCGCCGGCCCGAAGGTCCCGAAGAAGAAGGCGCCCAAGGCGCCGGCGCCGGCGAAGTAGGCATCAGGAGGGGGCCGACCGACCCGCGGGCGGAGTCCCCGCGGGCCGGTCGGGAAACGGGGGGCTCGCCGGCTCAGATCGACCGGGCGGGAAGCCGGATCTGCACGGTGGTCCCGGGGGGATCACGCCTGAGCACCTCGATGTGCCCGCCGTGTGCCTCGACGATGGAGCGGCAGATGGCCAGGCCCATGCCGAGGCCGCTGGACTTGGTCGTGAAGAAGGGCTCGAAGAGGCGCGCCCGAGCCTCGGGCTCGAGGCCCGGACCGGCATCGGTGACCTCGAGGTGGACGCCGCGCTCCCGGTCCGAGGAGGTCCGGACGCGGAGCAGCCGCTCGTTGGCCGGGAGCCGCTCCATGGCGTCGATCCCGTTCATCAGGAGGTTCACCAGGACCTGTTGCAGCTGGACGGCGTCGCCGAGGATGGTGGGCAGGGGGCCCGGCGGCTCCACCTCGAATCTCACCCGCCGCCGCGCGAGCTCCGGGCCGAGGAACTTCCGCACCGTCTCCACGACGGCATTGAGGTCCAGCGGCAGGTGCTCGGTGGGCTTGCGCTGGAGGAAGGAGCGGACGCGGGCGATGATCGCACTCGCCCGGTTCGCGTCCTGGACGATGTCCTCGAGCGCCGCGCCGATCTCCGCCAGGTCCGGTTCCTTCCTGGAGAGGATGGTGCCGGCCGCTCGGGCGTTGCTGACGATGGCGAAGAGGGGCTGGTTCACCTCGTGGGCGATCGAGGCGACGACCTCCCCGAGGGCGTTCACCCGGGCGGTGTGAGCCAGCTGCTCGCGGAGGAAGAGCTGCTCCGTGGCCGCGCGCTTCCGGGCGAGCGCGTTGCCGAACACCTCCCCGATGAGCTGGACCGAGCGCACGATGCGGGCCGACCACTGCACCTCTCGCCGGAACGACCCAACGCCGAGGGCTCCGATGATCCGATCCCCGATGCGGCACGGAACCGTGAGCTGGGACATGAGCCCGACCCGGGTGACGTAACTTCGCTCGGCGCCGGCCTCCGGCGGAAGGTCGTTCGGGAGACGGGTGAACCGGAGAACTTCTCCTCGGGCGAGCGCGTCGGTGTACCAGGGAAGCAGCTCGGCCAGGTTGCCGGGGGGCATCGGCGGGATGCCGCTCCGCGTCTGGGTGTGGGTGACCTCGAACCGCTGCCCGTCGGACGACAGCTCGGCCAGGCTGCTCCGGTCCATCCCCATCCCCTCCAGGAGGAGCTGGAGGCCCCAGTCGATCTGCTGGTCGACCTGGTCGGCGGGAAGGGCGGCGAAGGTGGCAGAGAGATCGGCGAGCTGCTGCTCGAAGAGCTCCGTCTGCTCGAAGGCGGTCATCGATGATGGCATCCGCCTGCCTCTGGCCCCCTGGGAGATGAGACCAACGTCGTATAGCAGCACCGAGCGGTCTGTCCCTAGGGTGTCCTCGTTTTTGAACGGAGGACCGGGATGGCTGCGGGTCGGACGGTCTCCTCGCGTTCCTCGCCGGAGACCATCGTCGCGGTGATCGAGGACGACGCAGCTGCGCGCCGTGCGCTCAGCCGCATGCTCCGTGCTCAGGGCGTCCGGGTCGCCTCGTTCTCCACGGCCGAGGAGCTGCTCCACGCCCTGCCCGAGACGCACCCGGCGTGCCTGGTGATCGACGTCATGCTTCCTGGGATGAGCGGGGCCGACCTGCTGGACCGCCTCCGCGCCGACCACATCCAGGTCCCGGCAATCTTCGTGACCGGTCGCATCGACGCGCCGCAGATGCTGCGCCGGCGCGGGCTGGGCGACGTGCCCTGTCTGCAGAAGCCCTTCGAGCCGAGCCTGCTTCTCCAGGCCGTCTCTCGCGCCCTGGAGGGCGCCGCATGACCCCCACGATTCCCTCGGTGCTCCTCATGGCGCTCCTCGGTGCAGGGCCGGCGCCTCAGGGGAAGACCCACAGCTTCCGTGTCGTCTACGAGGACACCACCAAGCCGGACCTCGCCCCCATCGCCGCCAAGATGAAGGAGCGGAAGATCCTCGAGGGGGCCGCGGAGATGCTCTCCGCCCTGAAGCTCCCGAGGACCTTGACCCTCAAGGGGACGAGCTGCGGCGAGGCCAACGCCTGGTACGACAACCAGACCGACGTCATCAGCTTCTGCTACGAGCTGGTGCGCGACTTCATGAAGTCGGCCGGAACCTCGGGGAAGTTCAACCTCACCCCGGAGCAGGCGGTGATCGGCCCGTTCCTGTTCATCGTGCTCCACGAGACGGCGCACGCGGTCTTCGCGGTCCTCGCCGTTCCGGTGCTGGGCCGGGAGGAGGACGCCGCGGATCAGGTGGCGGCCTACGCGGCGACGCAGCTCGGAGGGGACTTCGCCGAGCGCATGCTCCGGGCCGCGGCGTTCATGTACGACACCGATTCGGCGCGGAAGCCGGGCGAGGACGACTTCGCGGACGTCCACGGGCTGGACCGGCAGCGCTTCTACAACGTGCTCTGCCTCGCCTGGGGCTCCGACCCCAAGCGCTACGCCTTCGCCAAGGAGCTGGGAAAGCTCCCCGACGACCGCGCCGAGGGCTGCGCGGACGAGTACCACCAGGTCCGCTACGCAGTGCAGACCCTCATCCGGAAGAACGTGGACCCCAAGGAAGTGGAGCGGATCCGCCAGAAGGCGGCCCGCTCCAAGTTCGGCCGGTCGCCGAACTGACCGGGGACTACTTCTTGGCCTTCTTCGCCGCCGCCTGACGCTCCTTGGCGGTCTCGAGCACCTGGTAGCGGAAGCTCGCCTTCGGCGACTTCTTGCACTTGTCCTCGACGGAGCCGATGAACGCCTTGCCCTCGCCCGCCTGGAAGACCCAGTTCTCGCCACCCGCGCGCGTGTACCCGTGCACCCAGGCCACGACGGCCGGTCTCACGTCGTCGGGAAGGGCGAGGAAGTCCTCGCAGTTGAGGTTCTTGATGTCGACCTTCTTCGGCTGATCCTCTGCGCGGGGCGCGGAGAGCGCGAGCAGGCATCCCATCACTGCCCAGCCAAGGACTCCTCGTCGATTCATGGTGCCGCCTCCCGTGCGCCGTGCGCGACTCCGGACTCGGTCCTTCACTTGACCGTGTACTTCTTGCCTTCCATGCAGGCGGTGTACGCCTTCTTGAAGGAGTCGATCTGCGTGTTGACCGCGGCTTGCTGCTGCTGCTTCGCCTGAGCCTCGGCCTGCTGCTTCGCCTGCTTCTTGCCGGCGACGCCGCCCATGCCGCCCGCAGTCGCGCCGACCGCCGCGCCCTTGCCAGCATCACCGGTGATCGCGCCGATCGCCGCTCCGGCAGCCGCGCCCTTCGCCGCGCCCCGGACCGCGGAACCCTTCCCGGTCTGGCTGGTGTCGGCCTTCTGGGGAACGGTGGGGTTGGTGGGGTCGACGCCAGTCTGCTGCTTCGCCCAGGCGTAGCAGTCGTTGCTGTCCTTGGCCTGCTGGTCCGGTGTCTGGTTGTTGGCCGGGAAGACGTAGACCTTCAAGAGGGAGGCCGCCGCGTCCTGCGTGGGCCCGGGGGCCGCGGGTGCCGCTGCGGGCTGGGGTGCGGTCGCCGGGGCGGGAGCGGGGGCGGGGGCCTGGGCCAGGGCGGCAACGCCGAGGCACGAGAGCCCGAGGAGGGTCCATCGATTCAGGGTGCGCATGTCATCTCTCCCAGGCATAGCCGAGGCTGAAGCTGAGGAACTGCTGGAAGGGCACTCCGCCGGATGCGAAGGCCATGTTGTAGCGAGCGCTGATGAACACCGCGCCCACCGGATTCTGGATGAAGACGCCGATCTCCGGTGCGAGCCCGAAGTGATAGTGCGTCTCCTGGCTGGCGACGGTGCCGATCGCCAGGTATCGCTCGATGATGTACCCGCCTGCGTTGGCCGAGATGTAGGGCTGGATGTCGCGGTTGGACGAGATCTTCGGGAACCAGCGGACGTTGACCAGCGTGGGCCAGACGTTGAGCGTCCGGTCCTGGTTCCCGGTGACGTCGGTGCCCCGGATGTGAAGAGTGGAGGTCGTGTTCTCGAAGAACACGTTCCACCCGAACGCCAGGCCGACCGCGAGGTCTCGCCGGATGAAGGTCGCGACGTCCAGACCGATGCCTCGCCAGCTGACCGGCGGCGTGTAGTTGTACGTGTTCCCGATGGGGATCGAGAACTGGTACGAGACGCCCACCAGCGTCGGGGGGATGTCGGCGCGCGCGGCGGGAGCGAGGAGCACGACGAGGAGCGCGGCGAGGCGGATCGGCGTCGGGTACTTGCTCATGGCTTCCCCAGGTAGGGCGACTGGATGAACGCCTGCGAGATTCCATTGACGATGCGGGTCTGATCCGTGGACCGGCTCCCGCTCTCGATCCCGCGGATGACCGCGGTCCAGACGCCGAGGATCTGGTTTCCGGGAGGCGTCGTGGCGAACGGTGCCATGTCGAGGATCAGCGTCCCCTGGGTGTATGCGCTGACGCCCGTGACCGGCGGGTAGTATGGATAGCAGGGGTAGTAGTACGCCCAGTATCCGCACCAGTAACCGTAGTAGTAGGTGACGTTCGTGACCTTCAGCGCACCGGCGGTGATCACCAGGTCGGGCGTCGCCCCGATGGAGACCTTGGTGTAGCCGAGCGCGGCCATCTCGTTGTCGAGCGTGCTGAAGACCAGCGCCGTGAGCGCGGGGTCGAGGAACTGCGGCGGGGTGGTCGTCGGATCTCCCGACACCAGGGGAATCTGGTCCGGGCGGGAGTAGGTGCTCGGTGCCGCGAAGTCGTAGGTGGCGTCGTGCGTCGTGGCCACCACGTCCAGGTCGGTGATGTCCTGGGCTCCGCTCGGATGACAGGCTGCGAGCAGCAGACCGAGCCCGAGAATGGGTGGTACGAAGTGCTTCCCGACACGGGACATGGACTGGGACCCTCCTCTCCCCACGTGATGTCAGCGTTGCAGCCGTTCATTAGCCTCACAATGAGACCAAGGTCCAACGATTCTCCGCGGATGCGCTTCGGCTACTGAGCCGGACGCGCGAGAGGTGGCGCCGGCTGCAGGACGAGGCGGAGGTGACGCGTGCGGCACCTTGGGACCATCGGGGAGCTCGGGCTCGCGGTGGCTCTGCTGCTCGGCCCGGCGGCCGCTGGCGCCGAGGACGCGCCAACCACCTGCGAGGACAGCAACCAGTGCCGCCGGCAACTCCGGTACGGCTCCGTCTGCAACGCGGGACGGTGCGAGCCCTACCGGGACGAGACCGACCTCTTCATCGCCGTTGGCCTGACCGAGAAGCAGCAAGCCCGGCCGAAGGCATTCGAGCCCCTCCTCGCCGTGCTCCCGGCCTTCGCCTACAACCCCACCGTCGGGTTCCTCTTCGGGGGGGTCGGAATCTTCGGGATGTATCTCGGAGATCCCGAGACCACGACCATCTCCAACGTGCAGGCGATGGTGCTCTACACCACGAAGAGTCAGTTCATCACCCAGGTCAACAGCACCATCATGACCGAGCGGAACACCTGGGAGTTCCAGGGTGACTGGCGCTTCATGATCTTCAACCAGGACACCTTCGGGCTCGGCACGGGACACAACCCAGTGAGCCAGGGATTCACCATCAACGGCATCGGCACCACCGCCGCGGTCGAGGGCGCGCAGCACATGGACATGAACCTGCTGCGCTTCCGGCAGAACGCGCTCCGGCAGGTCTGGGGCGGGCTGTACGTGGGTCCCGGCCTGTCCTTCGACCGGTACTACGGCATCGTGGACCAGCGGCTGGACCTGTCGGCCAGCCCTCCGGTGGTCACCAGCCACTACGCGTACAACAGCATCGAGGGCTTCGGCACCAAGGCGTACAACACCAGC
>Ga0310810_10000261_pt1 | contig 54404 bp, 43 predicted proteins | sample NCmetagenome_FD_207641 | JGI IMG/M metagenome (GOLD analysis project Ga0310810, IMG submission 207641) | Soil microbial communities from experimental microcosm in Duke University, North Carolina, United States - NC | ecosystem: Engineered > Artificial ecosystem > Soil microcosm > Unclassified ...
CATCACCAGAACTCACCGACAAGTAATGCGTCCTCAATAAGGACGCAAGCGTTCTTAGAAGTTCGGTATCACTGATACCCCACTTGATTTTTGCAAGGCGTACCTCTCGCCGTAGCTCACCGGCTTTTATTGAGTTTCGGGTCTTGGGTTTATGCATGGCGCTAAGCATATGCTTAGCGATAAGCATATGTCAAGTTGAAGTTGATTTTTCATCGCCAGAAAGGCTAACGTGCTCTAGTCTCCGCGATGAAGAAGCACAAAGACAAAGACAAGGATCCGCACGCGGTACATCTCGGCCGCCTGGGCGGTACCGCGAGAAGAAAAAAACTCAGCGCTGACCAACGTCGCGAAATTGCTCGCAAGGCGGCCGACGCTAGATGGAAACGCACCAGAGCACCAGAAGGCTCAAGCTAGTACCAGATCCCAAGCTCCTGAGCCCCGCGGTGCGGCGTGCACCAAACGAGAAATGACGGTTGCGAGACTGGAACCGCAGTTACGACCGCCAGATCACAAGCAGCCGCTCCCCCTTTTTTGACTCTCGGGCATGGCCTCGCAAAGTGCGGACGAGGACCTTGAGCGTCAGTGCACCGGAAAATAGAATATTCGATTATGAAATCGACGAAAGGCGAGCCAAGTTCTAAACCACCTGCTGCCAACAGACGTGTAGCAACCAGCAAAGCCGGCGGCCCGAAGACAGCCGAAGGTAAGCGCCGTGTTCGGCATAACGCGCTCCAGCATGGTTTTTTTTCGAAACAGCTGATCGTCCGAGAAAGCGAGAAACCCGAATTCGAAATGCTCCGGTCGAGTTTGTTGGCGGAACTAGAGCCGAGGACCACTATGCAAATGATCGCTTTCGAACGGCTTCTGTGCGCCAGCTGGAGGGTGAGGCAGGCCTTACGGATGGAGCAGACAACCGTCAATGTCGAGTTGAGTCTCCAAGGGCAACAGGAAAGCGAAACAAGTGATAACGCCACCAAACCGGCTGAACAAGTGCCTCGATGGTACACGTTAGGCCGCGGGCCGCTCGGGCAGGCGACGAAAATGCTTCGCGATCTTCGAGATGACGTACGCGTCAATGGTGGGCTGCACCTTGAGGAGCAACGGGACTCAATCGTTAAAGCATTCGGCTCCGAATTCTACGAGACGTTGGCGCAATGGAAGCCGGAGAGCGTAGATGCGGTTTTGTTAAGTGAGCAGCTGACGCAACACGCTGAACGATTCAAGTTGCCACTGCCCAAAGACGTTGGTTCTAGCGACCAGACAAAACTTGTCATTGATCAACGTGCAAAGTGGGAAATGATGATCAAACTCATCGATATAAAGCTTCAAGATATGGGCGAGATGCACCGATTGATTGCGGGCGAAAAACGTGGTTCAGATGGACAGCCGGTGAGTTCGGACAATCTGGGCCGGTACATGACAAGTACCCTGCGTGAGCTAGAACGGGCGTTTCAGTGGTACCTGCAGGTAACCGCGATGGTAGCAGCGCCTCCGCTTGGTATCGTGCGTGACCAAAATTAGGTGAAAACAAAAGGAAGATTTTGCAGGAACAAACTCGAGTAAAACCTTTGTTTTCAGTACCAGCGCACGCAGGACATTGACCCCGCACGACTCGGTTTGGTCTATGAAGGGCGACCAGGGAAAGTGGAGAATCGCATGTTCGCTGGGTGGAACACCGTCGGGATCGTTGCAATGTAGATTCCGGCACAATCTGGACTAGCGGACTGACGCAAGGGGCCCCGCCACTCGCTGGAATGAGTCGTCTCCATGAATTCGCACTCGCGAACTTCTGTGTATCTTGTCCCTCTAAAGTTGTAAGCAAATTGCAACTTTTGCGGAATTGACGCACAGCGCTGGAAGCACCAAGCTGGTTACAAAGCTGCGTTGGGTGCAGGTAACTCTGCCTTCCGAGTCATTGCATTCGCTCCGTCGCGCGGTTACTTCGTCAAGAGGCTGGTCCTGGCCGGGCCGGCCTAAATTTTGCGTGATGCGGAAACCAAAAATTCCGCGAGCGCCTCATGGCCGGCCCAACAGAACTGCTCCTCCGGGCCGGCTTTTTTTGCAGTCAAAGGCTGAGCTAGCCAACTGCGACCGGTCGGAGAATTCGAGTCCATAGGGTGAATTCTGTAGTTTTGACCCTTCTGCGTGTTGATAAGCTGTTGAAACTGTGCGGATTCCCACGTTTTAGAGCGTCTCCACGCGTTTTTGAAGCTCGGCGGCGATTTGCGCCGGTTCGTGGCCGGCTTCAAACTTTACCGGCTTGCCGACCTTGACCGTGATCCGGAAAGGTCTGGCGACCCTTTTTCCAGCTTTCTTCAGTTCAAACAGACCGTCAATTCGCACGGGAACGACAGGTACTTTCAGGTTGTTGGCCAGAAGCCCGATTCCGGAACGAAACGAGCGGAGCTGACCGTCGGTTGTGTGATGGCCCTCGGGGAAGACCAGGATGCTGTAACCACGGTCAACCGACTCTCCGGCAAAGGCAAAGCTGTCACGAAAGCCGGCTTCGCGGGGAAGGGGAAACAAATTCAGCAGAGAAACTCCCAGGAACCATTCAACCCGGTCGAAGATTCTTAGGAACAGATTGCGACCGGCGGGTGGGGTGCGGAGGGCTTCCAGGGCTTCGCCACCTGCTGCGGTCGCAAGCTGGTGCCGGAGACGAAATGGCAGCGCGGTTTGAATGAAGCCAACGTCGACGTCTCCGATGTGGTTCGAAATCACGAGCACCGGGCCGGAGATGCCGCGCAGATTCTCTCGGCCGGTAATGCGAGGCCATCCCAGCAAAAACACAGCCGGGCGCAATAACAGGTAATGAATGGCGAAGCGCATCCACGTAATGGGCCAGCGCTGGGCCCAAGCCGAGTAATGATAGACAGCGCGCTGTGCGGTTTCGCCTTTCAGCATGCGTTCGAGATCGCCGACCGTATTAAGTGACGCGAACCTGGTTTCGTTCAGGTCGACCTGGTAGCGGTCTTCGAGTGCGCTGAGCAGCTCTACGCGATCCAGTGAACTGAGGCCGAGATCGGAGTCGAGCTGCGCGCTTTCGCCGAGCGAAACGTCTGAGCGTTTGGTGATACGCGAAATTAAGTGGCTCAGCTCAGAATTGCCAAGCGGTGGTTTCGATCCGCCGGCTTCAAGGACCTTGCTGACGGCTTCGGCGATTGCTGCTCTTCGTGGCTTGAGAGTGGATGTTCGCGGAAAATCTTCTTCAGGCCAAATGACCCACCGGCGGATGCGCTGAAACTCCGCCAACCTTTCGTTCGCTCTTTCGATAACTGGTTCAAGGCGGGTGGAGGCATCTTTCAAAATCAAGACTGCGCAAGGCTCGGCATTCCCATCGCGATTCAAAGCGATTGCGACCGCATCCTTCAGCTCGGGCTGCTGCTTCAGCGCAGCCTCAAGGTCTTCGGGGTAGACGTTCATCCCAGCGGAAGTTACGATGACTTCCTTCTTCCGGCCTTTAAAGAACAGATTCCCTTCAGGATCGAGTTCGCCGATGTCGCCGGTGTGGTACCAGCCTTCGTCGCCAACCGCCGGTGTGGGGCCAATGCTGCTCCAATAGCCTGAGGCGACGCCGCCGCCGCGCACCAGAATTTCTCCGTCTGGCGCGAGCCTGATTTCGCGCCCGGCAAGCACTTTGCCGATGGAACCCTTTCCCGTCTTGAATGGATGGTTCACGCTGATCAGGGAAGTGGTTTCGGTGAGGCCATAGCCCTGGATCACGGCGAATCCCAAACGCCTCCAGAATTCCTCGGTTCCCTGATCGAGCGCCGCTCCTCCAGAGATGAAGGCCCAGAACTTCAATCCGAACTGAAGGTGACTGCGGCGAAAGATCCACCAGCGGCGGAGGAAATGCCTCCCTTCAGCTGATTGATACGCACGGTTAAATTGCGCGAGCGTTCCAGCACTCTCGAGATCGCGTTCGATCTTTTCCTTCAGCGACTGCATCATCCGAGGCACGGCTACCAGTACCGAGATGCGCTCGCGCCGGATGGTGTTGATGACGTCGCCCGGCTTCAGCGAATCCTGAAAGAAGACGGTGCCGCGCAGAAGGGGCGGCAGATAGATTCCGAGGAATTGTCCGAAGACATGGCTCAGCGGCAACAGATTCAAAAACCGCAGCGGATGCACCAGACGGGCGTATTTGGAGTATGCGGCGATCTGCCGTTCCAGCGGCGCGATGTTACTGAGAACGTTGCCGTGAGATATCACTACGCCCTTCGGCTCAGCGGTGGTGCCGGAGGTAAAGACGATTTCGAGAGGATCATCGGAACGGATCTGTTCTGCCGGGAGCGGAGTGGACGGGTGGGCTGAGAATGCGGTTTCGAAATTCTCGAAGAGGATCGTCGGTACGTTCGGTCGCGCGTGATCCTGGGAACATACCAGCAGCTTCGCGCCGACTTGTTGGAAAACCCGGTTGGCAAAATCGGCAGATGCGGCGTGGTCCATGGGGACGGCGATGACTCCGCGACTAGCGCATCCCAGGAATGCAGCGATCCAAGAAGCAGAGTTTGGGCCCCAGAGCATGACGCGATCGCCCTTGCTGATCCCGCGGGCGTTCAGTTCTCGAGCGAAGCGGTAAGCGGCGGCCGCGACGTTGCCATAAGTGGAGCGAAAGGTCCTGTATCCGCGTGCCTCGGCGTATGCGGCTTCTCGGCCCAGCCGCTCGAAATCGGACAAGTAACCAGCGACGGTCGTCCTCTCCACGGATCAAGCGTAATTCATTTAGGTGGTCGATTGGACAATGACACCTGGTACAAGTAGCACCTTGCGCGGCATTTTGCCGTTGGCTAAAATTCGCGGCGTCCAGGAAATCTCAGGTAGGTTCGCAGCTCTGGCCGAGTAGTATGGCTTGCCGTCCGTCAGGTTCGGTTCGATGTCGGCTGTACCCGCGCGGAGGAATCGGCGATGAGTTTCGTGGCATGGCAAATTTTGAGGAGGCTGCCCAAGCCTCTGCTGCTGGTAGGCATTATTTTCGTTCTTGTGGCCGCGGCGAAAGCGTGATACGCCAGGTCATTTTCCGCGATCAAGACTGAGCCTTGTTTTCGAGTTGTGTGCTGGTCACGGCGTATACTGAAGAAACTTGGTCTCGTAGCCGATACTACGAACCTGAGGTTGTTATGGCTTTGCAGTTGGACGTCTCCAGAAGTAACGATGTTGCTGTGGTCCGTTGCCGCGGGCGGATCGTCTTCGGCGAAGAATCAGACGATCTGAGGGCGGTACTACTCGAACTTCTTCACGACACCAAAAAAATTGTGCTGAACCTGGCCTGGGTTGCGCACATTGACAGCAGCGGACTGGGCACGCTGGTGTCGTCGTTCATCTCCGCCCGGCATCGCGGCGCGCAGATAAAATTTGCCGGACTGTCTCCGGTTGCGCGCCAGGTGCTAACTACCACTCACGTTGAGCAGTTGTTCGAGGCCTACGAGTCGACCGAAGAAGCGGTGAACTCGTTCCACGCTGAGCCGAGAGCCGCAACCGGCTAGGGTTACGTAAACGTGAAACGGTTCTGCATCGGCGCACTCGTGACAACGCTTACATTTCTCGCGAGCGCGGAAGTTCCGCAAACTGCGACGATCCTCGCTATTAAGAAGCATGGCGAAGGGCGGATTGTTTCCTGGTCGAATCGCTCGCCGATCTTCGATGGATATCCATTTTACGACCTTACCTTCTCCTGGAACGGGAAGAAGTATGTCGTGCGGTACGAATCTATGACTGGCTACTTTCCGGGGGCCTGGCAGGCAGGACACGATGCCACGGTGAAACGTGAACGCGGACTGTTCACCCTGTACAACGACCGGGAAGGCGTTTCGGCGCGGGAGGTCAATCCACGCGATTGCGTCGAGGTGTCTGCTCCGCCGGTGGGATTCGCGCCAATGCCGCAAGTGCCTTGCGACTAGCCGCCTTGCGGCCTAAAGCTTTGACCGCAAAAATCGCAAAGAACCCGCAAAGGACAAAGAGCCAGCGTAAGTGCGGAAAAGCACGCTTACGCCTTGACGATTGCCTGTCCCGGCGATTTCCGGCCGAGCACATGGAGCTTGCCGGAGATTTGCGCGCGATCGGAGTCCGAGCCCGCTGTTGCCAGCTTCTTGCGCAACTTCAGAATCTTTTCTTTTCTGGTTCTGCGACGGCGAATCTCAGGGCGACGGCTGGGTGCGGACATGGATAACTCCTTCTTAGGAATATTGGGTGATCTTTCAGTCTATTCCAAAACGGCAATTTACGGCTAAAGCCTGGACCTTGAGCCTGATGCCTGACGCCTGAAACCTGAAACGGAACCTTCCCCGGCAATTCGTCGTATCCTAGAGCAGGAGCGCAACATGTTCTGCAATGGTTGCGGCGTGCAACTTCAACCGGATTTTAATGTTTGCCCCAAATGCGGGAATCCGGTGACGAAGACTATAGGTACGGTGCCGGCTTTCCGGAGCCGCCTGGAACGTCATTTGCGGCCGGTTGGCATTCTATGGATCATCGTTGGGGCACTGTGGATCATCCCGTCTGGAGTGCTTATGGTCCTGAGCCGTACCCCGCGATTAATGGCCGGGGATGAGGTTTTTGGCCATGCGTTCATGCCGCCAGTGTTCTTTTCTCTGGGGTCGGTGTTCCTGCTGGTTGCCGTCGGAGGCATTCTGGTCGGCTGGGGGCTGATGCATCACGAACGCTGGGCCCGCATTACGGCGATCGTCCTTGCGGTGCTTTCGCTCTTCCATCCACCGTTCTTCACGGCTTTGGGTATCTACACGCTCTGGGTACTTCTGCCGTCAGAGTCCGCGGCTGAGTATGAACGCCTGTCGCGAGCGTGATTTTCCAAACTTTGGCAAAAATTACGCGGTAATCTCAGGCAACCTGGTCTGAGGTTCTTGCAACCCGTTGAAGCCTCGAAGGGCGACGTTTGGCAGGGGAGATGCTGCGGAAGGTTTAATTACTCTACCGCCCTGGAGGTTTTCTGTGGAATCGCAAATGCAAGATTGGCGAAGTCTTTCTCAGGCTGCCAGCCGTGAGCAGGATCCAGAACGCCTGATCGCGCTGGTCGAACAACTCAACCGTATTCTGCTTCAACGCGAGAATTGCGGAAAACGCCGTCCTTCCACCAACTAGGCACCTAAACCCAGTCACTTCGTCTGCAAGCCCGCCGCAAGATGCAATCCGGTTCAAATTCGTAGAGAATGAGGTTAGTGGCTAGTGATCAGTGGCTGGTGAAAACAGCCACTAGCCACTAACCCGTGCATCGTTCACCACCCCGCACTCATCTCTAAATCGGAGGAAGAAGACTCATGGCCCACGAATTGCCCCCTTTGCCTTATGACTATGCCGCGCTAGAGCCCACGATCGACGCAGCGACCATGAAACTGCATCACGATATGCATCATGCTGCGTACGTCAAGAATCTGAATGCCGCGCTTGAGAAACATCCCAACCTGCAATCGAAAAGCGCCGAAGATCTGGTGCGCGATCTGAACGCGGTTCCGGAGGATATCCGTGCCGCCGTGCGAAACAATGCTGGCGGTCATGTGAACCACACCATGTTCTGGAAGATCATGAAGCCCCAGGGCGGAGGCGAACCGAGCGGTCCGGTTGCCGATGTCATTAAGAAGAGCTTCGGCAACTTCAACGACTTTAAAACCAAATTCAACGACGCTGGAACCAAGCAGTTCGGCAGCGGATGGGTGTGGCTGGCCGGCAAGCCTGGCGGCGAAGTTACAGTCATCAGCACACCGAACCAGGATAACCCTATCTCTCAGGGACTGTTCCCGATCTTCGGCAACGACGTGTGGGAACACGCCTACTACCTGAAGTACAACAATCGCCGTCCGGAATACCTTGCGGCGTGGTGGAATGTGGTGAACTGGGACGAGATTAATAAGCGGTACGAGGCATTCAAGTCGGGCAAGCTGGAACCGGCGCTGGCGGCGAGGTAATCGGCGTTGCCTAGCTTGCAAGAAAACACAGGGTCTCTCGACTACGCGGCGCGTTTCACGCGCCGCTTCGCTCGAGATGACACTTAGTAGGTGTGGCTTAGTGCTGAATGCTGAGTGCTTAATCTAGTGGCTCTCGTCCCCAGCGGGCGCCAGATCGGATGTGTCCAGGTTTTGCGCGGTGTTCTGCGGCGGTAACTCCGGCGGGGGCTGGAATTGTCCGGCATCCTTGCCTGCCAGCGCTGCCGACATGAATTGCATCCAGATTGGCAAGGCTGCCCGCGCGCCGGTTTCTTTCGGGCCGAGGGATTTCTTCTCATCAAAGCCGATCCACACTCCGGCTGTCAGCGACGGTGAAAATCCGACGAACCATGCGTCGGTGAAGTCGTTAGTGGTGCCGGTCTTTCCTCCCAGCGGGACTTTCATTCGTGTCGCAGCAACCGCCGTTCCGTGCAGAACGACTCCCTGCAGCATGGAGGTCATCAAGCGCGCGGTTCTCGAGCTGATCACGTCTTTGATCTCCGGGTAATCTTCTTCCAGTGTGCGGCCATCGTAGTCGGTAACTTCGGTGATGAGACGCGGGACCATGCGAACGCCATCGTCAGGAAAAACGGAATAGGCCGAAGTCTGCTCCATCAGCGTAATTTCCGCCGCGCCCAAGGCGACCGGCAAATAGGGCGGGAGCTGGGAGGTGACGCCGAACTTACGGGCGTAGTCCTCGACCGTGCGAATGCCGACTCGATCTGCCAGCTTCAGAGCCGGAATGTTGCGAGATTGCGCGAGCGCGCGCCGCAGGCTGATGGTGCCTTCATACTTTTCATCATAGTTGTGAGGCGCATAGGGGCCGGATGAAGTCTGAAACGTGACCGGGGCGTCGAGGATCACGTCGTCGGGACGCGCGCCTTGATCGAGGGCTGCCGTATAAACATAAGGTTTGAATGAAGATCCGACCTGGCGCAGGGCCTGGGTTGCGCGATTGAATTTGGAGAGATTGAAGTCGCGGCCGCCGACCATGGCGCGAACTTGCCCGGTGGCGTTGTCAATTGCGAGAAGCGCGGCTTGGGCGCCGGAGTCCTGCTCGAGACTTATCCGCGCATGATTGTCGGCCTCGAGCGACAACAATTTGACGTAGACGACATCGCCGGGGCCTAACAGTTTCGCAATCGGCTTCTTTGTCCAGGCGACATCAGCGGGAAGCAAGTCTGCAGTGACATTTCCAAACTTGACGGTCGAGCCAGTTGCGGAAACAGCGGTAACCAACGCGTGCGTGTAGCTTCCCTCGGCCGCCGGCTGGTCCCAATCGGCATGACTGTAGCTCTTGAGCGTCTGCCCTTCAACGAAGACATTCTCCAGGCGCCCCTGCCAACCGCGGCGGCGTTCATAGGCCGCGAGACCATCCAAAGCCGCCTGGTTCGCCGCAGCCTGCAGGTCCATGTCGAGGGTTGTGTACACTCGCAACCCGCCGGAATGCACTTCATCGGTGCCGTACTTGTTTTCGAGATCGCGGCGGACTTCCTCGACGAAATATGGCGCCAGGGAATTTGGATCATGCGCCAGGTTCAGGGCCAATGGCTGATTGCGCGCGGTGTCGGCTTGCGCGGCCGTGATCTTGCCGTCTTCGAGCATGGCGTTGATGACCAGGTTGCGGCGGTGCAGCGCGCGATCGGCATGGTTGATCGGCGAATAGTTTGCCGGAGACTTGGGCAGGCCGGCGATGAGAGCAGCTTCCGGCAAGGTCAGCTGTCTGGCTGGTTTGCTGAAGTAATATTCCGAGGCCGCTTCAAATCCGTACACGCCGTGGCCGAGATAGATCTGATTGGCATAGAGCGTGAAGATCTGTTCTTTGGTAAAGCGGCGCTCGATCTGAATGGCGAGTAAGGCTTCTTCGATCTTGCGATGGTAGGAGCGGTCGGGAGAGAGGAACAGATTGCGGGCCAGTTGCATGGTCAAGGTGGATGCGCCCTGAGCCTTTTCTCCAGACTCTACGTCACGATATGCGGCGCCGATGATGCGCCACACGTTGATTCCCCAGTGGCGGTAGAAACTCTTGTCCTCGATCGAGATCAGGGCGTCACGCAGGGCTTTTGGGAAGTCGTTGTAGGAGGCGACCACGCGCCGCTGCAAGGCGAAGGAACCGATGGTGCGGCCCCGGACGTCATAGAGTTCTGTGGTTGAAATGGGGCGATAGTGCTCGAGATCTTCCACCTGGGGGAGATCGGTGGAGTAGATGAGCAGCAGGCCGCTGAGTGCGCCGATCAGAGCCGAAAGGAATACCAGCAGGCCGAAGATGATGCGGCCAACAAGCTTGCGGCGGCGTGATTCAACCGCCTGCAATTCGTCTAGAACTGCGGGCATGGAGGAATGGGATCAGGATATCAGGAAGGGAGGTCTTAGAAGTCAGAATACAGAAGTCAGAATGCAGAAGTAATCAGGTCTTACTTCTGCATTCTGACTTCATACTTCTGACTTTCTTGCTAACTTTGCCGGCTCTTCAGGACCTGGACCGCCTTATCCAACTGCTCGTCCTTTTCGGGGGCGGCTTTCTTTTCCTGATCGGCGGGAACCGTGTTTTCATCCTCGTCGGGGACGGCGGCATCATCAGCGACATCTGCGACCAGTACGTTCGGGGTCACGGCTGTGTCCTGAATCGATTTGCCTTGCGGTGAGTAGTATTTGGCCACGGAGAGAATCAGGGCGGAGCCATCCGGCAGCTCAATCAGTTTTTGAACGGAGCCGTCGCCGAATGTCTTGTCGCCGACCACGTCGCCGCGAGCGTTGTCGAGGACTGCGGCGGCAACGATTTCAGCTGGACCGGCCGTGCCTTTATTGACCAGCACCACCAGTGGCAGGGAAGTCACGTCTTTGGATGGGTCGGCGTTGAAGGCCTCGCGTGGATATTTTTGACCCTGGAGGTAGGTGATAGTTCCGTGGTTCAGGAACAGGTTTGCGGTGGCGATGCCCTCGGCTTCCTCGCCCTGAGCGCAATCCCGCAAGTCCAGAATCAGCTTTTTGGCGCCCGCCTTCTGGACAGCCTTGATCTTGTTCGCGATCTCGGCACCCTTGCCTTTCGTTAGCGCGTCAACCCGTATCTGCACAATGCCGTCGTCAAGTGTTTTGTCCTTGACCGGAGGGATGCTCACCACGTCACGCGTAATAACGACTTTCTGCGGCTCGGACCTGCGCGCGCGGACAACCGAAAGATTGAGGTTGGAGCCCGGGTCGCCGGAGAGCAGACTGCGAATCTGGGCCAGTGACATTTCGCGCGTGCTCTTGCCTTCGATGGCCTCGATGATGTCGGTGTCCTGCATTCCCGCCTTATCGGCGGGACCGCCCTGAATGACCGATACGACCGATGCATAGCCGAACCGCTTTGAGACGGTTGCGCCGATTTCTCCTTTGGCGCTGGTCGCGTGGGCTTTGAAATCCTTATATTGCTGGGCATTCAGATAGCTGGAATTGGAATCCAACGCCTCGAGTAACCCATGCAGTGCGCCGTCAGTCACGTTTGGCAGGTCGGGTTCTTCCACGTATTCGCTGCGGACCCGCGAAAGCACCTCGCTGTAGACGGTCATCTGCCGATAGGCGCCATCGTTCGACGCGCGCACGCCGCTGATTCCGCCGACGAATGTAAACAGCAGAATTCCGGCAGAAATCACGAGGATCGAGGTTTTGATTTTCTTGGACATCGGACTCCAGGTTATCGTGGCCGCGTCGGGGGCGGCAGATTTTCTCAATTATAGCTATTTTGATGCGGAATTCTAGAAGCGGGCTTCAGGCGTTAGGCTCTGGGCTTTAGGCATTAGGTTCTAGGCATTAGGCGTCAGGGCCGGGCTACGGATTTATCGCGATCATTCGAAGATGAAGGCCTGAGGATGACGCCTGAAGCCTGACGCCTGGCTGGTGTAATATTTCGCCCGGTGAGGTACACGATGACTCGTTGGTTCTTTGTTTTTGTCTTTTTCGTTTCGAGCGTGGCGGCTGACTCCCAAACCGATGAATGGAAACAGCTTTTTGACGGGAAAGACCTGGTGGGATGGAAGCACGTCGGGCCGGGAGAGATGACGGTCCAGGACGGCCTGATCGTGACTCATGGCGGCATGGGCCTGCTTTACTGGGCCGGGGGCAAGCTCGGCGACTGTACCATCCGTGTGGTTTTCCGCATGAAAGACCGCAACGACAATTCGGGAGTGTTTATTCGCATTCCGATCGAGCCGCGGGAAGAATGGATGCCGGTGCATTACGGTTACGAGGTCCAGATCGACAACGACCCTGAAGCTGGAGGCGAGAATGAATATCACGCCACCGGGACGCTTTATTCGCTGACCAAGGCTCTGGCGCGATCCGGCAAACCCGGGCCGGAGTGGAACACGATGGAGATCACGCTCGATGGGCCGCGGACCATCGTGGTGTTAAATGGCAGCAAGGTTTCTGATTACACCGAAGGCGACGCCGTCCCTGAGCGCAAATTCAAATTTGAGCCGCAGCGCGGCACGCGTCCGAACGAGGGCTACATCGGGCTGCAAAACCACAGCGACAAGGATGTGGTGATGTTCAAGGAAGTTGCTGTGAAGTTGATGAAGAAATAGCCTGCCGGCTCCCCCGCGGCTCTGTTCCCCCGTGTTTTGTGGCCCGGCTAAAACCTTTTACCACAGAGGACACTGAGGGCCACAGAGGAAAACCACAGGGGTCCTCCCTCACAGCGGTGACAATTCGTCCTCGTGTTCGTGATTGGTCTCGCTTGGCGGGTGGTCACGGTCGAAGCGTCGCTCGAGGTATTTTCTGGCCAGGTCTTTTCCGCCTAATCCAAACGCCAGCGCAAAGCCCAGCATCAGCGAACCGAATGTCAGGGTGAAGGCCACGATGACCGTGTGTGAGCCGATTCCCAGCTCTTCGAATGCCATCGAGACCACAAAAAGAATGATCATGGTCCGCACCGCCCAGCTGATCAGGCGGGGTGATGGCAAATCGGCATTCACTCCGCCCAGCAGAACTGCGCGGGAGAAGAAGCTGGCGGCGAGCAGGCCGAAGAAGAGAATGAACAGTCCGGCGAACAAACGCGGCAGAAATCCGAAGAAGCTGGAAACGTGCTCTTCCAGCCCAACGATCCCTAGCGCGCTGATGCCCACCAGAATGAATCCGAGCCAGGCGACCCAGAAGACAAACCGGCTGACTATTTCCGTGGGAGAGGGCAAAGCGGCGCCGCGCAGTAACGGCGTGGCCCCGGTGTGCTCGGAAAGTTTGTCGAAGCGCGTCAACTTGAGCGCGCTGCGCACGATAGCTCGGAGTGCCCAGGCAATGATCCAACCTGCCACCACAATGACGAGCATTTTTAGAAATTGGGGGAGAAATCGCCCAAAGCTCCTCACCATCTCGTCCATGGTGTGACCCAATTCACTAATGAAGTTCTGCCACATAGCCCAACCTCACTTCCTGCCGTCCCATGCTTCGAGCAGGTACGGCCTTTGCCGTTCGAAAGCCTGACACAACGATTCAATATTCGTCTCGACTTCCTCCGCCGAGGCGTCGCGGTTCTCGGTCAAAAACGTGAAAGCCCTTCCGCGGAACAGCGGCACCAGGGCCTGCACAATGTGGTCGCGGCCAATCACAGCTTTGTGATAGGCGGCGGCAAATTCATACACGGTGCGGACCCAGAGATCTTCGGGATACAAGAATTTTTCTTCCGGCAGTCGGGCCAGGCGCTTCAGTTCATCGTGCGTCGGCGGAGTCAAGATCGAGAGAAAGACGGGCTCCAACTCTGAGACACCGAAGGCGAACATCTGATGCAGCCTTTTCCGGTTCAGGCGCGAATGTTCAAGGCTCACGGTGGTCTCGCAACCGGTGCAGGGCGCTTCCAAGGTTTCGCGTGAATCACTCCACGCGGAATAGTTTGTTTCGAGCGAACCGAACAGCACTCCGGCACTCTCCCGCATGGCCTTCACCAGATCGGCTGGGGCGCTTTCCGAGCGGGTCTTTACGCCCAGGAACGATTGTGTGATTTTGCATCTTTCAACCAGCGCGGAGAGCACGATCCAAAGTTCGGTGCCATGAAGACCTTGATCCTGGGTCCAGATGTCCCGCGCGAGAAAGCGGCTGCCCAGCGGTCCCGAAAAGGCAAAATCAGTAGGGTAGGGCTCATGAGCGGGGCACTTGAAGACCGCACGGGTCATGGGATAGACCAGATTGCGAATCAGGAGTCCTTCAAACTTATGCCGCCGATAAACAGGCAGCACAAGGTCACGCGAATCATGGAGTAAGGGGCGAAGCAGGCGATCGATCCAAACGGGTTCGACGGTGGTGGAATCGGGAGCAACAATGGCGCAAGCCTTGGCTTGAAGCAGGTCGGCGGCGGCAAGGATCGAGCGTAACGCCAACCCGCTTGCCGGGCCGCCTTCATAGTGCGTGCTGATGCTGTGCAGAGTGCGCAGCGCGTGGATGTCCGGGGTGACGCTCAAATCGCTGATTGAAGCTGCGCGCACAAGATCCTGCGTTCCGTCGCGCGAGCCGCCGTCGGCGTTGATGATGACCGCGCGCTCGCGCGGAAAGTACTGAAGCAATCCCGCACGCACCGCCTGCACGACCTGGCCGACGGTGCGGGCGTCGTTGTAGGTCGGAACTCCGACAAGGATGTCCACTTCGCCGACGTTAATCAGCTCGCGGACGAAATCGTCGGAGAGAGTCGAGGTTTCGGGCAAAAGCAGCTCCAGAGTAGAGACGTTGCTTGCAACGTCTGAGACGTAGCGGAGCTACGTCTCTACAATCAAATTCTTCTCAATCGAAACCAATAAAACTGATACGGCCCGAGCGTCAGCAAATAGGGTAAATCGCCGATTCGGGGAAAAATGTTGCGGCCAAACATTTCGGTCAAAATATTTCCACGATAGTCCTTCAAATCAAGTTCGACGGCCTGGGCTTTGCTCGAAAGATTGTTGACCACGAGTACAGTCTCGTTTCCTAATTTTCTCAGGTACGCCAGCACCCGGTGGTTAGCCGGGAACAGGAACTGGATGGAGCCGCGACTCAGTACCGAGCTGGCTTTTCGCACTCGTATCAACTGCTTCATCCAGGAAAGCAGAGAATGATCAAAGCGCCGCTGCGACTGCACGTTGATTGCCTGAAATCCGTAAACCGGATTGAGCATCAGCGGCGAGTAGAGCATTTCGGGGTCGGCATCGGAGAAGCCGCCGTTCCAGCTGCCGTTCCACTGCATGGGCGTGCGCACGCCGTTTCGATCACCCAGGTTCACGTTGTCTCCCATTCCGATCTCGTCACCGTAATAGATGATGGGCGTGCCCGGCAGAGACATCAACATTCCGTTCATCAGCTCAATTTTGCGGCGATCGTTGTCCAGGAGCGGGGCAAGCCGGCGGCGAATTCCCAGATTCAGACGATACGCTTTTTCTTTCGCGTACTCGTCGTACATGTAATCGCGCTCCATGTCAGTGACCATTTCAAGGGTCAACTCGTCATGGTTGCGCAGGAACAGGCACCACTGGCAGATATCCGGGATGGTCGGCGTCTGCTTCATGATTTCCGTGATGGGCTTGCGATCTTCGAGCTTTAAGCCCATGAACATGCGCGGCATGAGCGGGAAGTGGAAGGCCATGTGGAACTCATCGCCACTACCGAAGTAGGCAAGCAGATCGGCAGGCCACTGATTCGCCTCCGCGAGCAGCATGCGACCGGGAAATTCTTGATCCAGGCGCTTGCGAAGGTCTTTGATTACGCCGTGAGTTTCTGGCAGGTTCTCGCAATTCGTCTCTTCTCGCTCCACCAGGTACGGAACGGCGTCGAGCCGGAAGCCGTCCACGCCCATGTTCAGCCAGAAGCGCATCACGTCCCACATCTCTTCAAGGACTTTGGGATTGTCGTAGTTCAGGTCGGGCTGATGACTGAAGAAGCGGTGCCAGTAGTACTGCTTCGAAACCGGGTCCCAGGCCCAATTGGAGAGCTCGGTATCGAGAAAGATAATGCGCGTGCCTTTGTACTTGGTGTCGGTGTCGCTCCACACGTACCAGTCGCGGCGGGGATTGTCGCGCGAGCTGCGCGATTCCTGAAACCACGGGTGCTGATCGGAGGTGTGGTTCAAAACCATCTCGATGATGACGCGAATATTCCGCTGGTGAGCTGCGTTGAGAAATGCCTTGAAGTCATCGAGGGAACCGTAGTTCGGGTTTACAGAGCGGTAATCGGAGATGTCATAGCCGTCATCGCGCAGCGGAGACGGAAAGAACGGCATGAGCCAGATCGCATTCACCCCGAGCTCTTGCAGATAGTCCAGCCGCTGAGCGAGTCCGCGGAAGTCGCCGTTGCCATCGCCCGAGCTGTCGTAAAACGCCCGAACGTGGACCTGATAGATGATTGCGTCCTTGTACCAAAGCCCGTCTTGTGCTGCCAAATTGTTTCCCCGGATTTACGTGTGTGGCTCGGACATCGCTGTCCGAGCAAAGTGAATGGCCCTCATGTCCCTGGAGGCAAAAATCTAGTCTAAGCCACGGCTCTGAGGAAATGCACAGCCGGGTTTCCAAAACGTCCTTTTTTGAGCCATTGTGTGCGCAACGCCACACACTGTGTTCACCCGGATATAAGTTCTGCCTCCGCAGCGGAGCACAAACGGCTTGAAATCAACAGCATCCGTTTTGGGTGTTCTCCTGCAACTTCTCACAGCGCAAGGAGGGCACTTATATGCAGCAACTGATGACATTTATGGCGGTGGTTGGAGGGTTGGCCTTTTCGGTGGCGGTCGCACTCGTAGTCGAAGAATTCATCTTCGGCAAGGTTTTCCAGCTGTTCTTTACGCCTGTTCCCGTACGGGTCCGGGCCGGGCACCGCCGTTCAATCACCGGGTTCTAACAGGGAGGACCTATGATTTTTATCAAGAACTTGCTTCAGTGGGGCGGGATCGCGATGATGCTCGCAGCCGCCGCGATCTTTGCCTACGACTTTTACCGATTTATTCAAGCCGCCCGCAAGAAGGAAACGGAGACGGGCACGCCAGTTCCTGAACCTCCACCCGTCCGCTGGCGCGCCCCGGTTGCGCTGGCCACAATGGCTTTGGTCTTTTTGATTGTTGCTTCCGGAATATTCGTCGTCCCTAGCGGGATGGGCGGCGTGCGGATCAGCCAGACCAGCGGCACACAAGCGGGAACGCTTTATCCTGGAGCGCATTTCCTGACGCCGCTGGCGGAAAGCGTCGTGCTCTTCGATACGCGCGACCAGGTCTTTACTACTGGCACCGTGGAAGACGGCAAAGGCGCAGCCAAGCAAATCCCCGGCGAGCCGCTGAAGGTACAAGCGAAGGAAGGCCTGAGCGTGGGTCTCGCAATCACAGTGCGCTACCGGCTTGACGCCAAGCACCTTGATTACATCCAGAATAATCTGCCGCAGCCAGTCGAAAAAGAAATCGTGCCTCCGGTCGTGGCCAGCGCCTGGCGCGAACTGGTGCCGAACTATACGGTGCGGGAAGTCTTCGCGACGAAGCGGGAAGAGATCCGGCAGAAGGCTGCGAGCGTTATCACGCAGAAGTTGGCCGCGGACGGCATCGTCGTGAAAGAAGTTATGCTGCGCGACATTCAGCTTCCGCCGGAATATGCCAAGGGGCTCGAAGACCTTTTATTGAAGGAGCAGGAAGATGACCAGATGGGCGTGCAGACCGACATTCAGCAGAAGCAGGTGCGGATCGCCGAACTGCAAGCCGAGGCGACAAAAGCCCAGCAGGTGAAGCAGGCAGAAGGCGAGGCGCAGGTGCGGGTCCTGCAGGCCAAGGCGGAAGCTGATGCCATGCAATATACGTTGCCGCTCAAGCAGAAGCAGATCGAGCAGACCAAGCTCGAAGCCGAAGCGCACAAGGAAATGACAGTGCAGAATGCCGAGGCCAATGCAGCAGCAACGGTGAAGAATGCGGAAGCCATGGCGCAGGCCAAGGTCATCGACAGCAAGGCGGAGATGGAGCGTCGCAAACTGCTGGCCGAGGCTGAAGCCGACCGCATCCGCGTGACCGCGGTGGCTGACGCAGAGCGCATGAAGAACGAAGGCGCAGTCCTGAAGCAGAACCCATTGTTGATTAACAAAATCATCGCCGAAAAACTTTCGGACAAGCTTCAGATCATGATGGTCCCGTCGGATGGCAAGTTCTTCTTCGCTAATGACGTGCTCAAGAGCATGAACATGGCGAACCGGGGGAGCGAGGCGGAGCAGGGAGAGGAAAAATAACTGCAAGTGATGAGCGGTGAGCGGTGAGCGAACCTAAGCAAGGGGTGCTCATCGCTCGCAGTTCGTCGCTCGTTAGCTGAGTGCTGAATGCTCGAACGTAACCCAACTCGCCATCGACCGCATGCTGCGAAAGTTTATAATTCGCGCAATCCCACAATGGTTTCGCCTCTCGCGCGCTGGGCCGGATGTGTGCTTTTCCTCTGCATCCTTCCGCACGCAAGTTTTGGAGCGGACTGGCATCAGCTTACGGATCAACTCGCGCCCAAGATTGCTACCGTAACCGGACCTGGTGTTGTGGCGCTGGAGATCGAGAATCGTTCGTCGATCAGCCCCGCCGACGTCGAGCAAATCCGCAGCGAAATGAAGTCCGCGCTTTCCACAGCAGGGATCAAAATCTGGCAGCCGGAGCAGGCGTCGGCAACCATCCGAATCACTTTGTCTGAGAACCTGCAGAACTACGTGTGGGTGGCCGAAATTCAACAAGCGGCGGAGGAGCGCTCGCTGCTGATCGTCTCGGCGCCGCGGCCAGCTTCTAGCGTCGGTGGTCAGAATGCCCGGCCATTGGGGCTGCAGGTGACGCGGCTGATTTCCCGTCCGGAACCGATCCTCGATGTTGCGGTGATCGAAGGCAGTCCTCGGCGGCTGCTTGTGCTGGGGCGGGACTCGGTCACGATTTACGAGTTCACGGCTAATCGCTGGAATCAAGGACAGTCTGTCGCGATCGCTCACGACAAAACCATGCCCAGAGATGCGCGTGGGCGGATCTTCCTGCGCAAGGACCGTTTGTTCGACCTTTACCTTCCGGGTGTTGGGTGCCGCAGCGGGAACGCCTGGCCGCTCACGATGGCCTGCACCCTGAGCGACGATCCCTGGCCACTGGCTGGGTCGCAGCAATCCGCACCGGGAGCCCCGCCACTCGAATCAGGCCTGTCAGCTTTTTTTTCACCAGCGAGAAATTTTTTCACCGGCGCTCTGGTTCCCGGAATTGGAAAGCAGAAATCCGCTCCGCCGTTTTACTCCGCTGCTCCGGTCCCTCGAGATAAATATGTGCTCTGGCTGTTTGCCGGCATAGATGGCCAGGTGCACATACTGGACGGCATCAATCAGCAAAACGCGCCGAAGCTCCAGTGGGGAAGCGAGATTGCAAGTGTGCGTACGGCCTGTCGTTCAGGCTGGCAGGTGCTTGCGACGATATCAGGGGATTCAGGCGAGGACACGATCCAGGCATTCGAGTTTCCGGATCGCGAGCCCGTGGAAGTGAGCCAGAAGATCGAACTGCCAGGAGAGGTTACCGCCCTGTGGGCAGGGCAGAACGGCGAAAGCGCGGCCGGTGTGGTGCGCAACCACGAGACGGGCAATTATGAGGCGATGCTGTTCAATCTCGCTTGCAATTAGCCTGCTGTGCGCGATGGCGATGGGGGAAACGCGTCCGCACTACGGGGGAACGCTGCGCCTTGCTGCGAAAGAGGCGCCTGCGTCGATCGATCCGGGAACTTCGGGAGCATCTTTCTTGACCGGCTTGGTGTTCGAGACATTAGTCAGACTCGATGACCGCGGCGTGCCGCAACCGCATCTCGCGACCTCCTGGCAGGCCGAGAGCGGCGATCAGCGTTGGCGCATTTTCCTTCGCAGCGGTGTCACTTTTAGGGATGGCGCGCGGCTTGATGCCGCCACAGTGGCAGCATCTCTTCGCGCGGCCAATCCAGATTGGAAAGTCATGGCGGCGGCGGATGCAGTGGTCATCGAGACCGCATCGCCGCGACCGGCATTGCCGGCCGAACTCGCGCTTATGTCGAACTCGGTCGCTCGCCACGAGAACGGGAAAGCGATCGGTACAGGTCCCTTCCTGATCTCGCAGTTCGATTCCGGCAAGCATCTTTCACTAAAGGCCAACGACCAGTACTGGAATGGAAGGCCCTTCGTCGATTCGGTCGAAATCGAGCTTGGCAAGAGTTATCGAGAGCAGAATGCGTTGTTCGATCTTGGTAAAACTGATGTTATCGAGATTGCGCCGGAGAATATTCACCGGGCGGAAGCCGGCGGGCGAACGGTCGTCAGTTCGCGCCCATTCTCATTGATGGCGCTGGCTTTCGCTGAGCCGCCGAAATCTGCGGATGAGTCGCATGCACGGAATGCGCTTGCCATGAGCTTTGATACGACTGCTATCAATCATGTAGTTCTGCAGGATGGCGGCGAACCCACCGGAGCGTTGTTGCCAAACTGGCTGTCAGGATATGCGTTTGTTTTTCCTCCGGGAAAGAACCTTGACGCAGCGCGGCGCGAGAAGCTGCTGGCGCGTCGCATTACACCATGGACTTTGCGATATGACGCAGCGGACCCGGTGTCGCGCGTGATTGCGGAAAGGATTCAGCTCAACGCGCGAGACACTGGCCTCACCATTCAACTTGCGATTTCCGGCGCGTCTGATTTGAACTTGCTTGAGATATCGCCCTCGTCGGCCGATGCCCGCGTTCAATTGCGCGAGTTAGCGTCGGCGCTTGGGCTTCCCGCGCCAAAACTCACGGGCAACTCTGCGGCTGATTTATATGCGGAAGAAAAGGCGTTGCTCGACACGCACCAAGTCATTCCACTACTTCAATTGAAGAGCGCGGTCTCGGTTCGCGCCAATGTTCATGGCTGGAACTCTTCGACGTCGGGTGAATGGCACGTCGAAGACGTCTGGCTGTCGCCGGAGAAGCCATGAGCTTCCGCCGCCGGCTACTGCTCATGTTTGCCCTCACAGTGGTGATTTCCGTGGCGGCGGTGGCGGTCATTGTTTCGTACATGGCCCGCCGCGCTTTCGACCGCGCGAATGACGAACGCAGTGCCGCGCTGGTTGCGCAATTCCGCCGCGAGTTCAACCGCCGCGGAGAGGACGTTGCTCGCAGGGTACAGACTATCGCCGCTGATCCCGAGACCAGTCGCATGGCGCTTGCCGCATCGAAGCCCACTCCGGACTACAGCGCCTATCTTGACGATGCGCAGGTCATGGCAGAAGCTCAGCGGCTCGATTTTCTGGAGATCGCGGATGATCGCGGCACCATCATTTCTTCAGCGCAGTGGCCGGCGAAGTTCGGATACAAGGAGCCGCTGGCCAATGCGAAAGCACCAACCGTGCCGTTCCTGAAGGAAGAAGAAACGCCGAGCGGGCCTGAGCTGGGCCTGTTTGCTGTTCGCAATCTGCCTTCGGCAGAGCACGGGCTGTTCATCATCGGAGGAATCCGGCTGGACCGTACGTTCCTATCTACGCTGGATTTGCCTGCGGGTATGCGAGTTCTGTTGTATGAGAATCTCGATTCCGGCGCCACCAGCTTTGCGCCTCAGCACCTGATCTCCAGCTCTGAACCGAGTGGCAATGAACTGGGGTTGGCTGCGCTGATTCAGCGAGTACAACACGACGCGAAAGATGCGAACGCGGTCGTTTCCAGTTCGCCGGCCGCGGACGATGAAACCGTAAATGCAATCCCGCTGAAAGGGGAGAACGATCAACTGCTGGGAATCTTGCTGGTGGGAAGTTCGCGTCGTCCGTACAACGAGTTGCGAGGGCAGATTCGTTCCGCAGCACTGCTGGCTGCAGGATCGGGGCTGGCGGTGGCGATCCTGCTCAGCAGTTGGCTTGCGGCGCGAGTTACGCGGCCGGTGGAGAAACTCGCCCAAGCCGCTCACGAGGTTGCGGCCGGGAACTGGAATGCGCATGTGGAGGTTTCCAGCGAAGACGAGATCGGCCAACTGGCAGATACTTTCAATCGCATGACCGCCGAATTGCTTCAACAACAGGACCGGCTGGTCCAGGCTGAGCGCGTGGCGGCGTGGCGCGACCTGGCCCGGCGGCTGGGACACGAACTCAAGAATCCGTTGTTTCCGCTTCAGTTGACCGTGGAAAACCTCATTCGCTCGCGAGAGTTGGGGCAACAGGAGTTTGACGAAACCTTCCGCGAGAGCTCAACGACGTTGCTGGCAGAAATTTCGCATTTGAAAACCATCGTCAGCCGTTTCAGCGATTTTGCAAGAATGCCGCAGCCGCAATTTCAGCGGGTGGAACTGCGAGAGCTTCTGGAAAATGTTGTGAAGGTTTATCAGGCACAATTGTCAAAAACAAATATTACCTGCGTGGTTGAAGCGACTGGTTCAGTGGCTGGCGATCCGGATCTGCTGCACCTCGCGTTCTCAAATCTCGTCCTGAACGCGATCGAAGCGATGCTGCAGGGAGGAAGATTAGGCGTCCGGGCCTCGGCAGATCAAAGTACCGCGCGGGTAGAGGTTTCCGACACCGGCAAGGGAATTACGCATGAGGAATCCGCACGTTTGTTCACTCCTTATTACACAAGCAAGAAAGAAGGCACGGGGCTGGGGCTCGCGGTCGTGCAGTCGATCGTGAGTGACCACGGGGGAAGGATCAGCGTGCGCAGCGAGTTGGGCAAGGGAACGACGTTTATTATCGAACTGCCGAGCAACACGGAGAAGTTGCCTTCGGCGTGGAGTGCGCGCACTTAGGAGAGCAGTTGCCAGCAAAAGCCAATCTGTTGATCGTGGACGACGAAGCCAATACTCTGGCTACGCTTTCGCGCGCATTCCGTCTTGCCGGGCACGAAGCGACGGTCTGCGACAACGCGAACAAGGCCATTGAACTCGCCAAAGCCGATCATTTCGACCTGATCTTTTCGGATGTCGTCATGCCGGGCAAAGACGGCCTCAGCTTTCTGGAAGAATTGCGTTCGCTTGGCGTGAGTACTCCTGTGGTCATGATGTCGGGCCAGGCGCACATCGAAATGGCCGTACGCGCAACCAGACTTGGCGCTCTCGATTTTCTTGAAAAGCCGATCTCGAGCGAAAAGCTGTTGCTCACGGTCGAGAACGCTCTCAAACTGCAGCGTCTTGAGAACGAGAACCGGCAGCTTAAACAACGGCTCGGCCGGCACGAAATCGTCTGGTCGGGCGATGCGATGAAGAAGGTGATGGCGCAGGTCGAGCGGGTCGCACCCACGGAAACCCGTGTTTGTATCCTGGGTGAAACCGGCACCGGCAAGGAGCTCATTTCCCATACTCTGCACGAAAAAAGTTCGCGTGCAACGGGGCCTTTTGTGGCTTTGAACTGCGCGGCCGTTCCGGCGGAGCTGATCGAATCGGAGTTGTTCGGGCACGAAAAAGGATCGTTCACCGGCGCCGCCGCCCGGCATATCGGCAAATTCGAGCAGGCTGAGCGAGGAACATTGTTTCTGGACGAAATCGGCGACATGCCGCTGCCGATGCAGGCGAAACTCCTGCGCGTGCTCGAGGGGAACGAAGTCGAGCGGATCGGCGCGGCCAAGCCAATTCAAGTGGATGTGCGCGTGATCGTTGCGACGCATCGAAATTTGGAAGCTCTGGTTCGCGAGGGAAAATTCCGGCAGGATTTGTTTCATCGTGTGTACGTGTTTCCGCTTTCGCTTCCACCTCTGCGCGAGCGCCGCGATGATCTCCCCGCGCTGGTCGAGCATTTTGCCGCGCAGGTCTGTTCGCAAAACAACTGGAAGCTGGTGAAGTTCACGCCCGAGGCGATACAAGCGCTGCAGCAGTACTCGTGGCCGGGGAATATCCGCGAACTGAGGAACGCGATCGAGCGCCTGATACTGCTTTCAGACGGCGAGGAAGTTGACGGGCAGGCGGTCCGCTCAGTCTTGTCGCCAGTGTCGGCAAGTGGTGCTGACCTCGGCAGTGGACCGCTCGCCAGCCGCGTCGAGGGCTTTGAACGTGAGGTGATCGTCGCCGAACTGAAGCGCGCGGGATTTCACATGACCAATGCGGCCAAGGCACTGGGGCTCGAACGCAGCCATCTTTACAAGAAAGCTGAGCAGTTAGGGATTGATATTCAGAAGGCGCGGCGGGAAGGGGAAGATTAGTTCAAGACCTGTAAAAGGCTAATGACGGCTGAGTGCTTCCTACCACGCCCTGAAATTTTCCATCTGCATGCGCTCGCGGGAGCGGAGATCACTTTGACGCTTGCTTTGTGCCAGCCGCGTATCAATAGCGGATTTCAGCCGCGTGCGGTCGTCTTCGTGCATGGTGAGGAATTTGAACGGCTGCCGTTCCCATGACATGGGGCTGAGCATCTGCGCTTCACCGAGCACAGCGCCGCCTTGAATCAGGAACATCACTTTGCCCACGGCCCCTGGCTGCACCGGTTGTGACAGGCAGAGCAAGCCGCCGGTAACGGAAATCACTTGCAGTTGGCCGGACGAGCGTTTCCCGTCGCGAAAACGCAACACAACTGGGGTGCTTTCTTCGAAGCGGACGCGGTCGGCCCGTCTTCCGGTGGAGGGATGCGATTGCTGAGGGAGATACGGCATAAGTCTCCATCAGTATGCAGCTGGGATGGGCGAAAACGGGAGATTACCGAAGGCCACCGAAGTGGCCTCGTGTTGGACTATTCCGAACCCGTGAATTCGGTGGATTCACGATGTACTATCGGGCGCACAGGCGCGGTACCCGGCATTACTGGACTTCAATGTTCTGTATCAGATCCACCGGTACGGCGACAGCCTTGAATTCCAGCTTGAGCGGACCGGGATGATGCGGCTCGTACTCGAAGTCATAGGTTTCGCCCGGAGCGATGAGCAGTTTTGCATCCTGAGCAATCGCTTGGGCAGGCGGAAGGTCGGCACCGTCCTTGGCGTGAGCACGCCACTGCACTGGCGTGGCGTCGTCTCCGGTGACTGACAAAGTACCGACCATCGCGCTGCTGATGTCAATGAAGCGAACCCGATACTTCTTGCCGACCTGCCAGTGAAGCGCCGCAGACTGGCTGCGACCATTCAGTAAGCCCGAGATCGGAACTTTTGTATCCAGGGAACGGGGACCTCCCCATGCGCTGATCACGAATAGCTGTTCCGTGTCCTCATCCAACTTCGCACCTGGGTCAACGACGATCATCGGCCCGTAGAGCCCACCACCCAGCTGGATTTCATCGTCCATGTGCGTGTGATAGATGAAGGTGCCAGAACGAGGGGGCGTAAACTTCGCACAGAAAGATTGCCCGGGCGCAATGGCCGGCGTGAGTTCGTGCCCATGCATACCCCATCCGGCGACCCCGTCGTAGAAACTCTCCAGTTCCATTCCATGCCAATGTACCGCGGTGGGTTCGTGGAGCTGATTTACGATCGTGATCTCCACCGGACGGCCGCGCTCCAACACCAGGGTTGGGCCGGGCAAAGTCGGCTCAGCAGGAAGTAATTTGTCAGCCTCTTCTAACTGATAACCAAATCCCGCGGTCACGCCGTTTACCGCCGGGCGTTCGCGCACCAGCAAGCGCAATTTGCGCACGGGTCCATGAGCGATCACAGCGGGACGATCTCCCGGCACTTCGATTCCCAGGATGAGCCCTGCCATGTGGTTTGTCGCGCCATGGTTGTGTACAACCTCGGGGTCAGGTGATAACGCGACGGCCACGGTCCTCGAGGGCGCCATGTGCGGAGATAAATGGCAATGAAACAGCCAGCGCCCGGGCACGGCGGTCCATGAGGTTGTCATGGTCGAGCCGGGCGGGAGGAGTTGTGTGGCCACCATGCGTTGGTTAGCGGGAGAAAAAATCTGATCGCGTTCGCCGTCACCTAGGCTTTCGACATGGTAATAGGAACCGTGCAGATGCATCGGATGGTTGACGTCGCCTGCATTGATTACCCGCCAGCGGACCTCTTCGCCGGAGGAGTATTGGAGACGCTCGGTGTAGGGCCAGGACTTGCCGTTTATAACCGCCACGTCTTTCGATAGGGTCGGCGCAAGTTCGCTGCGCCAGATACCCAGCACAAATACGCGATCGCTGGACGCGGTTCCGGGCGGGTCCACGATGAAGGCCCCGGCAAGCTGGCTGTCTTCGCGGAAAGGTCGGCCAAGGCGATAGATCGGGCCGCCGGCATTTGCAAAGTATTGATAGGTGCCTGGCTCTCCAGCTACGAACGTGACATCACGCGTTTCTCCCGGGGGCACGTTCACTACATCCTGTGCGTTTCCTGGGTGCTGATGCATTCCATGAATGACTGCAGCAGCTGCCAGCAAATTGTGGAAGCTCACCCGAATCTCTGCGCCTTGCGGGACCCGAAGCAGAGGTCCCGGAATTTGCGGTGCTTTGCCTTCTTCGGCGAAGGCATCCATCTTCATGCTGGGGCCGTCATCCGCTTCGGGGAACCAATTGCCTGCGGTGAGTTCCAGATGCAGAGTGAGGATGCCGTCCTTCCACTGACCGGCAGCGATGCGATTGTCATTGGCGCGGATTGCCGGAACCGCCGGCGACGGTTGGGCTGAGACTGAACTGGCGAACAATCCGCACACGAAGATTACGAGCAAGGCGTTGAGAGCGCTTGACCATGAACGTAGGTCCATTTTGCACTGCCTATGGCGAGGATTTCGGGGGGCAAAATATTATGGCACGAAAACTCACATGGCGGGTAGCCCAACCGGTGACCTTCCATTGCCGACGCCTCTCCTGGGTTGGTATATTCGTATTTCCATGTATCGCGACTTTCACGCCTACGATCGTTGGACAAAGAAGAAAGTGCACTGCATCTATCAGGCGCTGATTGTGGCGGTGGCGACGCGCCACGCCGATGCAACCGACATTAAGTTTCTGGTGGATGGGCGGCCCGTGTGGGTGGTGCTGCCGCTGCCGGCGTGGGAGGAGTACAAGAAGCGAACTGGCAAAACGATCACGGATGCGCTGGCAATTGCAATCGCTGGGCATTTTCTTAAAACAGCGCTGGAATCGGGAGAAGGCGTGGGCCGCGAGATGTACTCGCTGACAGTCCCTCAGACGTTAGAACATCTTGAAGCTTTGGTGAACGAGCCGGCTCCGGCTGTGGTTGGCTGATTCCCAAACAGGCTATTCGTCGCCCGCGTTTTGCTTTGCAAGATTCGCGCGAATCAACTTTAGCCTAGCTACTTGTTTGTGAATCTCGTCCGGGTTGATTGCGGAAGCCAAGTCGATCTTGTGGCTGACCGCCGGCGAGAGCAAAAGGTCGTAAAAACTTTCCAGGTTCTGCAACACCATTGAGTTGCTTGGATCGAGCGCGGCCGCGGCGACGAAGTCGCGTGCGATTTCCTGGGCGCGTATCTTCCGGTCGGGCAAGTTGTAGTCGCGGTATACGCGGAACAATGCGGCACAATTCCGAATATCGGAACTGTATGGAACCAGCGCGTAAGCCCGATCGAACGCGTCCGAGGCGTCCTTTTCTCCTCGCATGAATCGCAGCAGCCCACTTAGTTCCAAGGCTCCGGCCTTGCTCTCGGGTTCCTGTTCGGAACCCTCACGCATGGCATAGTCGACCAGCGCCTTTTCGGCGACTTCGGTCGCACTCATATCAGCTGTGCCTGTCGAACCTGTATATCGCTCATATCCCATCAGACCCTGGATAAAAAGCAATTCCGACAGGTGTTGCGAGAGGTCCATTCCTTCCGGGATTTGGGCCAAGAGATAACCCACCTTATTGTCCTGTTTTCGCACCCGTACCCAGCCGTCTTTACGGCCATCGACGGTAAACGCCAGCGCGTCGTGGCACTGATCACATTTGCGAAAGTCGTCCAGGGGTAGGCGCGATTTGGTTGATTGCAGATCCGGAGCATCGTAGAGGAAAACCGACTTTTCAAAGCCGTTTTCGATATCCTGCATGACTTGGATTGGCAGTTGCTCGGGCGGGAAGGAAAATTCGCTGGCGACCTGGCCTTCGAATTTGTTTTCCCCAATGGGTACTTCAAAGGTAGGAGCGACTTCTTTGCTGGGCGAGGCGCCGCGCGGGGCCTGGTAGAACCGCACAAACGTCTGCACATAAACGTTCTCATCCTGCTGGTAAAGCTTTCCCCAAATCACAATCAGGCGACCGCCGGGCGGGATCATGGAGGGTATAAGGTCAGAAGCAATCTTTTCGGGGTTGCACTCCTCTTTTCGCCCAGTGAGCAGGATGATGCCCCATCGGTCATACGCCATGGCACGATAAAGCGTGTCCAGTTTCACGAGCAGGGCAAGCTGTGACCCCAAACCGTTAAGGTCGTGCTGGGCCTGTCCTGCCTGGAAGTAAGGCAGAATGACGACATTGATCTCGGCGTCCTTGAATGCGAATGGTTGTCCGCCACAAGGCACAAAGGCGACCGCGTGTGCCAGTGGCGAAGCGCAAAGCATAACCAGGCACACGCCGATGCCGGAGAGCGTCCACCGTGTTTTGAATGCGTGAATTCTCATCTTGTTGTCGCGAACGTGCAATAGTCTTTGGCGTCGGCATCGCTCAGCAGGCTGGCGCCGCTGGCCAGCGTTTGCTGGCGTAATTCAGCTCCAGCTTTGTTGGCGATGGTGTCCACGTAGCTCGACAGGTCTTGTTGGTCCGGCTTATTTTGTAATCTGGTTCGCGCCTCGCATAAGAAACGCACCGCTTCCGGAAGTTGCCGGTCCGCATATTTTTGAAGGCCGGCGGAGACGGTGAAATAGGTAGGAAGATCAGCTCGGGCATCAACGAAGAATTTGGTGACCTGCTCCGGCGTGGGTTTGTTGTTCACGGTCTTCTGTGTGGCAGCAAACTGGGATGGGCGGGGTTGCCGGGCTGAGTTTACTGGGAACATGACATATCGAATATCAAATTTATGTTGGCCGCCATCCAGAGCGAACAAGGTCCCCCAAAACTCGAGAATCGCATGATTGCCAACCATGCTGCGCACGAAGTCATCACTAAACTCAGTTTCGCGAGGGTGACGACCGGTACAGGGGAGATATTCAAAGCCGCCCATGGACTCGCCACCGGGCCTTAGACTCTTGACCAAGCGCTGGCGAACCTTTTCCAGCGCTCCTTCTACCGAAGCCTGTAACATGTCCAAAGAAACCGCTGGTGTTACGCCGGCGCTGGCGGAGTATTGCACTTCGTCAACCAGTACCTTGTATTCGGTGCCAGTGGACAATCCGCTGCATTGTCCTATCAACTGCGGACACACTACTAGACAGAGAATCAGCGGCGCCGCAAATCTAAAATTTGTAATCCACATGGAGAGTCCGGAAAGTTTGCTTCAAAGCATCTTTCGATTGAGTCACATTGGTCTGTGTAGCCTCCTGCACAACGCTCTGATATGTAGTGAGACCATCAGGATCTGAATCTGCCTTGGCGATCAGCTCTGCATAGTGCCGCAAAGCCGCCTCCTGGCTTCCGCAATCCGCCGAGCTCAGGATTCTAATGACCGCCGTATGACTGGCGGCGGTGTACCGCTGAGTGCGATTCTCAAGGACGGTCCCCAATTCATCGCATACGTCTTTCTTGTCGGTGAGGGAGAGCGCGCCTAGCGCATGCTCAGCGGCGAGGGCGCGGTCAGGAGCGTACCGCAGATTTTCAATGAGCGGCGGTATTGCATATCTGCCGTAGGTTGTCAGGCTCAGGGCGGCGGCTTCGGCTTCGTCATGAGTTCCAGAGCTGATCTTCACCAGCAGCTCCTGCATTTCCTTGGCGCTCTGAATGCCAAGCTCCCGCTCTTTTGCTGACTGCTCCAAGCGCCCAGTAAGGAAGAATCCAAAGGCTGCAAGAATGACCCCAGACAGGACGCTGGAGAACAGGTCGGAGGAATACCAGGGTTTTGACTCGTGCTCGAGCTTTTCAAGGCGAGAACGGAGGGAGGCAATGTCAGCCGGCGCAATCGCCGCCGATCGGCTTTCCTCATCGCCGCGGTTTACGATTTCGTTTCCCACAACGCAACCTTAGCTGCCGCATCGCCACAGGCTCGGCACCTTGTTTGTCCAGGGCGGCAATGGCGCCGACAATTTGCGCGCAATCTTACACCAAAGACGGAGTATTCAAAGTGATTTCTTAGTCTGTTTCAAAAATGGAACAGGAGAACTTTAAGTTCGGCGCCGATCGAGGGCTCCGGTAGGCCGTAGCTAGCACCTGGTCACAGCTTGATGCCGACAGCCGCCATCATCCTTCCGGTTGCGCCTTTGTCTCGCCGGTGTGAAAAGAACAACTCCGGATGGCATGAGGTGCAAAGACTAACATCGGTGATGTTCCTGGCTGGAACGCCTGCCGCCAACAACTGCCGGCGATTCGCCTCGGCGACATCCAGGAAAATCTTCTTGGGAAGCTCGCTGTGCCCTGGCGCTCGGGCTGTCAGAAACAGTAACGGATATTTCTCGTGAATTTCGTCCCTGTCTTTGGTTTCACGGAACAGAGCGTCTGCATAGTCGAATTGCGATTCGAAGGCGTCGCGGAGCTCCGGGCCGACCTCGTAACAGCAATCGCGGATTCCCGGGCCGATTGCAGCTTTCAGGTCCCGGGGCTGCGTGCCAAACCAGCGGTGCATTTCGCCCACACCTTTTTCGACGATGCGCTTCACGGTGCCTCGCCATCCGGCGTGGAAAACGCCGACTGCATGCTTTCTGATGTCAACCAAAATCACCGGCACGCAATCCGCCGTGAGGATACCGAGGAGAATTCCGGGCGCGTCGGTGATCAATCCGTCGCCAGTGAGCGGGCCTTTCGGAGTTTGCGAGACACAATGAATAAGATCCGAGTGAATTTGGCGCAAGCTCACGAGACGGCTGATTTCGGATGATGGGCGGGACGCCCGGCGCCCTACCTTTGCGCTCAGTTGCGACAAAAACAATCGACGATTCTTCTCGACTGCGGCTTTCGTGTCATGGGCCGTAAATCCAAGGTTCAGCTGATTCCTGCCGTAGATGTTGGAGAAACCGCCTGGCCGGGTGCTGAAGCCGTGCACCAGCCAGGGGATTTTCGCTAACGAATTGGCGCGCAGAACGTCAATCACTGGTTTGCGTTTTGTTGGGGCTGCCGTTTTCACCAGTCCATCTTAGCAATCGCGCGCAGGTATAATTTGCGGTTTGCTTTCATCAAGAAATCGGAGATGAATATGCGTTCATTGATCGCCGTGGTCCTCGCGGCAACACTGGCTGTTCCCGCCCTTGCTCAACAACAGCAGCAATCAGCTAATGAGCCGCCGAAACAGCAGAGCCAGCAGCCGAAGAAGCCGGCCAAGCAGCCCCAGCAGCCCACGAAGCCGGAGGAGCAGGCCACGAAACCGACCGAACCTGCGCCGCAGCCGGAGCCCAAACCCGGCGATGACAAGAAAGAAGAGCACTATGACATGACTGAGGTACCTCCGGTCGTGACGCATCACGAGATCAAGCTCGATGGCAAAAGCTTGAAATACACCGCCAGCGCGGGAAGGCTGCCGATCAAGCGTGGTGACGGAAAAATCGAAGCGGAGATGTTTTTTGTGGCATACACGCTCGATGGCCAGGAGGCGTCGAAGCGTCCGCTGACCTTTGCTTTTAATGGAGGCCCGGGGTCGGCCACGATCTGGTTGCACATGGGCGCGCTCGGGCCGCGTCACGTCGCCCTCAATGCGGACGGGTTGCTTCCAGCTGCCCCCTATCACGTGGAAGACAATCCCTACACCCTGCTCGATAAGAGCGATCTGGTGATGGTGGACGCGATCGGCACAGGCTTCAGCCGCGCCGAGAACATGGAAACATCGAAGAAGTTCTGGGGCGTCAAAGGGGACATTCAGGCGTTCAGCGAATTTATTCGCATGTACCTGTCGCGATACGAACGCTGGAACTCGCCTCTATTCCTGCTGGGCGAGAGCTATGGCACAACCCGCGCGGCCGGAATTGCCGGGCAGCTGGCCGAACAGGGGATCAATTTCAACGGCATCACGCTGCTCTCAATGGTGCTGAATTTTCAGACCCTGCAAGACACCAAGACCAACGACGAGCCCTACATCTATCTGATTCCGTCGTACACCATGATCGCGGGTTATCACCACAAACTGCCATCCGATTTGCAGCAGGATGTAAACAAAGCGCGGCAGGAAGCTGAGCAGTGGGCGTCGGGAGCGTACGCGCAGGCGCTGGCGAAGGGCGATGCGATGTCAGCCGCTGAGCGCGACAAGGTCATCACCGACATGTCGCGCTATACGGGCCTTACCAAGGACGTGATCGATCAGGCAGACCTTCGTATCGACGTTGCCAAGTTCACTCACTATCTGCTGCTCGACCAGAAACTGCGGGTTGGACGACTGGACGGACGTTACACCGGCGTGGACCCTGACGGAGTTCTCGACACTCCGTTCTACGATCCCACCGAAGCCAACATTATTGCGCCCTACAACACGGTGTTCAACGGCTACGTTCGGGGCGAGCTTGGTTATAAGACGGACATGCCGTACTACGTTTTCGCGCAGCAGAAAGGTTTCGAGGAAGGCTGGGACTGGGGATCGGCGGGCGAAGGCTTCCCCGACACTGCAACAGCGTTACGGCACGCCGTTGTGAAAAATCCATTTCTGAAAGTGTTGGTGATGGAGGGATATTACGATCTCGCGTGCCCGTACTACGCCGCGAACTATACGGTGGATCATCTGAACCTGCCGGAGAAATACCGCGCGCAGGTTACGTATGCGACGTACGAAGCCGGGCATATGGTTTACCTGCCGAGCGCGAGCCTTAAGAAGATGAAGAGCGACGAGGCGGGGTTCATGGAGAAGGCGGCGCAATGAGAATGCAGAATTCAGGTTGAAGCTGATTCAAATCTGAAATCTAATAACTTCATTCTGAGATCTGTTCTTCTCCGTCACTTGCGCGGAAAGCCGCAATACTATACAAACGGCCCAGACTCTATGCCGCGCCGTTTTCTTCCTTTTGCCACCATATTTGTGAGCTGCGCTTTGCTGGCGCAGCAGCCGCCTTCACCCAGTCCGCTGCCGGTTTCGCCGCCTGTCCAGCCAGAACTGGCTGCGCCTGCCCCGGACCATTCGCAAGAATCCTACGTGGTCGAAAAGTACAGGAATTCTTATCGTTTTGAGAACGACGGCACGGGGCGGCATGAGGTGTATGCGCGCATCCGGGTGCAGAGCGAGGCCGGGGTCGAGCAGTGGGGACAGCTTGTGGTCGGTTACAACTCGGCGAACGAGCGTGTAGAGGTTCAGTATGTGCGGGTGCACAAAGCCGATAGCTCGACCGTTACTGCACCGGCCGATTCGATCCAGGACCTGAGTATCCCGCTGGAGCGCGAGGCGCCGGTTTATACCGACTATCGCCAGAAGCACATCACGGTACCCGGCCTGCGGCCGAGCGAAGAGCTCGAATACGATTACGTGATCGTGACCTCGACGCCGCTGGCCCAAGACCAGTTCTGGATGGAGCACGACTTTGCGAAGACCGGCACGGTACTTGACGAGCAGCTTGAGCTGAATGTCCCCAAGGACCGCACCATCAAGCTGAAGACGAAACCGGGCAACGATCCGAAGATTAAGGAAGAGAACGGCCGCCGCATTTACGCCTGGAGCAGTTCGCACGTCGACGAAGACGACAAAGACAAGAACAAGGACAAGGAGAAGGACAAGAAAAAGAAGAAAGAATCGAAAGAGCCTGAACCTCCCGCGGTACAGATGACGACCTTCTCCAGTTGGGAGGAGATGGGACGCTGGTATGCGGGACTGGAAAAAGACCGCCGGCAGCCCACGCCCGAAATTCGCGCCAAAGCAGCTGAGCTGACCAAAGGGAAGACCAGCGACATCGAGAAGATCGAAGCGCTCTACGATTACGTCGGGCCGAACTTCCGCTATATCAGCTTGTCATTCGGCGTGGGACGTTTTCAGCCGCACGCAGCAGCCGATGTTCTGCATAACGAATACGGCGACTGCAAGGACAAGCACACGCTGCTGTCGTCACTACTGGAAGCTTCCGGCTACCACTCGTCTTCCGTGCTGATCAACTCTGGCCGCAAGCTCGATCCCGACATCCCCTCGCCTTCGCAGTTCGATCACGTTTTCACGCTGGTTCCGGTGGGGAAAGACGAAATCTGGATGGACAGCACCACGGAAGTTGCGCCGTTCAGGCTGTTGTCCGCGCAATTGCGAAAAAAGCAGGCGTTGATCATTCCTCAGGATGGCGCGCCTCACCTCGAGGAAACGCCTGCTGATCCGCCGATGGTGAACCGCCAGGCCACGCAGATTGACGGCAAGGTGAATGAACTCGGAAAGCTCACAGCGACTTTGAAATACGACCTGCGGGGCGACAGCGAACTCTATATGCGTATGCTGTTCCGCCACGTTCCGCGTAACAAGTGGAACGATTGGGTGAAGGGCATGAGTTCGTATACCGGACTCAATGGCGAGGTTTCTGACCTCAACGTGAGCGACCCGGCAGACACGCACGAGTCGTTCAAAGTCTCTTACAGGCTGGAGGCGGCGAATTTTCTGGACTGGTCGAAAAAGAAGTCGGACATGGTGCTGCCTTTTTCACAGATCAGCATGATGGCTGCTGACGAAGACGATCCAGATCCAGTGAAGGTCGGCTCACCGGTCGAGTACACGTATCACCTGCGTCTCGAGTTTCCACAGAAATACACCGAAAGCGCGCCATTGCCCTTCACGATGAAGCGCGACTACGGACACTACGAGGCGAGTTACAAGGTTGACGCGAACGTATTTACTGCCGACCGCACGCTGGTGACCAGCATGAACGAGCTGCCCTCAGCGCGCGCCAGCGATTACATCTCGTTCCGTCGCGCAGTACTGGCGGATTCCGAGCAGCATCTGGCGATTGACAGTTCAGCCGCGGGTACTCCGACTCTGGCCAAGGACCTGAAAGGCGATGAACTATACGACGCAGCCAAAGCTTCCTACGAGCGCGGGAACTACAAAGGTGCGATTGAGCTGTTCAAACGTGTCGTCGACGGCGATCCCAAACACAAGACAGCGTGGATGGACCTGGGCCGCAGTTACATGGTCTTGCATCAGACCGACGACGCCGTGGCGGCATTCAAGAAACAGGCCGAACTGAATCCGTATGACGAGTTCGCATACGGGGCAATCGGATGGGCTTACTCGACCGATCGAAAGTACGATCAGGCGGCAGAGGCCTTTAACAAAGCCATCGAGATCAATCCGCTCAGCGAATATGCGCATGGCGCGCTCGGCAGCATGTATCAGGAAGCGCATCAATACGATAAAGCCGCGCCTGAACTGGAGAAGGCGGTCTCGCTGAAGCCAGATGATGCATCGCTGCAGATCAGCCTGGGCGATGCGTATCTGAATCTCGGGCAGGACGACAAAGCGCTGGCCGCCTTCGACAAAGCCACCCAGATTTCTGCAACGCCGGCGGTTTGGAACAACATCGCGTATCAGCTTTCATTGAAGAAGTCTCACCTGGATCGCGCACAGCAGTATGCCGAGTCGGCTGTGACGGCGGTTGCTAACTCGTTGCGCAATCTGTCGGTAGATCAGGTTTCTGATCGGGATCTTGCCATGGTCTCCGAACTTGATGCCAACTGGGACACGCTGGGCTGGGTTTATTTCGCCCGTGGCAATTTCGACAAAGCCGAAAAATACGTGAACGCCGCTTGGACGCTGGGCGGGCACGGCGAAGTGGGCGACCACCTCGCGCAGATTTATGAGAAGCGCGGCCGCAAGCAGGACGCAATCCGCACCTATGCGGCTTGCCTGTCAGGACTGCGGCCTTCACTTGAGACGCGTGGCCGCCTGGCGGCGCTGGTTGGTGGGGATTCGAAAGCTAGCGCGACGGTTGATCAGCATAAGCAAGACCTGCAAAAGCTGCAGACCGTCAACCTGGGCAAGATCAGTTCCGCGGAAGGCACTGCAGACTTCTTTGTGGTGATGACATCGTCGACCGCGGGAACCAAGATCGACTCAGCAAAATTCATTACCGGCGAGGAGAAGCTTAAGCCACTGACAGACAATCTGCGTTCCGCGAAAGTAAGCTTCGCTTTTCCCGATGATGTGCCGACGAAAATTCTGCGGCGCGGCGTGCTTACCTGCAAGTCGGGCGAATGCAGCTTTGTGATGGCGTTGCCGGAAGACGTGCACTCGGTGGATTAAACCCGCATCCTGCCGTCCGAAAAAGAGCACAAGGTCTCTCGACTGCGCGGCGCGTTTCACGTGCCGCTTCGCTCGAGATGACACATTCAGTTGGCACTTCAAAAGTTTCTCTGCGAACTCGGCGCGGTTTCTCTGCGGACTCTGCGGTTAAAGGCTTTTATTGGCGCGCTGCTCGTATTCGTATGCCAGGCGCAGCACGTTGGCTTCCCGGCCGTGCGACCCAACGATCTGCAACCCGATCGGCAGGCCTGATGAGGTGACGCCGCAGGGGACCGAGATGGCCGGCAATCCCCAGACATTGATTGGCCGCGTGTTGCGCAATAGCAGGAGTTCCGCCGGGCGAAGCTGGGCAGGATCACCCATGAGGTCGGAGATGCGCGGCGCGGGAATCGGAGTGGTTGGGGTTACAAATACGTCCATCTTATGAAAGAGGTCAGCGATTTGTGCTCGCTCACTTTCAAGGTGCAGTCGCGCGATTTCATACTGCTCATTCGTTATTTTTTCTCCCGAGCGGATTCGCCGCAGCGTCTCTGACTGATAAAGCTCTGGCGACTTTGCCACCATTTCGCGATGGAAACGGTATGACTCGTACGCCTGGAGGGTGCGGTCGGTGCTGACTGCCAGATCGATGTCATGGATCTCGGCGCCCAGCTTTGCCATATCGGCAATGGCGTGTTCAACCGAAGAAGCGACCTCGGCGTTGAGGTCGTCAAAGAAGAATGTGCGTGGAATGCCAACCCGAAGTCTTTTGAGATTGGTCTTGAAGTTGACGCGATGGTCTGCAGGCCTTTCCGCGATAGCTTCGAGAACGATGGCTGCGTCCTCAACTGTTCGCGTGATCGGGCCCGCATGGTCGAGAGACTGCGACAGCGGAATGATTCCGCGCGTGCTCACGAGGCCATATGTGGGCTTGAGACCGACGACCCCGCAGAGGGCCGCCGGTTCACGAATCGATCCGGCTGTGTCAGTTCCAATCGCGGCGTAGCACATTCCGGAAGCGACTGCGGCCGCTGAACCGCCGGACGAACCTCCCGTGATGAATTCAGGATTGACTGGATTGCGCACCAGTCCGAACTGACTGACGAGAGAACTGCCGCCGTAAGCGAATTCGTGCAGGTTCTGCTTACCCAGGATCACGGCACCGGCGGCTTTGAGCTTGCTGACGATCTCGGCGTCTTCGGTTGGAACGCGATCCTTAAAGACCGCACTGGCTGCGGTGGTACGCACGCCGGCAGTGTCGATCAGGTCTTTGAGGCCGATTGGAATTCCGTGCAGAGGACCGCGCCAGTTGCCAGAACGAATCTCGGTTTCTGCGAGCTGAGCTTCGGCCAGCGCCGAATCGGCGGTGACGGTGATGAACGCGTTCAGCGTAGGGTTCAGTTCCTCAATTCTATTGAGGCACTCGCGGGTCAGTTCGACCGGAGAAACATCTCCGCGTTGGATCAGGTCTGAAACTTCCGCAATGGAACGTAGATTCACTTTGCGCCATCTTATAGCTGTCAGCCATCAGCCGTCAGTTTCAGATCGACGGGGCCTCGAGTTTGACACTTTAATTGCTCCGCTTGCCTATAATCAGAGAGTTCGTCCGCATCGATCCGCGAAATTCGCGGCGAATTAGTTCTGGAGGTCCCAATGGCGGAGATGACCGCGACCGAAATCCGTACGCAAGGTTTCTATCTGCAAGGCAAGTGGATCGAAGAAGGCACTCCGGTTGAAATCCGCTCGCCTTATGACGGAACTCCTCTCGCCCAGGTCCTTCAGGGGACGCGCGAACACGCCGAGCGGGCGATTGAGGCTGCAGCGCGGGCATTCGGGAGCACTCGGCGGCTGCCGGCATTTGAGCGGCAACGGGTTTTGCGCTCCATTGCGCAGCAGATTACCGCTCGCAAAGAAGAATTTTCGCGCACGCTGGCGCAGGAATCCGGAAAGCCCCTGAAGCAGGCGCGTACTGAAGTGGATCGCGCAGTATTTACTGTTACCGTCGCGGCGGAAGAAACCACGCGCATTCCGGGCGAATATCTTTCGCTCGACTGGCAGCAATTTACTTCAGGCCGCTGGGGAATTGTCCGGCGCTTTCCGATCGGGCCGCTCGCCGGGATCACTCCTTTCAATTTTCCGCTGAATCTGGTCGCACACAAAGTTGCCCCGGCCATCGCCAGCGGCTGCCCAATCATTCTCAAGCCTGCTCCACAAACTCCGCTTACGGCATTTTTGCTGGCTGAAACGGTCGAGCAAGCGGGACTGCCTGACGGCGCCTTTCAGGTCCTGCCGCTTTCGAATGAAGACGCCAGCCTGCTGGTGACGGATGATCGCATCAAGCTGATCAGCTTTACCGGCAGTGCGCCGGTTGGGTGGGACATCAAGCGGCGCGCCGGAAAGAAGAAGGTTGTGCTCGAACTCGGCGGCAACGCGGGCGTCATCGTTCACGGCGATGCCGACCTTGCCTGGGCCGCGGAGCGATGCGTGACTGGAGGGTTCAGCTACGCAGGGCAGACGTGCATCTCGGTTCAGCGCATCCTGGTCGAGCGTTCGGTCTTTACCAAATTCCGGGACCTGTTGCTGGCTGGCGTGAGCAAGCTCAAAGTGGGCGATCCTTTGGACGATACCACCGATCTCGGGCCCCTCATTCGCGAGAGCGACGCTGTTCGAGCGACGCAATGGGTGCAGGAAGCGGTGCAAGACGGTGCGACTCTGCTGGCGGGCGGCAAGCGGCGCGGATCGGTGATGGAACCGACGGTGCTGACGGGAACACGCGTGGACATGAAAGTTAATTGTCAGGAGATTTTCGCGCCGGTGGTCACACTTGAAGCTTATGACGATTTCGCGCAGGCGCTGCGGTTGATTAACGAGTCTCAGTACGGATTGCAGGCCGGAGTGTTCACGCGCGATGCGGGCCGGATCTTCCAGGCGTTTGAGGAACTGGAAGTCGGCGGCGTGATTGCGGGCGATGTCCCGAGCTTCCGCATTGACCACATGCCGTATGGTGGCGTGAAAGATTCCGGACTGGGCCGCGAGGGCTTGCGCTACGCCATCGAGGAGATGACGGAGCCGAGGTTGCTGGTGATGAATGTGAGGTAGGCGTCGTCGTTGTCGTTGGCCTTCGGTCGTCGGCAAGATCGCTTGGGTCGTTTTTCCCACATTCTTTTTCATCCCTCCACGCGTCAATTGACCGGCAAAGCCGATCAATTTTCTTGGTCGGGGATGACAGTTCCGATATGGAACTCGCGTCTTCACCGAAGACCGAAACCCGACGGCCGACGACGTACCACGTTTTTTTCTAATCTCCACTTTCCAAATGCTGCAAGCTGCTATAATCTCCAGTTTCAAAAAAGTAGTCGGCATTTCTAACAACTTGTTTCGTCTTTGGGTTGAATAGTCGGTTGAACAACGTTTCCCGCAGTACGAAAAAACTCTGACCGATGCAGATTTTTCATCGCAGCGCTAATGTCATTTCTCGCGCCTCGATCTATACGGGGATATTCACGGCTGCGTTCGTGCTGTGGGCATGCATTCAGCTGCAACGCTCGCCTTACGTGACCTACGCAGGGATCGCCCGGCCGCAGCCGGCACCGTTCAGTCATCAGCATCACGTGGCAGCCTTGGGAATTGATTGCCGCTACTGTCATACCTCGGTTGAGACGTCGAGCTTTGCCGGTATTCCGCCGACCAAGACATGCATGAACTGCCATTCGCAGATCTGGACGAATGCCGCCATCCTCGAGCCGGTACGCGAAAGTTTCCGCACCGGAAAATCGCTGGTATGGAACCGGGTGAACGATCTGCCGGAGTTCGTCTATTTCGACCACAGTATTCACATTAGTAAGGGCGTGGGCTGCAATACCTGCCATGGCCCGGTGGACCGCATGCCGCTGATGTATAACCACGCGTCGCTGCAGATGGAGTGGTGCATCGAGTGCCATCGCGCGCCGGAGAAGAACCTGCGTCCGCGCGAGCAGGTGTTCAATATGCGGTATGAGCAGCCGACGAAGGATTTGCCGGTGGTGGATGGCGGCAAGGCTTATACGGACCAGCTTTCGCTGGGCACGCATTTGGTTTCGAAGTATCACTTGCGGTCGGTGATGGATATTACGAGTTGCTCGACGTGCCATAGGTAGGGCGGTTATTGGCTGTTGGTTGTTGGCTTTGCGTACTTTGCGGTTTCTTGGCAAGCTTTGCGGTTAAGAGCTTTTAACCGCAAAGGGCGCAAAGGTTTCGCAAAGATCGCGAAGAAATACAGATGAACGACGAAAAACAAAACGGCAAGGCGCACAAAGAAGACGTTTGTCCCGGCAAGAAGGACAAGCTCGATCTGGTGCAGCTGCAGGCTGACATCGAAAAGAAGAATTCGCCTGAGTTCTGGCGCAGCCTGGAAGAGCTTGCGGGCAAGCCGGAATTTCGCGAGATGATGCATCGCGAATTTCCCAAGGGCGCGTCGGAGTGGATTGACGCTGTCTCGCGTCGCGGCTTTCTCAAGCTGATGGGATCGTCGCTTGCGCTGGCGGGCATGACCGCGTGTACGCGCCAGCCGTTTGAACCGATCGTTCCGTACGTTCGCCAGCCGGAAGAGCTTGTTCCGGGCCGTCCGCAGTTCTATGCCACGGCTTTCACGCTGGGCGGTTATGGCGCCCCGCTGTTGGTCACCAGCCGCGAATTTCGACCCATCAAGATCGAGGGCAACGACAAGCACCAAGCCAGCCTTGGCGGTACCGACATTTACGCGCAGGCTTCCATCCTCGATATGTACGACCCCGACCGCTCGCAGAACATCTTTCGCATGGGCGAGATCAGCAGTTGGGGCGCGCTGGTCGCAGAGCTGAAAGGCGCGCTCAACGCGCAGAATGCGGTCAAGGGCGCAGGCATCCGGATTCTTTCGCGATCGTTTTCATCGCCTACTCTCGCCGACCAGATGCAGCAGTTCCAGAAGGCATTCCCGGACGCCAAGTGGCATTTCTGGGAGCCGGTCAATCGCGACAATGTCTATGAAGGCGCGCGCATGGCCTTCGGGCAGCCGGTCGAGACCACTTACGACTTCTCGAAAGCTGATGTGATTGTCTCGCTTGACGCTGACTTCCTCTCAGCAGGCTTCCCCGGCACGACCCGCTACGCGCGCGATTTCGCCAGCCGTCGCGATCCAGATTCCGAGAAGATGAGCCGGCTGTATGTGGTCGAGAGCACGCCTAGTGCGACGGGGGCGAAGGCAGATCATCGACTGGCGCTGAGAGCCTCGGCGATTGAGGACGTCGCGCGATCGCTGTCCGTCACCAAGGAACCGCAGGACGAACAGGGTTTTGCGGCGAGGGTGCGTGAGGAGCTTGGCGCTAATCGAGGTGCGAGTGTTGTGATCGCCGGAGACCATCAGTCTCCCGTCGTTCACGCGATTGCCCATTCATTCAACGCCGCGTTCGGCAACGTCGGCAAAACCGTCTTCTACGCCGATCCGGTTCTCGCCAGCACTGCCAGTCAGGGCGACTCGTTGAAAGAACTCGTCAGCGACATGCGCGCCGGCAAAGTGGACATGCTGATCATCCTCGGGGGCAATCCGGTTTACGATGCGCCTGCCGACTTTGGGTTCAAAGACGCGCTGAAGAACAGCAGCATCCCGATTCGCGTTCACCTCGGTCTCCATAACGATGAAACCTCAGAGCTGTGCCAGTGGCACGTAAACGAAGCGCATTATCTTGAGGCCTGGGGCGACACGCGCGCCTACGACGGCACGGTTAGCATCGTGCAACCGCTGATTGCGCCGCTTTACGACGGAAGGACCGCCTCCCAGTTGATCGCCCTTCTGCTTGGCCAGACCGCCGTGTCTCAGCACGATCTCGTCCAGAATTACTGGAAGACGAAGCACGCGGGCGATTTCGATATGTGGTGGCGCAAGTCGCTCGAGCAGGGCTGGATTGAGGGCACGACATCGCAGCCGAAGCAAGTTTCAGTCAAGAACACGAATTTCCCGGCGTCCGCCCAATCCGGCAGCCAAGGCATCGAGGTCAACTTCCGCCGCGATCCTTCCATCTACGACGGCCAGTTCGCCAACAATTCCTGGCTGCAGGAACTGCCCAAGCCGATGACCAAGATGACTTGGGACAATCCTGTCCTGATGTCGCCGAAGATGGCCGAGCAATTGAAGGTCACAGACAAAGACATGGTCCGGGTGGAGTTGAACGGGAAATGGGTTGAGCTCCCCGTCTGGCGGCAAGCCGGCCATCCCGACAATTCTGTCACGATTTTCCTGGGCTATGGACGCAAGCGTGTCGGCCGTGTCGGAAACGACGTCGGGTTCGACACTTACCAGCTTCGCTATAGTGCGATGCCGTGGATTGCAACTGGCGCAAACGTCACGAAGGCCGCCGGTACGTACATGCTGGCGAGCACTCAGGGTTACCAGACGATGGACGTCGGTGAGGAGCATCGTCCGGTTGTCCGCACTGCGACGCTCGAGCAATACAAGAAGGAAGCCAACTTTAACGAAGAGAAGCCGGCGGACGACGAGACGCTGTATCGCAATCCCCCATACGACTACAGCAAGGAGCCGTTTGCCTGGGGCATGGCGATTGACCTGAATAAGTGCGTGGGATGCAACAACTGCATCGTCGCCTGCCAGTCAGAAAACAATATTCCGGTCGTCGGCAAGTATCAGGTCAACAAGGGCCGGCACATGCACTGGTTGCGCGTGGACGCCTACTACCAGGGCGACCGCGAAAATCCCAAGGCGTACTTCCAGCCGGTACCGTGCCAGCAGTGCGAGAACGCGCCGTGCGAATTGGTTTGTCCGGTGGGCGCGACCACGCACTCGACCGAAGGCCTGAACGACATGATCTACAACCGCTGCGTGGGGACGCGGTATTGCTCGAACAACTGTCCTTACAAAGTGCGGCGGTTTAATTTCCTGCTCTTCCAGGACTGGGACACGGTTCAGTTCAAGATGATGCGCAATCCGGATGTGACCGTGCGCAGCCGCGGCGTCATGGAAAAGTGCACGTACTGCGTGCAGCGCATTCAGCATCATCGGATCGATGCCGAAGTTGCGGCGACGAAGGCGGGAGAGGCGTTGACGCCGACGAGTATCAAAGATGGCGATCTGCAGACGGCATGCCAGCAGTCGTGCCCGGCGAACGCAATTGAGTTCGGCAATATTAACGATCCGAACAGCGCGGTTTCGAAATTGAAAGCTGGAAAGCGAAATTACGGTTTGCTGGACGATCTGAATACGCGTCCGCGGACGACATATTTGGCGGAGATTCGGAATCCGAATCCGGAGATGGAAAGATCTTAGCGATGAGCATCGAGCAGTGAGCGATGAGCAAGTTCGTGGCTCATTGCTCGCCGCTCACAAGCTAAGAGCTAGTAGCTAGAAGCTGTTTTTATGGCGAAGCCCACGGAAGTCGAAGTCGGCGAACAGAAAGCACCGGTTATACAGCCGGGGCATACGTTTGCCTCGTTGACCGATAAGATCGGCAACATCGTGCTGAAGCGCCCGATCACGGGCGGCTGGATCTTCGGCTTATTCATCTGTTTCATGATTCTGCAGTGGTTCCTGCTGGCGGTCTGCTGGCTCTTTTATAAGGGCGTAGGCGTCTGGGGCGTGAACATTCCGGTCGGCTGGGGATTCGCCATTGTCAATTTCGTCTGGTGGATCGGTATCGGCCATGCCGGAACTCTGATTTCTGCAATTCTTCTTCTTTTGCGGCAACAGTGGCGCAACTCGATCAACCGTTTCGCGGAAGCGATGACGCTGTTTGCGGTCGCCTGCGCCGGCATGTTCCCGATCTTCCACCTTGGCCGTCCATGGCTGTTCTATTGGCTGTTCCCGTATCCAAACACCATGACGTACTGGCCGAACTTCCGCAGTCCGCTGGTGTGGGATGTGTTCGCGGTCACGACATACCTGACGATTTCGCTGGTGTTCTGGTTTGTGGGATTGATTCCTGATCTCGCAACTATGCGCGACCAGACCTCCAATAAGGCTCTGAAGTTCGTTTTTGGTGCAGCGGCAATGGGCTGGCGCAATTCAGTCCGGCACTGGAACCGTTACGAGACTGCATATCTACTCCTGGGTGGATTAGCCACGCCGCTTGTGCTCTCCGTCCACACCGTGGTGAGCTTCGACTTCTCGGTGGGCATCGTTCCCGGATGGCACACGACCATCTTCCCGCCGTATTTCGTTGCCGGCGCTATTTACTCCGGTTTTGCCATGGTGCTGGTGTTGGCGATCCCGATCCGCAAGTTCTACGGGATCGAAGATGTCATCACCATGCGGCACATCGAAAACTCGGCCATGGTGATGCTCGCGACCGGCTGGATCGTCGCCTACGGATACGCGTTCGAAGCGTTCATGAACTGGTTCGGCGGCGACAAGTACGAGACCTTCCTGCGCTGGAACCGCCTGCACGGGCCGTATGCGTGGTCGTACTACATGCTGCTGTTCACGAACCTGGTCGTTCCGCAGGTGCTCTGGTTCAAGAAGGCGCGCACGAACACAGTGCTCCTATTCTTCGTTTCACTGGATGTGCTGGTCGGAATGTGGCTGGAGCGTTTCGTCATTGTCATCGTCAGCTTGAGCCGCGACTTCGTGAATTCGTCGTTCGGCCAGTACTACCCGACGCAGTGGGATTGGGCGATCTTTATCGGAACGCTTGGGTTCTTCTCGGCCTGCATGTTCCTGTTTATGCGGCTGCTGCCGGCGGTCTCGATTTCGGAATTGAAGACGCTGTTGCCGCAGGCTGAGGTGAAGGTCGAGCACGCGGAGGAGGTCCACGATCTATGAAAGATCCTAAGATCTTTGGACTGATGGCCGAGTTCGATGACGTGAATTCTGCGATTACGGCTGCCCAGAGCGCCTACTCCGCCGGTTATCGGAAGATGGATGCCTATTCGCCGTTTCCAGTGGAGGAACTTTCGGAAGCGATCGGTTTCCACAAGAATGGCGTTGCGCTGATTTGCCTGATTGGCGGTTTGCTTGGCTGCACGGGAGCGTTCGTTCTGCAGTGGTGGATCAACAACGTCAGCTATCCGATCAACATTGGCGGGCGGCCGCTCAATTCGTGGCCTTCGTTCATCATTGTGACGTTCGAGATGACGATTTTGTTTTCAGGGCTCTCGGCGGTGTTCGGGATGCTGGCGCTGAACGGGTTGCCGATGCCGTATCACCCGGTGTTTAATGTGCCGCGATTTGAGGCGGCGTCGAGAGACAAGTTTTTTCTGGTCATCTTCTCGTCGGATATCCACTACGACGGTACTGGCACGCGGCAGTTTCTGGAAGGGTTGAACCCGGTTTCGGTGGCGGAGGTGCCAAGCTGATGGCTGGCGTCTCCCGTTTCAAAATTTCGGCTTGCCTGCTGGCCGCGCTTGTTCTTGCCGGATGCCGCAATGACATGCATGACCAGCCGCGCTACAAGCCATACGCGATGAGCGACTTTTATGCTGACCAGCGCTCCGAGCGTCCGCCGGTCGAGGGCGCGGTTGCGCGCGGCGAACTTCACGAGGACGCGTATTTTTATACCGGCAAAATCGGGGCTAATCCTGGCGATTACATGCCCGCGGAAGTTTCGGTCAATCAGGAAACCCTTGCACGCGGGCACGAACGCTACAACATTTATTGCGCGCCCTGCCACTCGCGGTTGGGCGACGGCAACGGCATGATTCCGTCGCGCGGATACAAGCATCCGCCTTCTTATCATGACGAGCGGTTGCGCAAAGCCCCGCTGGGATACTTCTTCGACGTCATGACCAATGGTTTCGGCGCGATGCCGGATTACGCTTCGCAAATCCCGCCGCGGGATCGCTGGTGCATTGTGGCTTACATTCGCGCGTTGCAACTGAGTCAGAATGCCGCGCAGGCTGACGTCGCGGGCGTGCAAGTGCCGTCGAAAGCTCCGGAATTTGAGGAGCCAGGATCCGGCGCAACTCTGCCCGTAGCAGTCCCGAAGTCGAACGTAACAGGAGAAGAGCAGAAATGACCGCGGCGCGTACAAACAGCTCGGAGTTCATGGCGCCTGAGGTCACGAACACGATTTATCAGCGCTCGCTCGGTGTGGGCCTGCTATTCGGTGTCGCCTCCTTAATTCTTGCGATCTTCAAGGACACGCGCGAGCAGTTCTTTCATTCCTATCTGCTTAGTTTCATGCTGTGGCTGGGTGTCAGTCTTGGCAGTATGGCGATTCTGATGATCCAGCACATGACCGGCGGCAAGTGGGGCATGGTCATTCGGCGTCAGCTTGAGGCGGCGGTCCGTTGCCTGCCACTCATGGCAATCTTATTTGTTCCGATCATTGTTGGAATGCCGTATCTCTACTCGGGCGATGGGCAGCACCATGGCTGGCTGAACGCTGAAAAGAGCGATGGCCATCTCTACGATCTCAGTCAGCAATACATGACGCGCGGCGGCAGTCCTCAGTTTCTGTTCCTGAACGGATATATTGCGCGGGCCGTCGTTTATTTCGCGATTTGGATGATCATCGCTTACTTCCTGATTCGCTGGTCGCGTGAGCAGGATAGTCCGCCGGTTGTGAACCCGGCGCCTCGGTTCCGCAGAATTGCCGCGCCCGGATTAATTCTCTACGCATTCACGATTTCGTTTGCCGTGATCGATTGGGTCATGTCGCTTTCGCCGCCGTGGATCTCGACGATTTACGGGTTCATCTTTATCGTGGGCGAATTGCTCTCGGCGATCTGCGTGATGGTGATCGTCGAAACCATTCTTTCGAAACACGACCCGACGTCGTGGTTGCTGAAGCCGAAAGAAGTCCATGACCACGGCAAGTTGATCCTCACATTCGTCATGCTGTGGGCATACTTCAGTTTCTCGCAGTTGCTCATCATCTGGGCAGGAAACCTGCCGCCTGAGATCAAGTTCTTCACCCGCCGCCTGTATTCCGGTTGGCAGGCGGTGGCACTGGTGTTAGTCATCTTTCATTTCGCAGTGCCATTCCTGTTGCTGCTTTCGCGGTCTTTCAAACGTGAGGCGAAAACGCTGGTTTGGCTGGCGAGCTGGCTTTTGTTCATGCGTTTTGTGGACCTCTTCTGGTACATCGAGCCGAATTTCAATTCGACGCTGGCATGGCACTGGGGCTATCTGCTTGACATCATCGTGCCGGTGGCGATCGGCGGGTTGTGGTTCGCGATGTTCTGGCGCAACTTGAGATCTCGGCCTTTGCTGCCGGCGTACGACTTGCACGCGCAGGAGTTCCTTGAATATGTGGGAGTAGGTCATGACTGAAATTCATCCGGGAAGTCAGGGCCGCCCGCTGGGGCATGGAAATGGCGGCTTCGAGCGCGAAGATTTGGGCGCCAAGCCGATCGTTGCCTTCATTGTAACGGTGGTTGTGCTTGGGGTGGTGATCTATTTCGGGATCTGGGGCATGTTCCACGTATTGGATAAGCAGCTGGCCAAGGACGACCAAAGCCGCAGCCCGTTGATCCAGGTGCAGACCGACACGCGAACGATTCAGGATCAGCAGATCAAGGCGTTTCCGGAACCGCGATTAGAAGATAACGAGCGTACCGAGATTAACGACACTCGTTATGCCGAGGACGAACGGCTCAACAGCGCCGGTTGGGTAGATGAAAAGGCCGGGGTGGTGCACATTCCGATCGAGCGCGCAATGGAGTTGATCGCCCAGCGAGGATTGCCCACTCAGCCGCAAGCGGGAACGGCCCCGTCGTCGATTGTGCAAACCGGCCGCGCGGCGGCGAGCAAGGCCGACACCGGCGGGCAGAAGACAAAGAAGGGAAGCAAGCAGTGAGCAGTTGGTATCACAATTCGGCTTTTGCGGCGGTTGGTGTCCTGGCGCTGAGTTCGATCGTCAACGCTCAAAGCATGAGCGGTGGCATTCTCGGCCCATCGGCGTCCGTGAAACCTCCTGGCCTGACCAACGTTGGTATCGAGCAAAGGCTCAACGAACAGGTGCCGCTCGACCTTGCTTTCCGCGACGACACCGGCAAGGCAGTGAAGATCGGCGACTATCTTGGCAAGAAGCCTGTGATCCTGAGCCTGGTTTATTACCGCTGCCCGATGCTGTGCAATGAATTGCTGGTCGGTCTGGAAAGCGCGCTCAAGGTATTGAAGTTCGACGTCGGCAAAGAGTACGACGTGCTCACCATCAGTTTTGATCCGAAAGACACGCCTGAGATCGCTACATCGAAAAAGGCGGAGATTCTCAATCGTTACAAACGCGCAGGCGCCGCCGAAGGCTGGCACTTCCTGACCGGCCCTCAGGAATCGATCACCGCGCTGACCAAGGTGGTGGGATTTCAGTATCAGTACGATTCGAAAACGGACCAGTTCGCGCACAGCACCGCCATCATGGTGCTTACGCCCGAAGGCAAGATTGCGCAGTACTACTACGGCGTGGAGTTTCCACCGAAAGATCTGCGCCTGGCGCTGATCCAGGCGTCGCAGAACAAGATTGGAAATCTCGCCGACCAGATCGTTCTCTACTGCTACCATTACGACCCGAACACGGGGAAGTACAGCGCGATCATCAGCAGGATCATTCAACTTTCCGGCGGCGCGACGATTCTGGGTCTCGGGACGGTGCTGCTGGTACTTTTCCGGCGAGGCTCTGATTCAGAACACGATCCCAGGAGGCAAAGCGGCTCTCGTCAATATGTTTGATAATTTTCCACTTTGGCCGCCGATGGCCTCATCGCACGCGTTCTGGGAAGACGCTCTGTACGTCTTCCTGGTGGTAGTTACGCTTGCGATGACGGCGCTGATCTTCACTTTGGTGGCGGTGTTTGCCACGAAATATCGGCGGCGCCACGGGCGCGAAGCCACGCAGATTGAAGGATCACTGCTGCTTGAAATCGGATGGACCGTGGTCCCGCTCGGCATCATGATGCTGATGTTTGCGGGCGGCGCGCTGCTGTATTTCCACATGCGCACGCCTCCGCGCGATGCTGCCGAAGTTTACGTAGTGGGCAAGCAGTGGATGTGGAAGCTCGAACACGCCGAAGGCCAGATGGAGTTGAATGAACTGCACGTTCCCGTAGACCGCGACGTCAAGCTGATCATGACTTCGCAGGACGTGATTCACAGCTTCTTTGTGCCCGCGTTCCGGGTGAAGATGGACGTGATTCCCGGCCGCTATACCACCATGTGGTTCCGGCCAACCAAGACCGGCACGTATCATCTTTTCTGCGCCCAGTTTTGCGGGACCATGCACTCGGGCATGATTGGCCAGATCGTGGTGATGGAGCAGAAGGATTATCAGGCGTGGCTGTCTGGCGGTCCGGTGACCGGATCACTGGCTGAGAACGGGCAGAAGCTTTTCCAGCAGTTTGGATGCTCGACTTGCCACCGCTTTGACGTGCAGGGCCGGGGGCCGAATCTGATCGGGCTATTCGGAAAGCCGGTTCAACTGCAGGACGGCCGAACAGTCACCGCAGATGAAGACTACATCCGCGAATCGATCGTGAATTCTCAGGCCAAGATCGTTTCCGGTTTCCAGCCGATCATGCCGGTATTTCAGAGCCAGATCAGCGAAGAGCAACTGAACGCGCTGGTGGCGTACGTAAAATCTTTGAGCCAGGCACCGGCGGGACAGGCGGGCAGCCCGGACTTGAAAAGTGCCGGGGCCGAGTCGCAAAGCCCGCAGCAGTAAGCGAAGTAAAGGGACTACCATGGCAACCGCAGCAGTAAGTACAGAACGGAAGAATTACCTGAACGCGGAGTATGGCATCCGCTCGTGGCTGTTCACCACAGACCACAAACGCATTGCCATTTTGTACTTGTTTTCTATCACGCTTTTTTTCTTTATCGGCGGGTTCGCCGCGTTACTCATTCGACTCGAACTTTTGACGCCGGGTGGGGACCTGCTCACGGCAGATGCCTATAACAAAGCGTTCACCACGCACGGCCAGATCATGGTGTTCTTTTTCCTGATCCCGTCGATTCCCGCCGTGCTGGGCAATTTCCTGATTCCGATGATGGTGGGGGCCAAGGACCTCGCCTTCCCGCGCATCAACCTGATCAGCTGGTACATCTACATCGCGGCCGGAATTCTCTACATTCATTGCCTGGTGACCGGCGGCGTCGACACCGGCTGGACCTTCTACCCGACGTTCTCAACCCAGTTCAGCAATACCAAGGTGATTGAGGCCGGGCTGGCGATTTTTATCTCCGGGTTCTCGTCGATCCTCACCGGCTTAAATTTCGTGGTCACCATACACCGCATGCGTGCGCCGGGGCTCACATGGTCTCGCCTGCCGCTGTTCGTCTGGTCGCATTACGCCACCAGCATCATCATGCTGCTGGGCACGCCGGTGATCGCGATCACTCTGGTGCTGGTCGTTCTTGAACGCGCTCTGAATCTGGGCATCTTCGATCCCACGCGCGGCGGCGACCCGGTGCTGTTCCAGCACCTGTTCTGGTTCTACTCGCATCCGGCGGTTTACATCATGATTTTGCCGTCGATGGCGGTGATCAGCGAAATCGTGCCCTGCTTCTCGCGCAAGCGGGTTTTCGGGTACGACTTTGTGGCTATGTCGAGCATTGCCATTGCCGCGATCGGTTTCGTCGTGTGGGCGCACCACATGTTTGTGGCCGGAATTTCCCTTTATTCCGCCATGGTTTTCTCGTTCCTGAGCTTCCTGGTGGCAGTTCCTTCCGCGGTGAAAGTCTTTAATTGGACCGCGACCATGTACAAAGGGTCAGTCTCGTTTAACACTCCGATGATGTATGCGTTCGGATTCATCGGACTGTTTACCATCGGCGGGCTGACCGGGCTGTTTCTGGCGACACTGGGGACCGACGTTCATCTGCACGATACCTATTTCGTGATTGCACACTTCCATTACGTGATGGTAGGTGGCGCGATCATGGGATATCTCGGCGGGATTCACTTCTGGTGGCCGAAGATTTCCGGCCGCATGTATCCGGAGGCCTGGGGAAGACTCGCAGCCTTGATCGTGTTCATCGGCTTCAACCTGACGTTCTTCCCGCAGTTCATCCTCGGCTACCTGGGCATGCCGCGGCGGTATTGGCAGTATCCGCCCGAATACCAGGTGCTGAATGTGCTCTCAACAGCCGGCGCCACCATTCTTGCGGTTGGATATCTGCTGCCGCTGGTCTATCTACTGTGGTCGCTGCGCTATGGCGCGCCGGCGGAAGATAATCCGTGGAAGGCGACCGGCCTGGAATGGACGACTTCGTCGCCGCCGCCAACCTTCAACTTCGATGAAATCCCGGTTGTGACCGAAGAAGCCTACGCCTATGAGAAGATGCCGCTGCCCGAAGAGGTGACACTTGAGCGATAGCCCCGCCATGACCGACACCGTGGATGTTGTACACCACGACCGGCCCGAACTGCGGCACCACTTTGCCGCCGTCGATCAGCAACGCAACGCTGCATCACTCGGCATGTGGTGGTTTCTGGGCACGGAAATCATGTTTTTCGGGGGCATGTTCTGCGCGTACCTGATCTATCGGCGCTGGTATTTTCCGGAGTTTGCGGCGGCCAGCAGGACCCTGGATCTGAAAGTCGGTACGTTTAACACTGTCGTTCTGATTTGCAGCAGCTTGACAGTAGCAATGTCAGTTCGCGCCGCTCAGCTCGGCAAGCGCAAGCAGCAGGTGTGGTTGCTGTTTTGGACTCTTGTGTTTGGTTTGTCATTCTTGGGGATCAAAACCTATGAATGGGGCAACAAGTACAAGGAACACCATATACCGACGTTTGACTACAACGTGATCAGTGGCGAAGGGAACATAGTTAAGGGCAACGAAGCGCTTCTGGGAATCACGGATGAAATTAAGAACAATCCAGTCAAATTGCGGCAGCGAGAAGCAGAAATCCAGCAGCACACGAAACTCTTCTACTCTCTATATTTCGCGCTTACCGGAATGCACGCGATCCACATGATTGTCGGAGTCGGCATTTTCCTCGTGATCTCTTGGATGGCGCATAAAGGTCGCTTTACACCCGAGTATCACACGCCTTTAGAGATTGCAGGCTTGTATTGGCACTTTGTAGATATCGTATGGATATACCTGTTCCCATTGCTCTACCTGATTGATCGGAGGCCAGGAGCCTAAGCCATGTCCGAACACTCCGAACATATCGTTCCCGCCCGGCTCTACGTGTTGATCTGGGCAATCCTTATCGTTTGCACGGTTCTCACGGCCTGGGTGGCAACAGTTGACCTGGGCAAGTTCAATACGGTGGTTGCATTGGGGATCGCTACCTTTAAGGCCTCCGTCGTCGTCCTCATCTTCATGCACGTGAAATACACCAGCGAGAAGATGACCAAGGCCATACTCATGGCGTCGGTTTTCTGGCTGCTCTTGCTGCTCGTTTTGAGCCTGACTGATTATTCTTCGCGGCCGCAGGGGCTGCTGATTCCTTCTTCTTCTGATCTCGTTCGATTGGTCTGAGCGTTGGCTTGTGTGGGACAGGCGGCTCGCCTGTCCGAGTGGTACTACCCAGCACAATTTCTCTCGCAAGCACAGGCGTGCCGCCTGTGCTACATGTTTCGTGCTCGCGGCCGAGTGCTATCTTTACTCATGCCTGCGGGCATCGACTCACTCGCGCTTGAATCTGCTCTGCGCCGCCATGTTCGTGGCGAGGTCCGTTTCGATAACGGCAGCCGCGCGCTTTATGCGACCGACGGCTCAAACTACCGGCAAGTTCCCATCGGTGTAGTAACTCCGCGGGACAACGATGATGTCATCGCCGCAGTCGCAACCTGCCACGAACACGGCGCGCCATTACTTTGTCGCGGCGCCGGAACTTCGCTTGCCGGCCAATGCTGCAATGTGGCCGTTGTCCTCGATTTCTCGAAGTACATGGCGCAGATTCTCGAGCTTGACCCTGGGAAACAAATCGCACGCGTGCAGCCCGGAGTCATTCTCGATCACCTGCGTGCTGCCGCTGAAAAGGACAAGCTCACCTTCGGGCCTGATCCCGCAAGTCACAGCCGCTGCACCATCGGCGGCATGGTGGGAAACAACTCATGCGGCGTGCATTCGATCATGGCTGGGAAAACCGATTCCAACATCGAGGAACTCGAAGTTCTCACCTATGACGGCATTCGCCTTCGCGTGGGAGCTACGGATGAACGGCAACTGGACGCCGCGATTCACGAAGGCGGACGGCGCGGTAAGATCTACGGCGGATTGAAAGCGATTCGAGACCAATACGGTGGCCTGATTCGCCAGAAATTTCCCAACATTCCTCGCCGCGTGTCGGGCTACAACCTGAATTTTCTGCTGCCTGAAAATTGTCTTCACGTAGCGCGGGCCCTCGTCGGCTCGGAAGGAACGTGCGTCACAATGCTGGAAGCGACTTGCCGGCTGGTGGAAAGTCCGCAAGCGCGCGTGTTGCTCGCAATCGGTTGCCGCGATGTGTTTGAAGCAGCAGACATGGTGCCGGAAGTTTTGTCGCATGGTCCCATCGGTCTCGAAGGCATGGACGGCCTTCTGATTGACTTCACCCGTCGCAAGAAGATGAATCCTGAAGGGCTTGCGCTTCTGCCCGAAGGTGGCGGATGGCTGCTGGCTGAGTTTGGCGCCGATAGCATTCCTGCCGCGGAGTCGCAGGCTCGGCGGCTGATCGAGAACCTGGGCAGCAGAGCGTCGTGTCGCCTGTTTTCTGACAAGAGTCAGGCGAGAAAAGTCTGGGACATTCGGGAATCGGCACTGGGCGCGGTTTCTCGCGTGCCGGGGGAACCGCCGACCTGGGAAGGCTGGGAGGATGCGGCGGTTGTGCCTGAAAAGCTGGGCGGCTACTTGCGCGACCTGCGAAAGCTTACCGATCAGTACGGCTATCGTTGCGTCGTTTACGGTCACTTCGGCGACGGCTGCGCGCACAATCGCATCAGCTTTGATCTCGAATCGCACGAGGGCATTGAGAAGTTTCGAAGGTTTATGGATGAAGCCGCCGATCTTGTGGTTTCGTACGGCGGTTCTCTTTCCGGCGAACACGGTGACGGGCAGGCCCGCGCCGAACTTCTGCCGAAGATGTTCGGGCCGGAACTGGTGGAAGCGTTCCAGAAGTTCAAATCCCTCTGGGACCCGCAATGGAAGATGAATCCGGGCAAGGTCGTGCGGCCGAATCGAATGGTGGACGACTTACGCCTGGGAGTGAATCAGGCGACGTGGAAGTCTGAAACGCACTTCAAGTTCCCGCACGATCACGGCAGCCTCGCCGAAGCCTCTCTGCGCTGCGTTGGTGTAGGAAAGTGCCGGCAGTATGAGGGCGGCGTGATGTGTCCCAGTTTCCGGGTTACGCGTGAGGAGGAGCATTCAACTCGCGGCCGCGCGCATTTGCTATGGGAGATGACTCGCGGAGAAGTCGTTCGTGACGGCTGGCGGGATGAGCACGTGAAGTCGGCACTCGATTTATGCCTCTCGTGCAAAGGGTGCAAGAGCGACTGCCCGGTGAATGTCGATGTCGCGACTTACAAAGCGGAATTCCTGGCGCATCATTACCGAGG